>Ga0194123_10001298_pt1 | contig 38614 bp, 40 predicted proteins | sample TA2MahsurfametaG_5_FD_155479 | JGI IMG/M metagenome (GOLD analysis project Ga0194123, IMG submission 155479) | Freshwater microbial communities from Lake Tanganyika, Tanzania - TA2015023 Mahale A surface | ecosystem: Environmental > Aquatic > Freshwater > Lake | place: Tanzania: Lake Tanganyika... | reverse complement strand
CGACGAATCAGCATTGACTACGTGGGGATGAGCCTGCTCGTCGGCGCGGTGACGGGCCTCATTCTCGTGTTCTCCTGGACATCCGAGGAGTACGGCTGGACCGCAAGCATCAACGTTGCCTTGTCGGCTGCCGTTGCAGTCATGACGGCGCTTTTTCTCTGGTGGGAACCACGTGCGACAAGCCCCGTCATGCCGTTGCACCTCTTCCGAAATCGTGAGGTGTACACCTTGTCGCCTTTGGTAGCGATGCTCGGCGGCATTCTCATGGCGGTCGGAACTTTCATTCCGTTGTTCCTGCAAGCAGTAACTGGAATATCACCCACAAACAGCGGGCTCCTACTCGTTCCAATGATGGCCGCCGTCACAATCTCAAGCGTTTCGATCGGCCGAGTCACTTCGCGTACTGGTAGCTATCGCATCTTTCCTGTGGTTGGAACGGGCGTGGGCATCGTCGGGGTCACCATGCTCTGCTTCATTGATAACTCTGCCTCGGGTGTGGCATTTGTGATTGTCGGCATGGTTCTCGTTGGAACCTGCGTCGGCTCGACGATGCCGGTGTCGTCAATCGCCGTGCAGAACAGTGTCGAATTTCATGAACTCGGAGTCGCATCATCTGTTGTGGTGCTCTTCCGCTCTCTCGGAAGTGTCATTGGCCTCGCAGCGTTTGGTGCGATTTTGAACTCTCAATTATCCGGCAATGTCGACCCGAAGTTCCTGCAGCAACCCCGCTCAATCAGCCAATTGCCAGAGCCCGCTCGCACCGAAACCCTTAACGTTCTCAGCAACGCGATTTCGATGATCTACAAAGCAACTGTTCCGATGGCCATCATTGCTTTCCTCCTCGCACTCTCATTACGAGACAAAAAACTCAGTGAACGTTCTGCGCTCGACCAAACGGTCGAGGTGTTGTCGAGCTGACCTGCTCTATTCGCCCGGCGCTTTGGGCTCTTTTGGAAGGCCCAGCACACGCTCACCGACAATGTTGCGCTGAATCTGGCTGGTGCCGCCCCAGATGGTCTCACTTCGCGAGAAGAAGAATGCCGACACCATGCAACTCACTGGGTAACCAGGGCGACGCTTTTCGCGTGCAGTACCTGGCCACCCTTCGCCGTCAGGACCGCAATCAGCGAGCATTGCTTCTGCACCGAAAATGTCAAGCGCGAGTTCCATTGCTTCCTTGTGCATCTCTGACCAAAATATCTTGTTTGTCACCCCAAGAGCCATGACACTGAGATCCTTGGTTTGATTCAGCGTAGAAGACAACGAGCGAAGACCATTGATGCGGAGAATCTGAATTTTTGTGTAGTACTTCATGAGTCGCTGACGAATGTCATGATGACAGATCGCCCCGTTCTGCTCTGCGACCTGACGCATGATGTCGTACTCGGCTTCGAAACGACGGAACCCTGTCGTTGCGCTCATTCCTCGCTCGAAGGCAAGGGTGCTGTTTGCAACGGCCCAGCCATTGTTGAGACCACCGACGACATTCTCCTTCGGGCAACGAGCATTCGTGAAGAAAACTTCATTGAACTCAGCAGTGCCATCGGGTTGTGTGATGCCGCGGACTTCAACACCTGACTGATTCATCGGCACCAACATGTAACTGATGCCCTTGTGCTTGGTCGCCGTCTGGTCGGTACGAGTCAACAAGAAGCAATAATCCGCGTTGTGACCTTGTGTGGTCCACACTTTCTGTCCGTTGATCACCCATTCATCACCGTCAAGAACAGCAGTGGTCTTCAACGATGCGAGGTCACTTCCGCTGTTCGGCTCACTGAAGCCCTGGCACCAACGCGTTGCGCCTTTCAAAATGCCAGGCAAAAACTGTTTCTTCTGCTCTTCAGTTCCCCACTGCAACAACGTCGGTCCGACGAGAGTGTCACCAAAGAAGTCGCCGCGCATCGGCGCTTTCGCACGCGCGAACTCTTCCGCCAGCACGACACCTTGCATGATGGACAAACCCTTGCCGCCGTATTCCTTTGGCCACGTCGCACAGATCCACCCACCGGCAAACATCTTCGCGGGCCATTCTTCGTTGAATGTCCGGCGCTCGTCCGAGGTCATTGTGAAACCCGGGGAGAACCAGCCTTTCGGAAGATTGTCTTCGAGCCAGCCGCGAATCTCAGTGCGGAAAGTCTCAGCGTCTTGGGGGTAGGTCAGATCCATGTCCCACAGTCTGGCAACCGCCAATGCTGTCTCTGCCACCGGAGACACGATGACGTGGGTATCAGTTCACATAACCGTTACATACGTGGAACTGCTTCGGAACACTTCTCTTCTACGATTCGTGCAGTCCATGTTCCCCGTCGCATCCCCCCGAATTGAATGCCAGCCATGAGTGGCCGACCATCAGAGGCAACGAGCCCGCTTGGGCCCACCGAACACGCCGTACTGGGGGTGCTCGTCATGCACGCTGGTCGAGTCGTGTCGCGCCAGCACCTCGTGCGGATGGCGCGTATCGGTCATCTATCGCTCCGCCGTTGCGACACCGCAATCGTTAGCCTGAGACGAAGGCTTGGGTCCACTGCCATTCAGACAGTGCGTAGCCGGGGTTGGATGCTCCTTCTCTCTGCTCTTGACGAGGCCAACAAGTTGCTGTGACCACCGCACTTCTCTCGGCATCGACCGGGATCGACTGGGGCTCAATGTTCATTGCGTTAGCCGCGATACTCATCGCTGCGAAAGTTGCGAGTGAAGTCTGCGACCGCATCGGGGTACCCGCTGTCATCGGTGAAATCGCAGTCGGAATCGCAATCGGACCATCGGTTCTCGGACTCGTCGACACTTCAGACGCCGTTCGAATACTCGCTGAACTTGGGGTGATTGTGCTGCTTGCCCAAGTTGGTCTCGAGATGAACTTGAGCGAACTACGCAAGGTTGGCCGGGCCGCACTCGTTGTGGCGGTCATCGGAGTTGCCGCGCCAATGAGCGTCGGGTTTGGCGCCGGCCAACTTCTTGGCGAATCAACCAACGCCTCACTCTTTCTTGGTGCAGCGCTCGCAGCTACGAGTGTCGGAATAACTGCACGAGTTTTTGGCGACCTTCGTGCACTCAGCACAACTGAAGCGCGCCTTGTCCTAGGAGCGGCCGTCGCAGATGACGTGCTTGGTTTGGTCATTCTCACGATTGTCACGCGAGTAGTGGAACAGGGGTCAGTCGACATTGCCGGTGTCCTTGGCACTCTCTTTCTTGCAATCGGATTTCTCATCGCGAGCACTGCGATTGGTCTGTTGCTTTTACCGCGAATCACCACGTTCATCGGTGGTCGAGCAAAGTCCCCCTCTGTTATCGCCGTCTTTGCCGCGGCCGTGACATTTGCAATGGCATCAGCGGCCGATGCAGCTCAATTGGCCCCGATTATCGGTGCATTCGTGGCAGGCATGTCCCTCGGTAGCACTGATCACCACGAACGTATTTCACGTGAGTTCAATGTCCTTGCCACAATTTTTGTTCCTATTTTCTTCGTCAGCATCGGAATAGACACCGACATTTCGACATTTGCGAACGGCAACACACTTCTCTTGGCGGCAGCACTTTCGATAGTGGCAGTTGCAGCGAAGATGATTGCTTCTGTTGGTGCCTGGGGGACTGGGGCTGACCGCGTGCTCGTCGGACTCGGCATGGTGCCACGCGGTGAGGTGGGCCTCATCTTTGCGAGCATCGGTCTCTCAGTTGGCGTCTTCGATGATGACCTATACGCAGTGGTGCTCATTGTCGTGCTGGTGACAACATTGATTGCACCACCATTGCTTCGCATGCGATTGGGGAACTCGGCTGCACGAGTGTCGCCAACGGAGACCCTCGAGCCCTCTGGCGGCTGGCTCGTTCAGCGCGACAACCGGTTGGTGCTGCAAGGCAGCCCACCACCACAGCGAGTTCTGCTCACGAGCCTCGAAGCGGCAGTTCGCGCCGCCAACCTTGACCCAGGAACAGAACTTCTCGATTGGGCGGCATCGCATAGAGACACCGCTCTCTCTTTTGACTCTGAGAGCTCTCGAGCCTTCGTTGAAGTTGTTCGACGAGGAAATGCACGGTCCTGGCGCTTCCTTGAGCTCGTCGGAGTTCCTGAACGCGCTCTTCCTGGAGTCGCATCAGCACTACATGCCCGGCGAAGTGACTTCACTGAGCTCGACCCGACGCGAGTGATGGCATTTCCGACGCTCGAATATCTCCGCCAGCGCGGAATGGCCGAACGAACTGACACGGACAACCTCATGATGGCGGCCTTCCTGGCTGATGCCACCGACGGTCAACAAGCCGAACTTGCAGTCGAACACATCTCGCCACTTCATCTTTCGCCGGACAGCTACCGCACAATCGTCGCTCTCCTCAAAGCATCAACTCTGCTACGGACGGTGATTAGCCAAGAGCCGTTCAATCTCAACACGCGCGTGCTTGCACAGTTGGCTGAGTATCTCGCTTCCCCGATCAACGTCGAGATGTGCCGACACCTCACTGAGGCGCGAGGCGAATTGGAAGACTGGCAATACTCGGCACTTCTCGAAGTGGTGTCTGGAGTGCAAGAAGTGTTGGCACACCCGGAATTGATTGACGGCACTCGCGAGTCCGTATTGACACTCAAGAAGAGCAAAGCCCTCGAACTGACCACGGACCCACTCCTGAGAGACCGCATCCAGAACGCTTCAGCCGGCTATCTCATCGCCCACGCTCCAGCAGACATCGTCCGTCACGCAGAACTCATCGAACCACTTCCAAGAGGTCGAACCGTTCGCGTCACTGTTCATGAAATGTCTGGCGGCGACGACAACGCCGAACGCGGCCCTGGCGAAGGTTTGAAGCCCCAGAAGTGGCGCGTGGACATCGCTACACGCGACACCAAAGGACTTCTTGCGCGTATTTCTGGAGTGTTCGCGGACTACGGACTTGAGGTGGCTTCCGCCGACCTGGCCACTTGGCCCGATGGTGGCGTCGTTGACAGTTTCACCATCATCAGCCTGACAAAACCGTCGAGCACACAACTTGCTCATCGCATTCAAGAGAGCCACAAGCGACGACCAGAAAATGGTCTCCGTGTTGATCGCTCCCTGCTCAACGGGCTCGTCATATCAGTCGATCAAGATGCGCACCCCTGGCACACCGTCATCACCGTGTCTGGGGCCGATCAACCAGGCCTGCTGCAGGCCGTGGCCACTTCGTTCAGCATCTCGGGAATCCATGTTCATCATGCGTCAATCAGCACGTCTGAAGGCATTGTCACGGACCGTTTCGAGGTTTCAGACCGACACGGCCGAAAGGTCGGCGACAAGGCAACTGCCAAGCTGATGCAACACTTTGCATGACTTTGTCGTGACGTTTACCTGACGTGCGCATCGACCACACACAGGGTCGTCACACATTCGAAACAATGACCTGACGCACGAGAAATATCCGTCTCATACCTTCTGGTTGTCGCAGCGTCGCGGCACACCATCCAACATCCAGAAGGAGAACTATCAGTGAAACTCATCACTGCGATCGTCAAGCCGTTCAAGCTCGACGACGTGAAAGATGCACTGAAGTCTGCTGGGGTACAAGGCATGACCGTGTCTGAGGTTCGTGGGTTTGGTCGCCAAGGCGGCCACAGCGTGACCTATCGCGGAAGTGAATACTCCATTGACTTCGTGCCGAAAGTACGCATCGAAATCATTATCGATGATGCAAGTGCAGACAAGGTTGTCGATGCGATCTGCTCTGCCACAGCGACAGGAAAAATTGGTGACGGAAAAATCTGGGTCACTGACATCTCACGATTGGTGCGCGTTCGCACCGGAGAGGAAGGCTCCAACGCAATCTGAATTCCTACTTGAAAAGACATCTCCAGGCGTGACTTGGCTGAAGCGCATTCTGGTCGGCACTGCTGTGTCTTCTGGTGCGGTACTGCTTGCTGGAACTGCATCACTTGATGCAGACGATTTCGATGCCGAGAAGGCCGTGACGGTTCTTGGTCAACAGACCTCACTGTTGTGGGTTGTCATCGGCGCGATGCTCGTCATTTTTATGCAGACAGGCTTCGCACTCGTTGAAGCCGGATTCTGTCGAGCGAAGCACGCCGCACACGTCGTGTCGACCAACTTCGCCATCTTCGGACTGGGATTCATTGCATTCTTCTTCGTCGGATTCCCGCTTGCCTTTGGTGGCTTCAGTTACGCCCCGATGGGTCTCGAAGCTCCGATCGGTGACGCGCTTCTCCGAAGCGGAAACTGGGTGTTCCTGTGGAAGGGCGGATGGGCATTGTCTGGTCGCGGCATCACTCCGGCACTTCTCGGGTTCTTCCTCTACATGGGGTAGCGACCTAGTCTCGTGAGATGACCATGACGAGCACTCCTGCCAAAGCCGAGCGTTGGACCGCGCAATGGAAGGAACTCTATGAGGAGGTCATCACGACGGGCCTGTGCACTGGTTGTGCCGGGTGCGTTGTCACATGCCCCCACGATGTCATTGGTTACGAACATGTCGAGGGTAAGTACAAGCCATTCCACCTTGAAGAAGAACTGGGCCTCAGCAACTGCATCCATGGCGAAAAAGGTTGCACGACCTGCACAAGGGCATGTCCACGGTTCCGCTCGTGGGAACCCGCCGCTGACATGCACCTCTTTGGCCGCACACGTGAACCAGACGAAATGGGTGGCATCTGGCGCCAACTGCTTCTTACTCGCGCAGCCGACAAAGAGCAGCACGAAAAGGGTCAGGACGGCGGCTTCGTGTCAGCAATGCTCGTGTGGCTACTCGAAAACGACTACATCGAAGCCGCGCTGGTGAGTGGCGTCGAAGACGACGATGCTTGGAAAGCAAAGCCTGCGCTCGCGCGCAACAAAGAAGAAGTGTTGGCAACTGCTGGAAGTCGTTACACGTACTGTGCGAATCCGCTGGCGCTACGCGATGCGAAAGAGCAAGGTTTCAATCGCCTCGCACTCGTCGGTATGGGTTGCCAAACCTCGTCTCCTCCGGTGATGTGGGACCGCAAGGCCGGCAAAGTGTCGAAACCATTCCTGTTCAACATCGGACTGTTGTGCTCGAAAACTTTCGACGATGCCATCTTCCCCGAACTTTTTGAGGCCAAGTACGGCCTGAAGAAGCAAGACATGGTGAAGATGAACATCAAGGGCGTGTTCCAAATCTGGATGAAAGATGGCTCGTACCACGAGGTCGACTTGAAGGAATGTCACAAGTGGACACGCGAGGGCTGCAAGCACTGCCCTGACTTCGCAGCCGAGCATTCCGACATCGCCACTGGCGGAATCGGCGAGGACAACGACTGGACACTCACCATCGTGCGCACCGCACTTGGTGAAGAAGTAATCAACCGCATGATCAAGGACGGCGTCATCATTGCTCGTCCGGCCCAGGAAGACGAGAAGGCTATGAAGCTGCTGCGCATGCTCTCAATCGTCAGTCGCCGACGCTGGCCAGAGTGGGCAGACAAAGCACCAAGTGTCGGTGTTCCGCCTCCGAAGAAAAAAGCCGACGCACCACCCGCGACCGACGCGAGCCACTAGGAGACACCGTGCCACTGCACCCACAAGCCCAAGCCATCGCCGACCTCATGGCGGCATCTGGCGCTCCTGCTCTGAATGAACAGTCGCCTCAAGCTGCGCGACAGATGTATGAGGCCATGCGTGTGCCATCGACAGAAGATGTGCACGAAATTCGTGACGTCGATGCGAACGGCATTCCGTGCCGCCTCTACAAGCCGTCAGCCGACGTGACCGGACTACTCGTGTATTTCCACGGTGGTGGATGGGTGATCGGAAGTGTTGACACACACGATGGCGGCTGTCGCTCGCTTGCAAATCGCACCGGTCACGCGGTGCTTTCTGTGGACTATCGACTCGCACCCGAGCACAAGTACCCAGCGGCGCTCGAAGATTGTCTCCAAGCGCTTCGTTGGGCACACGACAACGCCATGTCGCTTGGCATCGATGCCACTCGCCTCGCTGTTGGCGGTGACTCCGCTGGTGGACATCTGGCAGCACTCGTTGCACAACTTCAACCTGTGCCCCTCAAGTTCCAACTCCTCGTGTACCCGGTGACGGATGCGCACATGATTTCGCCGTCATACAAGGAAAACAAAGATGGTCCTTTGCTTACTGCTGATGCGATGCAGTGGTTCTGGGATCACTTCATCGGTGGAGTGGCGCGACCAGATGACCCCCGTGTGTCCCCCATCATGGCCAGCGACACAGTTCTGGCAAGCACACCACCAGCGCTCGTGATCACTGCAGAGTTCGACCCGCTACGTGACGAAGGCGAAGAGTACGGACGCCGACTCATGGAAAATGGAGTCAATGCATCAGTTGCTCGCTACCTGGGCATGTTCCACGGGTTCTTCTCGATGTTTGCGATGCTCGACGATGCGCACGCTGCACATAGCCACGCGGCCGCACTGGTGAAAAAGGCTCTCGACGCCTAAGTTACTGACGCAACAGACTGAGTGCTGTTGCAAAAACGTCATCCAACATCTTCTCGGTGAGTTTTCCGGTGAAGGTGTTCTGCTGACTTGGGTGGTACGAACACACCAGCGTCACCGACTCTGCCGGCACCACCTCACCATGTCCGAACTTCGGCTTTGGTCGAATGCCGAACTCTCGACATGCCGCGTCATACGCAAAAGAACCGAGGCACACCACTACTCGCACGCTCGAGAGCAGTGAAATCTCTCGGGTGAGGAAACCTCTGCACGCATCACGTTCATCTGGTGTCGGCTTGTTGTCGGGTGGAGCACACCGCACTGCTGCCGCGACATATGCACCCGAAAGCGTTAGCCCATCAGAGCTATCCGTCGATGTTGGTTGATTGGCAAGACCGCATTTGTGCATTGCCCGGTACAACCAATCTCCGCTGCGATCACCGGTGAACATTCGCCCTGTGCGGTTTGCACCGTGTGCAGCCGGCGCCAAGCCAAGAACAAGAATTCGCGCGTCTGCATCTCCAAAACCTGGTACCGGCCTACCCCAATAGGTGTCATCCTTGAATGAAGCTCGCTTCTCGATGGCCACACTCTCTCGCCATTCCACCAAACGCGGGCATGCGCGACACGATGTGATGTCGGCGACGAGCGAGCTCAGAGAGTCTCTGCGTGCACGGGTCGATGACATGTGTTCGACCTTAGATTGGCATCACGACACGCACCGCAATAGTTTGCATGTATGCCACGCACCAAAGCATCGTCGTCTCCGACATCCACGTTGATGCTGTTCGTACGGCACGGCCAAACACCAACAACTGGCCAAGTTCTACCCGGCCGCGCTGCCGGCCTTCACCTCTCCGACAAGGGACGGGAACAAGCAGAGACGGTGGCACGACGGTTATCAGATCTGCCCCGAGTTGACGCCGTGTACGCATCACCGCTCGAACGCGCCCGCGAAACTGCTGCCCCCATTGGAAAGGCTCTCGGTCAGCGTGTCCACATCGAAAAGGGTCTTCTCGAGTGTGATTTTGGGGCATGGACAGGGGCCAAGCTGTCGGCGCTGATGAAGAAACCGGAATGGTCAACGGTCCAACGTGCACCTTCGACGTTTCGTTTTCCAGATGGCGAGAGTTTCATCGACATGCAGTCGCGCATGGCAAACACTGTGGACACTCTGCGAGAGCGACACCGTGGGGGTGTCGTCGTATGTGTCAGTCATGCCGACCCAATCAAGGCCCTCATCGCTCATGCCATGGGTACGCATCTTGATTTGTTCCAACGAATTGTCATCGGTACGTGCTCTGTGAGTGCTGTGTCATACATGACGTCGGGTCCCGTAGTTCTCACTGTCAACTCCACCGGTGGTTCACTGTCAGACTTGCGTCCCAGTTGACATGAGCTTTCTCTACGAGTTCGATGATGCTGATGCATTCCGTACGGGTGCCGTCGGCGAGCCTGGTCAGCGCACTTTCTTCATTCAAATCAAAGCTGATGGTCGTGTGCTCAACGTGAAATGTGAGAAGCAACAAGTTGCGGCCATCTCGCAGCATCTTCGAAATTTGCTGAAGGATCTTCCGGAATCACGATCGATGCTGCCCGACGCCTCGCTTCAACAGAAAGACATCGAAGTTGATTTTGTTCTCGGCACCATCGGCCTCGGATATGACCGCAGTGGCATGCGCATGTTTATCCAGCTCGATGAACTGGTCATCGGGGATAGTGACGACAGCGAGACCGAAATGACTGCCATGGATGAAGACGACGCGCTCGACGAAGACGATGCACTCGCAGGTCGGGTGCGTTTATTCATCTCCCCCGAACAAGCTGAGTCCTTCTGCAATGCCGCAGACACCTCGGTGGCTGGTGGCCGTGAGCCATGTCGCTGGTGCGGCGCCCCTAAAGATCCACGCGGACACGCGTGCCCCCGCATGAATTGACCTCATGCCTGGTTTGTACACCACAGATACCAACGACGTTCACTCATTGTTGGCCAATGGCGACATTGAGGTGATTGGACGCCTCGCAGGAAGCAGCAATGCAACTCTTCTGGTCCGCCTGGAGCACGAAGGTGGACATGGCCACGCCGTGTACAAACCACTTCGCGGCGAACGCCCACTCTGGGACTTTCCACCAGGGCTGTACAAGCGAGAGGTTGCTGCCCGCGTACTGAGCGAGATTCTAGAGCTGAACCTTGTGCCACACACGATTATGCGCGAAGGACCTTTTGGTGAGGGCTCTCTGCAACTCTTCATTGATGCAGATCCGCACGAGCATTATTTCAGCATCTACGAGTCACGTCCTGACCTGCATGATTGCTTGCGTGAATTCGCATTTTTTGACTTCATCGCCAACAACACCGACAGAAAAAGTGGCCACATTCTGCTCGATATCGACGATCACCTGTGGGGCATCGACCACGGTGTGTGTTTCAGTGCCGACTTCAAATTGAGAACTGTCATCTGGGATTTTGCAGACGAAGACATCCCCTCTCATCTCCTGGAAGTGGCAGCTCCACTCGTGGAATCGGTTCCGCTCGGCCTCGCCGCACTTCTCGACGATGATGAAGTTGAGGCTCTGCAGCAACGCGTGAAGTATCTGTTGCAGAACCCCCAGTTTCCCGTTGATCATTCAGGTCGACGCCATCCTTGGCCCCTCATCTGATGACGTCCGAGAATTTCGAACACATCTCCGAAAGTTGGCAGCGACTAGTCGACCGAGTGGACCTTGATGGTCTCGTTCGGCTCATCGATCACACCGTGTCTGATCGCGACTGGACGCGTCTCGTGCGGATACGTGACGCTTGCACTTCGGCAGTGAAAACCGGCCGGCAAGTGTGGCCTATCGCCACACTTGCGAACTACCGCCTTGCGCTGTGGGCACCAGCGGAATTTGCATGTCGGGCACTCGATGATTCACTGCGCACCTTCATGCCGGGTCCGATCAGTGAAATACTCGCGGTCCATCACTCATGGGGTGACCTTGCGCCGCATCTTGAAACATCTCCTGACAGATCACTTGTCGCACATGAGCGAGCACTCCGAGGCGACATCATCGATTCGAACGAATTCACGACACTCGATATGCCATTTACACCTCAATCTTGGGAGCCTTCGTACGACATACCGACGTACACAGATGATGGTGGACAATTCGCTGCGCCACCGGTTCCGCCAACAACAACCGTCTCTACGACTTCATCGGAAACCATCGATGATCCTGACACCACCACAGCTTTTCGCCTACTGGTGGAACCGTGGACAGCAGCATCGAATGGTCGTGCTGACATTGCGATCGTTGAAGGTGCTGGCCTCGCGGCATTGGGCGCTCTCGGCATGAATGATGCGAGGCGATGTGAGATTGAAAGTTCACTCGCTCTTCGTTGGTTGGTGTGGGCCGCATCAAGCGGTGGCGCTCACGGACGGCGGCGCGGTCGGGCAAACGGACGATCACTGACGTGGTGGTTCCTGCACCAATTTCTCGACCTTGGTGATGCATGGCCGACGGACCCCGATCAACTCGGAGAACGCATCACTGATCTGACGTTTCATCTCTGGGACACCAACGAACCAATGACGGGCTGGTCATTGCAACTCACCATCGAGGACTCAATGACGGGGTTGTCATGTGCCCTACATGCAAAAGACGCCGCCTAACGGCGGCGTCTCTCACCAATAGTTGAGCGTCGTCAGCGAGACTTGAGTGCTTCGATGAGCTTCGGCAACACCTTGTGCACGTCACCAACAATGCCCAAGTCGGCGATTCCGAAGATCGGTGCTTCCTTGTCCTTGTTGATGGCGATGATGTTCTTCGAGCCCTTCATGCCCACCATGTGCTGAGTAGCACCCGAAATACCAGCAGCGATGTACACGCTTGGCTTCACGACTTTGCCGGTCTGACCAACTTGGTAGCTGTAAGGAACCCAACCGGCGTCGACAATTGCTCGTGATGCGCCAGGTGCGCCTTTCAGAATCTTGGCGAGATCCTCGACCAAGACGTACTTGTCAGACTCGCCGAGGCCGCGGCCGCCAGAGACCACCACGTCGGCTTCGTCGAGCTTCGGACCAGTTGTCTCTTCGACGTGAACGGCCAGCACTTTTGCGCCACCTGTGGCACCAAGGTCTGGAACTTGCACGGCAGTGACGGCCGCTGCGCCGCCACCCGAGGCTTCGGGAGCGAAACTTTTCGGACGGAATGCCGCGAGGAACGGGCCTTCACCGGTGAACGTGGTGCTGACGAGAGTGTTCCCACCAAAGATCGGTGTGACCGTCGTGACGCCGTCTCCACTGTCTGCGATGTCGATGTTGTTGGTGATGACCGTCTTGTTCAACTTCACCGAAAGTCGCGACATGGTGTCACGGCCTTCATAGTTCTGCGGGAACATGATGAGGTCGGGCTTGTCGCCACCATCGATGACGGACTTCATTGCTGAAGCGATGGCAACGCCAGGAAGGTTCGAGCCGTGATCGACCGAGTACACCTTCGTCGCGCCGTACTCACCGAGCGTTGCTGCAATTGAATTGCCGTCGCCGCCCATGAACGCGGTGACATTGGAAGAGAGTGAACGTGCCTTGGTGAGCAGTTCGAGAGTGGCGCTTGTAGGTGCACCGTTCGCAGCTTGTGCGAAGACCCAAATGTTGTTGAGTGCCATTGCTGTTCTCCTAACTGCTCTCAGATGACTTTCAGGTTCTCGAGGAACCCGACGATCTTGCCGAATGCTTCGCCGTCATCTTCGATGATTTCACCGGCTTGACGAGCTTCTGCTTGCGCGACGCCAGAGATTTTCTGACCAGCACCTTCCCAACCAACTGGCGTGACTCCGAGGTCGGAAGCTTTCACTTCTTCAATCGGCTTGTTCTTTGCCGCCATGATTCCTTTGAACGACGGATAGCGAGGCTCCACCACGCCGGCGGTGACACTGATGACTGCGGGCATCGGGCACGAGACTTCGTCGTATCCGGATTCGGTCTGACGATCGACCTTCAAAGTTCCGCTATCGACAGAAACTTTCTTGGCGAACGTGACCGAGGGAAGACCGAGCACTTCGGCCATCTGCTCGGGAACCGTTCCGGTGTAACCATCAGATGACTCGGTTGCAGCAATGATGAGATCGGCACCACCGAGTTTTTGTACCGCAGCCGCAAGAATCTTTGCGGTGGTCAATGCATCACTTCCCTGCAGTGCTGGGTCGGACACGAGCACACCTTTGGCTGCACCCATGGCAAGCGCGGTGCGCATACCGGATGTCTCGCTGTTGGGTGCCATCGACACGAGGTTGACTTCGCCACCACCGGCCGCGTCGACAAGTTGCAATGCCATCTCGACGCCGTACATGTCGGAGTCATCGATGACGAGCTTGCCGTCACGCTTCAGGGTGTTGGTTCCCGCATCGAGGGCACCTGGTGCCGCCGGATCGGGGATTTGCTTGACGCATACGATCACGTTCATAAGGTGACCATTGTTACCCACTCGGTCGGACATAAACCAACTGGCACAAGGTTCTTCCCCAAGTCGTGGCGTGACCCTCGTCGCAGGCTCGCTGGTACCGTAAAGCTCCTTGCGACTGCTGTTAATCGTCAATTCCTTTGCCTCGTCGGTGACCGCCCGGAACACCGTGGTGGTCCACCAGCGGCTGTCCCGCCACCACGACGTGCAGGTGGTCGAAACCAACCGGCGAGGCCATGCCACTCGCTTCGCCCAAGATGCGGCGATGCGGGGCCTTGATGCTGTCGTCACATACGGCGGGGATGGCACCCTCAATGAAGTCGCCACAGGGGTTGCCGGAAGCGACACCGCGCTTGCCGTGCTGCCCGGCGGCAGCACCAACGTGTTTGCTCGCACTCTCGGCATGCCAAACGACGCGCTTGCCTCGGTTGACCTCATCATCGATGCACTCGGCAGAGGAGATATCAAGTCGATCGGACTCGGCAAAGTGAACGGCCGGTACTTCACGTTTCACACGGGCGTCGGCTACGACGCCGCCGTTGTGAAGCGTGTCGAACAACGAGCCGCGCTGAAGCGATACGCCGGACATCCGTTGTTTGTTGTCGCAGCTCTTCGAACCTGGGCATTTGACTACGACCGTCGCACGCCACATTTCAACGTGAACGTGGGAGGTGTCGCGACCAAGACGATTCCTGGGGCGTACTTCACGATTGTCATGAATACGAACCCGTATACCTATCTCGGCCCACGACCATTCGACCTCGTTCCTTCAACAGATCTCACGAAGGGCCTTTCAGTTGTCACATTCACTTCTATGAACGCGACAAAGATCTTGCGCTCGGTTGGAACCGCACTACGCGGCGGAGGCGTGTCGTCGAACTCTTGGCTCGACGTACATTCGAATGTTTCAGAAGTTGTTGTGTCGAATGAACGGGCGTTTCCGTATCAGATGGACGGTGACTATTTGGGCGAGGTCAAGGAACTGCGTTTCGAGCATGTTCCTGATGCTGTGCGCTTGGTGCAGTCATTCCCCCAACAGTGACCGCCTCACATTGAGTGCCGCATCAGGCACATTCGTGCAGATGCCGTCGATGCCCCATTGGATGAGTCGTTTCATGTCGTCTTCGTCGTCACAGGTCCAACAGTTCACCGACAAACCCTGCTGGTGAAACTCGTGGAGCATTTCTTCCGTCACTGATTTGTGCCACGGATGCAAGGCGCTGTGTCCTTCCGAGGCAAGTGCTTGCGCTAGCGCCTTCACTCCGCGCGCATCGCAGTGAGTCATGAGCCAAGCGGTACGCACTTTGGGTGCTAGGTCGCGCATGGCGACGATTGTCTCGCGACGAAACGAAGAGATGAGCCAACGCTCTGGCTCACCACAATCGTGCAACAACTTCGCCACGCGCTCTGCCACGACGTCATGAGGGTCATAATCCGGCTCTGACGGGTCGTTCTTGATTTCGATGTTCACCCACATGCCTTCACAGGCGTCCAGTGCATGGCTCAATGTGGGTACCGACTCTGGAATGTCGTCATGTGTCAACGTGACAAGAGAACGACCATCAGCAAGATGCGCATCGTGCATCACCACCAGTTCACCGTCGGCAAGTCGCCGAACATCCAACTCGACTGCATCAGAGCCAATGTCGCCTGCGGTCCGAAACGCCACGAGCGTGTTCTCGGGCTCGCGGCGTGAGGCACCACGATGGGCGATGACCTGTGGATAACGCACGGCTGTCATCGTCTCCCCTTTCCGGACTTCATTGCGAAGAAGGTTTATCAGAGGCAGTTGTTCGTGCGAATGAGAATGACCGCGACCAGATCACCGCATCCAAATCACACGGATGCAACTTGGGTGAACCTCTTGCCATTCACCAAAGACGGTCGTAGCGTTGCCTCGCACCGGTTCGCCCGATGCGCCCAGCACATCCACCGTGGCGCCCAGCGCCCCTGAACCCCCAAGAAGGAACCCGACGTGTCAATCCTCGCGTCCAGCCTGGCCCTCGGTAGCGCCGACTACACCTGGAGAAATCTCGCGACTTGTCGCGACACTGATCCAGAGCTTTTCTTCCCCGTCGGAACAACCGGCCAAGCACTTCTGCAGATCACGAAAGCAAAGAGTGTCTGTTGTGAATGCCCAGTTCAGGTTGAGTGCCTCGACTTCGCACTTGAGACAAACCAGGACACCGGCATCTGGGGTGGAACGTCAGAAGACGAGCGACGTCAGATTCGACGTGAGCGTGCCGCTCGTGCGCGCGCACAACGCCTCGCTGCAGCCGCTGCAGCCGCAGGCTGACCAACTTTCGCTTCGTCTAATCAACCCTTAGCGGAACACACAGTTCGACCGCAGTTCCGCGATATCCCGACCGCAAGGTCAGGTTGGCTTCATTCAATTCTTCACTTGTTGGCTGGCGCATATCAATTGTTCCCGCCAGTTCTGTCGTCACGAGCGTGCGAACAATCGAGAGGCCAAGGCCGGTTGCCGTGGAGAGATCGAATTCGTCAGAGAGACCGCGTCCATCGTCGATAACTCTGATCGTCAGCACCGTGTCGTTTGAATCCAGGGTCACGACGACAGTGCCGCCGCCCTCACCTTCGGGAAAACCGTGGTTGATGGCATTTTGAAGTAACTCCGTCACAACAACGGACAACGGTGTGGCAATCGTTGCCGGAATACGCCCACCGTCACCGTTCACCACAAATCGAACTGGCCTATCGGGCGATTGCAGACCTTCTTCGGACAGACGCAAGAGCGGCCGGACAATTTCGATGAAGACGACGTCGTCACCTGGCTCGCGCGACAAGGTTTCATGAACCAATGCGATCGTTCTAATTCTTCGAACTGACTCGGCCACAGCCTCGCGCGCTTCGTCCGACTTCAAACGGCGGCCCTGCAATCGAAGCAGCGCAGAGATGGTCTGCAAATTGTTCTTCACTCGATGGTGAATCTCACGGATGGTGGCATCTTTTGAGAGCAACAGTCGATCACGCCGACGAAGCTCCGTCACGTCACGGAGCAGCATTACTGCGCCAGTCACGACCGCTTCAGTGTTCGGAGAACTTGCAAGAACCGGAAGACAGCGGGTCAACAGTGTGACGTCAGATGTCTGCTCAAACTCTTCGACGACAGGCTCTTTGCGCTCGAAAGCCTGACGCACAGGACTGTCGATGATGCCCATTTCGGCAAGTGTTTGACCAACAACATTTGCGCTGATACCGACACGATGCAGTGCCGATGTCGCATTTGGTGACGCGTACACCACGACCGCGTCTTCATCGAGCACAATTGCTCCGTCTCCTACTCGGGGCGCCACACTGCTATCTGCCACGCGACCTGGGAATGGAAACAGACCGGCCGCAATCATGTCGGTGAATCGTGCGAATAAGTCTTGATACGTGCGCTCTAACTGGCCCGGCTGGCGAGCGCCCCTCGTACTCCACTCACGTGTGAGCACTGCAATGCTCTTGCCCTCGTGTACAACCGGAATGGCCGTCATGAAACACGGATCCACCAAGTCTTCGACCATGATCTCGCCTTCAGAAATGGTCTGTGAGTCAAACGCCGCCGCGAGCAAGGCAACTTCAGTGTCGTTTGCGAACGCACCAACCCAGTCAACGACATAGAGCGTCTGGCCGGTTGCTGCTCGAACTTGAGCAATGACCAACCACGTTCCTTCATTGGTCGGAACATAGAGAAGTAGGTCGGCAAAACACAGGTCGGCAAGCATGCCCCACTCACCAGTCAGGGCTTGAAGATGGGACACGTCTTCTTTTGAAAGCGCCGTGTGCTGTCGCGCAAGTTCTCCGATGGTCGCCATGAACTGTCCTCCGCTGACAGTCTGCCCTACTCGACGACGAGGCTCTGGGCTATCCCGTCGACCACAGCTACTGCATCGACCGCTATGTCAGGTATGTCAAGAACTCGAAAGCCTCGTGTCGTGAACTGGCGGCGCGCTTGTGCGTGCTCTGCACACTTCCGAGATTGGGCTCTCTGCGCAATCTGAAGCACCGACAGAACTTGCGCAACCGAATCACTGTCGCACCCAGTGCGCGCGGCGAGCTCCTCGGTGGTACCAACGTCGCTGTGGTCGGGGCATGGCATCGTGCGATTGACCACGACAGTCGGGCGATGCGAGGTCCGGCTGTTGATGCGATCAAGCAGGTAGTTGGCTTCGCGCAAGGAATCCGTGCCGGGGCTGGTGACAACCACGTAGTCACAGTCGGGCGAATCGAGCAAGGCCCTGACCAGTCGTGCTCGTTCGACAAATCCCTCTTCGAGTGCCTGCAGCAAAACAAAGAACTCGATGATGTCGGTCAGGAAGCGCGCACCCAGAACTCGGTCAGCAATCTGAAAGAACGGTCGCGAGGCCAATCCGATGAATCTGTTTCGATACGGGATCGTGAGCCATCGAACGAGGCGTCCGCTAAAAAACTCTGCCATTCGATCTGGTGCGTTCAGAAAGTCGAGTGCGTTGCGTGACGGAGGCGTGTCTACGACGACGACATCAAATTCGGAATTCGAACTCAACTCATACAGTCGCTCCATGGCGATGTAGTCGTGGCTGTTCACGAACCGTGCTGTGATGTTCTGATACAGCGGGTTACATAACAGTCGCTCGGCCGCTGCTGCATCTGGTGCAAATCTACGGACCAAGTCGTCCCAGCCAGCTTTCGCATCGAGCATGGTGGCGAACAGCCCACCGCCAACTTCGACCACTTCGTTCCCGCTCAGCGACAAGCCGAGAGATTGCGCAAGGCGCTTCGCTGGATCGATGGTCAGCACCACGACGCGCCCGCGAGATGCTGCCAGGGTCTTTCCGATCGCCGCGGAGACACTCGTCTTGCCCACGCCACCAGGACCACACACAATGACGCAACGCCCGTGCAGATCGGAGAGCAGATTGTCAGTGGTCACAACTCTTCACCCAGACGTACCACCATTGTTTCGTCGACATCGACGTTCGAGTCTTCGTCGCCCCACCCACCAATTTCTGGCATCACGATGTACTCGACGTCGCTAACGGCATCTTTCAGCTCATTGACCGACGCACTTTGAATCTGGCGTACTTTTGTCGCTCGCTCCAGAGGCTCACGCAAAGTGGGTGGTAGGACTTCGCACAATGTATGCCAGGTTGACTCGTCAGTTGTTGCCACAAGCGGTGCTTCCACGCGATTGAGCACCAACCATGAGAGATCTGTCTTTGTTTGTGAGCGAATTGACTCGACAAGGTCGATTGTTTCAGTAACTACCAACTCCTCAGGAACAACCACTGGGACGACCGTGCAGAGTGACTCATCCTCCAGAATCTTGATCATCCATTCTGTTTGATCGCGCAACATGCCGATGCCGGCGAGTTGTCCGACAATGCGCGGGGCAGCAATTTGACTGACGATGTGACCAGTGGCCTCAGAGTCAACAATGACGATGTCGTAGTTGTCTTGACGCACTTCGTGGCACAGCTTTCCAATGCCGAGAATCTCCTTGACTCCAGGCGCTGCATCCGCAACAAAATCGAACACTGCAGCAAGTGGTGTGACTTTGGTGAGCAACGGAATTCGAACAAACAGTCGGAGGTACTCACGCAGAGATTGCTCTGTGTCCATCACCATGGCCCACAAATTCGGCTCGACAAGCCGGGGGTCAAATGTCAGCGAATCACCGCCAACACGTGCAGAGACAGAACCTTTGGCATCCATCTCGCACAACAACGTGCGAAGACCCCGTCTTGCAGCAACACGCGCAAGCGCGACTGCGACAGTGGATTTTCCGACACCTCCCTTTCCGGTGACAAACACCAGTCGGTGGCGAAGAAGTGGCGTCAGATCAGCCGCCGAAGCCGATGCGTCGGTCGATGCCACTAGAGCCGATTTCGACATACGCAATTTTCTGTGACGGAACTGCCACGTCGCGTCCACGCTTGTCGGTAATCCACAGCGTGTCGACAGCACCACTGAGTGCGGCCTCGACGCGAGCCTTTACGTCGTCGCGAAGTGCATCGTCATCGGCGAGTTCGATGGAAATCTCGCGAGGTGATTGTGTGACTCCGATGCGCAGGTCCACGGGTGCTCCTTGTTCGTTCGAAGATGTTGTCGACTCACTCACCGTACAGGTCAGATGAGCTTCAGACCCTTGCTGAAACGCTTCTTTGGCGCCATCTCCTCGATCTTCTCAGCGAGCGCGAAGAATGCACGACCTGGTTCTGAATCTGGTGCGACCGCGGCGATGGGACGTCCGTCATCGCCTCCCTCACGGAGCTGAGCGACGAGTGGGATTTGTGCGAGCAATGGCACCCCAAGTTCCTCTGCCACTTCCTGTCCGCCGCCTGCGCCGAACAGTTCGTAACGCTTTCCATCATCCCCGGTGAACCATGACATGTTCTCGATGACTCCCTTGACGGGCAAGTTGACTTTCTCTGCCATCGCTGCCGACAATCGCGCTACTTTCTGAGCAGCTGGCTGCGGAGTCGTCACTACATACACCTCAGCGCGAGGCAGATATTGGCTGAGGCTGAGTGCAATATCACCGGTGCCTGGCGGCATATCGATGAGCAAATAGTCAGGCTCGTCCCAAAACACGTCGGTGAGGAACTGCTCAAGCGCCTTGTGCAACATTGGCCCACGCCAAATGATTGCTTGGCCTTCCGGCACGAAATAACCGATGCTGATGCATCGGACTCCCCACGCTTCTGGGGGCAACAACATCTGGTCAATGACAACGGGGTCACGTTCGGCACCGAGCATGCGAGGAATGGAGAACCCGTAGATGTCGGCGTCGACGATGCCGACTTTGTGACCGCGTGCTGCAAGTGCCACTGCCAAGTTTGTGGTGACGCTGCTTTTCCCTACGCCACCCTTGCCCGATGAGATGAGTAAGGGGCGCGTCTTGCTGTCATTGCTTGCAAAAGGAATTGCCCGACCTTCAGCGTGACCGTGGGCAGCATTAGTACCAGCAGACGCTGCTGCGTCGCCATGCACCAGACGACGAACTTTTTCGCGCTCTGCATCGTTCATGACCGCGAAGTCGATGGACACGTTCTTCACTCCGTCGAGCGGCATGACAGCAGTGGTCACTCTGTTCTGAATTTCATTTCGTAACGGACAGCCCGGCACTGTCAGCACGACAGTGAGCGTCACTGCACCTGCGTCATTGCGCACGTCTCGAACCATGCCAAGGTCGACAATCGAACGATGAAGTTCCGGGTCTTCGACAGGGCGGAGAGCTTCGATGATCTGGTCAGGGCTTGCGGTCATGGGGGTACTTCCGGTTGGGGACGTCGGTAATTTGCACTACGGCTATAGGTAGAATACTGATGTGGCTGAAGTGACGACCACCCCTGTGATGACACCGAAATCATTCACGGCCACTGTGTCTGCCATCACATCTGCGTTTGGCGATCCGACTCGACGAGCCGTGTATTTGTTTGCTCGCGATTGCCCAGAAGGCGTTACCGCATCTCAAGTGGCAGACAAATTCGACCTTCATCCGAATGTGGCTCGACACCACCTCGAGAAACTTGCTGCTGGCGGTTATGTCGAAGTATCGACCGAACACGCAAAGCGCAGTGGCGCTGGTCGGCCGAGCAAGCACTATCGAGTCGCCACAGCCGGGCATGAACTCGAATTTCCTGTGCGAAGTGACGACTTGGTGCTGACACTTCTCGGGAAAGCTCTCGCTGCACTTCCCGCCGACAAAGCTCACGACCTTGCCGAAGAAGTTGGCCAAGAGTACGGCCGAGCCATGGCAGCTGGCCTCACCGGTAGCGATGTTGCTGCTAGCCAACGATCGCTGCGCTCAGCCATGCAAGCAGTTGCCGATGCGCTGACTGCTCATGGATTCGCAGCGCACGCAGAAAAGCGCAACAACGAACTCCGCATCGTCACAAGTCATTGTCCCTTTGGTGACGTGGCCATCGAGAATCCGGTCATCTGCTCTGTCGATCGCGGAATGGTGAAAGGAATGCTCGATGCCCTGTACGGGTCAACAGACCCTGAGCATTCAGAGTCGTTGCCAAAAGGCGACACCTTCTGCACCACCACAATTAACTGACGACGTCAGCTAATACGTCTCAATCGCCCCAGTAGCGCTGTTCCAGAAACGGATCGCCGTACATGTGGTAGCCGTTTCTCTCCCAGAAACCTGGCTTGTCAGCCGGCATCAACTCGAGAGCACGCAGCCACTTTGGAGATTTCCAGAAATAAAGGTGCGGAACGACAAGTCGAACGGGTCCGCCATGTATTGGTTCTATGGGCTCACCGTCGTATGCGTACACCACAAGCGAATCATCACGCATCACGTCTTCAAGTGGAAGGTTCGCTGTGTACCCATGTTCGGCATGTCCCATCACATGCGATGCATCCGCCTGTACACCAGCGGCGTCGAAAAGATCGCGTACGCGAACACCGGTCCACGACGTGTCGAACTTCGACCACTTGGTCACGCAATGAATATCGGTGGTGATGGTGCGAGATGGCAGTGCAGTTAGTTCTTCAAACGACAATGTGAAGGGCTTGTCGACAAGTCCCGCGATCGTGAGCGACCATTCACCGGATTCATACGTCGGGACGTCACCGACATGAAGCACTGGAAAACGCTCGGTGAGGTATTGACCAGGCGGCAATCGAGCCGGGTCATAGCCCTTTGCCGCGACTTCATCACGATTGCGGTCGAAGAAACCCACGCCTCAATTGTGCCTCAGCTGCCCAGGGGCTGCTGGATCGGAGCACCAACCGAAGTGATGGTCACCGTTTCAGTACCTCTCACAAGAAGGAAGGCCAAAGAGACGTGGCAAGCACAGATGATCGAGAGCACTGCGCTTGTGTGAATCACACCAAAAAGTGCGACTCCCGCGACAATTCCAACCGCATAAGCGACGTTGTACATCACGTCGTATGCCGCAAACACCCGACCCAGTACTTCGTCCGGAATGTTCGCTTGTATAGACGAGTCAGTACAGATCCGCAGATTCTGAAAAGCAAACGCGCAAAATGCAACTGACGCCAGTTGCACTCCAGGAGATCCTGCGACCTGACCCATCACAATGAAGAATGCGGATGACAGCGAGGCGAGCACTGCTATGGAGCGACGACGAAAACGCTCGACAAACCACTCGGCAGTAAGTGAGCCCATGAAGTTACCCAACGAGATGAGGGCGAGTAGCGATGCAAACCCAACCGCTTGCAGCGAAAGTTGGCTGCCTACATGAAGTGCCACTGAAGCCACGGTCACGCCGAGAAAGAGGCGAAGTGACGCTGTCGAGCCGATGGCGAACTTAATCTTTGAGCCCACAAGCTCACCGAGGATTTCTGCTCGCGACGAAGTTCTGCGAACTTCTCGCAGCAAGAAGATGCTCATGTCGATTGACCTGAACATCTGGCTTGCAAAAACCTGCAAAACGGCTGCAAAAATCAATGCGAGATACCAGTTGACGTCAACCAGGGCAGCAGCAACTCCCCCACCTATCAAGCCAGAGCCCATACCGAGGATGAAAGACATTGAATCGATTGCCGGCAGTTCGTGGCGCCTCACGAAATGTACGACACTTGCAGTTCGCGCGCTGTACAAGATTCGAGTTGTTGCCAACATCAAAGCAATGCACACCAACGCGAGTTCGGACAAGGCTGCGTGCAAGCAGAACATCAGGAACAGCGATAGCACACCCCTAACTACATGCCCTACGACGAGCACTTGTCGGCGATTGAATTTGTCGACCACAATGCCGGCGAGTGGACCTACAAGAACCATCACGGGGAGCATCATCCCAATAGAGAAGAGAAGAGATGACTTCATCGACTCTTGTTTGTTGGCGAACAACAGCATCTGTGCAGCAACGAGTGATGTTGCTGCATCACCAATCTGCCCAAGTGTTTGCCCAGCGAGGAGAAGTTTCACGCCTTGCATGCGAAGAATATCGCGACGTCGAACATGGAGTTGGTGGCTCCGCCGAATGAAGCTCTTTCTGACTCTCGTCGTTGAAACTTCGCGTGTAGAGGTCACAATCAAACTCTCCCCCACCGATGGTGGACTCAGATTGACTTTTGGGTAAACGCAAATGAAATCCCCCCGGTACGCCAATTTCTTATGTGTACCCTGACGACATGGTCATCGCGTTCGTTCGACACGCACACGCTGGGTCACGCAGCGCATGGACAGACGACGACAAACTGAGACCGCTTTCCGTCAAGGGTGAACGTCAAGCCGCGGCTCTCATCAATGAGCTTCGTCAGGTAGGGGTCACTGCATTGATCTCAAGTCCGTATCTGCGCTGTGTCCAGACCCTTCAACCGCTCTCAGAGGAGACAGGAATTGCGGTGACAGTCGACGAGCGTCTCTCAGAAGACAGTTCTTTCGAAGTCACCTTGTCGCTACTCGAACATGCACCCGACGGTGCGGTCCTGTGTAGCCATGGCGATGTGATTCCCGCGACGGTCGACGCTCTTGTTCGACGGGGAATGTTCGTCGACGGCCCCGCTGCCCTACGAAAGGGCGCGGCTTATTTTTTGCATCGTGATGGTGGAATGTTCACCAGAGCGGATTACTTGCCGCCCCCCGATATCAGCTGATTGTCACTTGCCTGCGACGGCTGCATTCACCTGATCAACGATCGAATTCACTAGTCCGAGAACTTCATGGGGCGGATTACCTGCGAGGCACTTGTCAAGTGGTGGTTTGGCAAGTTCGGCATCGTCGAGGAAACGAAAGTTGATGATGCCCAAGAGACAAAACGCATCGGTGTAGGTGTTGTCAACCTCGATGGCACGAGTGATGTCGGTGAGCGCCGTTGCAAGAGCAACTTTCTTGATGTCTTCTGACGCCTCACGAGAAGACAGAGCGAGCAACCAAGAGCGATATGTGAGAGCTTCAGGGTTGTCTGGTTCGATCTTTAGTAGCTCGGTGTACAAAGTGATTGCTTGTGCTGGGTCATTGAAGTTGAGAAGTCGGGCTTGCGACAACAGCGTCGCAGTGCTCTGCTCGATACCACCCGTGGCACTTTGCCCTGGAAGTCGTTGTCCACTGTTGTCTGCCACGAACCAACCGGCTGCCAATCCGAGTAGAACAACGACAAGAGCAGTTACAGCTCGCCGACCAAATCGATTCCCAACGTCACTTCTCCGGCCACTGTCGGCATCCAATTGTTTCGTCAGCAAAGCAACTCGTGCGGTGTAGTCGTCACGCAGCGTCTCAAAGTCATGCTCATCAATATCGCCGGCTTGACGCTCACGTTCGAGGTCGCGAAGCGAGTCGAGTAAAAATCGACGCTCTTCTCTCTGAGCATCATCATGGGCGCTCACCGAGGCACCTCATCATGGTCCTCTGGTTCTTCAGCCAACAACCTCGCGACCATCGCCCGGTCGTCATCTGATGGAACAAGACCTTGTTCTCGCCGCCAGCGCCTGAACGCAGCCGCAAGACCAGCCACAGAACAAACAAGAACCGAGACCGGCAATACCCACACAAGGGAATCGAAACCGGTTGCGCGGGGCACCAAGAGCACTCGCCCGCCGAAACGCTCCTCTATATGCGCGACGATTTGTTCATCATTGCGCTGTCCAGAAGCAACTTGGCGAGCCACTTCATTTTTGATGTTCACAGCTGCTGACGCTTGCGACACAAACACACTTTCGCCGTCACACGTGGGGCACGCGAGTCGTTTCGTGATGACATCAATTCGTTCTTGTTGGGTGAGCGGGCCAGCTTCACGACCAGCACCGACCGCAAGCAGACAAGCCGTCACAATTGCCATGAACATCCACATGGGCCACGACTTCAATCGAGCCGACAACGGCATTGCTTCTGCGGACGCCATCACATACCCTCGAAAGCCGTTTGCAACTCTGTCACTTTTTCGGTGAGCAGATCTCTGGTGACTGCACCGATGAAACGCATTCGAACAAAACCGTTTGGATCAATGATCCAGGTCTCAGGAACTTTTGCAACCCCGAAGGCAACGGCGATTGATCCGTCGTCATCACGCACCTTTGGCCAGTCTCCGTTATTTGCTTCGAAGAAGGCACGAACTGCATTGTCACTGTCGTCATTGATGATCGAGTACAACTCGGTGGGAGTTGCAACTGAGGCCTGGGCCTCGTGAAATGCGACCAATTCGGGATGTTCCTGACGGCAAGGAACACACGTCGAATTGAAGAAGTTGAACATCACCCAGCTTCCTCGGCGACGCGATAACTCGAATTGCGCATCGTCCAAGGTGGTCGACTTCACCGCGGGAGCCGGGTTACCGAGCAATGGCGACGCAGCGCTCTCTCGGTCCTCGGGAGACGACACAACGAGAACGACGAAGAACAGCGCGACTACCACTCCGACTGCCGCGGCAATCAACGATGATCGTCGACTACGGGCCACAGGTGCGACATTCACGACGGCCAGGTTTTCTTGGTCATTCACGGTGAAGTTCCCGTCAATGCAGTCGGGACTGGGGCAGATACCGGGTCTGTGGGACGGCGCCGGCGACCAGGAAACGCGGACAACACCGTGCCAATTGCCATGAGGATTCCGCCAGCCCACATCCACGTCATCATCGGTTTGATGAACACTTTGATTTTTGCCTCGTTGCTCGTTGGCTTCACCGGTGGCTCGAGGGTGAGATAGATGTCTTTCGACCAGCTCGACTTCACCGATGGCGTTCCGACGTTTTGCCCCATCGAAGTGAACTTGTGGATGGCCGGCCGATATGACTTACCACCGTCTATCGAAACGTCGACCTTTATCGATGTACGTCGTGCATCAGATTCTTCGACGAAACCTTTGAGCTCGAACGTGTGTCCTCCGAAGGATGCAGGGACACCTTTAGCAAGCGTCAACTCTTGGCTTCGTGTGTATGAGTTGGAGGCGGCAAGAGCCACCGAGATCATGATGACCCCGATGTGCACAATCATTCCGCCGTTTGCCCGCCCCACAAGGCCGCGCCACTTCTGTCGACGGGTCGCAAGAACAAGCTGACGCAACGCTGCACCAGTGGCAAAGCCACCGAGTGCAAAGGTGAGCAGAGGTTCGAGGCCGGTTGCACCGAGAAGCACGGCTACTGCGAGTGCAGCAACTCCGCACCACGCGGGCCAAAACAGTCGCTGACTGAGCAGTTCCGTGGATGCTTTGCGCCATGGCAACACAGGAGCAATGCACATAAGGAACAACATGACGATGCCGATGGGGGTTGCGAGGCTGTCGAAGAAGGGCTCGCCTACCACAATCTGGCGATTCTGAAGCGCCTCGACAATCAGCGGAAACACCGTTCCAAGCAACACCACGAAGGCGAACACCGAGAACAACACATTGTTCGCAAGGAACGCACCTTCTCGGGACATCGGAGAGTCGATGATTCCTGGTGAACGCAAACGGTCGCCCCGCCAACCAATGAGAACTAGTGACACCACCACCACGATCGCAAAGAAAGTGAGTAGGTAAGGGCCGATGTCACTCTCACTAAAGGCATGAACTGAATTCAAGATTCCCGAGCGAGTGAGAAACGTTCCGAGAATGGTGAGGCTGAACGTGGCGGCGAGCAACGAAAGGTTCCACACACGCAACATTCCCCGACGCTCTTGCACGAGCACCGAGTGGATATATGCGGTACCGGTTATCCACGGCAACAGTGACGCGTTTTCAACTGGGTCCCACGCCCACACGCCACTCCAACCGAGCACTTCGTAGCTCCACCAACCACCAAGAACGATGCCAAAAGTGAGAAAGCCCCACGAGAACAACGCCCAACGTCGCGTCTCGAGCAGCCAACCTTCACCAAGTCGACCCGTGACGAGAGCGCCAATGGCGAATGCAAACGGAATGGTGAAGCCGACATACCCGATGTAGAGAATCGGGGGATGAAAGAGAACGAGAATGTGGTTCTGCAACAGCGGATTTGGGCCTGGCCCATCGGTGACACCAGATTCGCCAGGAGCAAACGGGTCTGCCGGACCGATTGTTAACAAGAAAAAGAAGAACGCAGTCACGAACATGGTGGCAAGTGCTGTGGCAACAAGCGGATCGGTGACTTTGGCCCGATAGCGCCATGCAATCCAGGCGGTCATCAAAGCAAGCGCAAGTAACCACATGAGGATGGAACCTTCGAGGGCGCTCCACACCGCCGTGAAGTTGTACAACGCAGGAGTTGATCGTGAGCCGACCTTCTGGATGTAGTCCAGTGAGAAATCTCTGGTGATCATGGCGTACTCCATCGCCATGAACGCGCCGACTGCCGACACCGCTGACAACGTGGCAAAGCGCAACGACAGACGCAACAGCTTCTCGTCCTTTTGTCGCATACCCATGACACACGACACGAAGCCAAAGAGTGCGCCGACCAAACCCACCAACAAGAAGGCTCGGCCGATCGGCCCCCCTATCCCTGCTGCACCGAGCACGCGGCCGCCTCTTCGTCAGATTCCTTCATGCGAGTGTCGTTCTTCTCGACATATTCGTTTGAGTGCTTTACTTCGATGCGATCACTCGCAAAGAGATCATCCTGTAGGCGACCGTGCGCAACAACAGGGATGCACTCTTGGAAGACTCCCCCAGGGTCACCTTCGTAACGAACTTGAACTGTCTTGTCATGAAAGGAGAGGTCGAATGTTGTTGCACCGTTCTCCTTGGCAAGACTTCCCTCGACGACCACTCCCTGCACACGGATACGGCGACCTTCGTCGCATCCAGAGCGCACACCAATTTCATCGACGTTGCAGTAATAATCAATTGCACTCGTCAGAAATCGCGTGACTACCACGCCACCAGCAACAATCGCGATTGCGACAATCACCATCGGCAACCAGCGCCGTCGCACAGGCGTTGCACCCTGCCCTGAAGTGGAGTCGCCCGTGCTACGTGGGCTCAGGTCCACGGCTTGTCCTTTTCATCTGCGAACCGTGCTGTAGAGCGGGAGCGTCGAAGAAACCACACCACATACAGTGCAATCGACCCGAATGTCACCACGTAACTTCCGATGATGAATGAGGCGTGTTCCATATTCAGCGCACCTCAGCTTCCTGCCGACGCTGTCCAATTGCCACATCAAGACCATGTGCGTCGACAGCGTCCTGCAAGGCGAGTCCACGTTGACGGTGTAACACCATCCACACAAACAACATTGTGAATGTCACTATGCCAAGAAAGAGTGTGAACAACATGAGCCCATCAAGTTCTACGTCAGTGCCGCTGTTCGCCACAGTCGACTCTTGATGCAATGACCTCCAGATGACCACACTGAAATGCACCAGCGGAATCTCGAGTACTGCGAGAAGAGCAAGCACTGCTGAGCGTCGGGCCCGTTGTCTGAATGTGCCACCGAGGCCACGCACGGCCAAATATCCGATGTAGGTGATGAAGAGGAACGCGGTACTCGTTAGTCGCGCATCCCACACCCAATATGTGCCCCACGTGAGGCGCCCCCACAGACTTCCAGTGATGAGAGAGATTGCCACGAACAGCACACCAATTTCGGCAGATGCACCTGCGACTCGATCCCATGCAAGCGAACGATTCTTTCCGGAGAGGTACACCGCAGAGACGACCGCAGTGAGTGCGAAGGCCACATACGCAACCCAAATGGACGGTACGTGCACATACATGATGCGAACAGTCGACCCTTGCACCACATCTTCGGCGGAGACAAACAGTCCGAATGCGATGAGCCACACAGTGAGGGCAAGAGTTGCGAAACCAAGGGCACGAGTCGCTCGGGTTCCGGTAGGGGTCGATGTGGCTGACATGGAGTTCGTCTCTATTCGTCGATCAGCGGGCCAAATGCCACAGAACCGACAACACCAAAGATGACCGCAAACACGAGCAGTAATCCACTCCAGGGCCAACCTTCTGACACTTCTGCTCCTCCACTCATGAACCCAGCCTCTGTGGCACGCGTTGCCCCAATGAGCACCGGCGCAACCACTGGTAGCAGGAGCAAGGGAAGGAGGGTCTCTCGGCCCCGAGCGCCTGCCGCAAGGCCTCCGTACAGAGTACCGATGAAACCCAACCCAAAACAGGCGAGCACCACCGTGACGAACACCACCAGCAGTCCGGATGGCTCAAGTTGCACGTTGTAGAGGAAAAAAGCGGTTGCGACCAGGATGATGTCGAGCGCGCACAATTGCACACCAAGTGCAAGTGACTTTCCCAAGAACAAAGCCCGTGTGTCGACACCGGCGACTCGCAATGAATCGAGTGCACCATCTGCTGTTTCGACCGCAAAAGATCGTTGCACCACCACCAACATCGAGAACATCGTGGCCAACCACACAAGGCCTGGTGCGACACGTTGCAAGATTCCATCGTTGTCGAGTGCAAATGCAAAGAGAATCATGATGACAACGGAAAATGGCGCAACCTGATTCACAAGGACCCGACTGTTGATCTCTGCTCGAAGATCCTTGAGCATCACAATTCTTGCGACGCTGACAAGACGCTTCATCGAGGTAGAAGTTGCGCTCATTGTCGTACCACTCCACCATCGACAACAACTCGCCGCGTCGCAAGTCGTTCTGTTCGCTCAAGTTCATGTGATGCGACCACAACGGTTGCGCCCGCTTCGACGGCTGCGCGCAGTGTCGCATCCAGATCATCACGAGCCTGCGCATCGAGCCCGGCATGTGGCTCGTCCAAGAGCCAAAGCGCTGCTCGTCGAATGATGAGACGTGCAAGAGCCACTCGGCGACGTTGGCCAGCTGACAACTGTGATGCACGCACTTCAGCAAGTCGCCCACTGAGGCTCACATGTGAAAGTGCGGCATCCACTTCATCTGTTGAGGCGCCAATTAACCCAGCCCAGAACTCAATGTTCTGGCGCACGGTGAGATCCATATAGAGGCCATTGGTGTGCCCGAGAATGCCGACACGCTCGCGTACAGCCGCGCGGTCGTCTGCCAGGTTGATTCCGAGCACATGAGCCTGTCCACGTTCTACTGGCAACAACCCTGCGCACACTCGAAGCAGTGACGTTTTGCCTGCTCCGTTCGGACCGGTGAGCAGCACAATTTCGCCCAACTGAACATCGAAGTTTGCTCCGGCGAGCACCGGATAACTGCCAGCAACGGCGACGACATCGCGAAATGAAACCACCGGCACAGATGTCATGACGACTTCACGCTACTGACCAGATGACGATGGCGCCCCTTCGACCATCTGGCCTCCCTTGTGTCGCTCCGTCGGACAGATGCGCCAATAGCGTTGAGGCATGGCTCGCACCCCCACCGCAGACAAGGGTCGGACATCTCTCTCACATGTGCTGCTCGGCGTGCTTGGAAAGACCCTCATCTGGGCCGGGCTACTTCTCCTTGGGTTCACCGCGTATCAACTGTGGGGCACCGGACTTCAGACATCACGTTTCCAGAGCGAGCTCGAGCAGGAGTTCACGTCGACACCACAAACGTCGTCGACATCGCCGTCCACGACACCTCAGTCAGTCATTGACACAAATGGAATCGATGTCGGCGACGCCATCGGCAAAATCACCATCGAGAAGATTGATGTCGACGACTGGATAGTTGCTGGGGTGTCATACAAAGCACTCAAAAAAGGGCCGGGTCTCTTCCCTGACTCAGCGTTACCTGGAAGTCTTGGCAATTCCGCCATTGCTGGTCACCGCACTACTTTCGGAGCTCCGTTCGCCGACCTCGACAAGTTGAACCAAGGTGACATCATCACCGTCACCACACGACGTGGCGTTTTCACTTATGCCGTCAGATCTGTCGACATCGTCAAACCGTCGGCTGTTGAAGTGCTGGAGACAACTGACCCTTCGAAAGGAGTCCTGACTCTCGTCACATGCCATCCGAAGTGGACATCTGCGAATCGCCTCATAGTGTCAGCCGATCTTCAGGAAAACGCCACAACATCCGATCGCTGGACCCCTGCACCAACGACGGCGGCCACCACCGACCAAACCTCGGGCGTCGACACAGATGAAGAAGTGTTGAGCGAAGGTTGGTTGCATGATCCGTCTGCCATTCCTCAGACACTCATGTGGGCAATCGCAGCAATTCTCATGTGGTGGTTAGGAGGCTTCCTCGGCCGTCGTCTTGGTCGACAGGTACTTCTTCGCGCATTCGTAGTCGTGCCGTTTCTCGTGGCCCTCTATTTCTTCTACGAGAATCTGTCCAGGCTCACCCCCACCAACCTGTAGTCGCTTACGCTTACGAGAGACATGAGCACATCCTCCAACAACATCGACCCAGTTCGTGCAAAGCGAGCCCGCATTGCTCACTACACATTGCTCGCCAATCGCATCGGTTACTTGTTGTACGCGCTGTGCATCAGCTGTTTCGTCATCGCATTCGCGATCGGATTCTCTGGGCCACTTGTCACCGTTGTCATCGTGAGCCTGATCGTTGGTTCAGTATTACTTGCACCATCAATCGTGCTCGGTTATGCGGTGAAGGCCGCCGAACGTGACGACCGGGAACGAGGCCTATGACATGACCACGCGACAGAGCTCTGGTGACCGTCGGGAACAGATATTGAATGCAGCTCTTGTTGCTTTCTCTCACCGTGGCTATCACGAAACATCAATGGTGGACATTGCCGATGCGATTGGTGTGACCAAACCGGTGCTCTATCAACACTTTGATAGCAAACGTGAGTTGTATCTCGAACTTCTTGACGTCGTTGGAAATGATCTCATCGCAGCAATCACCAAAGCAGCAATTGACTCTGATGACGGACGTGAACAAACCGAACGAGGAATGATTGCGTACTTCAGCTGGGTGCTTGCCAATCAGGACGCGTTCAATCTGCTGTTCGGCGGTGGAGCTCGCCTTGACGAAGAGTTTGCGGGAGCCATTCGGCGGGTGGAACGTGCCATCGCCGATGCAATTGCTCCGCTTATTGCTGCTGACATCAGCGAGTCTGTACGACGCACAATGGCGTATGGGCTTGTCGGTATGTCAGAGTCCGTCAGTAGGCACCTCGTTGCAAGCGGTGACACTTTCGACCCAGTCGACATCGGCCGACAGATCGGTGGCTTGGCCTGGGCAGGCCTGCGATCACTTGGTCAGTCGCGCAACACCCAACCGCGATAACCACCCACAAATCCGGCGCGCTCGAGAACTGGCACGCATTCGTGTCGAGCGTCTATCGCGGTGCCGTCGACTTTGCGAATTTCAATCGATCGACGACGACCGTCTTTGACTAACTTCGCGAATGATTCCGCCCATGAACCATCATGTTCCGCTGCTGGGAACATCACCAATGAGTGTCCGCGGGCATCAAACCAAACGAGGGGCTCACCTTCATGCAGAACCACAAGTGCGCCGGCGCTTCGCGATGGTCGACCCTCAGACATCGGCCATGGCAACGTGGATCCGTAGGGTTGCGCTGGGTCGGTCGCGGCGAGAACGATCGGCTCTGGTTCTGATTCTGGATGAAGATCAGCGTCATTACGGTCACGCACATCACGAAGCCGATCAACAGCACCAGGCAAGGCAAACTGTGCTGCTCCAAGACCGTTCACGAAGTAACCACGACGCACGTGGCCCCGCTCTTCCATCACCTTGAACACCGCATACACGGCGGCAAAACCACCTACACCACCTTCAGCAAGCACGGCTTCGCGTGTCACGACTCCGTGTCGCTCTAACAACTGCTGCGCATACGCCATGGCACCTTCTGCGGAGTGAGAGTGATGAGATGCGTTCGTGGGCACCAAACTCCACCGACCTGCGCCCGTCGGCGGGCCGATACGGCTCAAACGACCAGGTCGTGGACGCTGTGTTCGGCCGGTGTGACGCGCGCGAGTTTGAGCAGCAACTCCACGACCACCAGACAGATACGCACGAAGGGGCGCGAGTGAGTCATTGGTGACTTCCCCAGCCCAGACGAGATCCCAGAGAGCTGCGAGCACTTCCGCGTCATTCGCATGTGGCGCGGCAGCGCGAAGCTGCGAATAGAACACTGCGCCACGTTGTCGGAGATGCTCACGAAGAGCTTGATGAAGTTCGCCATCGGGTGCTGGCTGAGACTCGAGAGACGACACAAGAAGGTCCATTTGGTCAGCAAAAAACAATCGGACACGCCCGTCATTCGCACCGAGCGCACCAGCACCAACCCACACCACTTCCCCAGCAGTACATAGTGCATCAAGATCAGCGGCGCGATATCCGCGAACTCGCAATGGCAACACGTCTGACTCCAACGTGCTTGACACAATTGCGGTGCCTTGCAACAGAGACACCGCGTTGACGAGTCCGTCAGCACCGCGTTGCGCAGAGCCAACTGCTTGCCACTGCGGCAGGAATCTGCCGAGTGCAGCCTGCTCGACCGGCTCTACTTCCTTGCGCAGTCGTGCAAGTGACCGACGACGAAGCGTGCGAAGGACATCGGCTTCGCACCATTCACGTTCGGTGCCGTCGGGCTGGAACTCGCCTCGCACCAAACGACCGGCCGCCTCCAGAGCCATCAAAGGACCCACTGCGCGCTCAACGGTGATACCGAATCGCAGTGCCACAGCCTTCGTGACAAAAGGTGTGTGAGTTCGCGCAAAACGTGCGATGACTTCATCAAGTGGATGAGCGATGGGCTCGGTGAAAGCCATCGGCAAGCCAAGTGGCAGAGCACAACCGAATGCATCGCGATAGCGAGCAGCGTCTTCGGCAGCGATGAACCGTTCCTCACCGGCCAGCTGCACCGTTATCGCACGACGAACAGACAACAAGTCGGCAAGCCATGCATCAGCGGGTCCATTACATCGTGCGCGAATTTCAGCAATGGTGAGATCACCCACCTTGCGAAGAACATCGTGCAACTCATCTGCTGTACGAGCCCGTCGATGCTCGGAGAGACACTGCACATCAAGCTCAACATCAGCGATTGCTTCACGGTCGAGCAACTCACGTAGCTCTTCAGCTCCGAGAAGGCTGTTCAGTAAGTCACGATCAAGCGCGAGAGCCGCTGCTCGACGCTCAGCCAGCGGTGCATCACCCTCGTACATGTACGACGCAATCCAGTTGAACAACAAGCTCTGTGCAAATGGTGATGCTTTCGGTGTGTCGACACTGACGATGCGAATTGTGCGAGAGCGAAGCGCGCCGAGGATGCCTTGCAGGGCAGGCAGGTCAAACACGTCTTGCAGACATTCCCGGCTTGTCTCGAGGAGCATGGGAAAGGTTGGATGCTTCGCCGCCACTGCCAACAGATCTGCAGCACGCTGACGCTGCTGCCACAACGGAGTTCGCTGATCTGGCCGTCGACGAGGAAGCAACAGGGCCCGCGCAGCACACTCACGGAAACGTGCGGCGAACAGCGACGTCTGTGGAACTGCTTCAACCACAATGTCTCGCACTTGCTCGGGATCAAAGAGAAACTCTTCGACACTCAGATCATCGACTGCTTCTGGAAGACGCAACACGATGCCGTCATCACCCCACATTGTTTCAATGTGCATGTCGAATTTCTCGAGGAAGTGTTTCTCAATGGCCATTGCCCATGGCGCATGTACGGGCGTTCCGAACGGACTGTGAATGCACACCCGCCAATCACCAATTTCATCGCGGAACCGCTCGACGACAATCGTGCGATCGTCGGGCACTACACCAGTGGCTTCTGCTTGCTCACCGAGGTACTGCAACACATTTGATGCAGCCCGTGCATCAAGGCAATGACGTTCAGCAAGCACGCCTTGTGCAACATTCGGCTCGAGCTCGCGAATGGTGCGAAGAAATTCGCCGAACGCCCGACCCAATTCGACCGGTCGACCGATGCGGTCTCCGTGCCAAAACGGCATCTTTCCGTGTTCGCCAGGCGCTGGGGTGACAATGACGCGCTCAAACGTGATGTCCTCGATGCGCCAGGTACTTGCACCCAGAAGGAACGTCTCACCGGGACGTGACTCGTACACCATCTCTTCGTCGAGCTCACCGACCCTCGTTCCGTCGGGCAAGAAGACACCGAACAACCCTCGGTCGGGAATGGTTCCGCCGTTGATGACTGCAAGTCGCTGCGCTCCGTCGCGAGCCCTCACTGTGCCTGCGATGCGATCCCACACAATGCGTGGCTTCAGTTCGCTGAATGCCTCGCTCGGATAGCGACCGCTGAGCAGGTCGAGCACGCCATTGAACACATCGTCCGTGAGGTCGGTGTAGTTCGCACAGCGCCGCACCATCGCCGCGAGGTCTGCCACTTTCACATCACCAGCAATCGCCAAGTGAGCGATGACCTGTTGAGCGAGCACATCAAGCGGATTGCGCAAGTACGCCGTTGATTCAACAGCTCCATCAAGCATGCGTCGCACCACAACTGCTGACTCAAGAAGATCATGTCGATGCTTCGGATAGATGGTGCCAGCACTTGGCTCGCCCACTTGGTGACCAGCACGACCAATGCGTTGCAGTCCGCGACTGACCGCGCCAGGTGATTCAACTTGTATCACCAAGTCGACTGCACCCATGTCGATGCCCAGCTCGAGGCTGCTCGTTGCAACGATGGCCTTCAGCTCACCGCGCTTCAATTGATCTTCGATGACCACGCGCTGTTCACGCGCCAACGAACCGTGGTGTGCTTTCACTAATTCTTCTGTACCTAGCACCTGCAACTGGTCACCGACTCCGCCAGAAACAATGTCTCCACTCGATGCCGCATCGCCACTCGACGTCATGGCCAACTGGTCACGATGCAGCTCATTCAATTGTGCAGCCAGACGTTCGGCTTGACGTCGCGCGTTGCAAAAGATGATTGTGCTTCGATGCTCTTCGATCTGCTTGAGAATCTCGGGGTAGATACTCGGCCAAATGCTTGTGCGTCGAGGTGTGAGCGAAGCTGTGGCCGGGCCACTTCGTAGCTCGGTGCTCTCAGAACCGATTTGCCCCATGTCGTCGATTGGCACAACAACTGACACATCAAGTGGCTTGCGAATACCAGTGTCAACGATTGTCACAGGTCGTGGTGCTCCGTCACGCTGACCACCCAAAAAACGTGCGACTTCTTCGAGAGGTCGCTGTGTCGCAGACAAACCAATGCGTTGCGGTGGAGATGCAGTCAGCTCTTCGAGACGTTCGAGACTAAGCATGAGATGCGCGCCACGTTTGGTGGGCGCAAGTGCATGTATTTCATCGATGATGACCGTGTCGACGTTGGTGAGCGTCTCACGCACAGCCGACGTGAGCATGAGATACAAACTCTCTGGAGTTGTGATGAGCAAGTCAGGGGGTTGGCGCCCGAGCGCCTGCCGCTCACGGGCCGACGTGTCTCCGGTACGCATGGCGACAGTGGGGGCAACATGGTCCACGCCAAGTCGTTCTGCTGCATGACCGATACCAACTAGTGGTGCACGCAAGTTCTTCTCGACATCGAAAGCAAGCGCACGAAGTGGCGACACGTACAGCACTCGTGTTCGCTTTGTCTTCTCAGGCACCGGTGATGTGACCAATTTGTCAATTGACGCCATAAACGCGGCCAGTGTCTTGCCATTTCCCGTGGGCGCGCAGATGAGTGTGTGTGAACCTCCGACAATTGCGGGCCACCCTTGAATTTGTGGAGGCGTCGGTTCAGGGAAGGACGTGGCAAACCACTCTCGAACTGCGGGCGAGAACGCTTCAAGAACGCGGTGATGTGCCACGGACGAAGAGTAGTGAGACCCTGTGGCAACTTCACCCTGTGCGCCAAGACACGCGTGAAAGCCCCTCTGTAGGATGAGTCCATGCCCAACCCCGGAGAGCACCACCCCGCCTTCGAGGAATATTGCGAGTGCATCTTTGAGTTGCGCGAAGACGACGTCGAGGTCATTCAAGCGCGCATTGCCGAACGACTGAAGGTATCTCGTCCGTCAGTGTCCGAAATGATCAAGCGCATGGAGTCCGAGGGGCTCATCGCTATCGACGACACACGCATCCGGCTCACCCCCACCGGAGAAGAACTCGCCACTCGAGTTGTGCGTCGTCACCGCCTGGCCGAGCGTTTTCTCACCGACATCTTGGGTCTGTCGTGGGCCGAGGCGCACAACGAAGCCGGCAAGTGGGAGCACGTCATGAGCACCAACGTCGAGGCTGCGCTCGACCGCGTACTTGGTAGCCCCACGACATGTCCGCATGGCAATCCGATTCCTGGCAGCCAGTACTCTCCCCCGGACGATGCTCTGCGACTTGCACAGCTCGACATGGGCACCGAGTTCACCATCGCGCGCATTCCAGAAGAGCTCGAGTTTGCCGCAGGCATGCTCGACTTTCTTGAAAAGACAAGTCTCGTACCCGGAACTCGCGCCAAGGTTGCCGCCGTCGCTGAAAACGGCGACATTGTCGTGTCTGTGAAGGGTCGCGATGTGAGCGTTACTCCTTTTGCAAGTGCACGAATTCTCGTCACCACATAATCAGCCGTGATGAGACGCAATTTCCCTGCCCTTGTCGTTGTGTCTGTGCTGTCGCTGACAGGGTGTGCCACCACCATCATCTCCACTGACACCACAGCTCCCGTCGTCACAGTTGCCTCTTCCACCACGTTGCCAAGCGGCGAATCACTTGATCTCATGAAGAACATCGCGGCAGCCGGTGCAGACCTCGGCGACGCCATTGCCAATGGCCGCAGTCAAGAAGCCCGCGACGCCCTTGCTGTTGCAAAAGCCAACTGGCAAGTGCTCGAACCGCAACTTCAGAAACTGAAGCTTGACATTGCCGAGGACATGCGACGCATCGTCGACATGATGACGACCGCGGTTGAACGCAAGAGACCAGCCGACGCCGACAAGGCAAACAGATTTCTCGGTTTGGTTATCGATGCGTTTTCACAGCTCTGACGTCGAGCTCACGCTCTAACGCATCGCCTCGGGCAGTGGCTGTGCGTGC
>Ga0194123_10001293_pt1 | contig 38675 bp, 32 predicted proteins | sample TA2MahsurfametaG_5_FD_155479 | JGI IMG/M metagenome (GOLD analysis project Ga0194123, IMG submission 155479) | Freshwater microbial communities from Lake Tanganyika, Tanzania - TA2015023 Mahale A surface | ecosystem: Environmental > Aquatic > Freshwater > Lake | place: Tanzania: Lake Tanganyika... | reverse complement strand
AGTCGGTGCCGGGAGTCTTTCTGCAAAGAAGGCGCGATCGATGTTGCCGCCGAGGAAGTACACGAAGAAGCCGAAGCCGAACACGCCGTACACGATGGAAGGCACGCCAGCCAAATTGTTCACCGCGATGCGGATGGCACTGGTGACCGGACCGGGCTTGGCATATTCACGCAGGTAGACTGCAGCCACCACGCCGAAGGGCGTGGCGATGACGGACATCACCATCACCATCAGCACCGTGCCGAAGATGGCCGGGAACACACCACCCTCGGTGTTGGCCTCGCGCGGCTCGTCACCCACGAATTCGCCCACTTTCATGGCGTAGTGCCAGGCTTTTTCGCCCCAGTGCATGTCGTTGGGCTGGAAGATTCGCACCACCTTGCCGAAGGGCAGCACCCGCTCCTCACCAGCTGCGGTGCGCACCAGCAGACTGTCGCGATCAAAGCTTGCGTGCAGCTCGGCGATGCGCGCGCTGAGTACCTTGAACTGCGCATCAAGTTCGCCACGTTCAGGTGCGAGCGCCGCGGCGGCCGCCTCATTGCCTTGCGCCCGCAGACTGCGTTCCCGCAGGCGCAGTGCCTCCAGCGCGGCGTTGATGTGTCCCATCTCCACCCGCTCGAGCTGGCGCAGTTCAGAACGCATCTCTTCCACCCGGGCGAGGCGGGCGGGGATTTCCTGCCAGGGATCTTCGGCGGTCAGGGTTTCTTCACCCTCGCGCACCGCCACGAGGTAGCCGTAAAAATTGCCCCACTCCGTGCGCTCGGCAACCAGCGCGCTCGAGGGATATTCCACTTGCCGGATCTCGGTTTCAGGGATCCAGCGGAAGTCACTGCCGCCCACGTCACGGTTGCCCACCTTCACCAGCAGCCGGCGCACCGCCACCATGCCCTCGGGGACGGTGCCTCCTGCCTCCCGCACACGCGTGGCGGAGACAGTTTCTTCATCCACGATCTCGGCGAGCAAGACTTCGGGCTCCGCGTCACCCGCCTGCACCGTGAGCGCTGCCACCTGTTTGGGCCAGAAATGTTCTAGTCCATTGGCGGCAATCAACACCAGCAGGCCGAACACCATCACCAGACTCAGGCTCACCGCACCCGCCGTGAGCCAGATCCACGGGTTGCCGCTTGCCACCCACTGCTGGAAGTTCTGCTTCATCAGAGGTTTCCGTACTTGGCGCGCAGGCGGCTGCGCACGATTTCGGCAATGGTGTTGAACAGGAAAGTCACGCCGAACAGCACCAGCGCAGCGAGGAAGAGGATGCGGTAGTGCGAGCTGTTCACTTCCGACTCCGGCATCTCCACCGCGATGTTGGCGGACAGCGCGCGGAAGCCTTGGAAGATGTTGAGGTCCATGATGGGCGTGTTGCCGGTGGACATCAGCACGATCATCGTTTCGCCTACTGCGCGGCCCAGGCCAATCATGACGGCCGAAAAAATGCCCGGACTTGCAGTGAGCAGCACCACGCGCGTCACGGTCTGCCAGGGCGTGGCGCCCAGCGCAAGTGAGCCCGTCGTCAGCTGGCGGGGCACGCCGAACACGGCGTCTTCGCTGATTGAGAAGATGTTGGGAATCACCGCAAAACCCATCGCAATGCCCACCACCAGCGAGTTGCGCTGGTCATAAGTGATGCCCCATTCCTGGGCCAGCCAGCGCGGCAGGTTGCCGCCGAAAAAGAGCTGTTCCACCGGTTGGCTGAGTGCCATCGTGGCCCAGAGCACACCGCAAACCACCGGCACGATGATGATGGCTTCCCAGCCATCGGGTACCCGGTGGCGTGCTGCTTCCGGTAGATGCGTCCACACATACGCCGCCAGCAGGATGGCCAGCGGCATGAGTGTCGTGGCGAGCAGTACGCCGATGAGATGGCTTTCGATCAGCGGTGCGAGCCAGAGCCCGGCCAGGAAACCGAGGATCACGGTCGGCAGCGCGGCCATGATCTCGATTGAGGGCTTGACCAGCATGCGCAGGCGGGGCTGCATGAAATACGCGGTGTAGACCGCGCCAAAAATCGCCACGGGGATCGCGAAGAGCATGGCGTAGACGGCTGCCTTGAGCGTGCCGAAAGTCAAGGGAGTGAGGCTGAACTTCGGCTCGTAATCATTTGAGGCGGAGGAGGATTGCCAGATGTATTCCGGCGCATCACGTCCCTCGTACCACACCTTGCCCCACAGGGATTTGAGCGACACCTCCGGGTGCTTGTTGTATACCTCGAAAGTCTCCACTTCGCCTTGTGCGCCCATGAGTATGAGGGAATCGGCGTGCGGCGAGACGGCGCCGAGCACCGGCTGGCGGGCAAGCAGCCCTTCCTCCAGCAGCAGGGTGCGTTCCGCCGTGGCGTGGAAGATGCCGAGCGTGCCCTGCGCATCCACGGCCAGAAAGCCCTTGCGAAAATGTTCGGGGATGAGAAGCGCGATCGGCGCGGCAAAGCCCTCGAAGCTGCGCACCCGTGTCAGGCGGTAATTGTTCTGCTCGTCCCGCACCGGAAACCACTGCGCGATCCGGCCGCTGCTGTCACCAATCAGCAGCGACACGCCACCGGCCAGGAACTCCACCGCAGTCACTTCTCCGCCGGGTTGCAGCACCTGTAATTCCTGCACGAGGCGGGGCTCGGCCTTGTCGCGGATATCGAAGTAATGCACGAGCCCGGTGCGCGAAACGGCGTAGAGTTCCTGCTGATCCGCATCGATGGCGAGCCAGGCAACGCCCTCCGGGAGCTTGCCCACCACGACCTGGGTGGATTCAAAGGCGCCATCCAGCTGCAGCAGAGACATGGCGCGCGCGTAACTCGTGAGGTGGAGCGTACCGTCGCTCGTGAGGGCGGCGATGGTCGCGCCGTCATCCCCTGCCTCGGCCGCGATCCGCGTGACTTCACTGCCGGCTGGGACCACTGCGACCGGGGCTTCCCCCAGGGGCCAGGCCAGGGTTGGCTTCGACGTCCTTTGCTGATTCTCGAAACTCTCCACATAGGCGGGGCGGGCGATGACGGCAGTTCCGTCGTCCAGCGCGAGGGCCAGGGTGCGCGCACTGCGCGTGCTGTCATTCTTGGCCTGCAACTGGCGTCCTGGCGGCACCAGGGTACCGCTCAGACGGACCTGTCCGTCCGCCACGTCATGGAAGGCGTAAGAGCCGTCCGCCCCCATGGTGAAGGCGATGTCGGCGTATTCGTTGAGCGCGAGCCGGGTGCCAGCGATGGTTTGCTCGAAGCGCAGCGCGGCGGCGGGGGTGACCTCTGCAGACCGGAAAAGGGGAATCACCACCGCCAGCAGGTACACGAAAATGGCGAGAATTGCGCCGATCACGACAATGCCGCCGACGCCCATCACGAGGCCGAACAGGCGGTCCTTCAGCATGCGGAAGTTGCGCAGGCGGGCTTCAGATTGGGCGAGATCCGAAAGGGTCGGCTCAGTCACGGGCTATCCGTCTTGCTGTGAACAGGTGAAGCACCGGGACTGCTCCCGGTTCTGCAGGTCAGGGGCAGAGGCTCGAGTGTGCGGGCGCATTATGACGAAGCGACGACTGAAACACAGCCGCCGCTTCGGGGGAAAGAGGCCTCAGTCGGCGAGTTCCGAGGCAAGGAACTTCTTGGCCACGCTGGCCGGAAGGGGGATGTAGCCATCCTTGACCACGGTGAGCTGGCCCACCTTGGAGAGCACCATCTTCATGAATTCGCGCTCCAGTGGCGGCAGCGGCTTGCCCGGCTCCTTGTTCACATAGACATACAGAAAGCGGGCCAGCGGGTATTTGCCGGAGAGAGCGTTGGCCGGGGTGGCGTCCACCAGCTCCCCGCCCGGCTTGCGGGACAGGGGCACGATGCGCACTCCGGACGTCTTGTAGCCCTCGCCAGAGTAGCCGATGCCGTTCACGGATTTGGTGATGCCCTGCACCACCGAGGCCGAACCCGGCTGCTCGTTCACACTGTGCTTGAAATCGCCCTTGCAGAGCGCCACTTCCTTGAAGAACCCATAGGTTCCGGAAACAGAATTGCGGCCGAAGAGCTGGATGTTCTGTCCGGCCAGTTCGCCCGTCAGGCCGAGATCACCCCAGGTCTTCGGGTCCTTCGCATGACCACAAAGCCGGGTCGCCGAGAAAATGGCATCCACCTCCGGAATGGAAAGCCCCTGGAGGGGGTTGTCCTTGTGCACGAATACGGCAAGCGCATCCACCGCCACGGGGATGGCCGTCGGCTTGTAGCCGTGCTTCGTTTCGAAAGCGCCGATTTCTTCACCTTTCATGGTGCGACTCATGGGGCCCAAGTTGGCCGTGCCCTCGGTGAGTGCCGGGGGCGCGGTGCTCGAACCCGCGGCCTGAATCTGCACATTCACATTGGGATAGAGCTTCTTGAAGTCCTCGGCCCACAGGGTCATGAGGTTGGCGAGCGTATCGGAGCCGATGCTGGAGAGGTTACCCGTCACGCCACTGACCTTGGCGTAACCTGAAAGGCTCGGGTCGAGAGCGTCCTCGGGGCCCGCTGCGAAGCTGGTGGGGGCGAGCAATGCCGCGGTCAGCAGCAGCACTGTGCGATTGGGTGTCAGCACGGGATTTCTCCTTGGATTTTGCGGGGTTCGTCTGGGGGCCCGGGGCCGCGGCGAGTGTTGGACTGAAATATTACAGATTCGTGACAGCGCCTAGCGCAGCGCCGCGAGATAGGCTATCCAACCGGCGTCGGCGTCTGCCGACTCCACCGGCTGGTAGTCACCGTCGCCCTCGTCGGCTTCATCATCCCAGCCCTGCCAGTACACAACCGTGCGCGCGAAGCCGGCCTCGGCCAGCACTTCGCGGATTTCCGGCAGGGTCCAGAGACGCCAGTCATAGGTGAAGGCCTTGCGCAGCAAAGAGCGGTCAGGGAACTCGTAGTGGATATGGCAGCGCAGATCGCCAGTCACGGGGTTGTAGCTCGCCTGGTCCCACACATAGGTGAAACCTTTCAATTCGCGCCGCTCTTTCAACACCCGGAAAGCGTCATAGCCGCCGAAGCAATCCAGCAGGAACACGCCATCCTCACCCAGGGCAGCCAGGGTGGCCTTGAAATAATCGCGCAGGGCATCCCGGGTCTTGAAGATCCAGTAACTGAAGTTCATGGCGAGGATCACGTCCTGGGGCGGGGTCACCGCCTGCAGCACATTTTCATTCAGCAAGGTGACCCGGCCACGCTCGCCCCTGGGCAGGGCATTCACATGCTGGGTCCGACCCCAGGCCAGCACTTCCGGGTCGAGGTCTACGCCCACGGCGCGATTCTGGCGGTGCCGGCGCACCCAGGCGGTCGCCACGCTGGCCGTGCCACAAAAGTCCTCACGCAGGTAGCGCGCATTGCGGCCCCGCAGCTGGCGGAACTCGCGCTCCACGAAATCGAGCTCGGCGTCGGCATCCTGCACCGAATTCTCGTAGAGGCGATGGCGGTCGGCCTTGGCCGCCAGGGTTTGACCCGAGGCCTTGCGGCTCGTGGTGCGGGAAGTGCGTGCGGCACACATGGCGTTCGATTGACCTCGCTATACTCGGGAAAAACCGGGGGTGGATATTATCAGGGAGGGCTCGTGGTAATCCGCAGCCTTGGCCCGCCCCCCTTTTGGGAACTTTGAGGAGATTGCGCCCGTGGATACCCGTCTGCGCGACCTGAGCGACCCCGCGCTCTACATCAACCGTGAGCTCTCGTTGCTGGAGTTCAACCGACGGGTTCTGGAGCAGGCCAAGGACGAGGGCAACCCACTGCTGGAGCGCCTGCGCTATCTCTGCATCTCGAGCAGCAACCTGGACGAATTCTTCGAAATCCGCGTTGCGGGTCTCAAGGAGCAAGTGGCCTTCAACTCCGGGCAGATGGGGCCGGACCAGCTCACGCCCGCCGAGCAGCTGAGGCGTATCGGGGAGGTGGCACACCAACTGGTCGCCGAACAGTATCGGGTGCTGAACGATGTGCTGAGTCCCCCACTCGCCGAGGAGGGCATCCGCTTCCTCAAGCGCAGCGAATGGAACGTGAAACAGGCGCAGTGGGTGAAACGGTACTTCTACCGCGAACTGCTGCCCGTGCTGAGCCCCATTGGGCTCGATCCCTCGCATCCCTTCCCGCGCATCCTGAACAAGAGTCTCAATTTTCTGGTCTCGCTGGAGGGCACCGACGCCTTCGGACGCAACAGTGTCATCGCCATCGTGCAGGCCCCCCGCGCCCTGCCGCGCGTGATCAACATCCCGGTTTCCTATGCCAACAGCCCGCATGAGTTTGTGTTCCTGTCTTCCATCATCCATGCCCACGTGGAAGACCTCTTCCCCGGCATGCAGGTCACGGGCTGCTACCAGTTCCGCGTCACGCGCAACAGCGACCTCTTCGTGGACGATGAAGACGTGGAGGATCTGCTGCACGCTCTGGAGGGTGAATTGCATCAGCGCCGATTTGGCGATTCGGTGCGCCTGGAAGTGGCAGCCGAATGCCCGGACGAGATGGTGTCGCTGTTGCGCAGTGAATTCGAGCTGGGCCCTGAAGACATCTACCGTTGCAATGGCCCGGTGAATCTGACGCGCCTCATGGCGGTGCCGGACATGATCGATCGCCCCGATCTCAAGTTCCCGGCATTCACACCCTCACGACCACGGCAGCTACCGGTCGGCATCGATTTCTTCGAAGCCATCCGCCAGAACGATCTGCTCATCCACCATCCCTATGAGTCCTTCTCACCCGTGGTGGAACTGCTGAGACAAGCGGCGGCCGACCCCGAGGTGGTGGTGATCCGCCAGACCCTCTATCGCACGGGGCCGGATTCGCCCATCGCCAAGACCCTGGTGGAAGCCGCGCGGGCCGGCAAGGAAGTGACCGTGGTGGTGGAACTCAAGGCGCGCTTCGACGAGGAGGCCAACATCGAGCTGGCCACGCGTCTGCAGGAGGCCGGCGCACACGTGGTTTATGGGGTGGTGGGCTACAAGACCCACGCCAAGATGATTCTCATCGTGCGCCGCGAAGGCAAGCAGCTCCGCCGCTATGTGCACTTGAGCACCGGAAACTATCACCCGCGCACCGCCCGCCAGTACACCGACTTCGGGTTCTTCACCTGCGACAACACGGTCGGCATGGATGTGCAGAAAATCTTCCACCAGCTCACCGCGCCGGGGCGGGCGCTGCGTTTGAAGAAATTGCTGCAATCCCCCTTCACCCTGCACCAGAGCGTGGTGGCCATGATCGAGCGCGAGGCTGGCCACGCCACCGCAGGGCGGCCAGCTCGCATCGTCGCCAAGATGAATTCGCTCATCGAAATCAACGTGATCAAGGCGCTCTATGCGGCGTCACAGGCGGGTGTGAAGATTGAGCTGATCGTGCGCGGCATCTGCGCCCTGCGCCCGGGCCTGCCCGGCATCTCGGACAACATCCGGGTGCGTTCCATCGTGGGGCGATTCCTGGAACATTCGCGCATCTTCTATTTCCAGAATCACGAAGAGCCCGAGCTCTATCTCTCCAGCGCGGACTGGATGGGTCGCAATTTCTTCAATCGCATCGAAGTGTGCTTTCCCATCGAGGACAAGCGGCTGCGCGAGCGGGTATTGCGCGAAGGACTGGAGACCTACCTCAACGACAACAGCCGCGCGTGGCTGCTGGACGCCGAGGGCCAGTACCACCGCGCACGCACTGGCAGCAAGCCGAAGGATGCGCAAGCCCAGTTGCTGGCCAAGCTTGCGGAGTGAGCGCCGCCCTCTCGCGTGGCGCCCGGCTCAGCCCGCCAGTGGCTGTGCCAGCCGCCGCGCCAGCCACAGGATGCGCTCGAAGATGCCGGTTGCAATGAACAGCGCCTGACGCGCTTCCTGGCCCTCGCCGGCCTGCGCCAGCAAGGCACCGCGGATCTGCTCCATGAGATCACTGCGATCGGAAGTCAGCTCCTGCAGGATGTCGCTGTTGTCCTCGCCTTCGGCCACTTGCTCGGCCAGCAGGCTCAGGATCAGGTGCAGGGATTCGGTCATCGAGGCGGCGAGACCTTCGCGCAGCGCTTCATTGTCCAAGGTCTGCACGAAGCCGTGCAGGGCATCGAGCAGCGAACGCAGGGTTTCGTTGCGACCTTGCAGAGCGAAGATGCGCGCCACCCATTCATCCGCACCACCCATGGCCGTGGTCTCGGCAATGAATTCGGCAATGCGAGTGTTGAGGGCGCCAGCACCCTGATGCCAGTCGTCGTTCGACAGGATCTCGGCCTCGGGGTCCACCGCCAGTCGCAGCGGATCGAGGCTGCGCGGCAACTCCCTCATCAATTCGCGCTGCTCCTGGTCCGCAAGTGTCAAGGCCGTTTCCGGATATCGCGCCGCATCGGCATAGAGGTGTTTGGGGGAGAATCTCGCCGCAGCGGCATGGGTGCCGGCGAGTCGCTGCACCAGCCTGAGGCCCCGGGTCTGCAGCAGCCCGCCCGCCAGCGCACCTGCCACCTGCAGCAGCAGGTAGACACACGCCACCAGAGTCGACACCGGCAGCTCCGCTTCTGTCACACGGGTCCACGCCGCCTGCGGATCCGGAAAGACGAGTAACCAAGGCAATATCAAGGCAACGCCAAGCACCTTGACCACACACTGCCAGAGCGCAAGTTGGCGTGGCACTCCCACGAGATGCGAAGTCACCAGCGCCACACTCAAGCCCGACCCCAGGCTCGCGCCGCACACCAGCAGCAACGCTTCCGTGACGGGCAACACACCCGACAGGTTGAGGGTTACGGCCAGCACGCTCACGGTGGCGGACGATTGCGCGATCAAGGTGACGATGACGCCAATCAACAAGGCAACGGCCGGCGACTCTGCCGAGAACTCGAAGAATTCGATGACCCAGGGTGAAGCGCGCAGCGCCGCCGCTCCGTCCTTGATGAGGCCAAGGCCAAGCATGAGAGTCCCCAAGGCGAAGGCCAAAGTGACCAGGTGGCGCGCAGTAGGGTGGCGATTCAGATTGAAGAGATACGCAAGCGCCACGCAGGCAATGGCGTAGAGGCCGATCAACCGCACATCCACGGCGGCCAGGAACACCAGCAGCGAAGTGCCCACGCTGGCCCAGGCACTGAGGGTCATGGCGCCAGCGAGTGAGAGCGCGCCCGCATCCAGCAGACCGATGCAGATGAAGGCTGCGGCGCTGGTGCTCTGCGTGAGCGAACCCAGCACCACTCCGGTGAGCGCCGCCGAGGAAGCCCCACCGGTGACCCGCCCCAAGAGGGCACGGGCCCGACGCCCAGCCACGGCCTGCATACCCTGCGAGAGCAGATGCAGGCCACTCATGAAAAGACCGAGGCCCGCGAGACTGGTGGCCGTCTGGCTCACGTGTGTGCCAAATCAGTCGCGCAGTTTGCGCAACGCGCTGAACAAGGCGAGCCCCACGATGAGAAGTGCAGCGGTGAGTACCGTCAGCAAGGTCGTGCGCAGGGTGTCATAACGATTCCGCATCTCGACGGTGAGTGCAGAGCGTCGGGTGACAGCGAGATCGCTCAGGGTATCGCCGAGAGCATCCAGGCGCTTTTCCAAGGCCCGGTCGATACCCCGCACCTCGCGATCGATGCGCCCGGCCTCGGCCAGCGGCAGATGATCCCGCTCCGCGAGGACTTCGACCAGAGCCTGGTCATAGACCGCGCCCAACGCCTCGAAATCCTGCCGCAGTGAGTAGAGCTCCCGCGCATGTCCGGGTAGCGCCAAGGCGGAGATTTCTCCTGCAAGTTGCTTCAGCACCGCATCCACCCGCTCACGCCTGCTGTGGAAGGCCGCTTGATAGTGCGAGAGTTCTTGCGCTTCCGCGCCGCGCAGCAGGATGTTCTTCCATTCCTGCACCTGAATCTTGAATTCGACCTGGGCCTGGGTGCCGAGACGCGCCGCCTCCCGCAGCCCTTCGGTTTCAGCGATCCCGCGATTCCAGGCCCGGTTGACGGACCAGATGGAGAACAGGGACAGCACCCCCACCACCACCAGCACGCCCACCAGGGTGGACGATACCGACATCAACGCACTGCGCAGGACGGAGGCACGGAGTCTCGAAGCTGAGGTGTTCATGCCCGGGAGATTGCCATGTGAATGTGACGGTTGGGTGTCCTGCACTCAGCGCAGGCGCAGCTTGAAACCCGCGGTCTTCAGGTAATCCGCTTCCTGGTCGAGGTCTGCCGCTACGAGCGCGTGGTCGTCGAGCCAGCATTTGGGCAGCACCAGTCGCAAGGTCGCGGCCGCCACCGAGAGGCCCATGGCGGGCAAGGCCTGGGCGCGGCGCGCCCGGTGCAGGACCACGGCGAGCCGCAGGAGCGCGCTCAGACGGCGGCAGCTTTCCCGCTCCGACTCGGGCAGCTGGGCGAGCTCCGCAAGCGGAAACTTGCGTCTGTGGGCCCGCACCAGGAAGCCGAGACGCCGCTGCTCGCCGCGCGAGAAGCCCGGCATGTCCAGGTACTGCAGCAGGTAGGCGCCGTGTTTCTGGTACTGGGAATGGGAGACGCTGGAGCCAATCTCGTGCAGGCGCGCCGCCCAGCGCAGCAGTTGTCCATGCGCCGGGTCGGCGAGATCCCAGGCCTCGGCGACCTGCAGGTAAAGGGCTTCGGCTGTTGCCGAGACGCGCGCGGTCTGGGCTGCATCCACTTGGAAGCGCTGGGCGAGTGCCTCCACCGTATGCTCGCGGATATCCTCATGCTCGATGCGTCCGACAAGGTCATACAGTACGCCCTCGCGCAGAGCGCTCGTGGAAACCTGCATCTGCTCGATGCCGAGCTCCTCGAAGGCTGCCATCACCACGGCAAAACCGCCGGGGAAAACCGGGCAGCGATCCTCCCGGATACCAAAGCGGGCCAGCTGGTTCACATGACCGAGCTCGAGCAGCGCAGCCCGCAGGCGCTGCAGGCCTGCACGGGTGATGCCCTCTGCACTGAATTTGTGCAGAGCCAGTGCATCCGCCACCGCCAGCAGGGTGCCGGAGGAGCCGATGGCCGACTGCCAGCCTTCCCGCCGGAACTGCTCCTCGATGGGCTCGAATTCCTGGCCGGCCGCAAGCTCGGCCGCCCGCAGCCGCTTGGCATCGATGCGCCCGTCACTGAAGAACTGCGCGGTCATGCTCACGCAGCCCATGTGCAGGCTCTCCATGATTCGCGGCTCGAAGCGCCGCCCCAGGATGAGCTCGGTGCTGCCGCCGCCGATGTCCATGACCAGACGCTGCCCGGCGACCTCGGCAAGACCATGCGACACACCGATATAGATGAGGCGGGCCTCCTCGATGCCCGACACGATGTCGATGGGATGCCCCAGCAGCCGTTCCGCCCGGCGCAGGAAAGCTTCCGAATTGCGTGCCCTGCGCAGGGCATTGGTGCCCACGGCCCGCACCGCACCGGCCGGCAGATGCCGCACCCGCTCCCCGAAGCGCTGCAGGCAAGCGAGGGCGGACTCCATGGCCTCGGGCGTGAGCCTGCCCTCGACATCGAGCCCGGCGCCCAGGCGGGTCACTTCCCGCAGCCGATCCAGAATCTTCAAATGCCCGGGACGCGGCTCTGCCACCACCAGATGGAAACTGTTGGAGCCGAGATCGATGGCCGCGATGGGGTGGGTCTGGGGCATGAATAGGGCGGTCAGGCAGGGCCTGTGGGAGCAAGTCCGGGATTATAGGCCCGTGCCAACCCCTTTTGCCGCACTGCGTGCGTATAATGCCGGCCCCTCGCCCCCACCCGGACATCCCCGTGATCCAGAAGCTCCGCAATATCGCCATCATCGCGCACGTCGATCATGGCAAGACCACGCTCGTCGACCAGCTGCTCCGTCAATCCGGCACCCTCAATCAGCGCAAGGACACCGGTGAGCGCGTGATGGACAGCAACGATCTCGAGCGCGAGCGCGGGATCACGATTCTCGCCAAGAACACCGCCATCAACTGGGGCGACTATCACATCAATATCGTCGACACCCCCGGCCACGCCGATTTTGGTGGCGAGGTGGAGCGCGTGCTCTCCATGGTCGACTCCGTGCTGCTGCTAGTGGATGCGGTGGAAGGTCCCATGCCGCAGACCCGCTTCGTCACCCACAAAGCTTTCGCCCAAGGCCTCAAGCCCATCGTGGTGATCAACAAGATAGACCGCCCCGGCGCGCGGCCGGACTGGGTGCTCGATCAGACTTTTGATCTTTTCGATCGCCTCGGTGCGACAGAAGAGCAGCTCGATTTTCCGGTTATCTATGCTTCCGCCATGTTGGGCTATGCCCGACGCACGCCTGATGGCCCGGAGACGGACATGACGGCGCTTTTCGAGGCCATCGTGGAGCACGTACCTCCGCCGGATGTGGATACCGAAGGCCCGTTCCAGATGCAGGTGAGTTCGCTCGACTATTCGAGCTACGTGGGTGCCATCTGCATCGGTCGCATCAAGCGCGGCACCATCCGCCCCAATACCAATGTCACCATCATCGACGCCCAGGGCGCCACACGTAACGGCCGCATTCTGGAAGTGCTCGGCTTCCACGGCCTCACCCGGGAAGCACGCACCGAGGCCAGCGCCGGTGACATCGTGGCCCTGACCGGCATCGAGGCGCCGCGCATCTCGGACACGCTCTGCCTGCCCACCGCGGTGGAGGCGCTGCCTGCGCTGCTGGTGGATGAGCCCACGGTCAGCATGAGCTTCGAAGTCTCCGATTCGCCGTTCGTGGGCCGCGAGGGCCAGTTCGTGACGAGCCGCCAGCTCGGCGAACGCCTGCAACGCGAGCTGATCCACAACGTCGCCCTGCGGGTGGAGCCCACCAACGACCCCAAGGTGTTCAATGTCTCCGGTCGCGGCGAGCTGCATCTGGCAGTGCTGATCGAGAACATGCGCCGCGAGGGCTATGAGCTCGCCGTAGGCCGACCGCAGGTCATCCTGAAGGAAGTCAACGGCGAGATGTGCGAACCCTATGAGCAGCTCACCGTGGATGTCCCGACCGACGCCCAGGGCGCGGTGATGGAAAAGCTGGGATCACGCAAAGGCACGCTCAACGACATGGTGCCGGACGGCAAGGGCCGTGTGCGCCTCGATTACTCCATTCCTTCGCGTGGACTCATCGGCTTCCGCACCGAGTTCATGACCGCCACTTCGGGTGAGGGCCTCATCTATCACACCTTCGAGAAGTACGCGCCGGTGAAGACGGGCAATCTGGGCGGCCGGGTGAATGGTGTGCTGATCTCCAACGGCGAAGGCAAGGCCCTGGCCTATGCACTGTTCAGCCTGCAGGAGCGCGGCCGCCTCTTCGTGGGCCATGGCGATGAAGTGTACGAAGGCATGATCATCGGCCTGCATTCCCGCGACAACGATCTCGTGGTGAATCCGCTGAAGGCCAAGCAGCTCACCAACATCCGCGCCGCCGGCAGTGACGAGAATCTCCTGCTCACCCCGCCGATTCGTTTCGATCTGGAACAGGCGCTGGAATTCATCGCGGACGACGAGCTGGTGGAAGTCACGCCCGGCGCCATCCGGGTGCGCAAGCGCATGCTGAAGGAAACCGACCGCAAGCGCGAATCGCGCCAGAAGACCGCCTGAACCCCCACCGCTCCCATGATCGCCCTGCTGCAACGGGTCACCGAAGCACGCGTGACGGTGGCGGGGGAAATCATTGGCAGCATCGGCCCCGGCGTGCTGGCATTCATCGCGGTGCAGCCGCAGGATGATGAGGCGAGTGCGCGGCGCCTGATCGAGCGCATTCTCGGGTACCGGATGTTTGCCGACGAGACCGGTCGCATGAACCGCGCCCTGCGCGAGGTGGAAGGCGGACTGTTGCTGGTGCCCCAGTTCACGCTGGCCGCGGATACCCGCAAAGGCACCCGCGCGAGCTTCACCAGTGCGGCCCCTCCCGCACAGGGCGAGCAGCTGTTCGCCACCTGCGTGAGCCTGGCCTCGGCACAGCACGCGCAGGTGCAGACCGGCCGCTTCGGGGCGGACATGCAGGTCGCGCTGATCAACGATGGCCCGGTCACCTTCTGGCTGGAGGCCTGAACCCAAGAGGAGCACCGTATGGATACCGCGTGGCCGACCGATCTCGTGTCTGGAACAGAGTCCTTGGAAGGCTCGGAGCACGCGCCGACGTGAAGCGCCTGCTGGTCGTCTATCACTCGGCTTCGGGCGGCACCCTGAAGTTGCTGGAGGCCGTGCTCGAGGGGGCGCGTGATCCGGAAGCGGGCGAGGTGGATATTCTCGTCCGCCCGGCCCTGTCCGCGGGGCCCGAGGACGTGTTGGGAGCGCAGGGCATCCTGCTCGGCACACCCGAGAACTTCGGTTACATGTCCGGCGGCTTGAAGGACTTTTTCGACCGCATCTATACCCCCTGCCTGGAACGCACGGCGGGGCTGCCCTTCGGACTCTTCATCCGCGCCGGCAATGATGGTCGCGGCGCGGAGCAGGCGGTGCAGCGTATCGTCACGGGCCTGCGCTGGCGCCAGGTGGCGCCCGTGCTCATCGCCCGCGGTCCGCTCGAGGACACGGCACTCCACGAGGCCCGCGAACTGGGACTCAGCCTCGCGGCCGGCCTTGCCGGGGGCATTTTCTAGGGGCGGCATTCCCGGACCGGCAGCGGCTCTTTTCGACAGTCGCACGCAAGCCCACTGCACTTATAATGCAGGCGCTCAGGGCTCTCTGAACAAGGATGCGTCATGACTGCGAACAACACCGTCCGCCTGCCGACAGGAGACGCCGGAACGCCGCTCCGCGATATCCGCAAGACCGGACTTGATCCGGATTTCTGGTATCCGATCGCCCACAGTCGCGAGGTCAAGCCCGGCAAGGCGCACGCAGCGGCCTTTGCCGGTCAAGCCATCGTGCTGGTGCGGGGCAAGGAGGGCAGGGTGTTCGCCCTGGAAGATCGCTGTGCCCATCGTCAGGTGCCGCTGCATGTGGGCGAAGTGGTCGGCGACGGCATCAAATGCGGCTACCACGGCTGGACCTACGACAGCACCGGCCGTTGCGTGAGCGTGCCCTATCTCGATCAGTGCGCGAGCAAGCCGAACAGCGTGAAGGCCTATCCCTGCCGCGAGGCCTATGGTCTGGTGTTTGTCTTTCCCGGTGACAGCGCCAAGGCGAACGAGGTGGCTTTCCCGGAAGTGCCGTCCGCCAACGATCCCGCCTACAAGACGCGTTACCTCAACCGGCGCGTGAACTGCCACTACAGCTTCATGCACGAAAACCTGATGGACATGAACCATCAGTTTCTGCATCGCAGGCTGATGGGCGGGATCAAGACGATATTCCTCGGCGTGCGCAGTGGCCCGAACTGGATAGAGACGGACTACACCTTCAAGCGCAATGCCGGCAAGCAGCCGCTGGGTGAGAAATTCATGCTGGGCAAGCGGCCGGAGGCGCAGGAAGGCGAACGCGACCTCATGACCATCCGCACCGGCTACCCCTACCAGACCTTGCGCTTCTGGACTGGCGGCAGTACCCATCCGGCGCTTGATCTGTGGAACTGCTACATCCCGCTGGATCGCGCCCAGCGCAGCAACCACACCTATGGCTTGATGATGATTCGTCGCCCTTCCATTCCCGGTCTCATCAACCTGCTGTGGCCGGCAATCGTATGGTTCACCAATGGCATCTTTGCCGAGGACCGCTTCATCTGCGAGCTGGAACAGGCGGCATTCGATGCCCAGGGCGAGGATCAGAACCAGGAGATCTTTCCAGCCATCCGCGGCCTGCGCCGCGTGCTGGTGGAAAACGGCATTCCGCTGGAAGCCTGACCCCATCTTCGCCCACGGCGAGGGCAGACCTCGCAGGTGCGCTCAGCGGCGCACGATGCCTTGCTGAGTGGCATCGGCACGCCGGAAATCCGGCGCCTCGAGCAGCGTAGGCTCGGCCAGGAAGGCCCGCACCCAGTCCACCGTATCCTCACCCCAGAAAAGCTCCCCACGGACTTCGAAGGTCGGTACGCCCCACAGTCCTCGCGCCGCGGCCTCTGCGGTGTTGTCGGCAAGCACGGCTTTCACTGCCGGCTCGGCGATGCGCGCAGGGGCTTCCACCTCTCCCAAGGCTGCCGCGAGCGCCTCGAACTCGTGCTCCGGATCGCGGCCCTCTGCCCAGATGAAATCGAAGGTGCGCGCGATGTCCGCCGGCTGCACACCTCGGGCGATGATGAGACGCAGGGCGGACAGCGGATTGAAGGGATGGCGTGGCGGCATGACGAACTTGATACCGCGCTGTCGCGCGACCCACACACTATGACGATAGGTGTGAATCCGCTTGGCTGGCAGTTCGGCCGGGCCTTTCATCTCCCAATTCTTGAGCAGTCCCGCAAAGAGCACAGGCACATATTCGATGTCAGCCTGATCGGCGAGCTCGGGCAGGCGCTTGAAGCACAGGTAGGCATAGGGCGAGATGACATCGAAATACCAGCGAAGCTTCACGCGCGACATGGGTGGTCCTCCGGTGCGGATTCAGGCCTGGACTTGGGAATGGGTGGCGCGCCCGCGCATGCACCACGCGAGCAAGGCGGCGGCGAGGACGCCGACCGCGGCGACCGTACCGAAAAGCTCGCTCAAGGTGAAGCGCTCGTACACGGCAGCCACTCGTCCGCCGAGATAGTTGCCGACGGAGGCGGCGAGGAACCACACGCCCATGGTGAGGCCCGCGATGCGGGCCGGTGCGAGACGGGTCATGGCACTCAGGCCAACAGGTGAGAGGCACAGTTCGCCCAGGGAGTGCAGCACATAGGTCGCCACCAGCCAGAGCGGACTGACCTTGGCCCCGGTGGCCGCGAGTTGCGCCGCGATCACCAGCACGCCAAATCCGGCGGCCACCAGCAGCAAGCCGAGCGCGAACTTGGTGGTCGAGCCCGGATTGCGCTGTCCCAGCCGTACCCACAGCACGGCGAATACCGGTGCAAGCGAGATGATGAGCAGCGGATTGAGGGAGTGGAACCAGGTGGTGGGGAAGGCATACCCCAGCCAATCGAGATGACGGTCGGTGTTTCTTTCCGCGAACAGCGTGAGCGTCGAACTGCCCTGCTCGAACAGCGACCAGAACACGACCGCACCCAGAAACAGCACGAAGATCAGTCGCAGGTTGTGCCGCTCTTCCGCAGTCCAGCCGGGCGCCAGGAGCAGCCAGCCGAAGAAGGCCAGGACCAGCACCAGCAACAGCCCGCCAAAGAGATCGCTGAGGCCCTGGACGGACAGCGCTCCGCCGGCCACCAGTGCACCCACCAGCAGCACCAGGCTGAATAATAGGAGCACTGCCCAGCGCAGGAGACGCCAGTCACCGGGCCCGGGTGGATGCGCGGGACGCTCGCCGGCCTCGGGCAGGCAGGCGCGTGCCCGCAGGAAGATCACGAGGCCAATGAACATGCCGATGGCAGCCGTGCCGAAGGCGGCATGCCAGGCGAGGTGCGGGGAAAGCCCGGCATCCTGCAGCCAGGTGCGCACCGGCGGCGAGAGCGCGAGCCAGCCGCAGGCCAGGGGGGCGAGGAAGGCACCGATGTTGATGCCCATGTAGTAGAGCGAGAAGCCGCTGTCGCGACGCGGATCGCCCGGTGCGTAGAGCTGTCCCACCAGGGTGCTGATGCTGGGCTTGAGCAGGCCGGTGCCGAGGATGAGGAAGGCCATGCCGAGATACAGGCCATCGGGGACCGGCCAGGCCATGCAGAGATGACCGGTCAGGATCAGGAGGCCGCCGCCCAGGGTGGCGCGACGGGTACCGAGGAAACGATCCGCCAGCCAGCCACCGGGCAGGCAGGCGAGGTAAACGAGCCCCGAGTAGAGGCCATAGATGGCGCCGGCTCGCGCCACATCGAACCCCAGTCCGCCCTCGCCGACCGCCGCCGTCATGTAGAGCACCAGCAGGCCACGCATGCCGTAGAAGCTGAAACGCTCCCACAGCTCGGTGTGGAAGAGCGGGCTCAGGCCCGGGGGATGTCCCCAACGACCGCGGATAGCGTGGCTGGCGTCATCAGGCATGGCGTCGTGACTCCCTCGTGCACGGACAGCACCACACGCTACCACCCACCGAGAGTGGTGTCGAAACAGGCACGGACGCGGCCGGGTGACGCCACTCCGCCCCTCGGCTAAAGTGCCAGTCCCCTACCAGGCACCCAGCATCAGGAGAGGCCCATGACCGACGCCGTGATCGTTTCCACCGCCCGCACCCCACTCTGCAAGAGCTGGCGCGGCGCTCTCAACATGACGCATGGCGCGACCATGGCAGGCCACGTGGTCAAGGCCGCAGTCGAGCGCGCCGGAATCGAGCCGGGCGAAGTCGATGACGTGATCCTCGGCTGCGCCAATCCCGAAGGCGCCACCGGCTGGGACATCGCCCGCCAGGCAGCGCTGCGTGCGGGCATGCCGGTGTCCGTGTCCGGCATGACCGTGAACCGCTTCTGTTCATCCGGCCTGCAGACTGTGGCACTGGCCGCTCAGCGCATCCTCACCGGTGAAGCCGAGGTCTATGTCGCGGGCGGTGTCGAATCCATCTCCTGCGTGCAGAACGAGATGAACAAGCACATGTTCGAGGAAGAGTGGCTGAAGGCCAACAAGCCCGCCGTGTACTGGCCCATGCTGCAGACGGCGGAAAATGTGGCCCAGCGCTATGGCATCGGCCGCGAGGTGCAGGATCGTTTCGGCGTGGAAAGCCAGCAGAAGGCAGCCCGTGCGCGCAGCGAGGGCAAGTTCGTGGACGAGATCGTGCCCATCACCACGAAGATGAAGATCATTGACAAGGCGACCGGACAGGAAAGCTGCCGCGAAGTCACCGCCAGCGAAGACGAAGGCATCCGCGCAGACACCACCTATGAAGGGGTCTCCGTGATCAAGCCGGCAGTCGAAGGCGGATGTGTCGCTGCCGGCAATGCCAGCCAGTTCTCGGATGGCGCGGCCGTGCAGGTGCTGATGAGCGACCGTCTGGCCGCGCAGAAGGGCCTGAAGCCCATGGGGATCTTCCGCGGTTTCGCGGTGGCCGGCTGCGAGCCGGATGAAATGGGCATAGGCCCCGTGTTCGCCGTGCCGAAGCTGCTCAAGCAGACCGGTGTGAAGATGGAGGACATCGGCCTGTGGGAACTGAACGAGGCGTTCGCGGTGCAGGTGCTCTACTGCCGCGACAAGCTCGGCATTCCCGCCGATCGCCTCAACGTCAACGGTGGCGCCATCGCAGTGGGCCATCCCTATGGCATGACGGGCAGCCGTCTCGTGGGCCATGCGCTCATCGAGGGCAAGCGCCGGGGAGTGAAGTACGTGGTGGTCACCATGTGCATAGGCACCGGCATGGGCGCTGCCGGCCTGTTCGAGGTTTGCTGAGCTTTTTCTGAACGTCTGCGCCCGGCGCTGCCCACACGGCATCGTCGGGTTCATCCAAAGTCACGGTAATTCACGCAACAACGGCCAGGAATCCAGGCCGGGAGAATCCCCCCATGGCATCTGGCACCCCTGAGTCACTCCCCTCATCCCAGCCCGGCCCGAGTCGCGCGCGCATCATCATGGCCGGCCTCGCCGGCAACGTGATGGAATGGTACGACTTTGCGGTCTACGGCTATTTCGCCTCTGTCATCGGGCAGTTGTTCTTCCCGTCCACGGATCCCGCGGTCTCCTTGATCGCCGCCTTCGGTGCCTTTGCCGCAGGCTTCCTCGTGCGCCCGCTCGGGGGTCTGGTGTTCGGCCGTATCGGCGATCTGGTGGGGCGACGCCGCGCCCTGATGCTCTCCGTGCTGTGCATGGCGGTGCCGACCGTGCTCATCGGCCTCCTGCCGACTTACGCCAGCATCGGGGTCGCGGCGCCTGTACTCATCGTGGTGCTGCGCATGGTTCAAGGCCTGTCGGTGGGTGGCGAGTACACCACCTCGGTCATTTTCCTCGTGGAGCACTCACCCTCTGATCGCCGCGCCTTCAATACGGTGTGGGGCGTGTGGGGATCGGTGGCCGGCATCCTGCTCGGCTCACTGATGGGCTCCATCGTAGCGGATACCCTGTCGCCGGAGGATCTGGCCGCCTGGGGCTGGCGAGTGCCTTTCCTGCTGGGCGCACTGGTGGCCGTGACCGGCCTGCTGGTGCGTCGCGCCCTGCATGCCGAGAGCGCGCCTGCGGAGAGCACGCAGCCGCTGCGTGACACTTTCGGTCGCCACCGGGGTTCGGTGCTGCGCGTCGCGCTGGTCAATATCGGCCAGGGCGTGACGTTCTACGCCGCCTTCGTCTATGCCGTGACTTACATCAAGGTGGTGGATGCGCTGCCGGAAGGCATCGCCTTCAACAACAACACCGCCGCCATGGCCGTGCTGCTCTTGTTGCTACCGCTGGCCGCATGGCTGGCTGATCGTTTCGGGCGGCGACCGATGCTGATTGCAGGTTTTGGTCTGGCGACCTTTGGCGCACTGCCCTTGTTCCAGTTGATGCACCATACCGATCCCACCCTCATCTTCCTGGGAGAGATCGGCTTCGCCGTGGCTTTCGCCTGCATCGGCGGTGCGGTCGTGATCAACGTGGAGCTCATTCCGCGCGCCGTGCGCTGTACCGGTCTTGCCATCGCCTACAACACGGCCATCGGCTTGTTTGGCGGTACCACACCGCTGGTGGCTGCCTGGCTGATTCGCGAAACCGGCAATCCCCTCGCGCCCGCCTGGTGGGTGGCGGGAGCTGCGGGCATCAGCCTGCTGACCACCCTGCTCCTCATTCCGGAGACCCGGCACCAGACACTGGCGTAGTCCATCTCAGAAGCATCCCCATGCGGGATGCACAGCAACCCAGACCAGGAGGTCCTGCATGAAGCTCGGCGTCGTCATCTTCCCGACCGACAAATCAATTCAACCCGTGGAACTTGCCCGCGAAGTGGAGGCACGAGGCTTCGAATCCCTGTGGTTTCCCGAGCACAGCCACATACCCACCAGCCGCGAGACGCCTTGGGGTGGGCGCAAGAATGCGCCGCCGCTGCCGGAATGCTACTGGCGCTCGCATGACCAGTTCGTGGCCCTCGCAGCCGCGGCAGCCGTCACGACCAAACTCCGGCTGTGCACCGGCATCACCCTGGTGGCGCAGCGCGATCCCATCTGGCTCGCCAAGGAAGTTGCCAGCCTTGACATGATTTCCGGTGGACGCTTCGAGCTCGGGATCGGCTATGGCTGGTGCGCAGAGGAAATGCGCAACCATGGGCTCGACTACAAGAAGCGCCGGGCGATCCTGCGCGAGAACATCCTGCTCATGAAGGCGTTGTGGACGCAGGATGAAGCCGAGTTCCATGGCGAGCACATCCACTTCGAGAAAAGCTGGGCCTGGCCCAAGCCCGTGCAACGCCCGCATCCGCCCATCATCCTGGGTGGCGGCATCGGTCCGAGTACCGCCGCGCATATCGCCGAGTTCTGTGACGGCTGGATCCCGATTGCCAGCCGTTACAGCATCGAAGACGGGCGCGCGATGATCGGTGAAGCCTGCCGCACGGCGGGGCGCGATCCTGCCAGCGTGAACTTGCAGATTTTCTATCTTGGGGCAGTCACGGCAGACGATCTGGCCAAGGACCGGGACCGCGGCGCGATTCGTGGAGTGCTGCCGCTGCCGTCTGAGGGCCGGGAGAAGGTGCTGCCGGTACTCGACAGCTACGCGAAGCTGCTGGGGCTCTGACCGCCTCGGAGGATGTGTTGACGCACGCGGCGGCCGCCGATACGGGCCGCCGTAGCGTCAGCAGCCAGTCCTCAGACGGTGAACACCGTCGAGCCCGTGGTCTTGCGGGCTTCCAGATCGCTATGCGCCTGAGCGGCTTCACGCAGCGGATAGGTCTGGTTGATCGCTATCTTCACGATTCCGCGCTTCACCACATCAAACAGCGCATTGGCGCAGTCGACGAGTTCTTGGCGCGTGGCGGTATAGGAAAAGAGGGTCGGCCGGGTGATGAAGAGCGAACCCTTGGCCGAGAGCTCCCCCAGATCAAAGGGTGGCACCTTGCCCGAGGCCTGACCGTACAACACCATCATGCCGCGCAGCGCGAGGCAGTCCAGCGACTTGGCGAAAGTGTCCTGGCCCACCGAGTCATAAACCACCGGCAACTTGGCGCCGCCAGTGAGCTCCATCACCCGCGTCTGGAAATCCTCGCGGGTGTAGACGATGGGATGATCGCAGCCATTGGCGCGCGCGAGCTCCGCCTTCGCATCCGACCCCACGGTGCCGACGACCGTGGCGCCCAGATGCTTCGCCCACTGGCAGAGAATGAGGCCCACGCCTCCCGCTGCCGCGTGCACGAGGATGGTGTCGCCTTTCTTCACCGGATACGTGCGACGCAGGAGATATTCCGCCGTCATGCCTTGCAGCATCATCGCCGCCGCCTGCTGGTCGCTCACGCCCTCCGGAATCTTCACCGCCCGGTCGGCCGGCATGTTGCGCGCCTCGGCATACGCACCGAGCGGCCCTGTGGCATAGGCCACGCGCTCGCCGACCTTGAATTCGGTCGCACCGGCGCCGACGGCGGCCACCACACCGGCTGCTTCAAAGCCCGGGGTGAGTGGCAGGGGTGCCGGGTACAGGCCGGTGCGAAAGTACACATCGATGTAATTCAGACCGACGGCCGTATGGCGCACCTGGATCTCGCCTGCGGCGGGGGACGGCAGGTCGACCCCTTCCCAACGCAGAGTTTCGGGGCCGCCGGTTTGATGAACGCGTATGGCATGGGTCATGGGCTTTGTCCTGTTCAGAGTCTGGCTTCGAGATTCATGTTGGTGGAGGTGTCGAGGGCGCGGCGCACATGGCGGAAGCCGGCGGCCTTGATAATTTCCGTCAGGCGTTTTTCGCCGGCCTGGGCACCGAGGCCAGCGCGTCCTTCCTGGCTCAGGGAGGCGGGCACGCACACCATGGTGGAAAACGCGAGATAGGCCCGACTCACCGGATTCATGTTGTCGGCGAGTGTATCCCCGGCCTGCGGTTCCACGATCATCCAGGTACCGTCAGGGGCCAGACGTTCGGCCACGCTGCGCGCCACACCCAGCGGGTCGCCCATGTCATGCAGGCAGTCGAAGAAGGTCACCAGATCGTAGCCGTCACCCGGGAAAGCCAGCGCCGAACCCTGCTCGAAACGTACATTGGTGAGGCCTTCATCCCGCGCGAGCTCCGCGGCATGCGCGACGGACGGCGCATGGAAGTCGACTCCTGTGAAATGTGAGGCCGGGAAGGCCTTGGCCATCAGGCGTGTGGTGAGTGCATGCCCGCAGCCCACATCGGCCACGCGTGCGCCCTGCTCCAGGCGCGGCACCACGCCCTCCAGCGCGGGCAACCACTGGCTGATGAGACTGGTGCGGTATGCCGGCCCATAGAAGCGCGCCGTGCCACAGAAGAGACAGCTGCTGTGCTCACCCCAGGGCACGCCCTCGCCGGTGCGGAAGGCTTCGGCGACCCGGGGCTCGATGCCATAGAGATCCGCCACGCCCCAGTAGGCACCGGCCATTGCCACCGGGCTGTCGGGATTGGCGAGAATCATTGCCTGCTCGGGACTGAGCGAGAACTGTTCGGTCGCCGGGTCATAGTCGATGTAGCGCGAAACGGCCTGCGCATGCAGCCATTCGCGGACATGGCGTTCATGCAGGCCCATCTTCTCGGCGAAAACTGCAGATGTTGCCGGCCCATGCTGGACCAACCCTTGATAGAGCCCCAGCCGGTCACCCAGCAGCACCAGCGCACCGCTGGCCGCAGCGCCAATGTCGTCGAGCATGCGGAATGCGAGCGTCTTGACCTTCGCCATATCGAGCGACATGCGAGCCTCCTCCGGCTATTCCTGCGTTCCGCCTGTGAAATGCCTGCCCGGTTCAGGGCGCGATGCGCTCCCACACCAGCATCTGCACCTGCTTTACGCCATCGCGGCCACGGATGGGTGGCGTCTTGAGGGTGAGCGTGCGTCCCTCAAGCGCGTAGTAGCGCACCTGCTCCGAACCCGGCCAGCTGGGGGCCGAAGCGCCAGTGACCGTATGGGTGACCGTGCCCGCCGCCTCATCGATGCGGTACTTGCCCCAGTAGCTCGTGAAACTCATGAAGGCTTCGCGGAATTCGGCATCTCCGCACTCCTCGGGATTGCGGGAGGAGAAGCGCCGCCGCGTCGCGCTCATGAGCTGAGCGGACATGTTGCCGTGGGCGTCGTACATGATCTGCCCGAGGACTTTCTCACCCAACGGAGAAGGGACACGGCGACCGTCTTCGGTCAGGGCGCAGGCATCAAGCAGTTGCCAGGTGCCGATGAAGTGTTGGCTGATCATGGAAATCCTCGTTCACGAATCCTGAAGGAAACGCAGCGCGCTCTCGCGACCCGCTGCGACGTTCGCCCGATGCTCCTCGAAGTTGAGAAGCGACAACAGGCTCTGGCCCGCCTGCAGGCGGGCGATGGTGGCCCGCTCACGGGCCTCTATCTGCTCGGCGATCGGCAGCAGGGTCGCAAGCTCCGCCTCGCTTGCCACGATGATGCCATCATCATCCCCGAACACGACATCGCCGGGCTGGACCTGCACCCCGCCGCAGGCGAGCGGCACCTGGGTGGGAAAGAGCCGGGTGATGGTGCCGGCAAGCGGGGTCGCCCCACGCGCATAGACCGGGATATCGAGAGTCCGCAGGGTCACCGTGTCACGCACCAGACCATCGACCACGATGCCCGCGAGGCCACGGCGATGGGCCTCCATGCTGAAGAGTTCGCCCAGCACGGCGCGCTCGCTGCCCAGGGTATTGATGATGAGCACATCACCGGGTTGTGCCTCGGCGAGCGCCACCATCACGGTGAGAAAATCCTCCCGGCAGAACAGCGTGAAGGCGCGGCCGATCATTTTCCTGCCGGGCACCAGCGGACGCAGGCCGCGGTCCATCAAACGCACGGTCTTGTCGGAATCTGCCAGATGGGATGTTTCCACTGCGCCGAGGCGACGCGAGATTTCCTGCCATTGCATCAGAGGTTTCCACAAAAGAGCCGGCTGCAAGTGTAAACCAGGCCTCCGCGCTTGGGGTGGACGGCCGGCTCGGCTAGAGTCGGGGTTCGACAACCGGACCGCTTCCCCCAATCGTGCAGCAAACACCCGCAGTCAAGGATCTGGTCCTCATCGGAGGCGGGCATGCGCATCTGTCGGTGTTGCGGCGCTTTGCCATGCGGCCACTGCCGGGCGTGCGTCTGACCTTGGTGAGCCGGACCAGTCAGTCCCCCTACTCGGGCATGCTTCCGGGATTCATCGCCGGTCATTACACCGCCCGGGAGATGCATTTCGACCTGAGGGCGCTCGCGCATCAAGCCCGCTGTCGCTTCATTCTGGGCGAAGTGACCGGCCTCGACCTCGCGGCACACGAGATTCGGTTCGCCGACCGTCCGCCGCTGGAATTCGATCTGCTTGCCCTCAATACCGGCTCCACCCCCGCGCTGCCGGCCAAAATCCTCAATGACTTGAAACTGACTCCGGTCAAACCGATCGATGCCTTCGCGCACCGTTGGCAGGCGATCGAAGCGCGGGTGCTGTCAAGCGTGACGGCCTGCCACGTGGGCGTCATTGGCGGCGGGGCGGGCGGCGTCGAGCTGGTGCTCGCCATGCAACATCGTCTGCAGGCCGCCCGGCGGGAGCGAGGAGCCAGGGTGGACAATCTGTCCTTCACCCTGCTCTGTGCGGACGCTTCGGTATTGCCCGGTCACAATGCATCTACCCGCGCCGCATTCACGCGGATTCTCGCCGCGCGCGGCATCGCGCTGCACACCGGTACCCGCGTGCAGGAGGTGGATGGCGAGCGCGTGGCGGCGGCGGATGGCCGCAGCTTCTCCTTTGATGAAATCCTCTGGGTAACCACGGCCGCACCTGCGCCCTGGTTCCGGGCATCAGGCCTGGACACGGATGCGCAAGGTTATGTGCAAGTGGGCACCGACCTGCGCTCGGTCTCGCATGCGTCGGTCTTCGCCGCTGGCGACTGTGCAGCGATTGCGGGACATCCTCGCCCCAAGGCCGGCGTGCATGCCGTGCGTCAGGGCGCCTTGCTGGCGGAAAACCTGCAGCGGTTCTTCCTCGGTCAGTCCTTGCAACACTGGGTTCCACAGCAGCAGGCGCTGGCAATCCTCGCCACGGGCCCACGCCATGCGCTCGCCACGCGCGGTCGCTGGTCCGTTCAAGGGGCTTGGGTCTGGCGCTGGAAGGACTGGATCGATCGTCGCTTCATGCGGAAATTCCAGTCACTGCCGGCAATCATGGCTGCTCCGGACCATGCGATCCCGAACGCTCTGCAGGGCGAGATCGCCGCCCTTGGTCCGCTGGAGGGGCGTTGCGGTGGCTGTGGTGCCAAGGTTGCGGCACACACGCTGCGCAGTGCGCTGTGTGCCTTGCCGGGCGCTGACGCCGGCATGGAATTCGACGACGCCGCGGTCAGTGAATTTCCGGCAGGTGAACTCGCGGTGCAGTCGCTCGATGGCTTCCGCAGCTTCATCGATGATCCCTGGCTCTTTGGCCGGATCACCGCCGCGCATGCCGTGTCCGATCTTTTTGCCATGGGTGCCACGCCGCACAGCGCCCTCGCTCACGTGACCTTGCCGGTGAATGGCGAGGACATCACGCGCCGCGATCTGGTGCAGCTCATCGCAGGGGCACGTGCCACGCTCGGTGCCGCGGGTGCCGCTCTGGTGGGTGGGCATACCGCGGAAGGCGCCGAGATGTCCCTGGCTTTCAGCGTCACTGGCTTCGCGCCACGCGGCGCGCTGCGTCCGAAGCGCGCACCGCACCCCGGGGATGTGCTCATCCTGACCAAGGCACTCGGCACAGGCGTTTTGCTCGCGGCCGACATGCAGGGCCGCTGTTTCAGTCCCTGGCTCGATGCCGCCCTGCGGACCATGAGCGAGGACAACGGACGGGCGGCGCGAATTCTGCGTGGATACGAAGTGCACGCGCTGACCGACGTCACGGGCTTCGGGCTTGCCGGCCATCTGGGTGAGATGCTGGAGGGCAGCCTGCTCCGCGCGGAACTCGATCTGGCCGAGCTGCCGGTGCTTGCGGGTGCCGAAGACAGGGTCGCAGGCGGAGTGCGCAGCACACTCCACACCCGCAATGAGCATCTGCCGGATTCAATCACGCTGCGGAATGCGGCGGCGCATCCGGAGCGCCATCCGCTGCTGTTTGATCCCCAGACTTCCGGCGGCCTGCTCGCCGCCCTACCGGCGGAGCAAGCACAGGAATGCCTGCGAAACTTGCAAGATGCGGGCTGTGCCGCCGCAATCATCGGCGCGGTGCGCGCGATCTGAACAGGATTCACGCGGGCGGCAGCCCTCGGGTTGCGAGGTCACGCCCCTCACTTCTATAGTCCCCTTATCCACGCGCGGACGACCGCGCTGCTTCATCATCCGGCTGGAGAAGATCCCATGAGCCTGCAAACCCGACTTGATACCCTGCTTGCGCGCGCCGTGGCCAATGGCGACATGCCCAATGTGGTGTGTGCCATCGGCTCACGCGACGGCACCTTGTATGAAGGCGCCTTCGGCGCCCGCACTCTCGGTGGAAGCACGCCCATGACACCGGACACCGTGGTCTGGCTGGCCTCCATGACCAAGGCCATCACCACCACGGGCGTGATGCAGCTGGTGGAGCAGGGCCGGCTGTCGCTTGATACGCCGGCCTCTGAGGTCGTGCCCCAGCTGGCGGACACCCAGGTCCTGACCGGCTTCGATGCCGGTGGCAAGCCACAGCTGCGCGCGCCGAAGCGCGCCATCACACTCCGTCATCTGCTCACCCATTCTTCCGGTCTCGGTTATGAATTCTCGAGTGCAGCCATCGCGCAATACATGGAAGCCACCGGCATGCCGAGCATCCTCGGTTGCGCGAAGGGCGCGTTGGCGGCACCGCTGCTGTTCGACCCGGGTGAACGCTGGGAGTATGGCATCGGCATCGACTGGGGTGGCCTCATGCTGGAGGCGGTGAGCGGCCAGACTCTGGGCGCCTATCTGGCCGAGAATGTGTTCAAGCCCTTGTCCATGCACAGCACGGGCTTCCAGTTGAGTGAACAGATGCAGGCCCGGGTAAGTGGCTTCCATGCCCGTAGCCCGGGAGGTGAACTCTCACCCATGCCGTTTGCCATGCCCGCAGAGCCTGAATTCGAGATGGGCGGGGGCGCGCTCTATGGCACGGCGCAGGACTATCTGCGCTTCATGCGCATGCTGCTCAACGGCGGAATACTCGAAGGCCAGCGCGTACTGCAGGAAGCGACCGTCAAGGAGATGCTCCGCGACCAATGCCCCACTCTTGCGTGTGGACACATGCGATCCGTGGCGCCGGCCCTGTCACATGATGCCTGCTTCTTCCCGCCGGAAGATTGTGGCTGGGGCCTGAGTTTCCTCATCAATCGCAAGGACATTCCAGGTGGCCGGGCCGCGGGCAGCGCGGCCTGGGCGGGTCTTTCCAATGTGTATTACTGGCTGGATTCAGCCAGCAACCTCAGCGTGATGATCGGCACCCAGGTGCTGCCTTTCTTCGACCCGAAGATGGTGCCCTTCCTGAAGACATTCGAGCAGGAAGTCTACGCTGCACGGTAGCGGCGAGACGTTTCGGGTTCAGCGCCGCAGGTCATGAGTCCTGCGGCACGAGATGGGAGCTCCCGGAGACTCACGCAGCCGAAGTGGTAACCGTGTTCTCCTGCTCCAGCGCGAACCCCGGGTAGCCAGACGCGGCCACCTCCGCAATCTTGGCGAAATATTGCGGCCCCCCCACATGCACGGCAAATTGCCGGTGCTTGCCGGGAATGTTCGCGCCCGTGTACCAAGAGTCGGTTTTCTCGAAGAGGGTCATGCGGGCGAAACTCGCCACTTCCTCGCCCCACGCCACGTCCACGCCCGGTGCCGGTTCGATGGCACCGAGGCCCTTGCTCCGCATGTGCAGGATGCAGTCCCTGATCCAGTCGCTCTCCAGTTCGGCGCCCAGCGGCATGTTGAACAGCACGCCCGGCGATTCCGGACCGTGGATCATGAACAGGTTGGGAAAGTGGGGAATGGTGAGCCCCAGGTAGGAACTGAAACGGCCCTTCCAGCACTCGTTGAGGGTGACGCCACCACGACCGCGGGGATTGAGCCGCTGCAGGGTGCCGGTGATGGCATCGAAGCCCGTGGCCAGCACCAGCACGTCAATCGGATGATCTCCCGAGCGCGTGCGCACACCTCCGGCGTGGAATTCCACGATCGGATCCGCGCGCAGATCCACCAGAGTCACGTTGTCTCGGTTGTAGGTGTCGTAATACCCCTCATCGAGGATTTGCCGCTTGGTACCCACGAGGTAATCCGGCAGCAGTTTCTTCGCGATTTCCGGATCCTTGACGATACCCCTGATCTTTTCACGGATGAATTCGGACAGGGTCTCGTTGGCGAATTCGTCAGTGAAGAGATCGCAGTAGGTGTCGATCACGATGTTGAAACCACCGACCTGCCAGAACCTTTCATAAACTTCGCGGCGCTGCTCAGGCGTGTGATCCTTGGCGCGCGTGGTGGAAGCAATGAAGGGAGAGCCGAATGGCGTGACCCGCATGCGCCGCTTCACTTTCGGCCAGGTGGCCCGGGCCTCGGCAATGAAAGCAGGATCGACCGGGCGATTGCCGGCCGGCACGGTGTACTGTGGCGTACGCTGCAAGACCGTAAGGTGCTTGCACTGGCGCGCAATGATCGGGATGGACTGCACCCCGGAGGAACCGGTGCCGAGTACGGCGACGCGCTTGCCGGCAAAATCGACATCTTTGTCCTGCGGCCAGCGCCCGGTGTGGTAGCACTCGCCAGCGAAGGTTTCGATACCCGGTATTTTCGGCATGTTGGCGGACGACAGTGCACCGCTCGCGCAGACCACGAACTGCGCCTCCAGCTGTGTGCCTCTGCTGGTTTCCACCCGCCAGCGCTGGGTGGTCTCGTGCCAGCTTGCACTGTTGATTCGCGTGCCAAGCTCTATGTCCCGCCTGAGATCCATGCGGTCGGCGACGAAATTGAGATACCGCAGCACCGTCGCCTGATCGGGTTGGCGTTCAGGCCAGTCGAACTCGTTCATGAGCTCGTCACTGAATGTATAGCAGTAGTAGGGAGCGACCGGGAAATCCACGCGCGCGCCCGGATAGCGGTTCCAGTTCCAGGTGCCACCGACGTTGTGTCCCTCGTCGTATACACGCACCTTGAGGCCCTGCGCACGCAGGGTATGCAGGGCATACATGCCGCTGAAGCCGGCGCCGATCACGATGACATCAAATTCCCTGCAGTCGTTACTCGCGGCAGGAATGCAGGCAGTACTGGACATGAGTTCACTCCCCTACACTGTTTTTCTCTAAAATCGCGTGGCCGTGTTTCTTGGCAACGTCACCACGCCCGGATCTTGTTGGCCTCCTGAACTTACTACCGATTTATCTTTCCGTCATGGGGTCGGCGATGTCCGACGCGAGATATTGCGGCGCATCATCGTCATTCGTGATCAATGGCTTTCGTCACATAGCGGCTTTGCCGACACAAGCCGCGCTAAGCACTCCGCGCACGCGCTCTCACGACCAGCGCAATTCCTCCCAGCACCACCACACCGGCCAACACCAGCCGCGGCGCCAAGGGTTCGCCCAGCAGCAGCACGCCTGCCAAGGCCGCCAGCACCGGCACGGACACCTGCAGGGCAGCGGCTGTGGTGGTGCGCAGTACAGGCAGTACCCGATACCAGATGACATAGCCTAGACCCGAGGTGAGGCCACCGGAGATGAGGGCCCACAGCGCGCCTTCCGGAGTCACGTGGAATTGTGAGCGAGCCATCACGCTCGCCACCAGGGCAAAGGGCACCGCCCCCACGAAGTTCCACGTGGTGGCCAGTACCGGATCACCCCGACGGGCGCCCAACAGGGAATAACACGCCCAGGCCACACCGGCGAGCATCATCGCGCTGGCCGGCAGCAAGGGCACGGCCTGCACGCCCGGCGCCAACAACCAGACCAGCCCACCCACGGCCAGCAGAATGCCCAGCCAAGCTTGGGTCGATGGTCGCTCGCCCTTGATGAGCCCAGCGCCGATCATCGTGATCTGCACGGAGCCGAAGAGCAGCAAGGCGCCGCTCGCGGTCGGCAAGGTGACATAGGCCACGGAGAATGCGATGGCGTAGAGAAACAGCGCGAGCGATGAAGCAAGTCGGAAATCCGGCATCCGCCAAGCACCGCGCAACGCCAGCACAACGAGCAACACCGCGGCACCGCTCGCGATGCGCAGGGTGGTGAAGGACACGGGATCGATGAGCCCCGGTGCAAGGGCAAGACGACACAGCACGGAATTGGCGGCAAAGGCGAGCAGGCTCGCCAGCACCAGCACGGGCGTGGTCAACGCGGAGAAGGTGGGGGTAGGCATCTCCGCATGGTTGCCCCAAGATGGTTCACTGGCAAGTGCTGATCGGAGTGGGGGAAATCATGATCAAACAGATGCGTCTCAACGGATTTACCCAGTGCTGCATCAACCACCATTCGGAAGGCATGTGGAAACACCCGCTCGATGGCACGCAGCGGGGATATCGCGATATCCATTACTGGATGGAGCTCGCGAAGCTGCTGGAACGCGGCTGCTTCGACAGCCTGTTCCTGGCAGATGTGCATGGCACTTACAGCGTCTACCGGAATTCCCGCGATACTGCAGTACGCCATGCGGTGCAGTTTCCAAGCAACGATCCCACGGTGATCATTCCGGCCATGGCGGCGGCAACCCGCTATCTCGGCTTCGCCTGTACTTACAGCACGACCTACTTCGCGCCCTACCAGACCGCCAAGCTTTTCTCCACGCTCGATCACCTCACGCAGGGACGCGTGGGCTGGAATGTCGTTACTTCCTACCTTGCGGATGCCAACGCCAATTTCGGCATCGAGGAGGATCTGGACCACGATGCACGCTATGACCGCGCGGACGAATACATGGACGTGGTCTACAAGCTCTGGGAGCACTCATGGGACGAAGATGCGGTGCGACGGGATGCCATGGGTGATGTGTTCACGGACCCCGCGAAGGTGCACGACATCCAGCACCGGGGAACCTGGTTCCAGGTGCCAGGCCCGCACATGTGCGAACCTTCACCGCAACGGACGCCTCTGATTTTTCAGGCCGGACAATCGGGACGCGGTACACGTTTCGCCGCTCAACACGCCGAAGCCATCTTCAGCGTGCATCCCAACCTGCAGAGCTGCGCGAAGGGCGCCGCGGCCCTGCGCAAGGCGGCGCTCGAGGCGGGACGGCGCGCTGAGGATGTCCGAATTTGCCAAGGGGTGACGGTAGTGGTGGCGCCCACGGATGAAGAAGCCCGGATGAAGTTCGAAACCTGCCGGCGCCACGCCAGCCCCGAAGGCGCGCTCGCCCTGTTCAGTGGCTGGGCGGGTGTGGATGTGTCACAGGTGTCCGCGGAGAAGCCGCTGGATCAGTTCGAGTCCAATGCCATCCAGGGTCTCCTGGGTTACTTCAAAGCTGCCGACCCCGGGCGCGCCTGGACCATGCGCGATATCGGCGAATACATGTCGGTGGGCAGCATCATGCCGAAGATCATCGGCAGCCCGCGGACGGTCGCCGATGCCTTGGAGACATGGATGGAAGACGGCGATGTGGACGGCTTCAATCTCGTGCCCATCACCCAGCCCTCGGGCTTCCGCGATTTTGTCGAGCTGGTCGCGCCGGAGCTGCAGCGACGCGGGCGCCTGCGCAACGCCTACGAAGGCAATACCTTGCGCGAGCACTATTTCGGCGCCGGCCAGACACGCCTGCCCGCCAATCATCCCGCCCATCGCTGCGTGGTTCCTTGACGTCGGCGCTGAGCGCTCGGTCGGCGCCCCGGTACCGAAACCCGGTGCCGGGGGGTAGTCACTGGCCCTGACCCGGATTCGGCCCAAGGCCCTCTCCCGCCTCGCTACACCACCACGAAATCGGCGGCTGTGATGGTGGGAGCTCCCTTGATGGTTTTCCCTGCTTGGGAGCCCGTTTGCGGGCTTTTAGGGACAGGCGACCCCGTTGCGCTTGCCGCCCCTTCGGCTCGCTCACCATAATCGGGTCTGCCACCCGGGTTTGCCGCGGTGGGACAAAAAATCCGAGGAGCCCAGTCATGTCCACACTGCTGTACGTCGAAGCCTCCCCGCGCAAGCAGCGCTCGCACTCAATCAAGGTTGCCGAGGAATTCCTCGCGGCCTACCAGAAAGCCCACCCCGGTGACCGAATCGATCGTCTGGACCTCTGGAAAGAGCCGCTCCCGCGCTTTGACGGCGACATGCTGAATGCGAAGTACGCCATCATGCACGGCGAAAATCCCAGCGTGGCCGAACGGGCAGCGTGGGCGGAGGTGGAGCGCCTGTTCCAGCGCTTCAACGCGGCGGACAAGTATCTGTTCAGCATGCCCATGTGGAATTTCGGCATGCCGTACATGCTGAAGCACTACATCGATGTGATCACCCAGCCGGGACTGGCCTGGAGTTTCGATCCGGCAAGCGGCAGCTACAGTGGCCTCGTCAAAGGCAAGGCGGCGGTGGTGTATTCCAGCGGTGGAATCTATGAAGCGGGCAGTGGCGCCGAAGGCTACGATCTCCTGCGCCCCCCTTTCGAAGGCTGGTTGGGATTCATCGGCATCACGGATGTCACCCGCATTACGGTGGCCGGCACGCTCTACGGACCGGAAGCCACCGCCAAGGCAACCGCCGACGCCACGGCCCGCGCCCACGAAGTAGCCACCACCTTCTGAAATAGGTGCCGGGAAATTAGTGACAGTTACCCTATTTCCGGGACGGGGAATTGGTGACGGAAATTAGTGACAGTTACCCTATTTCCCGAAATTACGGAAATTGGTGGCACTTACCGCTCCGGGAAATAGGGTAACTGTCACTAATTTCCCGTCGCCAATTTCAGGTTGGCATGGCGGCATAGCAGGGGAGCTGGTCGGTAATCTCGTCCCAGGATGCCTTGCTGGCGGTGAACACATGGCGCTCCGCCATGCGGCCGGGGTCGTCGTCCAGGGTTCCAAACGGCACGATGGCAATCTGGCGCTCGGGGCAGTGCCGGGGCAGCTTGCTGCCACAGATCACGCAGAACACCTGCGCGAAGTAGCGCGCCTCCAGGTGTCGATAAACCCGTAGATTGTCCTCACCCCGGGTAAAGTGAACCCCGGCTAGACTCGTAAACCCGTTGGTGGCGAAGGCTGCCGCCCGGCCACGCTGGCAGCGCGTGCAATGGCAATGCTGGACCACCTTGAAGGCTTCGCTCACCTCAAAGCCCACCGCGCCGCACAGGCAACTGCCCCGTAGCAGGCCATCCTGTGACGGTGTCGGAGCAGCGCACGTCACGGCGGGCGCCGCCTCACCGGGATAGTTGTCGTGTTGGGGTAGCGCATCTGTGATCGGAAACCACGGCGCCTTCCAGCGCGCAAAGATGTGAGCGGATGGACGAATCCCGAGGTCACCCTCGAAACCGGCGGCAGGAGCCGCCACGATGTCATCGAAATGTGGGTTCGGTAGCACAGAGCCGCAGTGTTGGCAGAAGGAACGGGTGAACCCTGCCGAGGATTCCCGTCGCGTGATGGCCTCCTCACCGGCCTCCCACTGGAAATCGCGGCGTGCGCCGATCACATAAGTACCATACGCACTGCCATGGGCCTTGCGGCACAAGCCGCAGTGACAGTGGGTCATGCGCTCAAAAGTCCCCGCGTGCCGCCAGCGCACGGTCCCGCAGAGGCAATGTCCGAGATGGTTCATGTCGAGGCCTCCTGACGCAACTTGGAATACAGTCTCTTGGTCCGGCAGCTGCCCTGCATCGCCACCACGGTACGGCTATCGGCCCTGAGTCAGGATTCTCTCGGATTTCTTGCGCTCGAGCATCCCACGCCGGTGAATATCTCAAGAGCGTGCTGCGATGTGTACGTCTGCCCCGGCATGCCTGACGGCTCCATCCGTCATCGCTCCGTCACAAGCACCGTCCAGTCTTCACAGGTTTCGGGAAACGGAGGGTTTTGCGCATGGGACTGTTTGAACGTTATCTGACGCTGCGGGTGGCCTTGGGGATCGCCGTTGGCGTGGGCCTTGGCGTGGTGACGCCCGAGCTGTTCCAGCAGGTGGCCGGGTTGGAATACGCCCACGTGAATCTCGCGGTGGCGGTGTTCATCTGGGTGATGATTTATCCCATGATGACCCAGATCGAGTGGTCTGCCATCAAAGATATCGGACGAAAACCTCGGGGGCTCGCCCTGACCCTGGTCGTCAACTGGTTGATCAAACCCTTCAGCATGGCGGCTCTGGGTGTGATTTTCTTCGAACACCTGTTCGCGGACTGGGTCGTGGCAGAAGCCGCGTCCGAATACATCGCCGGCATGATTCTGCTGGGTGTGGCCCCGTGTACCGCGATGGTGTTTGTGTGGAGCCAGCTAGTGCGCGGCGATGCCAACTACACGCTGGGACAAGTGTCGGTGAACGACCTCATCATGGTGGTCGCCTTCGCGCCGTTGGCGGCGTTCCTTCTGGGTGTGTCCAAGGTCACTGTCCCTTGGGCCACGCGCGTGCTGGCCACGGTGCTTTATGTGGTGCTGCCTCTTGTTGCAGGCATCGTCACGCGGCGTCTGCTGCTGGCCAGGTCGAAACAGGCACTCTCCGTATACATTGCGCGGCTCAAGCCTTGGTCGATCAGCGGCCTTATTGCAACGGTCGTGCTGCTGTTCGGCTTTCAGGCAGAGACCATCCTCGCGCAACCTGCGGTGATTGGCCTCATCGCCGTGCCGCTGCTGCTACAGACCTATGGCATCTTCTTCATCGCCTGGTGGGGTGCACGCTGGCTCAAGCTGCCGCACGAGGTTGCGGGGCCGGCCTGTCTCATCGGCACTTCGAATTTCTTCGAGCTGGCAGTCGCGGTTGCCATCTCGCTTTTCGGATTGAATTCCGGCGCAGCGCTGGCGACCGTCGTGGGTGTGCTGGTGGAAGTGCCGGTGATGTTGTCCCTGGTGAATGCCTGGCGACCCGCCCAGGCGGAGCTGTCTCGTGAGTGATCGCGGCCCTCTAATTATTACGATCGCGTGGTGGATGTGATGGAGGAGCTGGTCAAATTCACCCTGCTCACCCGCGACGTCGCCGGCTATCTGGTGGACCGCTATAGCGAACGCAAGGCGGAGGGGCGGGCGTCACCCGGGGCGGCTGTTGCCGCCGCGGCGATTGGTGATGTCAAGGCAACGGCCGACGCTTCCCGGTAATCATGGAAAGCGGCAGATTCTCCTTGAGCTGCACGCTTTCGAGGATCGCCGCCACCACATGCAGGCAGACGAGACCGAACAAGCCATTGGCAAGCAGTTCGTGGAATTCCTCAAGCCACTCCTCGCCCCAGAAATAATCGATTTCCTCCATCATGAAGCCGGTAATGGCGAGGCTTGCCATGAGCGCCATCATGGTGAGCATTACCAATGCCCCAAGCGGCGAATGGCCCAACCGGTGAAACGGCTGGCGACGGAGTAACGCGCTGACATGCGCCACGATCCGCGCGGGAGTCGGCCAGCAATCGCGCCATGCCGCCGCACCGGTGGCGCGCACGCCCCAGAAGAGACGCACCAGCACGAAGGCACCAGCGTAATAGCCCAGCCATTCATGCACCGCCTCGCCCTCTTCGGTAAAGAAATAATTCCCGAAGAAGGCAACGATCAGCGAAGCGTGAAAGATCCGCACCAGCGGATCCCAGAGCTTCACGCTGCCAGACATCGGCTCAGTCCTCGATTTTGGTCTTCACCGGCGTACCGGAGACAGGGTCGAAATAGATCTCTACCTTCTGCTTGTCCTTGTTCCAGCCATAGATTTCATAGCAGTTGCCGCTGGTGACCTTGAATTTCTTGATCTCGTAGCCTTCGGCCTTCAGCGCTTCCTGGAATTTCGCCTGATCCTGCCACTGAGCCTGATCTACAGTGGTGCATTCAGGGCCGGCCACGGCGGCCGCGCTGAACAAGGCGAGGGGGATGAGGACGGAACGCATGCGATATCTCCTGAAATCAGATGAGAGGGTTCAATCTTGATACCAGTATGGTGGCTATCGAAGAAACCGTCACTGAACAGGATCAAGTCCCCGGCGCGCGCGCCGGGGAAACATCACACAGGGCTCAGCCCGCCTTGAAGAGCTTCAGGTAATCCGGGGAGAGCTTGTCCGTGCCCTTGGCTGCGGCATGCTCGGCAATCTTGGCCGCGACCGCCGCCGTGAGCTCGCCCTTGAAGGTGGCATTGTTCTCACGCAGCCAGTCTTCCGAGGATTGGCGCAAGGCCGTGAGGTTGTTGATGCGCGGAATGGCGAAGCGCGCGATCAGTTCATACGAGCGCTTGGTCTCCGCCCAGTCCGCCCAGTGGTGATCGAGATGCAGAAACGCTCCGAAGCCGCCCGACTGCGCCATGAGCCGTTCGATTTGCGCCACGTAGTCATCCGGGGTGCCAATGACCGCAAACCCGGTATCGATCATGTAATCCACCGGATCTACGCCCGGCGGCGTGCCGAGCGGCAGTGATGCCACCTTGGACATGTAATCCACCCAACGCGCGAGACCAAAGCGCACATTGGCGCGGGCTTTCTCGCGGGTCTCCGCCACATGCACCGGCCCGACCAGACGCCAGCTGCTGCGATCCATGGTCTTGCCATGCTCGCGCGCGGTTTCTTCGGCAATTGCCCAGTTGGCAGCGAGCTGGTTGAAGGCGCCGGAGGACGTGGCACCGATGGACAGCAGGCCCAGCCCGAATTTGCCGGCCGCCTTGGCGCCGGTCGGCGACACCTGGCTCGCCACCGCCATCTCCACGCCTTCGGCACGGTAGGACGGGAACTGCAGGGTGGCATGTTCCAGTTCGAACCAGTCGGTCTTACAGCTCACGGTCTCGCCATTCAAGAGGCGCACCAGCGGCTCGATGGCCTCCTCCATGCGATCACGCGCACGCGCCGTGGGAATGCCTTGCATATAGGCATCCGAGGGCAGCGAACCCGGCCCCACGCCGAACATCGCGCGGCCTCGGGTCATGTAATCGAGCTGGCGTATGCGATCCGCGAGGATGTAGGGATGGTGATAGGGCAAGGACGACACACCGGTGCCAAGGCGGATGGTGCGCGTGCGCTGGGCGGCCGCAGCGATGAAAAGCTCGGGGCTTGCCGTGATCTCCCAGCCGCCGGAATGATGTTCCCCCACCCAGACCTCGTCGTAGTCGAGCTTGTCCGCCCACTCGACGAGATCCATGTCGTGTTCCAGCGCCAGCAGGGGATGCTCGTCCGGCGGGTTGTGGGGCGGGATGAACATCCCGAAGCGAAGGCGATGCTGCGACATGGGCGCTTCCTTTTGTGTGGGGTGGAAATGGATCGTGTGATCCGGTTGCGTCCGACAGTACACAAATCAGCCGTGGCTGGGAATCAGCCGCTGCCTCATTTCTCCAGTGCGCAGTCCACGGGGGTGGCGGCCAGCAGGGTCACGCAGACGGCGGGGTCGAGCCCGATGAGATACCCCCGTCGCCCGCCGTTGAGCCAGATCCGGGGCAAGCCAAGAATGCTGCGCTCGAGGTACACCGGCATCCGTTTGCGGGTGGCAAAGGGCGAGGTGCCCCCTACCAGGTAGCCGCTGTGCCGGTTGGCCACTTCCGGCGTGCAGGGCTCCACTGATTTGGTGCCAATCTGCCGGACCAGGTTGCGCGTGGAGACGTTACGGTTGCCGTGCATCAACACCACGAGGGGACTCGCCTTTGCATCCTGCATGATGAGGGTCTTCACCACGGCGAAAGGGTCCAGGCCCAGAGTGGCCGCGCTGTGCTGTGCGCCGCCATGCTCCACATAGTCGTAGGGATGTTCGGTGAAGGGCACGCCTTTGCCGCGGAGCAGCGCGGT
>Ga0194123_10001291_pt1 | contig 38683 bp, 32 predicted proteins | sample TA2MahsurfametaG_5_FD_155479 | JGI IMG/M metagenome (GOLD analysis project Ga0194123, IMG submission 155479) | Freshwater microbial communities from Lake Tanganyika, Tanzania - TA2015023 Mahale A surface | ecosystem: Environmental > Aquatic > Freshwater > Lake | place: Tanzania: Lake Tanganyika... | reverse complement strand
GAACCTGGTGGCGGGCACCAGCTACTACATCTGCGTGGGCGGCTTCACCGGCACCTCCGTGGTGAACGGCACGCTCAACATCAGCGGTCCCGAGGCCAGCCCCTGCCCCGGCGACCTGAACCTCGACGGCGAGGTGAACGGCGCCGACCTCGGCCTGCTCCTCGGCGCGTGGGGCGCGTGCCCCGGCACGCCGTGCCCCGGCGACCTGAACCTCGACGGCGAGGTGAACGGCGCCGACCTCGGCCTGCTCCTCGGAGCGTGGGGGCCGTGCCCCTGAGCCAGGCGAAGGCCTGACGAAGCGCAGTGGTTCTTCCACCGCCCGCACCCCTCGGGGTGCGGGCGGTGTGCTTCGGGCCCCATCGGGGCCCCGCGCCCCCCGCCCCGTATCCTCCACCCCGCCATGGACGGCGACCACTCCAGCTTCGACCTGCTCTTCAACCCGCGCCTCAACAAGGGAACCGCCTTCACGGAGGCAGAGCGCGAGCGGCTGGGGCTTGTCGGCCTGCTCCCGGACAACGTGGAGGATTCGGGCACGCAGCTGGAGCGCCAGCGACTGCAGCTTGCGCAGAAGCCGAACGCGCTCGAGAAGTACATCTACCTCTCCGAGCTGCAGGACCGCAACGAGCGCCTGTACTACCAGCTGCTGACGAGCGCACCCGCCGAGTACATGCCGCTCGTCTACACGCCCACCGTGGGCGAGGCCTGCCAGAAGTTCGGGCACATCATGCGCCGCCCGAAGGGCCTGTACGTGAGCTACCGGCGCAAGGGACGCATCCGGGAAATCCTGCGCAACTGGCCCGTTGAGGACGTGCGCTTCATCGTGGTCACCGACGGCGAGCGCATCCTCGGCCTCGGGGACCTCGGCGTGTGCGGCATGGGCATTCCCATCGGCAAGCTCGCCCTCTACACCGCGTGCGCAGGCGTGCCGCCGCAGCACACGCTGCCCGTGATGCTCGACGTGGGCACCAACAACGAGGCGTTCCTGGAGGACCCGCTCTATCCGGGGCTTCGCATGAAGCGCATCGAAGGCCCGGCCTACGACGAGTTCGTCGACGAGTTCGTGCAGGCGGTGCAGGAGGTGTTCCCGCGCTGCTGCATCCAGTTCGAGGACTTCACCAACCGCACGGCCATGCCGCTGCTCACGCGCTACCGCGACCGGGTGTGCTGCTTCAACGACGACATCCAGGGCACGGCTTCCGTGGCGGTGGCGGGGCTCTTCGGCGCAAACCGCATCCTCGGGAAGCAGCTCCGCGACCACACGTACCTCTTCTTCGGCGCGGGCAGCGCGGCCGTCGGCATCGCCGACCTCGTGTGCCAGCAGATGGTGCGCGAGGGACTGCCGCGCGCCGAGGCCGATCGCCGCTGCTGGCTGGTGAACAGCCGCGGGCTGGTGACCGCGGAAACCACCGGGCTCAGTGAGTTCCAGCTGCCCTTCGCGCACCCGCATGGAGCCACCAAGGACCTCGCGCAGATCGTGGAGACCGTGCGTCCGAGCGTCCTGGTGGGCGTCAGCACCATCCCCCACAGCTTCAGCCGCGCGGTGATCGAGGCCATGTCGCGGATCAACGAGCGGCCCGTGGTCTTCCCCTACTCGAACCCCACCTCCAAGAGCGAGTGCACCGCGCAGGAGGCCATCGAGTGGTCCAGGGGCAAGGCGATCTTCGCCTCGGGAAGCCCGTTCCCTCCGATCCACTACCGCGACCGGCTGTTCGTGCCCGGCCAGGGCAACAACGTCTACATCTACCCCGCGGTGGGGCTTGCCGTCTTTGCCACCGAGGCCAGCCGTGTCACCGACGAGATGTTCCTCAGGGCGGCCGAGAGCCTGGCCGCGCAGGTGACCGACCAGGACCTGGCGGTGAACCTCATCTACCCGCCGATGGCGAACATCCGCGAGGCGAGCGTCGAGGTGGCGATCCGCGTGGCGGAGCTCATCTTCGACCGCGGGCTGGCGCGCGTGCCGCGCCCGGCCGACGTGGCGGAGTTCGTGCGCGCGAGGGTGTACGACCCGGCCTACCGCTGAGGTGCGCCGCCGCACCACGCCGCCCACGCATCGCGGAGCGCGCCATGGAAGCGCGCACCGTAGGCATCCACGTCGAGGAGCGAGGACGCACGCAGCGCCCCGCGCGCTCCGGCGCGCCAAGCGACCAGCCCCTCGCGGTCACGCGCAAGGCCTGCGGCGATGGACGCGAACTCCGCAGGCGTCCGCGCAATCCAGCCGGGCTTCCCCGCGGCGCGAAGCAGGCTGGCGCCGACCCGTGCCGCGTGGCGGTCGCCCTCGAGCGTCACCACCGGAACGCCCATCCAGAGCGCCTCGCACGTGGTGGTGGTGCCGTTGTAGGGCGTGGTGTCGAGCGCCACGTGCACGCGCCCGTAGAGCGCGAAGTGCTCGGCAGCGCCCGCGGTGTACGCGACCGTCTCGAGGCGCTCGGGTGCGATGCCGCCCGAGGCCAGGCGTCGCTGGACGCGCTCGCGCGTGGACGGGTCGGCGATGGACTTCGACTTCACCAGGAGCCGCGACCCCGGAACCGCGTCGAGCGCCGCTGCCCAGAGCGCGATGGTCGCATCGGTCACCTTGCTCGTCAGGTTGAAGGATCCGAAGGTGACGGGCCCGTCCGCGGGCGGCATGGAAGGCTGCCCGGCGTCGGCGCTCGGCACGTAGCAGAGGAAGCACGGGTCGATGCGCAGGAGCCGCTCGGTGCACAGGTCCTCGGCGCCGGCCGGATCGGTCACGGTATCGACGATGCGCCAGTCGACCGCGGGATGGCCGGTGGTGTTCGGGTAGCCGATCGCGGTCACGATGACGGGCGCCGGCTTGCGGTCGAGCGCGGCAAGGCGCCCGCCGCGCGTGTGGCCGCTCAGTTCCACGAGCACGTCGATCCCCTGCTCGCGGACGGCGCGGTCGAGCGCATCGTCGCTGAGCATGGCGGCCTCCACCCAGGCATCGCTCATCTCGCGGAAGCGCGCCTGCACGGCATCATGCGGCGCCGGGGCCGATGACGAGAACGACACGAGCGCGTCGCCCGGGAGCTTGGTGCGGTAGATGGGCTCGGCGAAGAAGCCCACCGAATGCGTGCGCAGGTCTCCGGAGAGCACGCCGATCCGGATCGGGCGCGCAGGGTCCCGCGGACGGTCCGGCGGCTGCATCTGCGCCCGCGAGATCCGGTCGCGATACGCGCGGTGCTCGGCAGCCAGCTCCACTGCCGGAAGTGCTGCGTAATTGAGGGCGAACGCAAGCCGCCCCCGGAGCTGCTCGTGTGCAGGCGATGAGGCAACGGCCGAGCGCAGCCAGTCGATGGCCTCGGGCAGCCGGTCGGCCGCCTCAAGCGCGCTCGCGGCGCAGAGCGCAAGCTCGGGCCACGTCGGCCGCAGGGCCAGCCCGCGGCGGCAGGCCTCCACGGCACCGTCGGAGTCGTGCACCTCGGCGAGCGCCAGCCCCAGCCCGAGGAAGGCACGCGCATAGCTCGGGTCGACTTCCACGGCGGCGCGGAACTGCGCGGCTGCGTCGCGCGCCCGCCCCGCGCCCATCAGCGCGTTGCCCAGGTTGTTGCGGTACCCGGCCACCTGCGGCGCGATGGACACGGCGCGCTCGAGCTGCACCACCGCCTGCCCATGCTGGCCGGACTGCGCCAGGAGGAGCCCCAGCATCTGCAGCGCATCGGCATTGCGCGGCTGCACGCGGACCACGGTGCGCACCGCGGCGATGGCGGCATCCAGCCTGCCCGACTGGGCGTCCTGCAACGCGCGCTGGAGGGTCTGCTGGCTGGACATGCGTGCCAGCCGGATCGTAGCGGCGGCGTGCTCAGGGCTCCGACGGCAGCCGATATCGCAGGAGCACCGACGAAGGCATCGGCGGATACGCGATGCTCGCGCGGAAGGCGATGAAGTCCCCGAGCGCCCATCCCGCACGCCGGACGACGCGTTCCACGAGCTCGGTGCGGTCGGGAAGCGCCTCGGAGTCGAGGGTCTGCACCGAAGGATCGATGCGCTCGATGACCTCGGTGATCGGGAGCCTGTAGTTCTCGCGGGTGGCCGGGTCGGACTCGAGCGTCCCGAACGGGCGTCCGTACACCGCCAGCTCCGGCGCGAACTCCGCCAGCATCGAGCGGTGCACCAGCACGTCCATCTGCACCAGCTCCGTGGGCAACGTGACGAAGGCCATCATCTCGCCGTACTCGGGCTCGGTGGCGCCGGGCGGCGCGTAGCGGCCGAACACGCCGCGCTCGATCGAGCCGAACACGAAGGTCACCGCGCCGCGCTGGCCGATCGGGCCATCCACGAGCTCGTGGCGGATGTCGCGGTCGGTGCGCACGCTGCGCACCTCGGCGCCGGGCGGCGAGCAGAACGAGCGCATGATGAGTGCGGGCTCGTCGGGCGAGGCGGGCGGTTCGATCGGCGAGAAATCGCGCGGCCGCGCCTGCCCCTCGCCACCCAAGCCGTAGTGGCTGAATCGGAAGATCGGCCATCCCTGCACGGGCCGCAGGCGACGGAGGTCATGCAGTCCGCCGACGAGCACGTCGTCGAGGCGGTCAGGCCGCCCGGCGGTGGGCGCTAGCACCTGCAGCATGGAGCGAACCCGCGCCTGCAGTCCCCAGATGCCGGAGTTGCCGCGGAACGCGAGCTTGCGCGACACCTCGAGCGCCTTGGCACCCTGCGCCATCCCGTCGATCAGCAGGTCCAGCGTGGCGCGGTCACCGGCATGCGACCGCATCATGGCGTCGAAGGACTCGAAGTCGCGCCGCACCGGCCCCGTCACCGCGGTGCCGGCACCCTCGCGCTCCATGGCCGTGAGCAGGATGCCGATGCCCTCGGCGCCCGGGATGGCCGGGACGGCCTCGAGCGGGTCCGCCGTCTGCAGCAGCTTCGCGATCTTCCAGGTGAGGTTCTTGTTGAGCCGGAACCTGCGCGCCACGTCCTGCGGCTTCGCGACATCGGCGTCGACCACGCCGTAGAGCGCACGCAGCGAGCCCTGCAGCGCCACCACGCAGGCACTGCAGTGGGGGGCGAAGTCCTGGGCGACGGGCGGGGTCACGGCCGCCGGAGCGTAGCCGCGCCGCAAAACGACCGGGGGCGTGGCGGATCCGGGCGGGACCATGGCCGCTTACGGGCAGGGGCCCCACTGCCCGAGCAGCGCGCCGAGGTCGAAGCCGGTCACGACGCCGTCGTTGTCGATGTCGCCGACCCCGGACTGGCCCCAGTTGCCGAGCAGCAGGCCGAGATCGAGGCCATCGACCGTGCCATCGAAGTTGACGTCGGCGGTGCAGGGAGCGCTCGCGGGATGCAGGTCGAGCACGAAGATCACCTGCTGGCCGACCGCATCGCGGCCCGCGCCCACGATCGTCTTGCCGTCGGCAGAGACGTCGAGCGGCAGCGAGAGGCGAAGACCGTCCGGGACGGTGATGCCGTTCTCGACCGCAAGCACCTCGAGCGCGACGAAGCCGCGCTCCTGGATCCATGCGTAGCCCTCGCCGCTTACCGCCGGAGGGCCCCAGCGGAAGAAGCATGAGACCACCGAGCCGTCCGCGCTGCACCCCGTGGCGTAACCGGGCGCGAGCTCTGGGTCCGGACCGAGCGGCACGGCCTTGGAGGCTGCGGTCCAGCGGAATGGCACGCGCCCCTGACCGTCGTTGAAGTCGCCGAACCCGAAGACGACGCTGCCGTCGTCGGTGCTGCACTGCGCCTCGCCCATGCGGACGCCGGTCGGCGACGCCAGCCGCGTCTGCACGCCGTTCACCCAGAAGCAGCCCTGCCGGAACCCGGTGTCGATGTCCTGCCAGCCGAACACCAGCGAGCCGTCGGCGTTGGTGCCGTTGGCGCGGGTGGTCCAGCCGAACCACGAGAAGAGCGTGCCCATGGTGCCGCCCTCGCTCCACTTCATGGCGCGGTGCGTGCAGAACGACGGATAGACGCCGCCCACCACCGTGCGACCGTCGCCGGAGATTCCCCATGCGGTGGACGAATTGATGTCGCAGTTGAAGCCGAGCGTGCCGATGGTCTGCCATGCGCCGGCGGCAATGTCATGGGTCGCGGCCTCGACCTTGCCGAGATCGTTGAGGACGTTCCCGCACAGGCGCGTGCCGTCGGTGGAGATCTGCGCGGATCCGCCTGCGCCCTGGATCCCCGGCGGGATGCCGCCGATGAAGATCGACCCCGTGGCCTTGGTCCAGTAGAAGTACTGCGCGCCGTAGCCGACGACGACCGAGCCGTCGCCGCTCACGCCGGTCATGAAGCCGCCGGTGGCCTGGATCACGGTGAGATCCGCGGCCGACGCGCGCGAGGCGACGGCGAGCGCGAGGAGCAGCGAGCAGGAGCGGAGGTCGGTCACGGGCAAGGTCCCCATTGTCCGAGCAAGAGTCCAAGGTCGGCGCCGTCCACGACGCCGTCGTTGTTGAGGTCGCCCGGCCCAGGCGTCAGCCAGGCTCCGAGCAGAAGTCCGAGGTCGGCGCCGCCGACGAATCCGTCGCCATCGAGGTCGGCCGCGCATCCGCCGCCGCCCGCGCGCAGGTCAAGCACGAACGTGACGTCGATGCCGAGCGCGGTGTTGCGGCCGGTGCCGACGATCGTCTTCGCGTCCGAGGACATCGAGAGCGGCAGCGAAAGGTGCACCTCAGGAGGGACGGTGACGCCAGCCTCGGCGGCGACCGTCTCGAGGGGGACGTATCCGCGTCCGGCGATCCAGAGGTACCCCTCGCCGGATGTCGGCGGCGGTCCTGCACGGAAGTAGCAAAGCACGCGCGATGCATCCGAGTTGCAGTCCGTGGCCGAACCCGGCAGGACCGGGTCCGGTCCGAGGCCGAGCCCGACGGTTCCGGTCGCCTGCGTCCAGCGGAACGGCTGGCGGAGGCCGTTGATCGTTGCATAGCCGACGATTGACTGGCCGTCCTGGGAGGCCGCGACCGACTCGCCATAGAGCGTGGCGGCTCCGCCCGGCGCGGGCAGGCGCGTCTGCACCCAGCTCGTGCCGCTCTGCCGCCAGAAGCACGGGCGCCACTGGCCCGTGTTGTCGGCCTGCCATCCCACGACGGTGTTGCCGTCACCGCTCACGTTGCTCGCGCGGCAGCTCCACCCAAACCACGACTGCATCGCGGCGATCGTGCCCGTCGAGCGATCCCAGCGAAAGCCGCGCGCAGTGCAAAGGCTTGGGTACCCAAGCCCCACCACGACGTTTCCGTCCGCGGACATGCCCCACGCCGAGGTCGAGGAGATGTCGCAGAAGGAACCGAGGTTCGGCCCATTCGTCCATCCGCCGCCGACGATCGAGAAGATCGAGGCATCGGCCTTCCCGGCCGGGCCGATGTTCCCGCCCGCGAGCAGCGTTCCGTCGGCGGAGACCCGCCCCGTGCCGCCCGCGCCCTGTGAGCCCGGCGCAATGCCACCGACGAACACCACGCCGAACTCGCTCGTCCAGAAGAAGTACTCGGTCCCCGTGTTGCCGACCACGACACGACCGTCATCGCTCACGTCCGTCAGGTAGACGGACTGGCCGCCGGGGACGGGGATCAAGGTCAGCGAGCCCGCATCGGTGCCGGTTGCGAGCGCAGCTGCGGCGGCGAGAACGAGGTAGGAGGTTGGTGCGTCCTTCATGATTCCGTCCCGTGGGGATGGCAGGCGGCGGCTGAACGAAGGCGTGCGGGTCGCCGCCGAAGGCTGACGACCCGCACGCCTCGAAGGGGCACGCGGAAGGCGATCAGGGGCACGGGCCCCAGGCACCGAGCAGGATGCCGAGGTCGGCGCCGTCCACCTGGCCGTCACCGTTCAGGTCGGACGGGCAGGCGCCGGCACCGCACGGGCCCCAGGCGCCCAGCAGGATGCCGAGGTCGGCGCCGTCCACCTGACCGTCGTCGTTGAGGTCCGACGGGCATGCCGGCGCGGGCGCAAACACCCGCGCACGCAGCACCATGTAATCGGTGCCCGTGGGGGTGTCCGGGTTGGCGTCGCTTGCGTTGGTGACGAACCAGCCGCTATCGCTCAGGCCGGTCGAGCCGCCCGTGCCGTTCTGGCCGGCATTGCCCATCGGGAAGAAGCTCTTGAGCGCGTAGCCCGTCACGTCGGTCGAGCCGGTGCGCATGAGGAGCCGGACGCCGGAGGAGGCACTCCAGGCATACAGCGCCGTGTCGTCGACGCCGGGATTCACGGCGCCCTCGAGCGGCATGCGCACGACCATCTCGCCGTTGGCGTTGATGTTCGGGCCGCTGGAGCCGGCGTAGTTGGTGGCGTAGAGCACGCCCGCCGGCAGGCCCGCGGCCTGGGTGCCGCCGCGGAAGATGGGGGTCATCGCGTTGCTGGACAGGTCGAAGTCGACGCCCACGCTGGAGGCACTCCCGCCGGTCAGGATGCCCGCGTTGAAGATCACGTGCCCGTTGGCCGCGAATGCCAGGCCGGTGCCGTTGATGTTCGAGAGCGTGCCGCCGTTCCAGACGGACGACGCGTCGCCCTCGCGCAGGAGGACGCGCGAGCCGCCGTTCGGGTCGTAGAGGCAGAAGACCAGGTCGTCCGCGGTGGTCACCGACGGTCCTGCAAGGGTCGCGGTGAACACGAAACGGCCATCCGAGGCAAGGCCGCGGCCGTTCACCGTGAAGGTGCCGGCGAACGTGGCATCGGCGATTCCGTAGGCAGCATCGCCTTCGCGCACGGCGATGGACCGGGTGCCGTTGCGCCACAGGAGCACGGCTGCGTCGTTGGCGGTGGTGACCGAGCCTCCCGCGAGGGTGGCCGTGACCAGCACGGTGCTGTCGTTGATGATGCCGCTGAAGGAGCTGACCGCGGTGAGGTAGGTCCCGCCGGTCAATCCGGGAGCGGCCTGGCCGCGGCGGAAGAGCAGCTCGGCACTGGCCGGGCCGGCGGTGCTCAGCAGCCAGAAGCCGTTGTTGTTGGCGGTGGTGCCCGTGGTCACCGTGTCACCGCCCGCCGTCGCGCTGTACCAGACCATCTTGCCGGTGGCGCTGATCCGTGCGGTGGACGTTGACAGGTTGGTGGAACCGAAGTTGGAGGTCAGGTACGTGCCCGCCGCGGCGCCGGGGGCCTGCATGCCGACCGTCGCAAGCATCGAGGCGGTGCCGTCGGGGCCCACCAGCCAGAGCGCGCTGTTGTTCTGCGAGGCGCCGGCCGTGTGGACGATGTTCGGTCCGTTCAGGCTGCCGCCCACCACCATGTAGCCGGACACCGAGGTGGAGTACGTGGTGGTGATGCCGTTGATGCCGGTGGAGGTGTTGAACACCGAGTTGGCGGGCGCGCCGGCGAGCGCCGGGCTGCCGTTGCGCGCGATCAGCGCCATGCTCCCGGGCGTTCCGCGCAGCAGCACGCGGTTGTTGGCGTTGGTGAGCGTGGTGTCGGCATTCTGGATGGTGTTGCTGACGATCACGCGGCCATCGTTGTCGATGCAGCCGTTGTTGAAGGCGCCGGGCACCCAGACGGCGCTCGGCACGCCGCCCACGTTGGTATCTGTCGACTGCCGGGCGACGTACTCCCACGTCACGGACTGCGCCACGGCCGCGGCGGTCGCGGACGAGGCGGCAAGGACGGCGATGAACGAACGATGAGTCATGGACGAAGCTACTGAATGCTGGACCGCACGAACACCAGACGCGCCGGACGGGCACGGTGGCTTTCCTTAAGGAACGTAAGGTGACGCAGGATTGGCTCAAGCGAAAGCCAAAAACCACTGACATCCAGTGGATTTTGTTATAGGACGTCTTCAGGCACCCCCCCGGCTACCCTCCGCCGCGCCCCCATGACCCTGCTCCTCGTCTGCGCCGCCCTGGCCTACATCATCACCGTCTACTTCCTGACCAACCCGCTCGGGCACACGCGGAGGTTCATGTGGCGGCGGTTCGTCAACTGGTTCCCGCTGGGGATGACCTACTCGTTCCTCTACATGGGGCGATACAACCTCTCCGTGGCGGCCGTGGCGCTCGGCACGCTCATGGACAAGAAGACGTTCGGCCTCGTGACCGGGTCGGGGCTCACGACCTACGCCGTCGGCCTGCTCTTCGTGGGCCCGCTCGTGGACCGGCTCGGCGGCAAGCGCGGGATGCTGATCGGTGCGATCGGCTCGTCGATCTTCAACTTCGCGATGGCCATCGCCGTGTACATGAAGCTGAACGGCACCCTGGACGTCAGCATGGGCGCCGCGCTCGCGGTCCTCTACAGCCTCAACATGCTCTGCCAGAGCTTCGGGGCCGTGAGCACCATCAAGGTGAAGAGCTACTGGTTCCACGTGCGCGAGCGCGGCACGTTCGGGGCGATCTTCGGCACGCTCATCTCGATGGGCGTCTACTTCGCCTTCGACTGGGGCCGGGCCATCGCGGACGCCGTGAAGCTGGAGCAGCCGGAGACGCCCACCTTCGCGCGCACCGTGCTGAACAACCTCTTCGCGCTCGACGGGCGCACGGTGCCCGCGCTGTGGCTGATCTTCGTCATCCCCGCCGCCATCATGCTGGTGTGGGCGCTGATCGACGTGATCGTGCTGAAGGACACGCCGGACCAGGCCGGCTTCGACCCCCTCGATACGCACGATGCATCGAGCGACGAGATGGCCGGCGACCCGACGCGCAAGGACGGCTACTTCCAGCTGATCTGGCGCGTCCTCTCAAACCCCATCATCCTGATGATCGGCGTCATCGAGCTGACCTCGGGCGTGCTGCGCGACGGGATCCTGAGCTGGTACCTCCTCTTCGCCAAGGAGACCGGGCTCGGGGTGGAGACCATCACCGTGAACTGGGGCTTCTGGGGCGCCGTCACCGGCATCGCCGGCGGGTTCGCGGCGGGCTGGATCAGCGACCGGTTCTTCCACTCGCGGCGCGCGCCGAGCGCCGCCATGATGCAGGTGATCATGTTCGCCACCACGGGCACGATGATCCTCTGCCTGATGCTGGTGCCCATCGATGCGACGGCCGCGTCCGCCGGCGCGGCGCCCGGGTCGTTCACGGCGTGGCTCATCAACGCGCGCCCGGTCATCATCGGGGTCTGCGCAGTGACCACGATGATGGCCGTCATCGGCGTGCACAGCATCATGTCCGGCACGGCCACGGCCGACTTCGGCGGCAAGCGCGCCGCGGCCACGGCCACCGGCATCGCCGATGCCTTCAGCAAGCTCGGCGGTGCGCTGCAGGCGTTCGCGCTCGGGTTCCTGGCCACCAGGGACTGGTCGTACTGGCCGATGTTCCTGTTCCCGTTCACGATCCTCGGACTGGTCTTCGCCATCCGCATGTGGACCCTGCTGCCCAACGCCACGCGCAGGTACCTGGCCGAGGTGGAGGCGAAGAAGCTCGCCGAGCGCCAGGCGAAGCAGGGAATGTGAAGTGCCGCACCTGGCTGATCGACCCGACGAAAGCCACAGCCCATGACCACCAAGGCCTACGCCGCCCGCTCCCCTACCGCACCGCTCGCACCGCACTCCATCACGCGGCGCCAGCCCGGGCCGACGGACGTCGAGATCGACATCCTCTTCTGCGGCGTCTGCCACAGCGACATCCACATGGCGCGCAACGAGTGGGGCGGCGCCGAGTACCCGGTGGTGCCCGGGCACGAGATCCTCGGACGGGTGACCCGCGTGGGCGCGAAGGTCACCAAGTTCAGGGCCGGCGACCTCGCCGCGGTTGGCTGCATGGTCGACTCGTGCCGCACGTGCGATTCCTGCGGCAAGGGCCTCGAGCAGTTCTGCGCCTCCGGCGCCACATTCACCTACAACGCGCCTGACAAGCACCTCGGCGGCATGACCTTCGGCGGCTACTCGGAGCGCATCATCTGCGACGAGGACTTCACGCTGCGGGTGCCGGCCAATCTCGACCCCGCGGCCGCGGCACCGCTCCTCTGCGCGGGCATCACCACGTGGTCGCCGCTGCGCAGGTGGGGCGCAGGGCCGGGCAGGAAGGTCGGCATCGTCGGCCTCGGAGGCCTCGGGCACATGGGCGTGAAGTTCGCGCGCGCGCTCGGCGCGCACACCGTGCTCTTCACGACGAGCGCCGGCAAGGTGGCCGACGGCAAGCGCCTCGGCGCGCACGAGGTGGTGCTCTCCACCGATGCCGACGCGATGGCCGCGCACGCGCGCACCTTCGACCTGATCGTCGACACCGTCTCGGCGGACCACTCGCTCGACGCCTACATGCAGCTCCTGAAGGTCGACGCCACGCTCGCCCTGGTGGGCGCCCCGCCGAGCCCGCAGCAGATCAGCGCGTTCAGCCTGATCATGCCGCGCCGGAACCTGGCGGGATCGCTGATCGGTGGCATCGCCGAGACGCAGGAGATGCTCGATTTCTGCGGAAAGCACGGCATCGTGTGCGACATCGAGCGGATCCGCATGGACCAGGTCAACGAGGCCTGGGACCGCGTGGTGAAGGCCGACGTGAAGTACCGCTTCGTGATCGACATGGCGACGCTGAAGGGCTGAGGCGGGCGCGGCACGAAATGAGGGCGGGCTACCATTCCCCGCATGACTCGTCGCGCCGCGGTCGTTGCCGCCGTCCGCACCCCCATCGGCCGCCATGGCGGCTCGCTCGCCGGCATCCGGCCGGATGACCTGGCCGCGCATGCCATCCGCGCCGCCGTGGACCGCAGCGGCATCGACCCGGCGCTGATCGAGGACGTCTACTTCGGGGCCACCAACCAGGCCGGCGAGGACAACCGCAACGTGGCGCGCATGGCGGCGCTGATCGCGGGCCTGCCCGACTCGGTGCCGGGCGCCACCGTCAACAGACTGTGCTCCTCCGGCCTGGAGGCCATCCACATCGCCGCCCGCATGATCGAGTCGGGCCACGGCGACGTCATGGTGGCGGGCGGCGTGGAGTCGATGAGCCGCGCGCCCTACGTGCTGAGCAAGTCCGACCAGGCCTTCGGCCGCTCCCAGGAGCTGGCCGACACCACCATCGGCTGGCGCTTCGTCAACCCGCGGCTCTCGGCCATGCACCCTCCCATCTCGCTCGGCGAGACCGCGGAGAACGTTGCGCGCGCGCACCGGGTCTCGCGCGAGGACCAGGACCGCTTCGCGCTCGCAAGCCAGCAGCGCTGGGCCGCCGCGCAGGCCGCCGGCCGGTTCGCCGACGAGATAACGCCCGTCGAGGTCCCGCAGGGCAAGGGCGGCGCGAGGCGCTTCGACACCGACGAGCATCCGCGCCCGGACACCACGCTCGAGAAGCTGTCCGCACTGAAGCCCGCGTTCTCGAAGGCACCGGACGCCACCGTGACCGCGGGCAACTCGTCCGGCATCAACGACGGCGCGGCGGCACTCGTCCTGGTGGAGGCATCGCGCGCGAGGGCCCTCGGGCTCACGCCGCTTGCCATCGTGGGCGCCGGCGCCGCGGCCGGCGTCGACCCGGCGCACATGGGGATCGGCCCCGTGCCCGCGGTGCGCAAGCTCGCGGCGCGCGCCGGCGTGGACGTGGCGTCCTTCGACCTGGTCGAGCTGAACGAGGCCTTCGCGGCGCAGGCGGTGGCGTGCGTCCGCGGGCTGGGGCTCGACGAGTCGCGCGTCAACGTGAACGGCGGCGCCATCGCGCTCGGCCACCCGCTCGGCGCAAGCGGCGCGCGCATCGCCGTGACGCTGATTCACGAGATGAGGCGCCGGGACGCGCGGCGCGGGCTGGCTTCGCTCTGCGTCGGCGTCGGGCAGGGGCTCGCCGTCATGTTCGAGCGCGAGTGAGCGCGGCGGTCAGGCCTTCGCCATCCGCCGGAACCCGCTCTCCATCGCCGCCACCAGCGCGTCGACCTCGGCCTCTCCCATCGGCGTGGAGAGCATTCCCGTGCACGTGCCGACCATCAGGAATCCCTCGGCGAAGAGGTGCTCGAGCATCAGCTTGAGGCGCTTGCCCTCCTCGGGCGAGGCGTAGGCCTCGCGGTAGTTGGCAGGCACCTGCGCCTTCATGTGGACGCGGAACATCGAGCCGCCGCCCGTGACGCTCGCGCACGCACCGGTGCGACCGATCGCCTCGGCGATGCCATGGCGCACGCGGTCGCCGAGCGCGTTGAGGCGCTTCACCGCGGCACGGTCGAAGTGCTCCATCGCCACTCGGCCGGCGGTCATGGTGACGGGATTCGCGGAGAAGGTGCCGGAGAGCGGGAAGAGGAGCTTCGGCGCCGCCGGGTTGAGCACTTCCATCACCCCGGCCCGTCCGGCGAGCGCACCGACCGGGAAACCGCCGCCGATCATCTTGCCCATCGCGGTGAGGTCGCCGTGGATGCCGTAGCAGTCCTGCGCGCCGCCGTATTCGGTGCGGAAGGTGATCACCTCGTCGAGCACCAGCAGCGCGCCGTTGCGCGCGGTCCATTCGCGCATGGCCGTGACGAACGCCGGCGACGCGGGCTTGAGGCCCACGCGGTGCGGCATCAGGTCGAGCAGCACGCATGCGAGGTCATCGCGATGCTCGTCAAGCAGCGCGACGGAGCGGTCGACATCGTCGAACGGGATGATGACCACGTCGTCCATCGCCGACTGCGGCGAGCCATGCACCAGCGGCACGCGGTTCGGGTGGTCGACGCTGCCCCAGTCCTTGGGCGTGGAGCCCTGGCTCGTCTCCACATAGTCGTAGCCGCCGTGGTAGGCGCCCTCGACCTTCGCGATCTTCGGGCGGCCCGTGAATGCGCGCGCCGCCTTCAGCGCGGCCATCACGGCCTCGGTGCCCGAGTTCACGAAGCGGATGCGGTCGAAGCCGTCGCTGCGCGAGCAGATGTGCTCGGCGTGCAGGACCTCCTGCTCCGTGGCCATCATGAACGCGGTGCCGCGGCCGAGCTGCGCCGCCGCGGCCTCCACCACCGGCCCGTAGGCGTGCCCGTGGATCAGGGATGCCACGTTGTTGGCGAAGTCGATGCGCGTGACGCCGTCGATGTCGGTGACGCGGCAACCGGCGCCGTGCGCCACGTACGGCGGCACCGACGACCAGAGCACCGTGTTGCGGCTCACGCCTCCCGGCATCACCTTCTTGGCCCGCTCGAACAGCTCCGCGCTGCGGCTGCGGTCGGCGGTGGCGGTTTCGGCGGCGGCGTTGGTGGCCATGTCAGGGTCCTTGCTGGCGCATGCGGTCCCGCAGGAGCGGCGCGCCGGTCCGTTCCTTGACGAATTCATAGGAAACGCCCGGGGCGAGTTCCAGCAGCTCGAACCCGCGCGGCGTCACGTCCACCACGGCCAGGTCCGAATAGATGCGGGTGACCACGCCGCGCCCGGTCAGCGGGTAGGTGCAGCGCTCGACGAGCTTCGGGGTGCCTTCCTTCGTGACGTGCGTGGTCATCACGAAGACGCGCTTCACGCCGGCCACCAGGTCCATCGCGCCGCCGACGGCCGGTATGGCGTCGTCGGCGCCGGTCGACCAGTTGGCCAGGTCGCCGTTGGCCGCCACCTGCATGGCGCCGAGCACGCTCAGGTCGAGGTGCCCGCCGCGGATCATCGCGAAGCTGGTGGCCTGGTCGAAGAACGCGGCGCCGGGCATCATGGAGACGCGGCGCTTGCCGGCGTTGATGAGCTCTGGGTCGCCCTGCCCGGCCGCCGGCGACGGGCCCATGCCGAGCAGCCCGTTCTCCGTGTGGTAGACGAGGGTGCGGCCCCCGGGCACGAAGCGCGCCACGAGTTCCGGGATGCCGATCCCCAGGTTGACGTAGGACCCGCTGGGGATGTCCTGCGCCACGCGCTCGGCAATGCCGTCGCGCGACCAGCCCACGGCCGGCGCGGCATCCGCGGCGCGGTCCTTCGGCGCGGCGCTCATGGGTAGCTCGCCCCCGCCTCGTTGAGCGCGCTCTCCAGCGCGGGCTCGGCAACGTGCACCACGCGGTCGACGAAGATGCCGGGCGTGACCACGGCCTCGGCATCGAGCTCGCCGGCCGGCACCACCTCGGCCGCCTGCACGATGGTGCAGCTCGACGCGGTGGCCATCATCGGCGCGAAGTTGCGCGCGGTACGGTGGTACATCACGTTGCCGTGAGTGTCGGCGACGCGGCCCTTGATGAGCGTGAAGTCAGCGCGAAGGCCATGCTCAAGCACGTGCTCGCGGCCGTTGAAGGCGCGCGTCTCCTTGCCCTCGCCGAGCGGCGTGCCCGCCGCGGTGGGCGTGTAGAAGGCCGCGATCCCAGCGCCGCCCGCGCGGATTCGCTCGGCGAGCGTCCCCTGCGGCACGAGCTCCAGCTCCACCTTGCCCGCGCGGTAGAGGTCGGGGAACACCGTCGACCCGGCGGTCTTCGGGAACGAGCAGACCACCTTCCGCACCCGCCCGGCGCGCAAGAGCGCGGCCAGGCCCACGAGGCCGGTGCCGGTGTTGTTGCTGACCACGACGAGGTCCTTCGCGCCCTGGTCGATGAGGGCGTGGATCAGCTCGATCGGGCTCCCGGCCTCTCCGAAGCCGCCGATCATCACCGTGGCGCCGTCGTGGACGTCCGCCACGGCGTCGCGCGCGCTTGCAAACCGCTTGTCGATCATCGGCAGGCCGGTGCGGGCGCCGAGGCACCGTGCGTCACCCGCGCCATCTTGACGCGCGAGTAGTCGTAGAGGCCCGCCTCGTCGAAGAGCACGCGGTCGTTGTAGCCGTCGAACCACAGCGCCTCGGGGTTGCGGCCCACGATGCAGACCCTGCCCTTGTCGGCGGCCTTGCCCGAGCTGCGCAGGATCTTGAAGAGCACCACGCCGTTCTCGCTGCCCGTGAGGCCGGGGATCGGCTGGTTGGTGACCGCGTTCACCTCGGTCTTGCCCTTGTAGTGGGTGATCGAGAGACGCGCGTGCTGCTCGACGCCCGACAGGCCCTTCTGCGACTCGTTGAGGATCTGCCACGCGCGCTCGATCGGCACGTTGAACGAGCGGTACGCGATGATGTCGCGTCCGCAGAAGAAGTAGTGGTTCTCGCCGCCGGCACGCTTGAACTCGCGCTGCAGGATGCGCAGCGCGTCCGGGTCGTCGTTGATGCCCTTGATGATGGGCGACTGGTTCTCCACGCTCAGCCAGCCGCGCCCCGCGAGGCGCCGCATGGCGCTGCCGGTGGCCGGCACCCACTGCAGGAAGCCCTGCCCGTTGCGGATGTACTCGCCGCCCGCGTCCTTTGCGAGGAACTCGTCGGGGTGCTCGAAGTGCACCACGATGTGCAGGCCCACCTCGGGATAGTTCCTGTGGAAATTGTCCAGCATGGCCACGAACGAATCGTCGAAGCGCTGCGGATAGAAGGCCATCTCCTTGGTGCCGATGCGGATCGACTCGATGCCCGCCTCGGCGAGCGCGGCGAGCCAGGCGGCGATCTTCGAGTTCTGCAGCACCATCGGGTCGCCGCCGGACATCAGGATCTCGCGCAGCTTCTCGCGGCCGCACACGGGGTGGCGACCGCCGTTCTGCTCGACCGCCGCGTTGAAGCGCTTGATGTAGGCCACCACCTCGGGGATGTTGGCGAGGCCCTTCTTGGCCACGGTGCCGTCCTGCCGCTTGATCTCCTTGCGGGCGATCAGCTCCTCGCGGTAGCAGAAGCGGCAGTGTGCCGAGCACGTGGAGATCACGTACAGCAGGCCCATCTCGTACTTGTGCAGCATGCCCTCGACGGGGCTGTAGTCCATCTGGAATCCGGGATCCTCGCTGCCTGCGAGGTCGAGCGTCTCGGCCGGGTCCGCCTTCACCAGGCGCCGCAGCGGGGCGCTCTGCTTGGCCAGCTCGAAGTAGTGGCGCGTCACCTTGACGGGCATGCGCTTCTCGAGGTCGCGCTCGGTGCCCTTGAGGACCCGCAGCTGCACCAGCTCGTTGGGCGTGTACAGGCCCATCATGTCGGCCGGCACCTTCTCGCTCAGGAAGGGGTCAAGGCCGTTGATGATGTCTCGCTCGTGGCGGGTGTCCTCCACCGTGGCCAGGAAGGCCTTCTCGCGGTCGGTCGGGGCGTAGTCCGGCGTTTCGGTGGCGGTTGACATGGGGAGGTCCTTGCAGGCCGACGGGGCCCGGTTGGGGGAGTGACACAGGTCAATCGGCAATGATAGGAGTGGAAGGCACAAAGCCCGCGGTGGAAAGGCTTATTGGCCGCACGCACCCCACGCGCCAAGCAGCAGGCCGAGGTCGAAGCCGTCCACCGAACCGTCGGCATTGATGTCGGCCGGGCACGGGGTGCCTGCACAGGCGCCCCACGCCCCGAGCAGCAGCCCGAGGTCGAACCCGTCGACCATGCCGTCGTCGTTCAGGTCCGCTGGGCACGGCACCGTCGGTCGCGGCAGGTCGAGGATGAATCCCTGCACCCCGGCCGAGGTCCGTGCGGAACCCACGATGGTGTATCCGTCGCGCGACATGCCAAGCGGCAGCGCCATGCGCGTCCCCGCGGGAACGCTGATGCCGTTGTCCGCAGCGAGCACCTCGAGCGACACCAGCGCGCCGTCGATCCACAGATACCCCTCTCCGCCCGTCGAGGGCGGGAACTGCGTGCGGTAGAAGAGCAGCACGCGGCTGCCATCGGCGCTGATGGCCGTCGGGAAGGTACGAGTCAGCGACGGAATGGGCGTCGCGGGCAGGTCAATCGTGCCCGTGGCCTCGCTCCATCGCCAACCGCGGAAGCCGTTCACCGATGTGCCCTGTCCGATGACCCAGTTGCCGTCGGCGCTCACGGCGCCGGCCTCGCCGAGCGCAGCACCCGATGCGGTGGTGATGAGCCGCTGCACGCCATCACGCCACACCGCGCCCTGGCGCGCGCCCGCCGCCGTGTCCTGCCATCCGGCGATGACGCGCGCATCCGCGTTGCATGCGTTTGCACGCGACGGCGATCCGGCAACCGTCGACCCGAGGTCAACGAGGCCGCCCGACGCATTGAAGCGATATGCACGCGCCGCGCACAGGTTGTGCCAGCCGAGTCCGACCATCGCGCTTCCGTCGCCCGACACGCCCCAGCAGCTGGTGGCGCCAAGGTCGCAGCTGAAGCCGAAGTTGCCGATGCGCGTGGTCTGGCCGGCGGCGATGTCGTAGAACGCACCCTCGGTCTTGCCGGTGTCGGGATTGATGACCGTGTAGCCCATGCGCGCACCGTCGTCGCTGATGCCGGCGCTGCCTGCTCCGCCCGCCGACGGCGTGATGCCGCCGATGGGCACCAGACCCTGCGCCGCGGTCCAGTACCAGAACGACGACTGGCTGTACCCGACCACCACGCCGCCGTCGGCGGAGGCATCGGACGGTGTCAGACCGAGCGACCCGAGAAGCGTGAACGAACCCGTGCTCCCGCCGGCGAAGGCGTGAGAGGAGGCGACGAGCGAATAGGCGGCGATCGTCGGCAATCGGCGCAGTGCGAGCGGTTTCATAGTCCCGGTTCAACATACACCCGGCTTGACCTTTCCCCAACATCAGCCACGAGCGTCGGCCAGGCACTCGGCCACGAAATCAAGCGATGCCGCGGCGGGTTCCGCGGCGATTCAACCGTGGCGTAGTCGATCGAGGCGTCGGGTGCCGCGAACGGTCAACTGCGACAGCGCGCGCCGCGGCGACACGCCCCGCGCCGCCTCCGGTCCTGCTGGCTCTGTTCAGCCCACGGACACCCTCAGGGTAAGCGGGAAGAGGAAGGGACGGAAAGGGAACGTCAAGGCGTCCTCGCGGCACGGAAGCCCAAGCCGTAGAAGACACCGACGCCGGCGGGCGTGTCGGCGGTACGGGACGACGAGCGGCAGTAGTAGGAATTGACGCTCCACGATCCGCCACGCAACACCCGATACGGCCCTGTCGCAGGCCCGGGCGGATTCGTCGACGGCGAAGACTGGTAGTAGGTCGCCTGGAACCGGTCGTTCACCCACTCGTACACGTTCCCGCTCATGTCGTGCAGCCCGAGGGCGTTCGCCTGCTTTCCGCCGACCGGGTGGGTCTGGCTAGACGAGTTCCCGTTGAACCACGCGATGTTCCCGAGCAGAGTGTCGTCGTTCGTGCCGTTCGGGTACCCCGAGGACGATTGGAACGCCGTCGTCGTGCCAGCTCGATATGCGTACTCCCACTCCGCCTCCGTCGGGAGACGAAGCCCGGTCGACGAATTGAAACCCTGGATCATGTTCCACGAGACCTGCTCCACCGGACGCAGGGGAACCTGGCCCGCCGGGACATGGACGCTTGCGTTCTGGAACAAGGACGGGTTCGACCCCATCACCGCCGTCCACTGCGCCTGCGTCACCTCGTAACGACCCATGTAGAACGCGTTCGTCAGCGTCACCGCGTGGACGGGGTACTCGTCACTCTCGCACCCGTACTGAATCGACGCTGAGCACCCCATGTTGAACGTCCCCGGCGGCACCAAGAGCATCTCGATCTGCGTCTGCGTGTGCCGCACCCGCCAGGCGTACCCCGTCGCCACGATCGCCGACCGGTACGCCGCGTTCGTCACCACCGCCGGATCGGGGGTCGCCTCGATGAGCGTTGCCCACGCCGGCACCGTGACCAGGACATAACTGAACCCACCCGCCACCGTCGCCGTTCCCTTCGCTCCGGTCACGACCACGTCCTGCGGGCCGAGCGACCCAACCGGCGTCACCGCGGTTACCGTCGTCGAGTTCACCACCACGACGTCCGAGGCGGGAATGCCGCCGACCGTCACGCTGTTCACGCCGTTGAGATAGGCCCCCGTGATCGTGATGGGAGTTCCCCCCGAGAAAACACCGACGTTCGGCGTCACCGAACCCACCGACAGGGCCTGGTAGGTGAACACCGTTCCCGCCGTCACCGTGCCCGCCGGGGTGGTCACCGCGACCTCGGCCGCGCCCGCGGAGCCGGGCGGGGTGACCGCCCGGACCGCCGTTGGCGAAACGACCTCGAGGCCCGTGCAGGGAACCCCACCGACCCGAACCTCGCTCGCGCCGCCGAGATTCGTGCCCGTGATCGTCAGCAGGGTGCCGCCGAGAATCCCGCCTTGGGTCGGCGAGACCGACGAGATCGACGCGAGGCACAGCCCCCAGTTGCCGAGGACAAGCGTCAGATCGGCGCCGTTGACCTCGCCGTCGCCGTTGACGTCGCCTTGGCAGTCCTGCCCCGCCACGGGAGAGACGCACGCCGTCACCGCTGCCAACACCAGGCCGCCGAACAGGACTCTTCGCATTGTCTACTCCGGGTTGAGGGAACCCCCGCCACTTGCAAAGTAGACGAAAATCACGACGGGGCAAGCCGAAAGTCTGAGAACGCGCAAACCCCGACCGGTGGTTATCGAACCGGGGCGACGACGACGAGGCGTGGCCTCTGGCCGCTGCGGTCGACGCAGTAGCCGAGGGCGGGCACACCACCAGACCACTCCCCCTTGCGGCAATGGGCGGCAATCTTGGTGCGAACGCGCTTGCGGATCATCTCGCGCTCGAACTGGGCGAGGGACGGGGGATGTGCAGCGTCGGGCGGCCCATCGACTGCGCCGTGTTGAACTGCTGCATGACGGAGACGAACGACACCTTGCGCCGGTCGAAGACCTCCATCACCAGCTTGAAGTCGATGAGCGACCTGCTCATGCGGTCGACCTTGTAGACGACGACGCAGTCGACGTGGCCTGCCTCGATGCCAGCTGGGAGCCGCTTGAGCGCCGGGCGCTCGAGGTTGCCGCCGGAGAGGCCGCCATCGCCGTAGCGGGTCGGCAGCATCGTCCCGCCCTCGGTCGCTTGGCTCTTGATGTGTGCCTCCACGCCCTCGCGCTGGGTGTCAAGGCTGTTGAAGTCCCGGTCGAGCCCTTCCTCGGTCGACTTGCGCTGTTAGGTCGCGCAGCGCATCGCCTTGCATTCGGGCCGATCCTTCTCGCCCCTGCTGCAGCGCTTGATCACGCGCGCGCGGCGGCGCGGCCCGCACGTCAAACTCACGCGCCAGCGCGTCGGCCAGTCCCATCGCCCCGAGCTTCCTGCGCTCGGCCCCCACGTCGAATCGCTCTCCGGTGGCGGTCATCGTGCCTCCCCTGCCCGCGGGCTTTCCGCGACCGGCACAGTGACGCTCGACTCGGCCGAGAGATCAAGGGATGTCGCGGCGGATTCCGCGACGATTCGCCCGTGGCGCATGTCGTCGAGACGGCGCGTGCCGCGTGCGAGGAGTCTGGCCGCCGGCCGAGGCCGGCGCGAATGCGCGAGGTGAAGCTCAGCGGCGACGACGCGTGCCCGCGACACCCGCGAGGCCGAGGAGGGCCACCGCGCCGGGGGCGGGAACAACGCCGACGCTCACGCCGTTGAAGGTCGCCGCGTAGATCGTGTCGCCGACCACGGAGATGCCGTAGACGAAGTTGTCTCCGAGCCCGTTGGCGGTGGTGTAGTTGCGGAAGGTCACGCCGCCGTCATAGGAGATGCTCACGCCGCCGCCGGTCGCCGCGTAGATCGTGCTTCCGGCTGCATAGACACCACCGACCCAGTTGTCCCCAAGCCCGCTTGCTGTGGTGCGGTTGACCCAGGTGCTGCCGCCGTCGCTTGAGATGCTCAGGCCGCCGTTGCTGATCCCTGCGTAGATGATGCCGCCGCTTGCATAGACGCCGAGGACGGCGTCATTGCCGCCAACGCCAAGCCCGTTGGCACTGCTGTAGTTCGTCCAAGTTTCGCCGCCATTGACCGAGATGCTCAGGCCGCCATTGGTCGCCGCGTAGATCGAGCTGCCGCTTGCGTAGACGCTGTAGACGGCGTCGCCGCCGGTTCCGCCGAGTCCGTTGGCGCTGGTGTAGTTGGTCCAGCTCGAGCCGTTGTTCGTGGAGACGCTCAGGCCGCCACTGGTCGCCGCATAAATCGTGCTGCCGCTCGCATAGACGTCCTGGATGGCGGAGCTCACGAGCCCGTTGGCGGTGGTGTAGTTGGTCCAGCTCGTGCCGCCAGTCGAGGAGACGCCTAGGCCGGACGAGGTCGCTGCGTAGATCGTGCTGCCGCTCGCGTAGACGCCGTATACCGCGTTGTTCGCCAGTCCATTGCCAGTGGTACGGTTCGTCCACGAGTTGCCGCCGTCCGTGGAGATGCCCAGACCGTTGTAGGTCGCCGCGTAGATCGTGCTGCTGGTCGCGAAAACGTTGTTGACGACGTTCGGATTCTTGCCGCTCGGGTTCCCGAGCCCGTTGGCGGAGTTGTAGTTGGTGAAGGTGTAGGACGGCGGCGGCGTCGCATGCGCGCGTGTCGTGGGCAACAGGAGCCCGATGCTCGCTGCTGACGCAAGGAGGGTGACGGACATGATCGGGCACCCTGGAGAAACACGGGCTGTTCGTCGCATTGGAAATCCTTCTGGAGCGGAAATCGCCGTGCCGCCCGAAAGCGGCACGGCGAGGAGTCTGGCCGCCGGCCGAGGCCGGCGTCAATGCACGAGGTGAACCTCAGCGGCGACGACGCGTGCCCGCGGCACCCGCGAGGCCAAGGAGCGCCACTGCGCCCGGGGCGGGGATGAGCATCCCGGCGCCGATCGTGCCCTGGGTGTAGGCAATGTCGTTCAGGGTGACCGAGTTCGGCCCGGACATGGTGAAGCTCGCCCAGCCGAAGAAGGTGTTCAGCCCAGTGCCGAAAGAGAAGCCCGCGTACTGGTTGACGCCGAACGACGAGAAGTTGCCCGTGCCGTTGCCGTAGTTGTGCAGAAGCATGTTCTCGGTTGAGCTGCCTGTGCCGGTCGGGTACGTGCTGAAGAAGTCCGCTTGACCGATGCCTTCCTGGAAGACGAATCTCTTGGCCTTAAGCGGCTGCAAGACTGTTGCGGCAACGCCGGTGTGCACGCTCGTGGGCGTGAAGAACGAATAGCTGCCGAACTGACCAGTTGTCACTATCCCGATTTCCCACGTGTAGGCGTTTCCACCCTCGGAGATCGTCATGGTGTAGCTCGTGTTAGGTGTGACGGTTGCGTTGATGGTTACCTGGGTGATCGAGGCATTGGCCGAGGTGGCCCCGGCCAAGGACACTGCGACGAGGGCCACGGAGATGAGCGAGGAGCAACGGACCGAGAGCTGGCGGAACAAAAGGTGCGACATGGTATTGGGTCCTATATTCTTGAGTCCACAAAACGACTTCGAACACCGCGTCGAACTGAACATTCGGTGTCCTGCGATGCCAGCACCAGCACACTGCCGGGTGCGATGCACCGCGATCCACCCTTAGAAGCGCGATCCCCCCGCTCCGCGTCTCGCGATGGTTGCAATATTTTGCGATTTCGCCATCGCAAGCCCGTTTCCAGCGTTCCACGCGGGGTGCCGTGGCCGTCTCCCGCAGCGCCTGCGAGCGCAAGCCGGGCAACCGCCCCCCCAAAATCCGCGGTCATGACCCCAGAGACATCAACACGCCGAGAGCGTTCACCAGAGACACCCGACCGCGGAACCGTCTCTCGATGCCCGAAGAGACAACTTGGCGAGGCCTGAGCCACGGTCGGCCAGACACTCGGCCACGCCACTCCGTTGGCCCACCGCGAGAGCCCATCGCGCACGCAACCCCCTGCCGCGAAAGCGCGTCCGCGCCCGGCAAAACGCGAACGCCCCGGCCGTGAGGCCGGGGCGTTCACTCCGGACTGCTGCTCGCGCCGCCCGGAGGCGACACGGCGAGAGGTGTGGTCGCCGGCCAGGAGCCGGCGGGGATGCGCGAAGTGAGGGTCAGCGGCGGCGGCGCGAGCCGACGAGGCCTGCCATGCCCAGGAGCGCCACCGCACCGGGTGCGGGGACCAGGACATTCGACATGATGACGTCTGTGCTGTTGCTGTTGCCGCTTCCCCCCAAAGTGATCTGCATCTTGCCAATCGTGCCCCCGATCACGTTCGCGGAGAATCCGTACATCAAACCCGCGCGCGCAAGGAAGGTCGTGTTGAGCAGGAAGATCTGCGAGGCGATCTGGGAGTTCCGGCACCCGGCAATCCGGGGGCCGCCAGCACGCGGTACGAACGGAAGGGATTTGCCAAAAGCGAGCCAGTCTGGGAGCCACCAGCCTGCAACGGATAAACGGTGCCGACTGGGGCAGCAAAGAGGAACTGCGTGACGCGTGACTGGTTGCCGGAGTTGGCAGTTGCTTGCAGCGCGAAGTCACCGTTCACGGAGTTGGAAAAACCGAGCGGCGGCGACGAGGGGCCCCCGACAAACTCCGCCGCAGTGTAGGTACCGGCACCGCCCGGATTCATCATGATGGCGGTCTCTCCGTAAAGCCAGCCCGCCTCATGGCCGTTGTTCACCTTCGAGCCGAACGCCACGACGCGGTCACCCACCTCCCATCCGTCTCCGCCGACGCTAGGTCCATTGCCAAACGTAGCAGTCGCCGTGTCGGAGGAACTATGAACGAACACTCCGGAGTAGAAAGAGACGCTACGCGTCGTACTGCCACCGGCCCAGATCACACCGGTGGACTGCAGGGCGTTGCCAACCGGGTGCAACACAACGCCGACGGTGGTCGTCGGATCGCCGGTGAGAATCGCGGCTGTGCACGTAAATCCCGTGATGGCCGCAGGGGCCACCGCAGCCAAAATCAGTGTCAAGCAAGTACGCATTTCCAAAGCTCCTGGGGCGAGGCCCCGCTTGATTGCCCACACTCCGCGTGCAGGTGCGTCACCGCCGATCCCGTCGGCGAGCAACCCGTCACCCGGGATTGTTCGCCAAGACCAAGGCAGTCGAACTCGTCTTGCGATGCGCGCTCCGGCACGCTGCTGGGGGCGATGCCGAACCCCATGCCGAGAAGCGAGAAAGGGGCGGCAAATGCCTTACCTAAAAGGGGGAAAGGGAATCTTTCGTGGTGCGGATTATCCAAGTCAAGGCCGAAGAAGGGGCTTGAGCCCGGGCGAGACTCCCCCGAAAGCAAAACGCGCCCGAGGCGTTCGACGGCGGCTGTGTCGCGCGCGTGGTCGGTCGGTGCGCCGAAACAGGTCGGACGCATGTTCGCGCGGTCGGCCACCGCCGGCGTGGCGGGCGTGAAGACCCCGACAGCGGTGGGTCAAGCCGGGACCGGTTCGACAGGCATCGCGCAGGGTGCCCTCGATGGGTGCCGGAAACATCGTCCCGTGAGTTGCTGGGGGCGCCGCCCGGCAACTCATGCGGTCAGGTTCCGGACGACCGAGAAGAGCAGAGAGTTTCAGCCATATCCGCAGGCCACGGGGGTTCCGAATGCGATCGACAGTCCCGGGTGAATCCGAGCCCCGCTGACCGGCGAAGCAACCGCAACTGGCGAATCGTCGCCGCGTCCCGTTGTTCCTGTCACCCATGTCCCGCCGGCCGAGGCAGGTGCCCTCAAGTGCTGTCCCTCGGCCCGCACCTTCCGCGAAGGATTCTCATGCTCACCGCACTCGTTGCATCGCTCGCACTGTCCGTCGATCCCTCCGCCGCCCTGGCCGCGTCGCAGTACGCTGAGGCCACGCCGCCCGCCGGCAAGGCGCCGGCCGCCACGTCAAACATCGTGCAGACCGCCATCGCGGCCGGCAACTTCAAGACCCTGGTTGCCGCCGTGCAGGCAGCCGGCCTCGTGGACACGCTCAGCGGCCCCGGGCCGTTCACCGTGTTCGCCCCCTCCGACGAGGCCTTCGCCAAGCTGCCCGCCGGCACGCTGGAGATGCTCCTCAAGCCTGAGAACAAGGGCAAGCTGGCCGCGATCCTCACCTACCACGTGGTGCCGGGCACGGTGAAGGCAGCGGATGTCGTCAAGCTGCAGAGCGCGGGCACCGCCAACGGTCAGCGCGTCAAGATCGGCGTGGACGGCGGCAAGGTCAAGGTCGACGGGGCCGATGTCGTGGCCACGGACATCGCGTGCTCAAACGGCGTCATCCATGTGATCGACCGCGTGATCCTGCCGGTCGACGGGACCGTCGTCGATGTCGCGGCGAAGAACGGCTCCTTCAACACGCTGGTCGCTGCCGTCAAGGCAGCCGGTCTTGCGGAAACGCTGTCGGGGAAGGGGCCGTTCACGGTCTTTGCGCCCACCGATGCGGCGTTCGCAAAGCTGCCTGCCGGCACCCTGGAGATGCTCCTGAAGCCTGAGAACAAGCAGCAGCTCGCTGACATCCTCACCTACCACGTCGTCGCCGGCAAGGCCGTGTACAGCGACTCCCTGGTGACGATGACCTCGGTGCCGACGGTGCTCGGGCGGCCAGCGGCCGTCAAGGTCGTTGACGGCAAGGCGATGGTCGACGGCGCAACCGTGGTGGCCGCGGATGTGCAGGCGTCCAACGGCGTCATCCATGTCATCGACACCGTGATCCTGCCGCCTGCCAAGAAGGAGTGACGGCGCTTTCCGGAGCGGTCGACGCTCCGGCCTGAAGGCAACCGCCGCGGCCCCGCCCTCACCGGCGGGGCCGCGGCCCTTTGCTGGCGCTCCGGACGATGCATTCGTCCATCCAACGGCTTCATCGGATGGGCCATCCTGCCGAGCTTGCAGGAATCCTCGCCGATGGCGTCCTTGCCGAGCAGCACCACCGAGCCGAACGCACGTTCGGACATCGCGGCACACGACTCCTCGTCACCGGCAGAGGAGCGCGGAGCGCCTCGCTCGACCGCGAGTTCCGGGATCTCGGCAGCCCGCGCAGCCTGCTGCAGCGGCGTGGAGGCAGTCGATGCGGAGGCCTGGCTGGGGGCGGGCAGCATGCGGACGATCGCATGGATGATCCCGTTCGCCGCGTTGGTGGTCGGCGCGAGGGCCCTGACTTTTGCGTCCTTCGACAGTTCGATCCCGGCGGCCCTGGCAGGTCCAAGGAGCGTGGCGAGGCTCGCCTTGCCGATGGGACCGGATGCCCCGCTGACAAGTTCGCCCGTCGCCCTTCGCGCGCAGGATCAGGCCGCGGGGGCCGGAAGACGCCGAAATCCGCGCCGGCCGCGCCTACGAGCGCGTGAGCGCGACACCGAGCACGAACGCATTCAGGCACAGGAGCGCGATCGCCGGCAGCACCTGCACCAGGGGATCCCCGACGCGGACACGCGTGAAGACGGCCAAGATCATCAGGAGCGCGAGGCCCGCGGCGGCCATGACGAGCACCGGGTGGCTGAACTGGCCCGCCAGCAGCCCGAGCGCGCCAAGGCACTCGAGGGCGCCGACGAGGCGACGGAAGCGTGCCAGGCCGTAGCGCTTGAACTCGGCATCCATGTGCCGGCTGAACAGGCAGGCAACGCCGTAGCCGAGGAACGCGAGGACCGAGGCTGCACGGGCGGCTTCGAAGGCGATTGGCAGCGAGGACGGCAAGCCGGAAGGTTAGGCGAGGCAGCGATCATCGCCACCGGATATCGTGCCGGGAATGCAGGACTGGATCGGCCTCGCGCTCCAAGTCGTCGTCGGCCTTGGCCTTCTGAACGTGTGGCTCCTGCGTCGCCAGAGCGCGACGGCCTATCGCGGTGGCGATGCCAAGAACCTCAAGGAGGAGTTCGCGGCCTACGGGCTCCCGGCGCCGATGTTCTACATCGTCGGCGGCCTCAAGATCGCCTGCGGCGTGCTGCTCCTCGTCGGCCTCTGGTATGCGCCGGTCGTGATGCCTGCCGCGGCAGTGGTGGCCCTGCTGATGCTCGGCGCGGTCGCCATGCACCTGAAGGTCGGCGATCCGGTGAGCAAGTTCGTGCCGGCTTCGCTCATGCTCGCCATGAGCGCGGCGATCTGCGTGATAGCGCGCGCGTGACGGAATGCGACGGCCTTCGCCCGGCGCTTGGCGCCGGCAGCCGGGGGCCGAGCCCCGGGTGACGGAGACGCGATCCCCGCGGCCGATTCGGTCCCGAAGCGCGCGACCGTCGGCAGTGTCGATACCCGCCATCGCCGACTCAGCGCTTGGGTTTCGACCCGTTCGCGATCCTGGATCGGCCGGACGAAGGGGTGGCCCTGGCCACCGATGAACTCCGGTCCATCGACTGAAGCGGAACGGGCTCCGCCGGCCGGGAGCTCCGGTTGCGGGAAACCGCAAGCTGACACCCCATGGCTACACTGGATTTTCTGGAGGAACACGCCCATGGGTTTGACCAATCGCCGATTCCTTGCCCTTTCGTTCGTTCTCTGTGCCCTCCTCGCGGCCCCCGCGCGCGCGCAATGGGGTTCGGGCGACGACGGCGTCGCGCCGCCGGTCACCAGTGCGCAGCTCGATGCCCTGCTCGCCAAGCTGGAAGCCGACGAGACGTTCCGAGCTGCCGCCGGCAAGGCGATGGACGCCTACGTCAAGCGGTGGCAGGCGCTCCGCGACGGCGAGCTGCGCGATGCGACGCAGGCCAAGCGTGCAGCCGAGGCTGCCGCACAGGCTGCACAGAACGACCAACAGCAGTCCGGTGCGCAGGACCTTCGCGCCTACTCGGCTGCGATCGAACGCCTCGGGCGCGCGCAGGCCCAGGTGCGCGAGGCCGAGGCCACGCTGTTCAACGCTCTGCGCGAAGCGGCGCCGGAGGCGGCCAAGCCCGCCCTCGAGGATGCGGCCATGCTCCGTCGTCGCCGCGCTGCCGCCGAGGTCCTCGGACTCGTCTGGTCTGCGCCGCTGCGGCTTCCGCGCGTGCCGGACGACTTGCTCGCGGACCCGCAGGTCCGCAAGTCCGTGCATGACCGCGTGCGTGCATGGAGCAAGGCGGCCACCGAGGAGCTGGAGCGCGAGGCCCGCGTGCGGACGGGCACCGGCACCCCCGAGGAAGCCGCGCGGGACCTGGAGCTGACGCAGCGGGTCGGCGAGGACATCGACTGGACGGACATCGATCCGTCGCGGATCTACCAGCGCTCGCAGCTGGCAGCGGTAACCGAGATCGCGAAGCTCCTCCCCGAGTCCGGCCGCGAGTCATGGCTGCGCTCGGCCCGGCACGCGCTGGCCGCGTGGGTCATCAACATCTATCCGATGCCCGTGCCGTCGGCGCGAGTGCGCCAGGAGATCGGCGACCGCATGAGCGCGGAGGGCCAGGCGCGCTTCGACCGGTGGGTGACCGAACGCGCGGCGCTCGACCAGCGCATTCTGGATACCGGCGACTGGACCGAGCGCGCCGAGATCGGCGAGCAGTACAAGGGGCTGGATGCCGCGGCCCTCGCGGACCTGGCGAAGTCCACGGGGACCGAGGCCATCGGACAGCCGGACTACTCCGAGAAGGTCTCGCGGGAGGAGGCCTTCGGAAACGCCGGGGCGCCCGCAGCGGAGAGCCTCGAGGCCGATGCCGACGAGGATCGCGCGAGCCGCTTTGCGTCGTACGGCGGAGCGACCGGGACCATGGAGCGCATCCGGTCGCGGACCGCTGCATCGCTCGGTGAGGACGCATCCGAGGAATCCGCACCGGCCGAGCGGCTCGGCGGCGAGGAATCCATGCAGCAGGTGATGGCGCTCCGGTCGCTCCGCCACGCCGAAACGGTCGCCATCCGCGACCGCCTCGGCATTCCCGAGGCACAGCAGGGGCTCTGGGACACCATGGCCAACGACGTGCTCGCGCAGACCGAGGCGGCACGCGCCGAGGCAAGCGAGGCCTACGGCAAGATCATGCAGGGCGGAGACGCCAAGGTCGGGACCGACGCTCTTGCGGCGCGCAAGCGCTTCATGGCCGGGGCCGCGGCGGCGGAGGACCGGTGGTTCGATGCCGTTGCGGCCGCCTTCCCCGCGGTGGCGAAGCCCGCGATCGATGCCGAGCGCGGGCGACGCGCGCTGCGCCGAACCATCGAGTCGAGCGCGATGCTCCTGATGCTTTCGCGCTACGGCGGCAACCGATGGATCGACGTCGACCTCGACCTCGCGACGGACCGGCTCTCTCCCGCGGCCCGCCAGAAGGCCGCTCCCGCGCTCGGCGACTGGCGGCTGCGCAAGATCGCCTCGATCGACGCGATCGTCGGCCTCGCCGAGCGCCTGATGGAGCGCATGATGGAGATGAGCAACGCGTCCGCGCAGGCGGAGGACTCCATGGCGAAGTACCAGGAAGCCATGGCCCGCTACAAGCGCGACTCGGACGAATGCGCCCGCCGTGCCCGCGCGGAGCAGGCGTCCGACCTCGAGACGGTGGCCGGCGCGCTCGGCGACCGCGACGGCGCGGCGTTCCGGCGCGCGGTGCGGCGGCAGTCGTACCCGGAGATCTACCGCGCGCAGGACGCGGCGGAATCGGCCTTCGACCGGGCCATGGCCGACGAGTCCGTGCCCGCCGAGCGCAAGGTGGAGATCGCCGACGCCTGGGACAAGCTGACCACCGGCTTCGACCCGATCGCTACACGGCTCATCAAGGGATCGGAAGCAAGCGAGGAGGCGATGGGCAACATGATGGGCGGCACCCCCGACGAGGCCATGATGGAGCGCATGGCCGATGCCAGCCGCAAGGCCGCGGAGCTCTCCGCCGCCGAGTACGACGCCAACGAGCTGCGCGCTCACGCGGCGCGCAGGCTGCGCGAGATCAACGGCGCAGCAGCGCGCTGACGCGCCGAGGCATCACTGCTTCGGCCGCATCCCCAGGTCGCGGTGGATCTTGAGCCGACGGCCGCGCATGGTGGCGCCGCGCAGCGCGCGGATGACGTGGTCCACGTCGCGCGCCGGGAGCTCCACCAGCGAGTAGCCCTCGGCGATCTCGATGTCGCCGATCACGCGCGGATTGATGCGGGCCTCGTTGGCGATGGCGCCCACGAGGTCTGCGGTGCGCATGCCCATCTTGGTGCCGCCCGAGATGTAGATGCGCACCATGTCCACCACCTCGGGGCGCGCCTGCGGACGCTGGGGGCGCGCGAAGCTCTCGATCACCGGGATGTGCGCCTCGTCGTCCTGCGAGCCCTCGCCCTCCGTGGCCTCGTGCGCCAGGCGGATCGCGGCGGCGGCCACGTCCATCGGGTCGAACTCCGAGGCAAGCGACTCCGCGATGGTGCGGAACGCGTCCAGGTCGCCGGCCGCCACCGCGTCGCGCACGGCGGCGCGCGTCAGGTCCATGCGTCGCGCCTTCACGTCGCGCGGCGTGGGCACCGTGCAGATGGAGACGCGCTGCTTGGTGGCGTGCTCGATGTTGCGCAGCAGCCGGTGCGCGCGCGGGTCGACAAGCGTGATCGCCACGCCCTCGCGCCCTGCCCGCCCCGTGCGGCCGATCCGGTGCACGTAGGCCTCGGCGGAGCTCGGGACGTCGAAGTTCACCACGTGGGTCAGGTGCTCGATGTCGATCCCGCGCGCGGCCACGTCAGTCGCCACCAGCAGGTCGACGGATCCGGCCCGCGCGCGCGCCATCACGCGGTCGCGCTCGGCCTGCGACATCCCGCCGTGGAGCGACGCCACGGTGTAGCCGCGGCCCGCGAGGCGGTCGGCAAGCTCGTCCACGTCCAGCCGCGTGCGGCAGAAGACGAGCGCGAGCGTCGGCGACTCGAGGTCGAGGACACGCCCGAGCGCCGCCACCTTGTGCGCGCGCGGCACGATGTACGCCACCTGCCGAACCTTGGGCATCGAGCCGGGCTTCGCGGCGTCGCGTGCGATCAGGATGCGCTCGGGGTCGCGCAGGTGCCGTTCCGCGATCGACGCGATGCGCGGCGGCAGCGTCGCGGAGAAGAGCGCGGTCTGCCGGGACTCGGGCGTCGCCTCGAGGATCAGCTCGAGGTCCTCGGCGAAGCCCATGTCGAGCATCTCGTCGGCCTCGTCGAGCGTCACCATGCGCAGCTCGGAGAGGTCCAGCGTGCCGCGGCGCAGGTGGTCGAGCGCACGCCCGGGCGTGGCCACCACCACGTGCGCTCCGCGGCGCAGGGCCGTGGTCTGCCGGTGGAACTCCTGCCCGCCGTAGATCGGCACCACCGCGGTGCCCAGCTTGCGGCCGTAGCGGTGGAAGGCCTCGGACACCTGCACGGCCAGCTCGCGCGTCGGCACCAGCACCAGTGCCAGCGGCTTCCCCGGCGCCGGGCGCTCGGCGCCCAGCCGCTGCAGCATGGGCAGCGCGAAGGCCGCGGTCTTGCCCGTCCCCGTGGCCGCCTGGCCCAGCAGGTCGCGCCCCGCAAGCAGCGGCCCGATCGCCGCCCGCTGGATGGGCGTCGGCTCCTCGTAGCCGAGCGAAGCAAGCTCCGCCACGAGTTCCTGTCCCAGCCCGATATCAACGAACGTCTCGTTCATCGAGGCAGGGTAGGCGGTTTGGGGGAAGCGCGCATTCAGCATCCAGCCGCCCGCAGCGAGCGAACCCGTGGAGCCATGCGAACCCCGACCACGACCTTCCCGTCCCTCGTCGCCGCCCTGCTCATCTGCGCCGCCTGCCCCGCGGCGCCCGACTCGAACCTCGAGTTCGACCAGGGGACCAAGGGCTGGCAGACCGTCCTCGACGGCGTGATGGGCGGGCTCTCCACCGGCCGGATCGCCGAAGGCGAAGGCGGCACGCTGCGTTTCACCGGAGAGCTCTCGCTCGAGAACAACGGCGGGTTCTCGCAGATCCGTACCGCCATCCCGGAAGGCACGTTCGCGGGAACGACCGGGCTCACGCTCCGCGTGAAGGGCGACGGTCGCACGTACCAGTGCGACATCCGGTCCTCGCGCCTGCGACTCATGGCCGGCGGCTACCAGCAGACGTTCAAGACGAAGGCCGGCGAGTGGGTCGAGGTGGAGATCCCGTTCGACCAGTGCGTGGCCAACAGCTTCGGCCAGCGCATCCGCAACGCACCCGCGCTCGACCCGGCCTCCATCGAGTCGGTGGGCATCACCCTCGCCGACAAGCGCGAAGGACCGTTCGCGATCGAAGTCGACTGGATCCGGCCGATGGGCAAGCAGGCCGCGGGGCAGCCGTCCGCGGGTTCGCTGGCCGCGGTGGCGACGAAGGCGAACCTCACCACGCTGCTCGAACTGGTGAAGGCCGCGGAGCTCGAGCTGCCGAAGGACGCCAAGCTCACGATCTTCGCGCCGACCAACGAGGCGTTCGCCAGGCTGCCGAAGGAGCAGGTCGAGTTCCTGACGAGCGCCAAGGGAAAGCCGGCGCTCCAGCTGATCCTGAAGCACCATGTGGTTGCGCAGTCGCTCGGCAGCTCGGCAGTGCTCGACCGCCGGCGGCTCCCGGCGCTGTCCGGGCAGTCGCTCGAGGTCGATCCCGGGGCGCTGACGGTCGACGGGGCGCGCCTGGTTGCCACGGATGTCGCGTTCGACGGCGGCCTGGTGCACGCGATCGACTCGGTCATGCTGCCCGAGCTCCGCAGCATCGAGCAGGTCGTTGCCGAGGACGAGCGCTTCGCCACGCTGCGCGCCGCGATCGGCGCGGCTGGGCTCGGGCCCCAGCTCGGCTCGCGCAACCCCGGCCCGTGGACGCTGCTGGCGCCATCGAACGAGGCGTTCGGCGCCATCCCCGCGGATTCGCTGAAGGCGCTGCTTGCCGACCGGCCCGCGCTCACGGCGGTGCTTGCGGCGCACGTCCTGCCGACGAAGATCCGGCGCGAGGAGATGCTCTCGCAGGGCTCGGCCCGCACCCTCATGGGTGACGGCACCGTGGACTTCGCGCTTGCGTCCGGCGCCATCACCGCGGGCGGCGCGCGCATCGAGGTCGCGGACATCGAGGCGGCCAACGGCATCATCCACGTGATCGACCGCGTGCTGCCGGCCCGCGGCCCGGCTCCCGCGCCGGCAGCCTCCACGCCGCCGCAACGGGCCGCGCAGGCTGCCGCGATCCTCGAGCTTGCGATCGAGCGCGGCGTTCCCCGGTTCAATGCCGGTGACGAGGCGTCCTGCGCCGAGATGTACGAACTCGCGATCACCTCGGTGGCGCTCCTCGGGGCGGATGCGATCGGCCCGGGCATGAAGGCCGATCTCACCGAGGCGCTGGACCGCGGATCGAAGCACCAGGACATGGCCGAGCGGGCCTGGATCTACCGCCGCGCGATGGACCGTGCGCTGGAGGGCGTGCGCGCATCGAGGGGGCCGGTGGAGTAAGCGACCGAGGAGCGGTGAACCGCCATGCGACGCCTCCAGTCCGCCAGCGCAATCCTCCTGTCGGTTCCACTGATCGGTTCCGCGGCGAACCACGCCTTCGGCTGGGTCAAGCCGCCGATGAGCGATGGTTCGCGCGGCGCGCAGATGTGGGATCTGATCCGTGAGGGCGGGCTGATGAACTGGCTCGCGGCCGGGCACCTGCTGCTCGGCATCCTGCTCCTGGTGCCGCGCACCCGCTTCGCGGCGGGCCTGATGCAGCTGCCCGTCACCCTCGGGATCGTCGTCTTCAACGTCACGATGTTCCCGCGGGGCATTGCGCTCGCGATCGGGATGCTCGTGGTCAACCTCGGCGTGGTGCTGAACCCGCGGGACCTGCGGCGCCTGCTTGCGCCTTCCGCGGGGTGACCGCTTCGGCGAAGGCGCGGTTACGCGCGCGAGATCACGCAGATCGCCACGCTCATCGCGAGCATCAGCGCCGCCGGCACGGACTTCGACGCGGGATCTTTGACCTTCAGGTGCATGGCGACCGCCCCGAGCATGAGCACCGCGACCACCGCCGCCGCCGGAAGCACGACCGGCGCGTACGCCAGCCCCACCAGCAGCAGCGCGCCGCAGGCGATCTTCAGCCCGCCCACGACGTAGAACGCCGGCGCCGGCAGACCGTAGGTGGCGAATTCGTCCTTCAGGTTCTTCGCCTCGCCGCCGCGGTAGGCCGTCGCGCTCTCGCGGCGCAGCAGCCACACGTTGAGGAGACCCAGGCCGACGATGAGTTGGAGGATTGTTCCAATCGTCTGGTTCATGCTGGGCACGATATCCGGCGGCCCTGCCATCTGCCCGACCGCGCCTCGCCGTGTGGCAGTCCGGTGCAGGTCGCCTCTGCGATCGCGCATGCCGCCCCGGCAGCCGCGTGGCGTGGCTCGGAAGTCGCGGGCCTCGTCAGCGAGCGCATGGATACCGAGTTCCGCCGCCACGGTCGCCATGCCGTATGCAGACCCGCTGGGTCGCAACTTCGCCTTGAGCGGGCACCTCTCGTGCGTCAGGCCTCGGGCGTCACTTCGGCTTGTTCGTGTTCGCCATCGCGATGACGGCGGCGGCATCGCCCGACCCTCGGAAGACGGCCAAGAAGGGGGCGGGATCCGCGGGCAGCGAGGTGAAGCCGATCTTCTGTCCCATGGTCAGCGTGCAGGTGACCACGGTGAGTTCACCGCAACGAGTGGTGCGGGCGTTTGTGATCTTGGGCTCGTCGGTGGTTGCGGCATGGGCACCTTGCTCAATGTCCTTGCGGCCCTTCTGGCCCTTGAAGTTGATCACCTGGAGTCCGTCGGACAGCATCTTCCCGAAGGCGTCGAACCTGCGAGCATGCTGCGCGCCTAGGAAGCCGGCGAGCATCTTCGTGCCCTCCGCATTCAGGCTCGCATCGCACTCGAATGCGGGTGCCGCAGGTGCAGGTCGCGTGCCCGGCATGTTGAGCGACCCCCACGCGGCGAGCTTCCACGCGCCCTCGGCCTGCTGCCACACGCCGATGCGGGGCGAACCAGCCGTGGGGAGCGGCTTGCCGTCGACGGTCTCAATGATGCTGAGCATGCAGGTCACCACCAGCGCATCGCCCGCGCGGGTGGCGATCACCTCAGTGACGCTTGGTTTGCCGTCACCAAGTTCGGCAAGAAGCTTCGCGGTGCCGGCGCGATCACATGCCCCGCGGTAGCTCACCATCTGGCAGCACGGCAGCATCGCCGCCTCGAGCGCGGGCGCAGTCGAGCGTGACATCCAGTCGTTCAGCAGATTCGTGGCGAGCGCGGTGAGGCCCGCGTCGTTCGCGGGCCATGACCCGGCAGCCGGAGGCGGTGGGGCCGAGGGGGATCCCGCCTGTGGCGCAGCACCAAGACCGACGCACGCGAGGACGACGGTGGTGAGCGCTGCGGAAGGCGCACGACGAACGGAGGGTTGAAGCATGGCGGGGAGGATAGGACCTGCTTCCCGTTCTGGTGCCCCGAACAGGCTCGCATGGCCTTTACGACCGCCTGCATCTCACGCCGCGTCGCCATCGCCGCGGCCGTCCGCACGCCCATCGGCCGTCATGGCGGCCCCTTGGGCGGGGTTCGCGCCGGCGATCTTGCCGCGCGTGCGGTCAGGGCGGTGGTGACAGGGGCAAGCGGGGGGCAGAATTGGGGGCAGCACGGAGCGGCGACAAATAGCACCGAGTGGAAGACCTCCCCGCTAACTTCTGAAACGCAGCGTGGTTGTGCCGCTCGGTGCGAGCAAACACAACCACGTGCGTTCTTCCTCGTCGCCGGCGGCTTCGCCGCGGGATGGGTCAGCGACAAGCTGTTCCAGTCGCGACGCGCACCGAGCGCCGCGTTCATGCAGATCATCATGTTCGCGACCACGGGCATCATGACCCTCTGCCTGACGCTCGAACCCGTGGGCGCCATCGCCGACGCCGCCGCACCGGGTTCCTTCGGCGCATGGCTCATCGCCGCGCGTCCGCTCGTCATCGGCATCTGCGCCGTCACCACCATGATGGCAGTGGGCATCCTGGCCACCCAGAGCTGGTCCTACGGGCCGATGTTCCTCTTCCCGTTCACCATCGTTGGGCTGATCTTCGCCATCCGCATGTGGACGCTCCTTCCCAACGCCACCCGCAAGTACCTGGCGGAGGTGGAGGGAAAGCACGTGGGCAAGCACACGCCCCACGTGACTTGATCGGCGGCACCGAGCCGGTGCCCCGCGGGTCCCCCGGCCGAGCGGCCTTCCTGGGCGCCCCACGGGGATCGATGCACCATTCGGTGGCCGTAAAATGGCCGATATCTCGTAGGGCGAATGTTGAGCACCCGGCCATCTGGGCTACATTTGCCTCATGGCCACCCGATCCAACCACTGGGCCTTCTGTGCTGCCGCACTCACGCTCGCTGCCCCGGTTGCGGCGGATGCACCATGCACCCGCTCGATCATCGAGACATTCGGCGCCGGTGCCGCGGGCGTGCGCTACGGCGCTGCCGTGTTCGTGGACGTCGGCGGCTACCCGCGCGCCAAGCTGGTCTCCGACTTCGTGCCGGGATCGTGGGGCTCGTGGGTCAGCCCGCAGATCGACGAGGAGGTCGTCGAGTTCCGGGCCTCGTTCCGTTTCAGCCTCAAGAACCTGAACGGCGGCCCCGGCGACGGCTTCTCGTTCGGATGGGGCGACATGAGCAACACCCAGGGCACGCGCGCCTCCGGAGGCGAGTGGGGCGTCGAGGCATTCGTCGCCGACAACGCAGGACTCAGCGTCGGGTTCGTCACCTACCCCAGCGCGGCAGGCAACGGCATCGCCATCAAGTGGGGCGCCACGCCGTTGGCGTTCGTGCCCTTCGATTTCTCTGCCGAACGCTACGACGACTATGTGCAGGCGGGGAATCCCGCTTCCATGGCCGTCGCCACCGTCCGCTGGCGCCGCGACACGGGAACCACCGTGACCATCGCACCGCCGGGGCAGAACGCCATCACCGTGCTCGCCGATGCAGGGCAGTCCGCCACCGCCGGCATCGATCCCCGCAGCTGGTCATTCGTCTTCGCTGCGCGCAACGGCGCGATCGACCAGGATGTGCTGGTCGGTGACCTGGCCATCGACCTGACCATCGCCTGCCCCCGTCATTCCCCCGACATCGACGGCGACTGCGCGGTCGGCGGCGCCGATCTCGGCGCGCTGCTCGCCCGGTGGGGCTCCTGCGGGGGCATCCCATGCCTCGCCGACCTCAACGGCGACGGAGAGGTCGAGGGCAGTGACCTCGCGCTCCTGCTCAGCGCGTGGGGCACCGATCCCTGCACGAACCCACCCCCGTAACATTGCCGAGGCGTGATAAGTCCCGTCACGGGATCGCAATCGACCCGAAAGTCACGCCAATCCGCCCGCGCGCAGTTTGCGGTCTTCCCGATCCGCGATATTACTTATAGACCGCCCACATGCGTTCGCGCCTTCCCAAGGAGGACAACACCGTGCCCACCAAGACCCGCCGCGCGCCGCTCGGGCTCGCCATCGCCGTCCTTTCCTCGATCGCGGCGTCCGCGCAGGCAGAGGTTCCAGCCCCGTACAAC
>Ga0194123_10001288_pt1 | contig 38714 bp, 45 predicted proteins | sample TA2MahsurfametaG_5_FD_155479 | JGI IMG/M metagenome (GOLD analysis project Ga0194123, IMG submission 155479) | Freshwater microbial communities from Lake Tanganyika, Tanzania - TA2015023 Mahale A surface | ecosystem: Environmental > Aquatic > Freshwater > Lake | place: Tanzania: Lake Tanganyika... | reverse complement strand
TGGGCGATCTGGGGGGCCAGGAGGCCGGCGAAATCGGGGCCGAGCGAGGGCGAGGTGGCGAAATCACCGCGGGGGCCCACCTGCAACCGCCCACTGCCGTAGGCGCCGTGCTCCGGGTCGTGCAGTGCCCACTGCATGTAGGTGCGAAAAGCCACGGCGCCGCCAGCAACCCGCAGACGCTCCACCAGCCAGGCGGGAGCGGGATGGGCGATCGCGGCGGCAGAGCTCACGGGCGGGCGATGGACTCAGGGAGAATGCTGGCCACTGGAGCAGGCGCGATGGCTCGAGTGATGGGCTGGTTCACCGGAGCGATCCTCAGCCTGGTGCTGCTGCTGGGCCTGGGCGCTGGGCCGGCACTGGCCTACGACAACCCCGACCTGCTGCCCGATCACCCCACCCCGGTGATCGATCTAGCCAAGATCCTTACCGACAACCAACGGGCCGCGCTGGAGGCCGAACTCAACGATTTCGAGGCAGTGAGCGGCTGGAAGCTGCGGGTACTCACCCAATACGACCGCACCCCCGGCCTGGCGGTGAAGGACTTCTGGGGCCTGGATGAGCGCAGCCTGCTGCTGATCGCCGATGAGCGCGGCGGCAACCTGCTCAACTTCAACGTGGGTGATGCCCTGTTTGCACTGATGCCGCGCACCTACTGGGTGGAGCTGCAAACGCGCTTCGGCAACGTGTATTACGTGCGCGACAACGGCCAGGACGCCGCCATCCTCGATTCCCTGCACACGGTGAAGGGCTGCCTGGAGATCGGTGGCTGCCAGGTTGTGCCGGGTCTGCCCCAGGAGCAGTGGCTGCTCACCCTGGCCACCTCAGTGTTGGGGGGGCTGATCGTGGGCTTCGCCGCCTATCCGCGCAAGCCGGAGCACAGCGTGGAGTGGGCCTGGGTGCTGCTGCTCTCGCCGCTGTGGGTGATTCTGTTCGGCGTGTTCGGCGTGGCGCCGATCATCACGCGCACGCCCGATGTGCTGCCGCTGCTGCGCAATGCCCTGGGCTTTGTGGGCGCCATCGTGGCGGCCTATCTGATCGCCCAGAACACGATCGGCAAGCAGCGTTTGAACGACAGCGAAAGCTGAACGGGCCGCAGAGGGCCGGCTGGTTCAGCTGCCCTGGGCGAGGCTGCGGGGGCCGAGCTTCTCCAGCTTCTCTAGGCGGCAGCGCAGCGACTCCGCCGGTTCACAGGCGGGTTGCTGGGCAATCGGCTGGGCAACGCCGGCTGAGGCACGCAGCTCCGCCAGGTTGCGCTCATAGAAAGCGCGTAGCAGGCCGTAGCGCTGCACGGGTTGGCCGTAGTAGCTGCGGCCGGCCAGGGTGGGGAACGAGGCCCACTCAGGCGCCAGCTTGGCCGCCAGGGCCGGGCTGAACACACCCTCATCCGCCAGGCCCAGAGCACCGCGACGCTGGATCAGAAACAGGGCAGCCTGATCCTGCACATCCGGGCCGAAGCCCACCAGCTGCAGGGCGCGGCTGGCCAGGGCCCAGGTGAAGGGCATGAACTGATAGGCACCGGCGGCAGCACTGGCGTAGCCGCCCGAGTAGTTCACCCGATCGGGATGACGATCCAGGCTGGACATCAGCCCACCGCCGAACAGGATCCGATAGCCGTGATCTTCGCCGCGGGCCCAGGTGCCCTCGGCATAACGGATCGTGTTGAGCAGGGCGCGACGCTCTGGGCTGAGGGCATAACGAACAATGCGCTCCGCAGCGCTGGGGGCATCGACGCTGCCGAGCACCGCCAGCTGGGAGCGCGGCGTGGAGCCCGAGAGCCGTGGCACTTCCGGACGCGAGGCCAGCTGCAGGGATGCGGGGCTGCTCAGGTGCAGGGGGCCCATCAGATGGGCAGCGTTCTCGGCCTGGGCTGGAGCAGCAATCAGAACACCCGCAGCCAGGTGCAGGGCGGCAACAACGCGAGGCGTGGAGCGAAAGAAAGCCAAACGTGATCGGAGGGGAACAACAGGGATCTCACTGGAACTGAAAGAAACAGATGAGCAGTGAGAGCGATGGATGTTCTGCAGCTCCTGATCAATGACCAGCACAAAGCAACCGCAAGGGCGCCAGATGAGCTACAAACAACCAGTCGGGCAAGAGCTTGGAGAAGAACAACTTCTTTGCAATCAATGAATCGCTGGAGCGATTGATCACTGACAACAAGAAGCTGTAGCTGGTGCGACTAGCATTTGAATGCGGTGAGTTTGACTCACAAACACCCGCGAAGGAAAGGAATTAGTGCCAGTGCAATAACCGTCTACCGCTGATACAAACTGTGTTGCCTGATTCAGATCAGTAGTGAGCACAGGGATTCAAGTGCAGATCTGCTACGCGATTGAGCTATCAGCAGCTGCTGCAGATCAGCCGCTGGCTGTAGCGAAAAGCACCTCCGCTGCGGCCACGTCGCCATGCAACGGCAGGGGGCCGCAACGGGGTGGCACGAGCGGTTGATCCAGCTGCCAGTCGCCCTGCTCGAGCTGCTCCCGGCCCAACAGGCGATGCCAGCCGTGGTTCTGCAGCGCCGCTTCCAGCACCGGCGCTTCGGCAAAGCCCTCACGCCGCACCAGATGCACGCCAACATCCGCGGCCAGGGCCTCACAGAAGGTGCTGTAGCCCGGCTTGGTGAGGATGCGGCCGCACAGGGGCATCAGCTCCAGCGGCCGCAGATCCGGCGGCAGCAGCGACACATTGGCGGCACCGGCGCAGAGGGCCGGATCACTCACCAGAAAGTGGTGCTCCGGCCAGCGCGCGAACAACCCAGCCGCCAGCGACAGCCCCAGCCCCCCAAAGCCAACCAGCACCAGTCGCTCGCGGGGTTGATCCAACGCCAGCCGCTGCCGCAACTGCTCCGGCCGATGTCTGGGGCGACCCGGGGTAAGCCCCACCGGAGTGGCGGGCACCCCCCACGGCATCGGCATCGCGAAGGGGCACTGGATCAACGCATCCCCCTGCCGGTAGGCGGCCAGAGCCCGATCAGCCCACTGCTCAAAAGCGCCGCCCATGGGGCGATAGATGGCATCCCAGCCGAAGTTGCCCATCCACACCAACGGCGCCCCCACAGCGGCCGCCAAGGTCGCCGCGGCCGGAGCCACATCACCCAGCACCAGCACCGGCTGCCGCTGGGCTCGGATCCAGCTGGCCTCCCGTTCGATCTGATCGGGCAGGCGCTGCTCCAACTGCTCCAGCGCCGCCAGGGTGGCTGCAGCATCGGCGCCGAGGGCATCGGCCTGAATCACGCCCACATCCCAGCGGCAGGGCCGCTGTTCAAACGGAACATCCCCGAAGGCCAGCTGCAGGAAGGCCGGCGGCAGCGGCGTGGAGAGCACCAAACGCCAGTGGGGGCAGCGCCGATGCAGGGCGGTGAGCACGGCGGCCACCCGCGAGCCGTGGCCGAAGCCGTGGCCGCTGATGCAGGCCACGATCAACATGGCTGCAGCGCGTCAGCGCGCATGAGGGTGTGGCGATAGCGCAGGCTGCCATCGGGGTCATACCAGCGATGGCTGAGCTCGATGATCGCCCCATCGCGCCATTCCACCCAGCTGAAGTGGCGCAGTGGGCGGCCCTGTTCATCGCTGCTGTGGCGCGGCACAAAGGCGGTGTTGAGGTAGGCCGTGCCGGCTCGATCCACGCAGTGGCTGAGGCGCTCCCCCTGGCCGCGCTTGAGCCGGTGGTGCATGTGGCCGAACACCACCAGCGGCAGGGGGCGATGGCGACGGATCTGATCAATGGCCAGGGCCAGATCCTGATCCCCCCAATCGCAGGCGGGTTGTTTCCAGTCGCGGCCGCAGGGATCGGCGGCGGCACTGCCCAAACCACTCGGCCCGCAATGGGCCAGCAGGATCAGCGGCAAGGCGGGGTCAGCGCGCAGGGCCGCCTCGGTGATGCGATCGGCGGACTGCTGCAGCGTGAGCGGCCCGAACACCGCCAGCGCGGCCTTGTTGAGGTGAAAGCCACCGCCGGCACTCGCCGGCCGGGCACCCACCACCGCCACACCCGGTGGGTGCAGCTCCCGGAGGTTCCAGCCGCAGTGACGGTCGGCGAGGGCATCGAGCTGGCGTTGCAGGGTGCGACCACTGGCATCGCGGCCAGCGTCGTGATTGCCCAGGATGCAGGCCATCGGGAGCTGGAGCTTGGCCAGGCGGGCCGGGATCTGGGGCTGTCCATCGCTGAGGTCACCCACCACCAGCAGGGCATCCGGTGCCAGCTGCTCCAGCAGCTGCTCATCACTGCGATCCCATTGCCCGTGCAAATCTCCGGCAATGGCGATGCGGAGCTCTGCCAACCGGATGCCTAGGCTTCCGCCATCCTGCACCAGGTAGGGCCAGACCCTTGGTTTTCGCGGCAGCCCAGAACACCAGCAACGGTTGTCCGCCCCACGCGCAGCTCCCGGCTGCGATCGCTGAGCTCAAACGCCAGCGCAAGGCCGTGATCCTGGCGCACTACTACCAAGAGCCTGAGATCCAGGACATCGCCGATTTCATCGGGGATTCACTCGAGCTCTCCCGCAAGGCCGCCGCCACCGACGCCGAGGTGATCGTGTTCTGTGGGGTGCACTTCATGGCCGAGGTGGCCAAGATCCTCAGCCCCAGCAAAACGGTGTTGCTGCCCGATCTCGAGGCCGGCTGCACCCTCGCCGATGCCTGCCCCGCCGATGCCTTCGCGGCCTTCCGGGCCAGCCACCCCGATCACCTGGTGGTGAGCTACATCAATTGTTCGGCGGCGGTGAAGGCCCAGAGCGATCTGATCTGCACCAGCAGCAACGCCGTGGATCTGGTGCAGCAGCTACCGGCGGATCGGCCGATCCTGTTTGCGCCGGATCAAAACCTCGGCCGCTGGGTGCAGCGCCAGAGCGGCCGCGAGCTCACCCTCTGGCCCGGCAGCTGCATCGTGCACGAAACCTTCAGCGAGCAGGCGCTGCTGCAGCTCAAGCTTCAACACCCCGGAGCAGAAGTGCTGGCCCACCCGGAATGCCAGCAGCACCTGCTCGACCACGCCGATTTCATCGGCTCCACCAGCGCCCTGCTGCGCCGGGCCGCAGCCAGCGAGGCCAGCGGCTTCATCGTGCTCACCGAGCCCGGGATTCTGCACCAGATGCGCAAGGCCGTGCCTGGCAAGGAGTTCTTCGAGGTGCCCGGCGCCGACGGCTGCAGTTGCAACGCCTGCCCCTACATGCGCCTCAACACGCTCGAGAAGCTGTGGCAGTGCCTCAACGACCTGGCCCCGGCGATCGAACTGGAGGAAGCAATGCGCCAGCGGGCCCTGGCGCCGATCCAGAAGATGCTGGAGATGAGCCGCTAGTAGCTGTAGTTAGCCACGAACAGGCTGGTGTCATCGGAGGGTTCCGAGCCGGGCTCGTACACCCCGCGGCTGGCAGCACCGTTGGCGCGGGCCCGGGCCAGCAGTGCCGCCTGCCCCGCCGCCCGATCGGTGCCGCCCCAGTGCTTGATGCAGGAGTGCTGCAGAGCCCGGCCATAGGAGAAGCCCAGGTGCCAAGGGGCAAACCCCTGGGCCGCCACCTGATTGATGGCGTTGAGGCAGAGGCTGGCGTCCTCCTCGCTGAGGCCGCCGCTGAGAAACAGGATCGCCGGCACCGCCGCGGGCACGGTGCGGCTGAGGGTGCGCACCGTGAAGTCGCCCACCTCCTCGGCGCTGGGCTGCTGGGGGCAAGCAGCACCGGCACAGGTCATGGAGGGTTTGAGCAGGCTGCCCTCCAGGAACACACCGTTGATCGCCAGGGCTTCATAGGTGGTGCGCAACACCCATTCCTGCACCGAGGCCGTGGTGGTGATGTCATGGTCGCCATCCATCAGGATCTCGGGCTCCACGATCGGCACCAGACCCTGCTCCTGCACCGTGCGGGCATAGCGGGCCAGGCCCCAGGCGTTCTCGCGCACCGCCAACTCGGAAGGGGCGCCGTTGGCGCTGATCTGCAGCACCGCCCGCCATTTGGCAAACCGGGCGCCTCGGGCGTAGTAGCGGGCGGCCCGCTCCGCCAGCCCTTTCAAGCCGGTGCACCAGCTCTCGCCGCTCACGCCGCCGGCCAACGGCTCCACCCCCTGATCCACCTTGATGCCGGGCACGATTCCCTGCTTCTGAAACAGCTCCACGAGCGGAGCGCCGCCGGCCTCAGCTGTGCTGTCTTGAAACAGGGTTTCCTCGTAGAGGATCACGCCGGAGATGTGGTCGCTCAGGCCCTCGGTGGTGGCCAGCAGGCTGCGATAGGAGCGGCGGTGCTCCTCGGTGTTCTCCAGGCCGATGGCCTCGAAGCGTTTGCCGATCGTGCCGGTGGATTCATCCGCCGCCAGCAAGCCTGTGCCCGGCGCTGCCAGAGCCGCGGCCGTGGCAGCGAGCTCATCGCGGAAATCGTTCAGCGCCATGGCCTGCAGCCGGAAGAATCACCCCCTGGCTAGAAACGGCGCCGGCGGGCGTCAACGGAGTGGGCGTGAATCGCCGTCGCCCCGCAGCACGGCCGTTGCGAACGCCACCACGCGCGTGGCCATCGCCAGGGCCTGATCGCTGTCTTGGGCATCAAAGCGATCCACAGGCGCTTCCTCATCCTGCGGGTAGCGGGTTTCGCTGCTCATCCGCGTCAGGGCCTTCAGGGACAGGGCCTGGAGCGTGGTGATGTCGAGGCCTTGCTCGCCCAACACGTCCAACAACCGATCGAGCGAGTGGCTGTAGGGGGGAACCACACCACAGCCCAGCAGCAACCCCTTCAAGGCTTTCTCCGCAGCCTGACCAGCGTGATAGCAAGCCTGGGCATGGAAACCTTCGGTTGCCGTCAGACGCGCCACCGCCAAATCGCTGTTGGCTTGGCGAAACCAGGCCTCAACACGCGGTGTCATAAAGGCTCCAGCGGCACCGCATCACGACCGATAGCCGCCCAGTAGGGATCGCCACCGGAGCGCAACTGCTGCCAGCGGCTGTGGGTCAGCGCGATCACGTCATCGCCAAGACCCGCTGTCAGGAGGGCATCGGCCAGCGCAGACGCTTGCCCCTCGGAAGGCGCAACCGCGAGCAGATCCACATCGGAGCAACCATCCCAGTCGCCCCGTGCCAGGGAACCGAACAGCAACACCTTCGCGTTCGGAAAGGCGCCCACGAGCGGTGCGACTCCCTGGCGAAGATGCGCAAGCCGGATGCTGCGCTGCCGTTCCCGGATAGCGGCAAGGCTGGTCATGACCACACGCTACCCACGCTCCACAAGCCCCAGCGCCGATGCCCCTCGCCCCAGGCGGACTGCTGCAGCTCAGCCCCGAAGGGCTCTACTGCCCGGCGGCGCAGGCCTGGATCGATCCCTGGCGGCCGGTGCCGCGGGCGTTGATCACCCACGCCCATGCCGATCACGCCCGGCCAGGCTGCGGCGAATACTGGGCGATCGGCGCCAGCGAGGGGATCCTGCGGGAACGGCTCGGCGCCGAGATCACGCTGCTGCCGGTGGACTACGGCCAGCTGCACCGCATCGGCGCGGCGCGGGTGTCGTTCCATGCGGCGGGTCATGTGCTCGGCAGCGCCCAGATCCGGCTGGAGGCCGGCGGCGAAAGCTGGCTGGTGAGCGGCGACTACAAACGCTGCGCCGATCCCAGCTGCGAGCCCTTCGAGCCGGTGCAGGCAGATGTGCTGATCAGTGAGGCCACCTTCGGGCTACCGATCTACCGCTGGCAGAGCGGCGCCGAGATCGCCGCGGAGATCCTGGCGTGGTGGCGCAGCGCGCCGGATCGCCCCTCGGTGCTGTTCGCCTACGCCTTCGGCAAGGCGCAGCGGGTGCTAGCGGAGTTGCATCGCCTCGGTGTGAGCGACGAAGTGCTGCTGCACGGCGCCGTGGAGCGGCTGATGGCGCCCTACCGCCAGGCGGGCGTAGCGATGCCGCCAACGCGGCCGCTGGCGGAGCTGGAGCGCGGCGCCGATCTGAGCGGACGCCTCCTGATCGCACCACCGGCAGCCCATCGCAGCCGCGGCCTGGGGCGCTTCACCAAGGCCCAGAACGGCTTCGTGAGCGGCTGGATGGCCGTGCGCGGTGCCCGCCACCGCCGTGGCTATGGGCGCGGTTTCGTGATGAGCGACCACGCCGATTGGAGCGGACTGCTGCAGAGCGTGCGCGAGAGCCGGGCTCAGCAGGTGTATGTGACCCACGGCCAGAGCAACGTGCTGGCGCGGTATCTGCGGGAGGTGGAGGGGATCAACGCCGAGCCGCTGGAGGGGCACTTCGAAGCCGAACGCTTCGACGACGAACAAGCCACCGCGCCGGCAAGCTGAGCCATGCACGCCTTCGCATCGCTGTTTCAACAGCTGGACGGCACCAGCAGCACCAGCGCCAAGCTCGAGGCGCTCAATGCTTATTTCCAGAGCGTTCCAGCCGCTGATGCCGCCTGGGCCCTGGCCCTGCTGATGGGCAAACGGCGCAAGCGCCTGATCACCGGCCGGCGGCTGCGGGAGATCTGCCTGGCAGTCACCGGGCTACCGGAGTGGTTGTTCGAGGCCTGCCACGCCCAGGTGGGCGACTCAGCCGAAACGGTGGCCCTGGTATGGCAGCAACGCCCCGATCGCTCCGCGACACCGAACCAGGCCGGCACCGGCCTTGAGCAATCTCTGGCCCAGTGGATGGAGCAGCGGCTGCCGGCCCTGGCGGCCCTGCAGGGCAACGAGCAAGCCGAGGCGGTGCAGGCCTGTTGGCGATGCCTCCCCGCCGATCAGTTGCTGCTGGTGAACAAGCTGCTCAGCGGTGGCTTTCGGGTGGGGGTGTCCACCGGGCTGGTGACCCGCGCCGTCGCCCGCAGCGCCGGCCTGGAGGAGGCCCTGGTGGCACACCGATTGATGGGTGGATTCACGCCGAGCGCCGAAGCCTTTGCCGCCCTCACGGCAGCAGCGGGCCATGGCGAAGATTTATCCGCCAAGCCCTATCCCTTTTTTCTGGCCAGTCCCCTGGAGCTGGGCCAGCTGGAGCACACGTCTCCCGAGAGTTGGCAGCTGGAGTGGAAGTGGGATGGCATCCGCGGTCAGCTGATCCACAGAGCCGGTGGCTGCAGCCTCTGGAGCCGCGGCGAGGAACTGATCAATGAGGCCTTTCCCGAGCTGATCGCCCTGGCAGAGCTGTTGCCCCAGGGAACGGCGCTGGATGGGGAGGTAATCGTTTGGCATGGCGATGCCGAAGCACCGGAATCCTTCGCCAGCCTGCAGCGACGGCTGGGGCGCAAGGCTCCCAGCCGCAGCCTGCAGCGCGACTGTCCGGCTGCCTTTGTGGCCTACGACCTGCTTGAGCATCAGGGAACAGATCTGCGCCAGCAACCGCTGCAGCAGCGGCGTGCCCTGTTGGAGCAGCTGCATCAGCACTGGCTGCAGCAAGCCGACACCGCAAGCTCGGGGCGACTGCGCCTCTCCGCCACCCAGAGCCTCCAACGCTGGAGCGAGCTGAATGAACGCCGCGATCAGGCCCGGCCACAGCGGGCGGAAGGCTTGATGCTCAAAGCCCTCGACTCGCCCTATCTGGTGGGGCGCAAGCGCGGCCACTGGTGGAAACACAAGCTCGAGCCGCTGCGGCTGGATGCGGTGCTGCTCTACGCCCAGGCCGGTAGCGGTAAGCGCGCCAACCTCTACACCGACTACAGCTTTGGCCTCTGGAACGGCGAGGGCGCGTTGGTGACCTTCGCCAAGGCCTACTCGGGCCTCGACGATGGCGAAATCCGCCAGCTGGATCGCTGGATCCGCGCCCACACCACCGAGCGCTTCGGGCCGGTGCGTGCTGTGGAGCCGCTGCAGGTGTTCGAGCTGGCCTTTGAAGGCATCCAACCCTCGAAACGCCACAAATGCGGCTTCGCGGTGCGCTTCCCGCGCATCAGCCGTTGGCGGACCGACAAACCGGCCAGCGAAGCTGACAGCCTCGCCAGCGCCCGGGCGCTGATGGAGCAGCTGGCATGAGCCCTGCACTGGCGCCGATCGAGGCCTGGTTCAGCCAGCAGGGCTGGAGCCCAATGGCCTTCCAACGCCAGTGCTGGCAGGCCTACCTGGCGGGCGAGAGCGGCCTGCTGCAAGTGCCCACCGGCTCTGGCAAAACCTACGCCGCTGTGATGGGTCCGATCGCGGAGATGCTGGCGACGCCACCGAGCGATCCGAAAATCCGCGGCCTGCGGCTGTTGGTGATCACACCGCTGCGGGCCCTCAGCCGCGACCTGGCCCTGGCGATCGAGCAGCCGATCAGCTCCATGGGCTGGCCGCTGCGGGTGGCCATCCGCAATGGCGACACCGCCACCTACGAGCGCAGCAAACAGCTGCGCACCCCGCCCGAGATCCTGATCACCACGCCCGAATCACTGAGCGTGCTGCTGGCCAACGCCAAGGCACCGGAGCTGTTCGCCCAGCTGCAGGCGGTGGTGCTCGATGAATGGCACGAGCTGATGGGCAGCAAGCGGGGCACGCAAACCGAGCTCTGCCTGAGCTGGCTGCGGCGGATACGCCCCCAGCTGCGCACCTGGGCGATCAGCGCCACGATCGGCAACCTCGAGGAGGCCGCGCAGGCAGCGCTCGGGCTCACAACAGCACCACCCCGGATCATCACCTCCGACATTCAGCGGGCCACGGCGATTCGCAGCCTGCTGCCCGAGAGCATCGACGGGTTCCCCTGGGGCGGCCATCTGGGGCTGCGCATGTATGAGGAGTTGGTGGCGGGCCTCGATCCCGCGGTGAGCACACTGCTGTTCACCAACACCCGCAACCAGGCCGAGCGCTGGCACCAATGCCTGCGTTTTGCCTGCCCGGAAATGGAGGACGCCCTGGCCCTCCACCACAGCGCCATCGACCGGGCCGAACGGGAAGCGATCGAGGCGCGCGTGAAGGCCGGCGAGCTGCGCTGGGTGGTGTGCACCAGCTCCTTGGATCTGGGGGTCGACTTCCAACCCGTGGAGCGGGTGGTGCAGGTGGGCAGTGCCAAAAACCTGGCGCGGCTGCTGCAACGGGCTGGTCGCAGTGCCCACTCCCCGGGCGGCACGTCGCAGGTGTTGTTCATGCCCACCAACGCCCTGGAGCTGCTGGAGGTAAGTGCCATGCGGCGGGGGCTGGAGAACGGCCTGGTGGAACACCGCCGGCCGCCGCAGCTCCCCCTGGATGTGCTGCTGCAACACCTCACCAGCCTCGCCTGCGGCCCGGGTCTGCAGCCGGAACAGGAACTCAACGCGGTGCGCAGCTGCTGGAGTTTCCGCGCGCTAAGCGAGGCGCAGTGGCAGTGGTGCCTCACCTTTCTCGAGCATGGCGGCACCTGCCTGGGCGCCTATCCCCGCTACCACAAACTGGTGCGCGAGGGCGATGTCTACCGAGTGGTCGACAAAACGATCGCCCGGTTGCATCGCTTCAACATCGGCACGATCACCGCCGATCGCTCGGTGACGGTGCGCTTTGTGCGCGGCGCGGTGCTCGGTCATGTGGAAGAGGCCTTCATCGGCCGGCTCAAACCCGGCGATGTGTTCTTCTTCGCCGGACGGCAGCTCGAATTTGTGCGGTTGCGGGAGATGACCGCCCAGGTGAAGGCCACCACCCGCAAGAGCTCCACGGTGCCGGCCTGGGCCGGCGGCCAGATGGCGCTCTCGGATCTGCTCAGCCGCCACCTGCGCGACGAGGTGGACATCTGCGCGCGGGCCCTGGCTGGTGAAGCCAGGCTCGACACACCCGAACTGCAGGCCCTCGAGCCACTGCTGGAACGGCAGGCCAACCTGTCCGGCCTGCCCCGCAGCGATCAACTACTGGTGGAGCTCTGCCGCAGCCGCGAGGGCAGCCACCTGTTCGTGTATCCGTTTGAGGGGCGCTTCGTGCATGAGGGCATCGGCTTCCTCTGGGCTTGGCGGCTCGCCCGTCACCGCGCCAGCACGATCACCGTATCGGTGAACGACTACGGCTTCGAGCTGTTGGCACCCAAGACCTACCCCTTTGAGGAGCTATTGGATCTTCATGGCGATGCTCTGCTCGATCTGGAGCAGCTCGAGAGCGATCTGGAACAGGCCCTCAACTTCTCCGAGCTCTGCCGACGCCGTTTTCGCGCCATCGCCCAGGTGAGCGGCCTGATCAGTCAGGCGATGCCCGGCCAGAACAAAACCGGCGGCCAGCTGCAGATCAGTGCAGCTCTGCTGTTCGACGTGTTCCAGAAACACGAACCCGGCAGCCTGCTGCTGGAGCAGGCCCGCCGTGAGGTGCTCGATGAACAACTGGAACAGCACCGTCTGCGCTCGGCCCTGGAGCGCATGGCCGCAAGCACCTGGCGGGTGGAGCGGATCCCGAGGCCTGGGCCTCTGGCCTTTCCGTTGTTGGTGGAACGCCTGAACAACCGTCTCAGCAACGAGTCGCTCGTGGACCGCGTGCAGCGGCTGATCGCCGAGGCCACACGGGCGGAGCAGTGAGCTCAGAGGCTGGCGAGCCAGTCCTGCAGCAGGCTGTCGCGATACGACGCGGGGATCATCGAGCGGTGAAAGGCCGCCAGCTCACAGCCGGGGTGATCGGCCGAGGCGATCTCCAGGGCCTCCTGACGGTTGAACGCATGCACCGCATCAATGCCGGAGCGATCGGGACAGGCAAAAAACACCTCGAACGACTGCAAGCCCATGGGTCTTATGCGACTCACCCTGCACTAGCAACGGTCGCTTGGTCCTGCAGCGCCGATCATGGAGTGCTCGCCTGTTCCGCATGATCACCGCGCTTCTCAACATCCTCTGGGTGGTGCTCGGTGGGCTGGTGATGGCCCTGGGTTGGTGGCTGGCGGGCCTGGTGTGCGCACTCACAATCGTGGGTCTTCCCTGGGCCCGATCGTGCTTTGTGATCGGCGCGTTCTCGCTCTGGCCCTTCGGCCAGGAGGCGATCAACAGGCGCGCGCTGCACGGCCGCGGCGATCTGGGCACAGGCCCCCTGGGGCTGCTGGGCAATCTGCTCTGGTTTCTGCTGGCCGGTTGGTGGCTGGCGATTGGCCACCTCACCTCTGCCCTGGCCTGTTTCATCACCATCGTTGGCATCCCCTTCGGGATCCAACACATCAAGCTCGCCCTGATCGCCCTCGCGCCCGTGGGCATGACCGTGGTGCCGGTGCGGCGTTGAGGCCGGCCAAACGAAATCCAGTCACAATGAAGGGATGAGGAGTGCCTTGGCGCCACGTCAGCTCGACGCGATCACCGCCGCCTGCCGTCGACATCAGGTGCTGCGGATGCACGTTTTCGGATCGGTGTTGAGAACCGATTACCAACCCGGAGCGAGTGACATCGATTTGCTGGTGGAGTTTCAACCCCTTGATCCAGCAAGTCTCTACAAGACCTATTTCGCTCTACTCAACGAACTCCGTCACAGCTTGGCCTCCAAGGTTGATCTGGTGATGGCCGACGCTGTGAATAACCCCTTCATCCGCCAGACCATCGACGCCACCAAGCAGGAGATCTATGCAGCGTGACCCGCGCGCCTACCTGCTCGACATCTTGGAAGCTGCAGCAGCGATCAAGGCGGCCACCGCAACCCTTAGCGAATCCGATTACTGCGCTTCGCGACTGATCCGCTCAGCGGTTGAACGTGAGTTCATCATCATCGGCGAGGCCCTCAGGGTGATCTCGCAACGCGATCCTGACCTGTTCGCTGCGATCCCCGAAGCGCGACAGATCATTGACTTCCGTAATTTGCTCACCCATGAGTATCTGAAGATCAGCCATCGGGTCGTTTGGGGGCCATCGCGAGCGATCTGCCTTCGCTCACAGCCCACTGCTCAACCTTGTGGAATTCATTGCAAGGCACCCAGCCTTGATGAACTTTCCCCCGAAATCCCTTCGCCCAGGCGCGCCGGCATGAAGCTGGCGGCATGAGCGTGATGCACTGCCCCCTTTGCCTCGGCCTGGCGGCCCTATCGGTGGCGAGGGCCATGGGCCATCTCAGCCTGCTGCTCCTGATGCTGCGACAACCTGGGCAGGCAACGGGTGAGAGGGCTGGGGATGCGCAACCTCGGTTGGCGGGAGTTTGAGCAGGCGGTAGACGGCATCGCGGCCCAGTGCCGTGGCGGCAGCTTCAGCGGCGTGTTCGGCATTCCCCGCGGCGGCCTGGTGCTGGCGGTCACGCTCAGCCACAGGCTGGAGCTGCCGCTGCTGGAGAGCGCCCAGCCCGGTTGCCTGCTGGTGGACGACGTCTACGAAACCGGTCTCACCCTGGAGCCCTACCGAAACCTGCAGGACTGCACCGCCATGGTGTGGGTGAGCAAGCAGGAGCCGCAGTGGTGGCAGGCGGTGGAAGTGGTGGAATCGAGCGAATGGATCGTGTTTCCGTGGGAGAGCGCGGCGGCCGCTGCCGCCGATGAGCAGGCCTACCGCGCCTCACGGGCATGACGCGCCGCACGCTCTACCTGGCCTCCCCCTACGGCTTTTCGGCCCACTGGCGCCAGCGCCTCCTGCCGGACTTTGTGCACGCCCTTGAAGGTCTGGGGCTCGAGGTGTGGGAGCCCTTCACGCGCAATGGCCAGGTGAACCTGGCCGAACCGGGCTGGGCCTGGCGGGTGGCCCAGGCCGACCTGCAGGACGTGCGCGATGCCGATGCGCTGCTGGCCATCGTCAACGGAACACCACCCGATGAGGGCGTGATGCTGGAACTGGGCGCTGCGATCGCGCTCGGCAAGCCGATATTTCTGTTTCGTGACGACTTCCGGCGCTGCAGCGACTCGGAGGACTATCCGCTCAACCTCATGGTGTTCAGCGGGCTGCCGCAGCAGGGCTGGCAGGACTGGCTCTACACCTCCATCGAGGAGCTGGGCGATCCCAGCAAGGCCCTGGTGCGCTGGCTGCACGATGAAGCATTAACATCTGTTAAGAACGCTTGACCACCATGGCCAGCTCCGATTTCAAGGTTCCCTACCAGCGCACTGGCTTCGTTCCTTTCGCTGAGTCCCTCAACGGCCGCCTGGCCATGCTGGGGTTCGTGATCGCCATCGCCACTGAAGCGCTGAGCGGCAAGGGCATCCTCGGCCAGCTGGGGCTGGGTTGATGAGCCCCCTGATTCCCGCTCTGTTGATCACCGCCTGGCTGGTCACCGCCCTGGCGCGTCGCTCCGCCAACGCCTGATGGAACGCCCCGAGCTGCTGATCGCCTTCCTCGCCTTCGGGGCTGCGGTGATGAGCCTTGGGGCCTGGCTGTGGTCCAACCTCAGGGAAACGCAGCGCTGAGGGAGCACCGCTCCAGCGCTATAAGGCGTATCCGGCCCTGCCATGGGGCCTCTGCCGGTCAAACCAGTGCTGACCACAAGCTTTGCGGAGTTCGCCGGCCACGCCGACTACTCCTTGCTCGAGGGGCTGCAGGCCGATCCGCAGGCCACCGTTGATGGCCGCGACCATCGCCCCCGGCAAGTGCGTTCCGGCCACTACGTGCCGGTGACACCCACGCCGCTGCCGGCGCCGGAATACGTGGCCCACAGCAGCAGCCTGTTTGAAGAGCTGGGGCTGAGCGAAGCCCTGGTGCACGACCCCGCCTTCACCCGTCTGTTCTCCGGCGACAGCAGCGTGGCCACCGGGGCGATGCGGCCCTACGGCTGGGCCACCGGCTACGCCCTCTCGATTTACGGCACCGAATACATCCAGCAGTGTCCCTTCGGCACGGGCAATGGCTACGGCGACGGCCGGGCCATTTCGATTTTTGAGGGACTGTTTGAGGGCCAGCGCTGGGAACTGCAGCTCAAGGGAGGCGGCCCCACCCCCTATTGCCGCGGCGCCGATGGCCGCGCCGTGTTGCGCTCCAGCGTGCGCGAGTTCCTCGCCCAGGAGTTGATGCAGGCCCTGGGAGTTCCCACCTCCCGCTCGCTCACCCTCTACATGTCGCGCGCTGAAGGCGTGCGCAGGCCCTGGTATTCGCCCCAGTCGCGCTCGTTCGATCCCGACGTGATGGTCGACAACCCGGCGGCCATCACAACCCGGGTGGCGCCATCGTTCCTGCGGGTGGGTCAGCTGGAGCTGTTTGCGCGGCGGGCCCGCAGCCAGGCCCATGCGGGAGCCCTGCGGGAGCTGCAGATGATCACCGCCCATCTGATCGAGCGCAACTACCGCTCAGAGATCAACGCCGGCCTGCCGTTCAGCGCCCAGGTGCTGGAGCTGGCTCGGCTGTTCCGCGGCCGCCTCTCGGCCCTGGTCGCCCAGTGGATGCGGGTGGGCTACTGCCAGGGCAACTTCAACAGCGACAACTGCGCCGCCGGTGGCTACACGCTCGACTACGGCCCCTTCGGGTTCTGCGAACTGTTTGATCCACGCTTCCAGCCCTGGACAGGCGGCGGCGAACACTTCTGCTTCTTCAACCAACCGGCGGCAGCGGAAGTGAATTACGGCATGTTCGTGCGCTCGCTGCGGCCGCTGCTCGAAGGCGACAACGCTGCCCTCGAGGAGCTGGATGCCATTGAGCAGGGCTTTGCCGATGCGATGCGCCAGCAGCTCGAAGCGATGTGGGCAGCCAAGCTGGGAATCAAGGCCTACAAAGCCGAGCTCACCAACGGCCTGCTGCAGCTGCTGGCCTCATCCCACGCGGACTACACGATCTTCTTCCGCAGCCTTTCCTCCATCCCCGGCAACGTGGAGCCGCTCAAAACCAGCTTCTATCGGCCGAGCGATGAAGAGCTCGATCAACGCTGGCAGAGCTGGCTGCAGCGCTGGCGGCAACAGATCGGCGACCCAGCGGAGACATCAGCGGCAATGCAGCGCGTGAATCCCGCCATCACCTGGCGTGAATGGCTGATCGCCCCGGCCTACGAACGGGCCGCCGAGGGCGACTTGAGCCTGATCCGCACCCTGCAAACGCTGTTCCGCGATCCCTACGCCACCCCGCCACCAGAGCTGGCCGCCACCTACGACCGCCTCAAGCCCAGGGAATTCTTCAATGCCGGCGGCGTGTCGCACTACAGCTGTTCATCATGAGGGGGCTATGGCCCTCTCGATTCACCCGGCAGCGATGCGCTCTGCTCTCACCCTGCTCGCCCTGGCCGGCCTGCTGGCCCCAGCCGCGCACGCCCAGCTGGAGCATCACCACCATCCCGCCGCACACGAGCCAGCGACCCATAACCACGACGTGGGTGCTGCAGGCAACACCTACGACCTGCGCTGGATCGACGCGATGGTGCAGCACCACACCGGTGCGCTGCGGATGAGCGAGTTTGTCTTCGACATCGGCTCACCAGGGGTTGGCGCCCTGGGCAAAACAATCTGGCGCGATCAGGCCGAGGAGATCAAGGCGATGGGGCAGTGGCGCAAGGCCTGGTATCCCGAAGCGCCGGTGTATCCCGTGGCGCTCAGGCCCGGCGGTGATCCCAACGCGCTGGATGGACTGACGCGGATGAGCAGCGCTCAGATCGAGGCGATGCAGATGGTGGTCACCAAGCCAACCCCCAGCAACCGGGTGACCTGGTTTCTGGAGGGCATGCTCCAGCACCACGGCGGCGCGCTGATGATGGCCCACGACGCCCTCAACAAATCCACGAACCCAACGATCCGGCGCCTAGCCCAGAGGATCATCGTGGCGCAACGCAGCGAAATCATGCAGCTGCGCAACATGCTGCAGCGCGACGGACAGAACAAATCCTCATATCACCAATACGACAGCCTGTTCAACTTCCGTTAAAAGCAATCAGAATGACTAGCTCACTCAGGGAGTGCAAGGGCCATTTGCCTGGATCACCACCTCATCCCCGAGCTGCACAGAGCTGAGCAGGGTTTTGAGGGTGGGTTCGGCCACATTCACGCAACCGCCGGTCACCCGCTGGCCGATGCGCTTGTCGTCATTGCTGCCGTGGATGGCAAAGCTATACCAGCGAAAGTGGCCGTCGTAGGTGTTGAACTTGAACGGCTGCTTGACACTTTCCACCGGCGCCAGGCTCACATAGCCAATGCCGTATTCACCCACCTCTCCATCGCCGCTGAAGTCGATGGCGTTCATGCTCTTGAACAGCATGCGCTTGAGCTCCGTTTCCGTTTTGCCCGACTGCTGGATCAGCGCCGGATCCATCGCAAAGCGTCCGTTGCTGAGGATCGCATTCACCTTGAAACGGCCCAGCGGTGTGTAGCCCTCCTCAAAACGACTACCTGGGCAGGTAACCCCGTTTTTGCCATACCCCACCTTGAAGATGGTGCGGTCGTCGCCGCGCGGCAGCACCCCAAAACTCTTCGACGAATCCTTGAGATCCAGCTCAATGCGGATCGGCCCGGTCACCGCTGAGGTTGTCGTGCTCGACGAACGGCTACCCCCGCAGCTGCTCATTAACAAGCCAACGCCAACCAGGGCGAATGCAGAGAGGCGGCGCATGCGGGGCAGAACGGCTCTGCGCCCATGATGCCGAGTTGTTCCGAGGTAGCCAGACGCGCTGTAGCCCTCAACGGGCCGTCACCAGCAGTCCATCGCGCGGGCTGGGGCTGGGAATCAGCGCCAGGCTGAGGTCTTGATCGGCTACCAGCTCGAGCTGCACCTGCTGCAGCAAGCCCACCGCCATCAAACGAATCTCCAGCTCCGCCAGGGCTTTGCCCAGGCACACCCGCTCACCACCGCCAAACGGCAACAGGGTGAGGCCGTTGTTGGGTTCGAGATGGCGAGCCGGGCGGAACGCCTCCAGATCGGCAGCGCCATTGCGACTCGTGCGGTTGGAGGACGCCAAGGCAACCTGCACCACCCGCCCTGCCGGCACCAGCACCCCATCGAGCAGCAGCGGCCGGATGGTGCGCCGGAAAAAACCACCCACCGGTGGATTCAGCCGCATCACCTCCTGCACCACCGCATCCAGCCGCGGTGTGGACACCGCCTCCCCAGACGGCCAGGGGAGAGCCTGGATCTCTTCCTGCAACCAGGCCAGCACCGGCGGATGCTGCAGCAAGGCCGCCATCAGACAGCTCAGCGAGGAGGCGGTGGTTTCGTAGCCAGCAAAGAGCAGCAGCAGCAACTGCTCCACCAGGTCGTCGTCGGTGAGCGGCAAGCCCGCTTCATCGAGGCCACCGCTCAACAGATCCAGCCCACCGGTGGGACGATCCCGGGCGCACTCCAACACACCCCGCAGCCGCTCCAGCAGACGAGCGCGGGCCTGCAAAGCCTTGGCGAACGGGGTGCCGGGAAGGGCGATCGGCACAGAAAACAGGGCCCGGGTCCAGATCTCAAAGTCAGCGAAGAGGGCTTCGATGTCGTGGCCCTCCAGCCCCAGCACCACCGACGCGATCACGGCGAAGGCAAACCGCCGCATCCGATCCACCAGGGCCACCGGCTCGGTGCTGAGGCGTAGGTCGCTCGCCAACTGATCCACCAGCTGGCTGATCTGCGGGCTGTAGCGCCGCAGCGCCGCCGCTGAAAACAGCTGGCCCACCACCCGCCGGCGGGCACGGTGATCGGCGCCGTTGCGGTTGGCCAGGGAACGCCGACCGAGCAGCTGGCGCACACTCTCAGGCCACCAGCCTTCGGTGGCCTCGCTCTGGCTGAGCAGGTCGTCGATGGCCCGCTCACCGCGGATGAACACCAACGACTGGCCCACCAGCTTGGTTTCGAACACATCGCCGTAGCGCTGAAACCGGTCTCCGGCGAACTGGGGATCGCGGAAGAAGGCCAGCGCCTCCAGCACACCGCTCACCGCACCGGTGCTGGGCAGCGCACGCCCCTCAGGGGCTTGAGGATCAGCACGCATCAGCCGCCGGGCTTCAGAAGATTCCGAGCGTTTTCTTCTTGCAGTAGCCGGCGCCGATGTTCATCCAGCCGGAAAGGCAGGCCTGGCCGTTGGTGGGCTGCACCTGGTAATAGATCGGCGAGTAGCAGCTCTGCTTGAGGTCATTCACATAGCCCAGCGGGCACTGGTCATAACCGGGGAGCTTGGGGATGCGGTTCTGGGCCACCGCTGCATCGGGACGCAGCAGAGGGGCAGCCAGCAGAGCAGCCAATGCTGCAAAGGGAAGCGATCGCATCGGTGAACCAAGTTCTGCCCCAACCCTAAGAACCACTACTGGAACTGCCAGAGTTGGTCGCATGAGCTACACGATCTACAGCCACGACGCCTGGGGCACCGCCAACGTGGGCACGTTCAGCAGCCTGGAGGAGGCGCGGGCGGTGTTTCAGACCCTGCAGAACGACCGCTGGTTTGTGGCCGATGGTGGTGTGCGACGCCTCTCGATCGTGGACAACAGCGCCGCCCCTGGTGGAAGCGCTTTGGAGGGCTTCAGCTTCCCGGCAGGCTGACGATCACGACAGCGATCCTTACAAGCGATCCTTAAAACAGTCGGATCGAATACGCCCAGCTCCGTTCCCAGCTGATGAAGATGGCAATCCACACGATGCGGTGCACGGGGCGATGCAGAGGATCTACCGATTAATCGACGCTTGCTTTGAGCCCCATCAGCAGCTCGACGACTGTTACGGCAGCCTGGAGGAAGCGCTTCACGACGCGGTGTCGTGGCTGCAGCAGGTGGGAACCGAACCCCATCAGCAGCTGATCGGAGTGGAGGTGTGCGCCGCCAACGGCGACTGGCGCACCTGCCGCCTGCCGATGCCACTGCTCTGCGCGCTGCCGTCCTGATCGCAGCCCTCAGGCCTGATCAGCACGCGTCCAGTAGCGGTAAAGCCACACGCCACCACCACCCCAAAGCAGGGTCCAGAGCACAAAGGTGATGGCGGTGCCCAGCTGGCCGCCCTCCAGGGAATACACGCCAGCGTTGATCAAACCGGCATCGATCAGCGAACCGCCGATGCCCCAGCCCAGCACCCAGGTGAGCAGAAAGCCAATGGCCTGCAGATTTCCGGTCATGCAGCTGCGCTGAAGCGGCGGTTTACTTCCTGCCAGTTCACCAGATCCCACCAGGCGCTGATGTAGTCGGGACGGCGGTTCTGGTAGTGGAGGTAGTAGGCGTGCTCCCACACATCAAGCCCCAGCAGCGGTGTGCCGCGCTCGATCTCCGGTTGATCCATCAAAGGGTTGTCCTGATTGGCGGTGCTGGTGATCGCCAGACCTCCATCGGCCGTGCGAATCAGCCAGGCCCAACCCGAGCCAAACCGCGCTGCAGCCGCCTGACTGAACTGGGTTTGCATCGCCTTCAAGGAGCCGAACTGGGCGTTGATGGCCGCCAACAACTCCGCCGACGGTTCCCCACCTTCACCGGGCGGAGCCATCACCGCCCAGAACTGGCTGTGGTTCCAGTGGCCGCCGCCGTTGTTGCGCACCGCGGCCGGGAAGCGTGAGATCTGGCCCTGCAGCGCATCAAGACTCAGCTTGGCCAGTTCAGGATGGGCCTTGATCTGGCCGTTGAGATTGGCTACGTAGGCGCCGTGGTGCCGGTCGTGGTGAATGCCCATCGTGGTGGCATCGATGGCGGGCTCGAGCGCATCGGGCGCATAGGGGAGGGGCGGCAACACAAACTCCGCCCAGGCCGGTGGGGCCATGGCCAACAGCAACACCAGCGCCAGGAGGCCGCTGAACAGGGCGCGCTTGATCACGGCTCAACCGGTGAGTGACATCCACCCTGACAGGGGCGCAGCGCATACTTGTATACAAGTGAGTCCGCTGCCATGGCGCCGCAACGCTGCACCTCCAGCCGGGAGGGGAAGGTTTTGCTCTCCTGCTGGATCACACCCGAGCAGCGCATGGAGCTCGATCGCATCTGGGCGGCCCAAGGCCACAGACCCCACGGCCGCACCCAGAAGGGCATGGAAGACATGATCGCCGTCTACCTGGCGGCTCAGGAGCAGATCTGAACCGATGAGCCAGCACCATCATCACGATCACGACCACAGCCACCACGACCACAGCCAGGCCGGCAGGGCGTTTCGTTGGAGCATCGTGCTCAACAGCGGGCTCACCGCCCTGCAGCTGGTGATCGGCTTCGGCTTCGGATCGCTCGCCCTGATCGGCGATGCCGTGCACAACCTCGGTGATGTGATTGGCCTGGTGCTCGGCTGGGGCGCCGAGCGGTTGAGCCTGAAACCTCCCCGCGGACGCTTCACCTACGGCTATGGCCGCAGCACCCAGATCGTGTCGCTGATCAATGCGCTGCTGATCTGTTCGGCCGGAACGGTGGTGGTGGTGGAGGCGATCCAGCGACTGGTGCACCCCGTGCCGCTGATCGCCGGCCCGGTGGCCTGGGCCGCCGCCGCAGGCATCGTGATCAACCTGCTGTCGGCGCGGCTGTTCGGTCACAACCACCACCACGACCTCAACCAGCGCGCGGCAGTGCTGCACCTGCTCACCGATGCGGCGGTGTCGGTGGCGGTGCTGGTGAGCGCCCTGGTGGTGGGCCTCACCGGCTGGTTCTGGCTCGATGCCATCACGGCGATCGGCGTGGGAGCGGCCGTGATCTGGAGTGCTGTGGATCTGCTGCGCGAGGCAATCGCCCTCAATCTCGATGCCACACCACGCCACATCAACCTGGCGGAGGTGAAGCAGCTGCTCACGGCTCTGCCTGGTGTGGAGAGCGTGGAGGCCCTGCACATCTGGGGGCTGAGCACCTCACGCACGGCCCTCACAGCCCACCTGGTGGTGGATGTCTCCTGTTTTGAGTCGAGTGCCCAGCACCCCCAGCAGCTGATCCAGCAGGCCCAGAGCGCCCTCGCCGGGGTGGGCATCCGCAAGAGCACCCTGCAGCTCGAAACCAGCCACCACCACTGCGGCGAGTCGCGATGAAGCTGCTGGTGGTGGAAGACGACTCCACCCTGCGCCACGCGCTGCTCCGCCTGGTGGCCCAATGGGGCTATGCGGCGCAGGCGGCAGCCAACGCCGGCGAAGCGCTGGATTGGCTGGAGCGTGATGGCTTCGATCTGGTGTTGCTCGATCTCGGCCTGCCCGATCGCGATGGCCTGGAGGTGTGCCGCAGGGTGCGACGCAGCCATGGGCAACACCAACCGTTGGTGTTGATGCTCACCGGCCGCGATGGTCGCGAGGACAAGCTCGCGGGCCTCGAGGGCGGCGCCGACGACTACGTGGTGAAGCCATTCGATCCTGAACTGCTCCAGGCGCGCATCCGCGCCCTGCTGCGCCGCGCCCACCGCCCCCTGCGTGCGCAGCTCACCTGGGGCAACCTGCAGCTCCACCCCGGCGACACAACGGCCCAGCTGGGGTGCAGGAGCCTGGAACTCACCCGCAAGGAGGCGCTGATCCTGGAGCAGCTGACCCGCGCCCAGGGCAGCGCCTGCAGCAAAGAGCAGCTGCTCGATGGTTTCGAGGATGGTCGCCGTGTGGTGGGCGACGACGCCCTACGCAGCCACATGCGCAATCTGCGCCAGAAACTCAGCGCCGCCGGCGGGCACGCCAATCTGATCGAAACGGTCTACGGCCTTGGCTACCGGCTCGCTGCCCCCTGATCCGCTGCGGCTGAAACGGCGACTGGCCCTGCAGGGGGGTGGCTTCGCCCTGCTGCTGCTGAGCGCTTTTGCCGGGTCGCTGTATTGGAAGGTGGCGCTGCAGCGCCAGAACGACCTGCGCACCGAACTGCGCCAGTTGATGGCAGCGGCCGCCAGCCAGCTGCCCCTGATCGCCCACGAAACCAGCGAGGCCGCAGGTGCGCGCAAATTTCAGCCCAACGCCCAACTGATCACAACGCCGGCGCTGGCGGAGCAGCGCATCCAGTGGTTCAGCCGCGATGGCTCGCTGCTGTTGCAGCAGGGGTCGCTGCAGCTGCCGCCGATCAACAGGGCCCGAACCCCCTGGCAGCAGTGGCCCGGAGGCATCAGCCTGTGGCAACCGGTGCTGGTGCGCAGCCCTGCGGGAGCGCCGCCCCAGCAGCTGGGGTCGGTGCGGGTGGCCGTCTCCGATCAGGCGGCCCAGGCAGATCTGCAGCGGCTGCGCAGCGGACTGCTCCTGGGCGGGATCGTCACCGTGCTGGCGGCGCTGCTGGTGGGCCGCCAGATGCTCAATGCCGCCTTCTGGCCGCTGCAGCAACAGGTGCGCGCCCTGGAGCGTTTCACGGCTGATGCCTCCCATGAGCTGCGCCATCCCCTCTCGGCCCTGCGGGCCCTGCTGGCGGCCGTGCCGGAGCCGCTGCGCCGTTAACCCCAACTGGCCTGGCGTGAACTCAACCAGCTCACCATCCAGCTGGGGGAGCTGGTGGATGATCTGCTGCTGCTGGCGCGGCAACGGCAGGAGCTCAGCGATCCCGCCGCGGCCCAGCGGGCCCTGGTGCGCTTCGATCTGCTCGAACTGCTCGACGATCTGATCCGCTGCTACAGCGCCCAGGCGAGGCAACGATCGATTCGCCTGAGCCTCAGCCCCGATCCCGCCAGCCACAGCGTTGCGATCGAAGCCCGCAGCGAGCAGCTGCTACGGCTGTTCACCAACCTGTTGCTCAATGCCATCCGCTACAGCCCCAGCGGCGGCCAGGTGGCCATCGAGGTGTCCACCTCCGCTCGGCAGATCACGGTGTTGGTGATCGATCAGGGACCCGGCATCCCCAGCGACGCGCAGGAGCAGGTGTTCGAGCGCTTCTGGCGCAGCAGCGATCAGGGCGGCCACAGCGGCCTGGGGCTGGCGATCGCCCGCAGCATCGCCCGCAGCCATGGCGGCGAGCTCTCCCTGCTCAGCGGTGAGCCGGGGCGTTGCACCCTGCAGGTGCTCTGGCCCCAACCACCCCCAATCTCATGACTTCTGCACGGGTGATGAGGCAGGTTTGGTGGATGAGCGCAGCGCTTTCCTCAGATCCCGGTGTGGCCGCCTTCGGGGCCAGCCTCACGGCCATCACCCTGGCGGAGCTGGGGGACAAAACCTTCTTCATGGCTCTGATCCTGGCCACGCGGCACCGGGCCAGAGATGTGTTCATCGGTGCCTTTGCGGCCCTCGCCGCCGTCACCCTGATCTCCCTGGGGCTGGGCTACGGGCTGCGGGAGCTGTTGCCGGCCAGCGTGGTGCCCTGGCTGGCGGCGCTGCTGTTTGCCGGCTTCGGCGTGAAGCTGCTGATCGATGCCCAGGGCATGGGGGCCGACGAGGCCGAAGCGGAGGAACAAGAGGCGGAGCAGGTGATCGACGAGGCCGAAAGCCGCTCCCGCATCACCACCACCTGGGCTGTGATCTGGGAAGCCTTTGCGCTGGTGTTCATCGCCGAGCTGGGCGATCGCACCCAGTTCACCACCATCTTTTTGGCCACAGCACCGGCCTTCTCCTTTGCCGGGCTGTTGGCGGGCACCCTGGCGGGCCACGCCCTCGTCACCTGGCTGGCGGTGGGTGCGGGGCAGTGGATCGGAGGCCGCATCAGCGAACGGCTGCTCTATCAACTGAGCGGCGGGCTGTTCATCGCCTTCGGGCTGTTCTCCCTGCACCAGGCCCTCACCTAATCCAGCCGATGGCACCAACCTCTCCTTATCAACCCTCGCTCCTGCGCCTGCTGCACGGCGCCATGGTGGTGCTGGTGCCGCTGGCCTGGCTGAGCGGCGCGGTTGTGTATTCCAATCTCGACGGCCGCTGGCTGCCCCTGCCCGTTCAGCTCCCCGGCGACTGGATCGAGATCCACGGCAGCATCGGCGTGCTGCTCTGGCCGCTGGCGCTGCTGTTCGCCCTGGTGGCCTTCAGCCTCGGCCGCCACAAACTCCGCCAGCCCGCGAACGCCACCGCCCTGATCGGCCTGGGGCTGGCGGTGGGCAGCGGCAAGCTGATGCAGGAGGACTGGCTGCGCGAGGGCCGGCTCGACCACGTGGTGTATCACCTGCACCTGCTGGCCTGGCTGCTGATCGCTGCGGCCCTGCTCTGGCATGTGGAGGCGGTGCTTCGGCGTGGTGGCCGCAGCCTGGCGGGGTCGATGTTCAGCCCAACCCTGCGAGCCAACGACCATCCCCGCCTGTGGCTGGATCAGCTGACCCGCCCGTTTCAGAAGCGCTGATGGCGTGAGAGTGGAGGCCGGTCTGTTGATCTGCCTGGATGAGCGTCACGCCCCCGATCGCCGGCCGCGAAGCTGAACTGGAGCGGTTGATGCAGCAGCACCAGCCCCTGCAGAGCAGCATCTGTCCCGAGCGCTTCCAAAGCCTGCGCTCGGCCTTTGCCTGTGCGCTGCACATGCATCAGCCAACGATCCCGGCGGGCGCCGATGGGGAGCTGATCTCCCATCTCCGCTACATGTTCGAGCACCCGGGTGAGGGCGATAACCACAACGCCGAACCCTTCGCCCAGTGCTACCGGCGCCTGGCCGACCTGCTGCCGGAGCTGATCCAGCAGGGCTGCGCGCCGCGGATCATGCTCGATTACTCCGGCACCCTGCTCTGGGGCTTTGAGCAGATGGGCCGCCGCGACATCCTCGATGCGCTGCGCTACCTGGCCTGCGACCCGCTGATGCAGCAGCACGTGGAGTGGCTCGGCAGCTTCTGGGGCCACGCCGTGGCGCCCTCCACACCGATCCCTGATCTGAAGCTGCACATCCAGGCCTGGCAGCACCAGTTCGCCGCCCTGTTCGGCAGCGAAGCCCTCAGCCGCGTGCGGGGGTTTTCGCCGCCTGAGATGCATCTGCCCAACCATCCCGACACCCTGTTCGCCCTGGTGAAGGCGCTTCGGGATTGCGGCTACCAATGGCTGCTGGTGCAGGAGCACAGCGTGGAAAACCTCGATGGTTCCCGGCTGAGCAGCGCGCAAAAGGTGTTGCCCAACCGTTTGATCGCTCGCAACAGCAACGGCGAGAGCGTGAGCATCACCGCGCTGATCAAAACCCAAGGCTCAGACACGAAATTGGTGGGTCAGATGCAGCCCTGCTACGAGGCCCTGGGCCTGGGCCCGCTGCCCCTGGGAGAGCGCCAGGTGCCGCCGCTGGTGAGCCAGATCGCCGATGGCGAAAACGGCGGCGTGATGATGAATGAGTTCCCGGCAGCCTTCATCCAGGCACACCAGAAGCTGCGCGATCAGCCGAGCACCGCAGCTCTGAACGGCAGTGAGTATCTGCAGTTGCTGCAGATCGCTGAAAGCGACTACCCCGCCATTCAGGCGGTGCGCCAGCAACAGCTCTGGCAACAGCTGGGTGATGCGCAGGGCCCCGCAGCTGTGGATGCGGCCATCGCCCGCTGCCAGGCGCTGGATCCCACGTTCAGCATGGAAGGGGCCTCCTGGACCAACAACCTCAGCTGGGTGCAGGGCTACGAGAACGTGCTGGGGCCGATGCAGCAGCTCAGCGCTGCCTTTCACCAAACCTTTGATTCACAGATGCACCACGACCCTGCCACCACGCAAACGGCTCCTTACCAGGAGGCGTTGCTGCATCTGCTGCTGCTGGAAACCAGCTGCTTTCGCTACTGGGGTCAGGGCACCTGGACCGACTACGCCCGCGAACTGCATCGCCGGGGCGAGGCGGTGCTCACAGCCCAAACACCGCCGTCACCCCGCTAGCCGCGCAATCTTTCGTTACAGTCGCCAGAGTTCCGTGCTGGCTGCGTGGTCGCCACCGTTGCCATTGATCTCGCCAGCCTGCTGTTCGGGCTTCCCCTACGGCAACTGGCGGCAGGCGCAAGTCTGATCAGCGATCAGATCAACGTGCTCATCCAGGCGCCCAGTGCTGGCCGGCTCAGCCCTGGCTGAACGCACCCACCACCGCCATCACCAGCAGCGCAATGCTGCTGAGAAAGCTGATCCCGAAACCGGGGCCCCGCTGACCAGGGGCGAGGCGATAGCCCACGCCGTAGGCCACGCGGCCGCCCACCCAGATGAAGCCGAGCAGTGAAGCCCAGGTTTCACTGGCCATCAGGGCTGCCAGCCAGAACACCGGCAGGAAGAACACCAGCTGCTCCAGGGTGTTCTGCTGCACCCGCAGGGCACATTCAAACGGCTCCGGGCCCGTGGTGGCCGGCGGCATCACCTTGTGCTTCACCCGCGCCTGGCCCACGGCCATCGCCGTGCCCTGATAGATGATCACGGCGGCCAGGGTGACAACGGCCGGAATGGTGGGAACGGGCATCAACGGCTCGCAGCAGAGGCCCCAACAATGCCACTGGTTCAGCGTCCGCAGGCCTGGCGTACCTCACGGTTCGAACCCTCAAGGGTGGTGCCAGTCCCAGGGTTGAAAGAGCTGCTGAGCATCACTGCTTCCGCTCCCAGCAAGGCGGTGGTGCAGCGCCAGAGCTTCGCGTTGTCGGCCCAGCGCTTCAGGACATGGGATTGCTCCAGCGCTGCCCGGCACACCGCAGCTGATCCCGTTTCGGCGCACCGCTGGCGCTGGGCCTCGAGGGCGCTCCAGGCCTGAGCGTCAGCCGGGTGAGGCCACAGCAGCACCAGCGCGGCCAGGGGGGCGATCCAGCGTTGTTGCATCGGCCAATCCTGAGCGATCACACAACAAAGCCCGGGACGTGGGTCCCGGGCGTTTGCCTGCTCAGCCGATCGGCCCGCAGAGGTGGGGCCAGCATTGCAATCGTGATGCCTATGAACAACCGTGATCCGTGGATCAGGGTTCTGAATCTTGAGTTGTGGGTCGGAGCTGCCGGCGCTGGCACCTGGGGCCAGGTGTCTAGGGGGACGTCCCGCAGAGTCCGGGGCACCTGAAACGGCGCGATGGACGGCGTGAAACACGCACCGGGGTCGTCAGAGATCCGTTGAGAGTGTTGGAGCAGGGGCCGGATCGTCAGCGCGCTCCTAGCTGGTGCTCAGGGGGGGTGTCGTCCATCAATGGCGCCTCCGAATCCCGTTGCCTTCACGATGAACCGGCTTCACACCACGGGCAAGCCCCGCAGCGGGATCGACATCGCTCTTCACCCAGCGCAATCACCGTTCATGAAGGGCGATTACGACGCGAGCCGCTCCACCGCGCAGGCATCCGATCAGCACCTGGTTTCAACGCTGCTCCTGCAGCAGGTGCTGGAGGTAGGGGATCAACCGAAAGGCAGGTTCCCCGGGATAGACGATGTCAGCGATACGCCAACCCTCGGGTTGGCTGTTTTGGAGGATGTAGCGCAACTGCTGCAACGGCTCATCCGATCGATTCCGCAGCCCGGCCCGCACCGCCACCAGCGCCTGCAACCGTCCCGACGGCAGTGGGCTGCAACCGAGCAGGGAGGCAGAGAACGTGGTCACCTGGGTGCCGCTGAAGAGATCGAAATCCACAAAGCGTCCATCGGCCGGTGTGAGCGCCTGGGCTCGCATCAGCAACTGATAGAGCTCAGGCGTGAATCGCTGCCGTTGGCTGGCGATGGTGTGATCAGCCGAAGGTCCCTGCTGCTGCAGATGCCAGCGATAAAGAGCCTGAATCTGGCTGCGCACGGGAGTCGGGCAGAGAGACGCGCGGGCAGCCGTGCTTGTGGCAACGCTGGAGGCGACCGGAAGCGCCACGGTAATGAACATGGCGGCTGACACGACAAAGACTAGAGGCGAGTGCACCACAAGCAGCGAGCTGACCACCCATAGTGAGGGCAGCGTTGTCCTGCCTGTGAAAGAGATCAGTCTGTTGGAACTGGTGCTGCGCGCCGCTGCACGGGTAGCTGCTGTTTCAGGTGTGATCGGCCTACTCGTCTGGCTCACCTGGGTGATGCTCGATGTGAAGAACATGCAGTCAGGCTTCACCCTGCCCTACTGAGCACACACCGGCTCAGCTGCCAAACGGCAGGGACGAATGATGCAGAACGATCCGCACCGTGCCATCGCTCTCACGCACGAACCCCCAGGTTTTATCCACCGTGGTCACCTGGCCCGCTGCATCGGTGAAGCTCACATTGCCCATGGTGGTGGCGTGGCTGCCACGGAGTTGGATCACATGGTTGCTAACCTCACAACTGCGCCAGGGCTTGATGGCAAACCCCTTGTCCTTGGGGAAGGCCGGATCGCCACCCACGAAATAGGCGATGGCTCCAGCCCGGGTGGCCCGGAACGTTTGAGCACCGGAGGCAAGCGTGGGCTTGAAGGCCACAGGCCCGTATTGATAGGCATAGGCCTGATCGATCACCGCTTCCGCCGCGACCTTGGCCTTGGCATACCCGCCAGAGCGGTAGGCGGCACCGATGTTGAGCAGCCCCTGGCACCAGCCCCGCTGGGCCGCCACCACCTGAGCCTGCGTGATGTTGCTGTCGAACACCTGCACGGTTGGTGCCGCCTGGAGCGGCCAGGCCAGCCCCACCAACAGCACAGGCAGCCCCCACACCAGACGACGACGGGTCACAGAGACGGGGCAGACAGAGATCTCACCATGACCAACAGCACGCCCAAACGCAAATAGTACATTTACACCAGCGGCGACGAGTCATGGAGGAACCTCGCTTCCTGGCGGTGCGGGTGGGTGATCTGGTGGCCGTTCAGGCCAGCGCCACCTGGTGGATCGGTCAGGTGATTCACGCCGAAGGCGGCGCACGCTGCAACGCCAACTCACTGTTTCAGATCGCCTGCATCGACACCGGCGCGATTCGAACGGTGAATGCCGACGCGGTGGTCGACATCGTCCGTGCCCGTGGGGCTAAAGCCCCGGGTACGGCCCAGACGATGCACGATCGAGACCAAGCTCAACCAGAAGCGTCAATAGTCACAGGATCACCGACGATCCAGAATCACAGCCTTCTTAGCAAGAGAGAAGACTCTGCAAGCCAAGCAGAAGCCAACAAGAAAACCGATGCAATCAATAAAAGCTCAAGGAATGAACCAAGGCTAACAACACAAAAACTGGGGAAGCACACCGATGAAGGACAAACTAGAGGTGATGATGCACAACAGAAGCGTCAGCAATGGGAAAGGGAGGAGCCCCCAAGAGTGATGGATGAAGTTGCGTAGAGGAGGAGATATAACTAGAACCATCCACATTGAGACCATTCGCAAGAGGCGAACTCTCACCAAGAGGATAGGAATAGTTTCCAGATAGAGTTAGACCAAGGGCGTCAGTGGCTTGGATAAGCGACTGAGACGAGGAGTCAATCGAACGAAAGGAGTCAAACAGCAGGCGACGCAGGCGAGGAGATTCACCCAAATACATGAAGAGATCCCCGTCAATGTTCATATTATTAACAAGCTGTGCGTCAAGATACAAGCCATAAGACTTGATGTTAGCGAGGACCTCAGGGGAATAAGAAACGATCGACGATGAGCGATCATCAGAAACGAGCCTGAAGCTGGATCGAACATTCAGATCTGAAACGCCTTGATAGGCGTATCGAAAGTCACCAGTTGTGTGGTCGTAGTACTGATCGGAAAGGGCATCAATACTGACAGGGTCAGAGGGGTCGTAGGGACCGGTGTAGTCGACAACTTGCTGGACGTAGGATAAAGGCTGGCTGTCAATAAGAACGCGATTGGTAAGACGATGCAACTCCGATGGGGAAGGCAACCGACCGAGAGTAGACACGAAGAGACCAATAATGTCACCAGCAACGGAGCGATAGGTAGGGCTGGCAGCAAAGTAGGGAAGGCTTGCCCGCGTTGATTGTGATGTGTAATTAGTAATATCAGAGTCAATGCCATTCGAGGCGATCAGGACAGGATTAGCCAAGTAACCAATGAAGCTAGCGTCTAATGAATAAGAAGCACCTGTCACTGGATCCAGACCAGGTAGGTTATCGGCCAGTGTGAACTGATCTGCAATTAACCAGTCAAATCCAAGATCAGCCCTGATCCTGCCAACAGGCCGCGTGAGAAGAGTCTGCTCGTCGGCATCGGCGTATCCATAATACTTAGCAGCGTCGTAATATGGATTGTCTGCAAGGCGTGAATGCGCAACATACTTAGCGGCACGCATAGTTGCAGCTTTAACCAAGCCATCAGGGTGATCGATCTGATAGAGATACAGGGTTTCAAGGCCTAGATTGTGGAAACTCGAATAACCGCTTGTTAAGCCGATACGTCCTTCAAGACCCGGTTTAAACAGAGAAAGTACGTTACCGGAACGCGTGGATCGAACTTCAACAGGGCTGCCATCCTCTTGATTACCAATAAAGGCGATATCAGAAAAGTTATCGGCATCAAAATCACCAATTCTGAAACGTGTTTCAGAAAGGTTGGACAAGCCGGGGGAACTAGTAAATGCATAGGTCTCACCGGCAAACTGGAAGCCACCGGGAACTCGCGTAAAGACGCGAAGACGATTGCCACCACCCGAACCAGCACCAATAACAATGTCACTTAGACCGTCTCCGGTTACATCATTAACATCAACATATAGGCCATGGTCCCACGAGGCATTAATGTCTGCACTAGGAATTAACTGACCAGCTTCATAGTCTGAAAATGCATTAAACCGAAACTTAACCTGAAGCGTTCTCCCGTCGACAACAGTGACGACATCAGATCCAGAATCACCATTGACAATGGTAATGTCACTGTAGCCATCTTTATCGAGATCACCAAAAGCAATGCGACGCTGAACAGACGTATCAGAAGAAATCAGCTTAGGCTCCAGACTAGAGGAACGATAGATTTGAATCGAGTCGCCGATATCGAAGGTTTTCTGCTTTGCAAACCAACTGCGCTGCATATTGTCGATGATCTTAACGATCATGCCTTGGCCAGAGTCTTCATGTGGAAGGATATGACAGTGCTGAAGAAATCCACCGGTATAGTTATCAAAGGTCGTAGCCGTCGTAATACGACCTGGCTCTAACTGGTTAAAGATTGCAGGAGTAGGATAACGATTACTGCTTGGGGAAGAATAGGATTGATACTGAATCAAGCCTGCCGGCAGTGCAACATTATCCATGCGCACAGGTGATCCAGCGTAGGATTCACCATTCAGCACGTTTGCAGGATCGTATTGAACCAGCTGGTCAATTAGGGAGTAAAGACGATCCACAGACAAGTGATTATCTGTGATCTGTTGGTTTAGAACACGAAGCAAAGCCGTTGTGACAACAGTATAGGGCTGTGTTTGGGCAACCTTGTTAACAGCATAGAGTGCAGCTGTGGTCAGATTGTTCAGGCGGTCGCGAGTACGCTGGCCAGCCTCACTTGCAGTTAATGTGTCGAGTAGAATGAGAGGGAATCGCTCTACACCAACCTTTTTCAGAAGCTTCGCATACCGCTGCGATTTGGCCACATCATAGATATTTTCTCGAGTGATAGTATAGTAAGCGCCATCAGCTATCTGTTGGTATTTGTCTTTGGTGAGATCTTGTTCAGTAACATAGAAGCGAAGAAACTCTGCGGAATATTGCTCAGAGGTGGAGAGGATTCTGGCGAGATCTTCCCTTGTCAAAGAATCCGAAAGTTGTTGCGAGAACTGTGAGAGTTCGTCAGGAGTAGGTATCCTGCCGAGATAAGCAACAAATAGCTTAATAACGTCGCGACTAGCAGAACTGTCAGCGATCAAAGGGGCTAGAGGGGTTCGCTGCTGAGGTGCGTCGGTTGTGGGAACAATCTGAAAGTGATTTTGATGTGGATGGAACGGATGCTGCTCTGTCGCCCAATTCTCATGATGCCAATATTCCAAGGAATCAAGCTGGGTAATAAGCGCAGGGTTATAAGGTAGAACGTTGTCGTTAATCAGAAAGGGTGGATTGTAGCCTGCGTATCGATTGGGTTCGCCATTCTTAAGTATTTTTGTCGTGTTGTAAATACCACCATTGATTTTCCGAAAGCGATTCGGACCCTCGATAAAGGAATCACCAGACCACGTAATACGTCGGTCCCGAAGAGGTTGGTATGCGGCAAGATCAAGATTAATAGACTCATAGGGCTTCTCAGGAGTGATATCAGAAGGAACGACTGATGGAGCAGAGACAGTCGGACCAGCTACTGAAAGTGTGCCAAGTTCAATATCAGGCCAGATCCAGCCACCTGCACGTAGACCAGCGCCAGTCCATGCTTCGGATATAATCTTGTAGTCGCCAGGAGTCTTGAAGTAGGCAAGAGTTTCATAGCGACGGGCCGGACTAAGGTATAGATTGTTACTGAGGCTTGGGGATGGAAGATTAGTGACTGTTTCTCCGACTGGGTCTTCTAGTTGCAAACCGTTAAGGATGGTATTATTGATACCGGTAAACGCTTGCTCCACAGTGGGAGTTTGGTAGCCATCCTTTCCATAGATATAGAGATCAACCGAATCTCCCCATGTTGACTTATCCTTGATATCAAATGGTATACCATCAAGCGTCTTGATGATCTTGGTATTCAGAAAGCTATTGCTGGTGTAGTTGATAAAGGAGAAGGAATTCCATTCACCAGTAGTGAATCCTGTTTTAAATGGCAGATACTCACCATTAATGAGGTAGATATTGCGTGCTGTCTCCTCAGGCGTAAATCCACTGGTAATCGCCTCGAAGCGCGCTGTTTGCTGGTTATATGTAACGTTGAAGTTCTTTATACCAATAAAATTGCGCTTGGCCGAGCTGAAGTCAGGCAAGTAGGAAAGGGCATCACCAATCTGTAGATTGCCAAATGCACCTCCATAAACTTGACCATTTGCTGATCCATGAAAGTGAGGGTGCCACCAAGACAGACCTTCATGATGCGACTTGGGGACTTTGATTGTGTTTGTATAGTCACTACGATTTTCAATATCAACATTATCGCCGTATCCTTTAGGTGATACATTAAGGCCATGAAAGTGAGTGTTAGTTGAACCTGCTCCACCACTTTCCATAAAGGCAACGCCCGAAGTGCTCGTAGCTGGATGCTTGTGGATACTTTTAACGTCACCAAAGAACTTAGTTACAAGATTAAGTGTTTGGCCGGGGTCAAGTGCTATGTGTGAGCCTGGGCTATCGAAATCAACTAGGCCAGTGGAGTCGAGATGACCGTATGAATAAAGATAGACAGGAGAGTAGGTGCTTTTATTTTGATTATTGAGATCCTCGTATGAAAAGAGCAGTTCATTGCTTGTATTATCATTTGTCGGGAAACGGAGACCTAGAACATTCTCAACAAAAGATGAAAGGCCAGCAATCCGAAACGGACCATTGCCGAAATAATTGGTGTAGTTAATGATACCATTCTTAATTCCATCTTCGTCATCGGGACCTCCATCGTAAACGTAGTACTTCGGGAAAAAAGCACCACGCAGGGATTCGGGAACAAATGAACTACCGGACATACCTAATGGGCATCTGAATCAATAGTAACGCGCCTTCGCCAAAGCTGAATGAGAACAGACTGAGAAATGAGTGACAACCAATGGAGAGAGTATTAAGAATAGCGAAAGGACGTGTTGCATCCATTCTCGCCAGGTAAAGTGTTAAATATTGGACTTTCAGCGTGAAACACAAGCTATTGATCACTGTATTGCTAGTTGCGGCACTTGAAGCTTGTTTTTGTACAAGTGCTAGTCGTGCGGAAGATCAAAGAAGCGTATTAGAGGTCTTTAGAGCAAAAAAGAGTATTATAATAGATAAACCTTGCCCTGGTGTTTGGAGTGTCATCTCTGATTTTAGCGGAATTGCTAAATGGTACTCAGGTTTCAAGGTTTCTACGAGAATTAAAGGGGTAGCCGGTCAGGTTGGTGAAGTTAGGGGGCTAACAAGAAGCACAAATGGACAGTTGGTCCATGAAGAGTTAATCTATATTGATCCGCAAGATATGGAATTGGCATATACACATACCTTCAATGGGCCCGTAAAGGAAAGCATTGCAATCGTTGGTCTTACACAAATAGCTGCAAACCAGTGCCTTGTTAGTTGGGGGAATGTTATGAAGCTGAATCAAGGACAGGACCCAGTTCTTACAGTGAAGAGGTTTAATGATGCTTACAGTAAAGTACTATCCGATCTCAAGGTCTATCTTGAATAAGGTTTTGTTGGGTTAGTATATTACGTATTGGCTAAGCGATCTTAGTCAACTCAACTGGCGAGACCTGATCGCACTACATGTGCCAAGATCGTATCTGGCACAAAGCCTGTCAATATCTTTTTGGACTAGAAGAGAATAAGTCGGGTTTTGGAAAGGCTAATGAGGCTGTTCGCTTCTCTGATTGCAAGCTCGGTGTTTGCAGCAGCTGCAGTGCCATTGGCAAGCGGAGCAGCAGAGCAGAGTTTAGACCATATAGCTAAAGAGGCTGGGGTAAATGACTGTCCTCTCAACTTGCCATACGATTCTGTCAACATCCTTAAACAGCTGACGCGCTGCATTGAGAGTTCAACCCTATCATCTTTGCAAAGAGACCGTCTGTGGAGGATTAGAGAAAGCCTTTATGAGCTCAGTCGTACCAATCAAAGTGCTGGATTAGAGGCAGTCGAAATGGTTCTGGCTCGTCTTCAGAGTCAGGTGAATCAACTCAAGAAAGACGTCTCTGAATTATCAATTGCCCAGGCAGAATCGGATAGATCTTACAAAGCCAAAGAATCTGCGCTCAATCAGACAATTACCCAACTCCGCGACCAAGTAGCAGAGCTTAAATCTTCTAAGTCACCTGTGCTTGCAGCGCAGCCAGTAACACTGCCAGCAGAACAACCGCCCAAAGAAGCACCTAATTTTAAACCAACTCTAACCATATCTGGCTCGGCGAACCTTGTTATAGGAGGTGTGGATGGACCAAATGATAGCCTGTCAAGTAATTTCTGGAATTCAAGGATCACCTCTGTTAACAGGTCTTTTGCTAATGAGTCTGTAGAGTTAATGCCTGAGTCTGTCTCTGGTGCGACAAACAGTGCCGGTGGGTCGGCTTTTGCATATTATAAGTCTGGTCAGAGTAACCAGTTCTATCCACCGAGCGGATTAGATGCAGTCAATGACAAGATTGCGTCAAACTATTCTCTTGCATCTAGCTGGACTGGAGGCAAGGTAAAGTTTACATCTCTCAGTCGAGGTGGTAATCTTATTATAACAGACCCATCTGACCCCAACTATGACAAGGCTGATCCCAAGACATTGGATAAAGCGGGTTACGAACTTGCTGTAAATCTGAAGGGTCAGCCGATCTTACCAAATTCTGGGTTAGGAGGTCTTAAGAATCCCGAAGCAGATTATAGTCCTGTCGATTCTGCAAGTTTCAATCAAAAGAACCTTGGTTCTGATATCACCTTTGCAGGTGTTCCATTAGCGAAGAGTGACATTCAGAAATTAATTAATTTGGGCAATGCTGCAAGAACTGAAAAGGTTAGACGAGATGCAAAGGATTCATTCACCTATATCGCAAAAGCTGGCGATACTATTAGCACTGTTGCTAACTCAAACTCAACATCGGCAAGTCGTTTACTAGAATTTAATCCGCAGCTTCCGCAGTCTGTTGACAAGAATACAATCCTCAAACAAGGTACACGCCTTAACGTTCCAACTGTGGGATGTGTTAAACTATGCCAAGGTTTGAATACAGTTTCAGACGGTGGTTTAGTCACTAATACAACACAGTATGATGACTTGCTTAATATAGCCGTTGCAGAATACGGATCACTCACAACCAAACAACAGAACTCGAAGGGTGTTAAGCAGGCAGCTCAGGCCTTCATTCGCTCTCTGGCTGGAAGTGATGTGTCTGACAATATTGAGACTGAAGACTTTAATTTCCAACGAAGCTATACCTTTAATAATGACGTAAAGGTGCATTTTCGGACCAGCTTCACTGGCACGGATCTACTCAATATCTCTTTGAGATATCGTAATATTCTTCCCTACGGCGAACGTGGCAGATTTCCTGCTTTGAATCTTGCCTACGGCTTTGGAAGTATTGATAGCAATGATGTGACTTTTGATCGCCTTTGGTGGAAGATACCTCTGAATAAAGATGCTAATTTCATTATAGGCACACGATATAAAGACTATGATATGCTTCCTGTTCAATATGGCACATTCTATCCCGTCGAACAACAGAACTACTTTTTTGCAAGTGGTGCAGGCTTAGCAGATTATGTAGGGTCTGGTGCTGGTGTAACAATTAAGAATGTTGCGAAGAACTTCCTAGGTGGCAATCTCCATATTGGAGGCGGCTACATAGCGAACCAAGCTGATGCCTTGAATCCTGTCAGTAATAGTTACCAGCAAAAGGGCATCATTGGTCGTGACACACGCTTCAGAGCACCTCTACAAGTTGGATACGTTTCAAATGATGGTAACGTTATAGCATCGTTGAACTACGTCTATAGTAGAGGTGATACATTGAATTCGTTTGTCGGAACAAACCTATCAGCTAATCCTTTCTTCTATGACGTTGATTCATATAGCCAACTAGGACTAACGTTTGCGTGGCAGTTCAACGAGGATGTCTCGCTCAATCTTGTATATAATAACTTTATGTATACATCTAGGTATGATGTCAATGTGCTAGGGGTACCAATGGCTAAAGCTGGCGATCAAGCGAGAGCTCAGAGCTGGATGGCTGCCTTAGTCTTCACAGATTTTCTCGTTGATAACAGCACCTCTGCACTTGCAGTAGGCCAAGTTCCCTATGTCTATAGTAATCAATCTGCATGGGGTACAAACGTTGCACCGTTTGCATTCGAAGCCTGGTATAACTATCCTCTTTCTGATCGTGTATTTATTCAGCCTGCTCTCTTCTTTGTTACCAATCACGACGGTTTTGCATCTGGGGGCACCGACTGGGGCAGTACATTTAGAGTTTATCTAAACTTCTAAGTCATAGGCATTTAGGTAGTAGTCAGGAGGCTTTCCTGAAGGATACTTTAAACCATTATATATAGACCGAGGTACGTGCGTTATAAACACGGTTACCAGCTACCCATTGCGAACTAGTATATGTGACGTGACCCCCTTTATCGGTCCAGTGCTTATGAGAGCGGGTGGTCGTAGTCATGCTGCAGCTCCTTGTTGAGCTGCCTCCAGGGGCGTACGCCCCTGGAGGGCCGAATGTGGCCTGAATGTGTTGTACTCCCAGCGCCAGCGATCAGCCAGGAGTTGAGCCTCGGGAGCTGTAGTGAACAGCTCGGTGTTGAGGAACTCATCCCGGAATCTTCCGTTGAACGATTCCGCAAAGCCGTTCTCCCATG
>Ga0194123_10001275_pt1 | contig 39019 bp, 32 predicted proteins | sample TA2MahsurfametaG_5_FD_155479 | JGI IMG/M metagenome (GOLD analysis project Ga0194123, IMG submission 155479) | Freshwater microbial communities from Lake Tanganyika, Tanzania - TA2015023 Mahale A surface | ecosystem: Environmental > Aquatic > Freshwater > Lake | place: Tanzania: Lake Tanganyika... | reverse complement strand
ATCTTCACGAAGTTCATCGACAGGTTGACCGTGCCGGTCGCGCCGCTTGAGGCACCACCGCCGCCGCCGGAACTGACGATCTTCTCTCCGACGTCGGCGAAGTCACCGTCGGCATTGATGTCGAGGTAAATCACACTGCCGTCATCCGAGCCGACGCCGAAGGTGTAATCGCCGGTACCGCCGATGGTGACGTCGAACCAACCGGTCCACAGCACACTGAAGTCGCTGTCGTTGGTGATGCCCGGCAGCGCAGTCAGCGTGCCGTTCGGATAGGAGATCGCGCCAGTCTCGACGAACGTGCCGCTGGGAGTAGCGCTGGTGAGGCCGGTAATCGGGTCAAGATTGCTCGATCCGGCGAGAGTGTCGAAGGTCTTGCCGAGCAGACCGCCGTTGACGACTGTGAGAGTGATCGTGCGGGTGCGCGTGATGCCCTCGCCGATGGCCGTCAGAGTGTATGACGTCGTGGCTTGGGGTGAAAGCGTGGCGCTGCCGGTGGCCGACACGCTGCCGATGCTGTTGTTGATACTGATCGAATCGGCGTTGGAGACGTTCCACGTGAGCGTGGTGGATGAACCAATGACGATCACGGGATCCGCCACGGCAAAGGTGTTGACGGCCGGGCCGGCGAACGGAGGCAGCGCGAAGTCCGCCATGTAGGCTTTGCGGGTGGTGGGCACGCTGTAGTTCGTCTGTGTGTCGAGCGTTTTCCAGTTCACCCCGTCGTGACTGCCGTCGACCGTCCAACTGATCGGGTCGCGGTCGTCGGAGTCGTTGCCGGTGGCCCAGCGGTAGGCCGTGACGTTCTGGGTGGTGCCGAAGTCGTACACGAGCGGCTTCTTGTTGCCGTCGAGCCACTTGGTGTTGAGGTCGTTGTCGTTGGCCTTGTTGGAACCCTCGCCGTCGGCGGGTTGGTTCGAGCCGCCCGGGTTGCTCGTCGTGGTCGCCGCAACGCGCACGCCGTCGAGCACCATCTGGAACTCGACGAGCTGCACCATGTTCTTGCCGCCGCGCAGCGTCACCGGGACGAAACGGTAGTAGCGGTAGGGTCCGGGCTCCATCACTGTCACGGTGACGATGGAGGTCTTGGTGATGCCACCGAATTCCGCGGTGAGCGTGTAGGTGGTGGTGGTGGCTGGCGAAACGGTGGTCGAACCCGAGGCGGCCACCGAGCCCACGCCATTGTCGATGCTCACGGAGCTGGCTCCCGTCGCGTCCCACGTGAGCGTCGAACTGCCACCGGTATCGATGGCAAGTGAACTGGCGCTGAATGGGATCTTGGATTTAAGCGAGACGAGAACCGCACCCACTTGCTGTAAAGTCAATAACTTGGTGACAGAGCCACTGCCTGTGCTGCCTGCACTCGATTTCGATGCCCATGCCACGCCAACGGAAGAGCCGCCTCTGGTGATCTCAGCGATTTCAGTCAGCGAGCCCGGGGAGGTCGTGCTCCAGTTCGACCAAGTCTGGCTGGCCCCACCGACCATGCCGAACATGACCACCGCAGCATTCGGGCTGTTGGTCGTGATGGCATTGGCCGATACTGATTGACTGCCAGCGGCACCGACCAAGATCGTACCTTGGGCATCAATCGGACTGGACTCGACACCACTGAAAGCAACGATCGCGCCTGACGCACCGTTTGAGTCGTTGTTGGTGATGTTTGCACTCAGATTGAACGTGTAGCTGACCCCCTCGCTCGCGCCCGCCACTTTGTAAAAAACTCCGCCGCGGGTTTTGTTGTTAGTCGCCGTCGGGTTGAGGTTTTCCTCCGAGATAGTCGTCCAACCCGTGGGCGGAGCGATGTCTCCGAGGTTTTGGGAATTCATTGTAATGGACGCAAGCATCACGTCGCCTTCAACCACGCCAGACGGCTTGTCGATCACAATCGTGGATGGGGAGCCTTTGGACTTGTTGGTGGTGGATACAGCCCTCACCGCGATCTGCGCGTGCAGGGGTGCCAGGGTGACACAGGCGATCGCCAGCAGGGCGGATCGGGTGGAGGCGATGCGGCGGAGCAAGTTCGTCGTGGTCATCGGGTGGTGGGGTTTGGTTTGAGGACTACAGTGGGATTTTCGTAAGTTGAATCTTGATGCATACGCTACGCATCCGAGGAGTCGGAGCCAAGAAAAAAACAAGTCAGCAGCTGAAAAATCCGGAGTCGGGTGCCATCACGCATCCAAACGTCGCGACAATCACAAGTAATGGCACGGATTTCCGAAACATCAAGATCCTCGATGAAACGGATTCAAGTGGGCAAAACGAGCCCCGGCTTGGTCCAAATTCCGAGCAACCACCGCCACCTGATAGAGACGAGTGAAATCGTTCAGCGGCCGCTGAGCGACGGTTTGCCGACGACCGTGGTCAGCACCTTGGGCGCGGGCAGCTTGACGACCTTCCTGCGGTTCGCGAAGGCCGGAATGGCCGAGGTGATGAGCAGGACCGTGGTGAGCAGGGCGATGGAACGATTCATGACTGCCTGAAGGTGAACTCAATTCATTCAAACAAAGGGCCTCAAGTCAACCGGAAAAATCCAGGATGGCGGATTTTCTGCGGTTTTTCAGGGACCCTGAGCTTCACCCAGCAGCGCATCGGCGCGTTGACGCAGGGTTTCCGAGCGTGCGGCGGTTTCGCGGATCCGCGCCTCAACGGTCGGCAGAACCGCCACCGGCCAGCGCGCGTCGTGCTCACGTGCCCGCCGCAGGGCATCCTGCCAGAGGTCGGCGGTGGCGGCCTCGTCGATGGCCGACCATGCCTCGGCCTGGTCGAGCGGCAGGGTGATCCACTGCGGATCCAGCGCGCGGTGGGCGGCAAAGGCTTGGCGAGCGAGCGCGTCGCGGTCGTCGAAGTGCAGCGCGAGCAGACCAAGCAACCCATGGCCCGCCGCGTGCATGGGCAATGGCTCCATCGCCTGATGCAACGAGGCGATCTGCTGCTCAAGTGGATCCGCACCGGGCGGAGGATCGGGCAACGCAATCCCCTGCCCTGCCGCAGCGAGCTGTTGTTTGCGATCCTGCCACCAGACCGACTCGGCATGACGCATCACCGCCTCAAGCCGCTCGCTGGGGAGACGCGGGGTGTGATTGACCTCACCGCGCATCAACCACAGCGCGAACAGTGCAACGAACGCGGCGGCCACGCGCCAGGAAAGTCGCGCGATCCTACAAGCTTGCGGACGCGCGGCCGACAACGCGAGCGCCATGAGCACGGCGGACGACCAGAGGATGCCGATACGGTGGAGCGGCACATCGATCCATCCGTGGATCGCGGGCAGCAGTGCGGCAGCGAGACAGCCGGCGCGCAGGGCTTTGCAGCGCGACTCGGGCCGACGGATGTCGCGCCAAGCGCGGGCGGACACCCACAGCAGCGCGGCGATCAACAGCAACGCCCCGGGCAGTCCCGTTTCCGCCACCAGCCACAGCCAGGAGCTTTCCGGATGCAGCGCATCGCGATCAGCCGTGTCGGACGAGGCGTCGCGGTATTGCGGAAATACGAAACGGAACTGACCCGCACCGTGACCGGTCCATGGTGCGGCGGCGATCATCGACACCGTGTCGCGCGCGACGCCGACCCGTGCGTCGCTGCCGATGGCGACAGGTGCGGCGGCATCACCAACTGCGATGGTGGTTTGCAGCGTCCCGCCAAGGCGCTCCTTGACCACCGTGTCGACCACGGCAAACGAAAGCACTGCGGCGAGCAACATGAGCCAGACGGTTCTGCCGGCCTGTCCGCGCAAGTAGCGCGTGCCCAGCATCGCCCACCACAGCAGGCCGCCGACGAGAACCAGTGCGATGCCCGCACGACTCGGCGAGCGCGCGATCAAGGATCCGCCGAGGAAGAGCAACGCAGCAGAGCTGACGCAGGCCTGCACCGGCCGCTTGCGCCGCAGTTGCTGCACGGTGAGACCCAGCGCCACCACCGCTGCCATCGCCAGCAGACAGGCACTGTGGTTGCGGTTGGGGAAAAATCCGAAATCGAATCGTGGTCCGTCATCGGGCGACGAAGAACCCGTCAGCCAGTCGGCCACGGTGAACCATACCACGCCCCAGACGAACAACGTCGCCGTGCGCATGCGCGTGTTGCCGTCGGCCGCATGCCCCAGTGCCCAGACCACCACGATTCCCGCCGCGCTCATGGCCATGAGCATCACGCGGGTTTCCTCCGGTTGCGGGCTGATCGTGTGCGCCAGATCAATCCCGACATTGGCCAGCGATGCGCGCCAGGACTGCGCAACCAGCGATGCCGGCAACCACAGCGAAGAGACGGCCGGCACGATCCATGCGGCCGCAAGCCACAGTGCACCACGCGCGGACCAACCCTCGGGCGGACGCAACAGCATCAGCAGTCCGGCAACGGCGAAGAGCAGCCCGTGCGACCAACCCCACGGCGCGCCCGCACCGAAGCAGGCCGCCAAGGCGATGACCATCAAACACGGCAGCGCCGCAACGGCATGAAGGGAAATGATGGGTCTCATCGGGTCGTGTCAATCGATCTCCGTTTTTGAAAACGCGATATTGGCTTTCCGGAGGACGGGCATCCTTGCCTGTCTGAACCGCGGCAGCGCATTCGCATCCATGATAGGGCTGGTCGGCCTCGACCGGCCCACACTCACGGCACAGCCGGCGGGTGGGATGTCACGGACGAGCAAGACGCTCGTCCGTACCGTGTGGCGAAGCACGGTCAGATCACTGCATCCGGGATTTCCGTCGGAATGACATGTGACTCGAGCTCATCACCCCAGAGGCGAACTTCAAGCCCGAGTCTCGACGCTTCGTCGCGGATGTCGTGCAGGCGCTGCGGATCGAGATTGCGGATGGCGATGAGGATACCGTCGATCCGGTAGCGGCCGCACAGCTCGTCGAGCATGTCCAACCCGCCGAAGATCGGAAACCCGGCGAGCGAGCGGCCTTTGAGTGGCGGGAAATCATCGAGAAATCCCGAGACCTGTCGGCCGGAGAACTCCAGCGGATTGCAATCCATCAGATACCTCACGAACAAACTGCCGAGATCGCCGGCACCATAGACGAGCCATTGCCGCTGGTGGTTGTTGCGGCGCGTGAGACGACGGTGCGCGCTGTCGAGCGCAAGCTCGCGAAAGAGCTGCGGCAGTGCGCGCGGCAACAACACGAGAAACGAGGCGGCCGCAATGGCCAGCACGGTCGTGCGCCATCCGCCGTGGTCCGCTTCCTTGCCCAGGACCAGGGTCACGAGCTCCGCAGCAAGACCACCGAGAATCAGGCCGGCTGCCACCACCAGGAACTCGCCCGGAAGGGCGCGGGTCCAGATGCGGGTGTAGACACGCATCAGGTGCAGCACGGACATTTGCAGCGCGACGAACGCCGTCGCGTAGCGCACCCAGCCGGATGAAAACAATACGCCGTCGGCATGTCGGTTTCCGAGCACGAGTGCGGCCCACACAGCGAGTGTCAGCACGATCAGATCATAGATGAAAAAGCGGATCCTGCGAGTGCTGTGACCGCTGCGGCGTTTCACCGCCAGATGGATCAGCGATCCGGTCTGCACCAGCTCGACTTGCGCGACATGTCGCAGACCGAACAGCGCCAACAACGTAAGCCCGCACACCGTGACCAGGATTCCTTTCTCGCCGACGAGCATCGGCACGAGCATCAGCGCGGCGATCGCGATCGCCATCCCCTGCAGGATCAGCACCACCTTGCGTTGGGACATGCCGCGCGCGAGCAGGCGATGGTGCAGGTGGTCTTTGTCGGCACCGAAGAGCCTCACCTCTCCACCGCCCCGCCATTGGCTGGCGACATTGCGCGTGCCGCGCCGCCAGACGGCCAACAGCAGATCAAGCAGCGGCACGCCGGCCACCGCGATCGGCAGCAGGATTGAGGCAAGCACCGCCCGGCGGCCTCCCACCTGACTGGCCGCCGTCGCCAGCGTGAATCCCATCAGCATCGATCCCGCATCACCCAGGAAGATCCGTGCCGGATTGATGTTGAATTTCAAAAATCCCGCGACCGCCGCCGCCATCATTGACAATACCAGCGCATCCGAGGCATCGCCCCCCGCTGCTTGGAAAGCCGCAACCACCATCAAGCTGATCGCTGCAAGACCGCCGCATAGCCCGTCGAGTCCGTCGATCAGGTTGAACGCGTTGATCAGCAACACCGCCCAGCTTACAAAAACCACACCTTCCAGAAACGGCGGAACGTCAATGCCGAAAACCAAACCGGTCCGCGGCACCAGCAGGAAGAACAGCACCGCCGAAACAATCTGGCCGTTGAGTTTCACCCAAGGCCGCAGGCCGAAGCGGTCGTCGATCACGCCGACACCCATCAGCACCGCGCTGGCGATCGTGAAGGCGGGCAGTTGTTGTGACAGCACGCCGCCGAAGGCCTGCGGCAGAAACGCGCGACCCGCCCACGCGCACGCAAGAAACGACAACCACACCGCGATCCCGCCGGCGCGCGGCACTGCTGACTCATGCACGCGCCGCTCGCCCGGCTGGTCCATCAAGCCGAGCAACGGTCCGACGCGGATCATCAGACGATTGAGCGCCAGGGACAACAGCAGGCATGCGGCGAGTACCACCGCCACACCGATCCATCCGCTGGTTATGATCCGGTCCACCATCAGTTGCAGAGAGACAAAGGTCGCGATGAAGAAGTGCATCAGCGGCGCTGAGCAGCATCCGACAATACGGCAGTTCATTCAATAAAATAAGACAGCCCCATTATCTTTTGGTTGCTCAGCTGTACCGTCGAAGCGGGAACAACGCACCGTGACGCGCGGTGAAATCTCTGGAAGATGCCTTCCGAGTGCAATCCCGAATCCGCAGTTTGTGTGCATAGTGTATACATTACTTGTGATCGGCTCAGTCCGGGCGAACGCGCTTGCACATCGATTCCGGGAAGTCCGGCGCGTGCCGGTCGATCAGGTGTCGGCCGAGGACCAGCGCGTCCATGTCGGTGCGCAGGAAACACGAGATCGCTTCGACGGGCGTGCGCACGACCGGTTCGTTTTCGTTGAGCGAGGTGTTGAGGATCACCGGTACGCCGGTGCGCTGGTGGAAACGGGAGATCAGCGCATGATAACGCGGGTTGGTGCGTTTCGACACGCTTTGCAGGCGTCCACTTGCGTCAACGTGGGTCACCGCCGGAATGAGCTCGCGCTTTTCCGGTTTGATCGTGAGCACCTTCTCCATGTACGGAGCGGGCTCGGCGGGATCGAACCAATCGGCAACGTGTTCCTCGAGAATGCTCGGCGCGAACGGTCGGAACTTTTCGCGGAACTTGATGCGAAGGTTGATGATGTCGCGCATGTCCGCGCGGCGGGGATCGGCGATGAGCGAGCGGTTGCCCAGCGCGCGCGCGCCAAACTCCATGCGGCCCTGGAACCAACCGACCACCCTGCCCGCGACGAGCAGGTCGACCGTCTGCTCGAGCAACGCATCGTCGTCGAGCGTCTCGCAAGGCAGTCCGGCTTCGCGGATCGCCGCGAGGCATTCGTCGTCGGACGATTCACAACCCCAGTAGGCGTGGTCTTGGACGAACCCGCGGCTTCCGCCGAGCGCGCGGTTCCAGACGTGGAACGCCGCGCCGAACGACGTGCCGTTGTCCGCCGCACCGGCGGGAATGTAGACGTCCTCGAACAGTGTTTCGCGGGTAATTTTGCCGTTTGCAACCGAGTTCATCGCGACGCCGCCGGTGAGACAGACCTTCGGGCAGCCGGTCCGCGCGTGCAGCCGTCGCAGCAGGTGGATGAGGATTTCCTCGGTGACGACCTGCAGCGACTTCGCGATGTTGTCGTGACGCACGGTCGTCGGTTCGCGCGGGTCGCGCGGCGCGCCGAGTTCGCGGGTGAATCGCTCACTAAGGAACGGCTCGATCACCGGAGCGCCGTCGTTCCAGTTCATGCGGATGCCGTGCTTGTGGTGGGTGAAGTAGTCGAGATTCAACTCGAAAACGTCGCCTTTGGGGCGGATCAGCCTGCGGAAGAAGTCCGCGAACTCGGGCTCGCCATACGGTGCGAGGCCCATCACCTTGTACTCGTCGCCGTAGTAGGGAAACCCGAGGTGCATCGTCACCGCCGTGTAGAGGAATCCGATCGAATGCGGGAACCACACGCGGTCGAGCACATCCCACGACGTGCCGCGCGCACGGGCGGTGAGCGTGCTGGTGAAGTCGCCCATGCCATCCACCGACAACACCGCGGCCTCGTCGAACGGCGAGATCAGGAAACCGGCGGCGACGTGGGTTTCATGATGCTCGATGCGGTGGAAGCGCGCCTTGAGCCGCGAGCGGTCGATCCCGACGGCGCGGGCGAACTGATCCTCGAGCGAGAGCGTGCGGCCCTGGCGCTTGAGCCGGTCGAAGAGCGCCGACGCCGATGGACGGTGCCGCATCACGAACGCGAGACGACGGGCGAAATTGGCGCGCGGATCGAAGGAAATCGCGACGTGACCGAGGTCGGCGGGATCCACCCCACCCTGCGCGAGACACCAGCGGATCGACTCCGCCGGAAATCCGGCCCAGTGCTTGATGCGGTTGAAGCGTTCTTCCTCGACGGCTGCGACCAGACGGCCGTCGATCACCAGCGAAGCGGAGGCGTCGCCGTGATACGCGTTGATGCCAAGGATGGTGACGGGTGTTGGATTCATCGACTGGAAAGGTTGAGGACGACGTCGCGGATGTCGGCGAACGATTGGTCGCGGAGTGCCCGCAGCTCACGCTTCAGCACGACCGACTCGCGTTTGCGCGCGGCGACGGCATCGGGCGTGAGCGAGGTCGCCCACTGGCGCAGCGCGGCATCGAGGTCCGCTCCCGGATCGATGCGCCAGCCGGCGCGTCCCAGCATCCGCCAGTTGTCATTGCGGTCGCTCATGCACGCGAGGATCGCCGATCCGGAGCAGACCGCGCTGACCGCCTTCGACGGAACACAAACGTGGTCCCATTGCGGCAGGAGCGAGACGAGATGCACATCGATCCAGCCGAGATCACCGCGCTGAAGGTTGCCGACCACGCGCACGGCCGGGTGGCGTGCCGCTTCATCGAGCAGACCGCGCGCATGAACGCCGTAGGGCGAGAGCAGCAACAGGTGGTGGTCCGGATCGAGCGCACGCATCACCGCGCGGACAAACCGGGGGTCGTGGGCCTGACCGATATTGCCGAGGTATCCGAGCACGGTTTTCCCCGGCCCGGGATGCCAGGCCGGCGGCTCCGTGCCCCACGATTCATCGTGGATACCACAGGGCAGGATCGTGCAGGGCATGTCCCACCCGAGATCCTCGCGCAGAAAATCCGCCTGGGCCGCGCCCAGCGCGATCAGATGATCGGGCCGACAGCGGCGCAGCGTGTCGCGGATGCGGCGAAACAGCGGATGACCGCGTGAAACCAGGCCAGCCGAGGCGAACGCATCGGGATAGAGATCCATCGACCAACAGATCCAAGGCAGTCCGCGCTTCGCGCAATGACGGGCGAGCCACCAGTTGAGGAGCGGTGGATCGGTCATGCCGATCACCACACCGCCGCGCAATCTGCGGGAAAGCGAACGACCTTCGATCAGCGAAGCCGCGAGACGCGGCAACGCGCGCTTGCCGTCGTAGATCGCCGGGACGCGCACCCGCGCGACATCCGAACCACCGTCGCCGCCCGTCACACCTCCGGCATAACGCCCGGCCACCGAGGCCGCGGTCACCCCGATGCCGTGGGCGGTGAGGAACGATGCAAGCTCTGCGGCCGCATGACCGGTGACGCCGGGATCCGGCGGGTAATTGCGGTTGACGATGGTGCAGACCGAATGGTGTGCGCTCATCTCATGCAGGGATGGACTCATGCAGGAATCCGTACAGGATCAGTGATCAAGCGTGGCTGACGGATGAACCCGTGCCAAGCACCACGGATTGAGTGCTTGAGAAATCAGACAACCATGCGCGCGAGCACGTCTGGCAGAAGGCGGGCATCCGGCGCGGCAGGGACAAGCGGCCCCACTTCGAGCGGTGCGCTTCAAAGGACCAGCCCGCTTGTCCCACTCGCTTCATGCAAGAGGAAACCACAGATTGCGCGGATTGACACAGATGGATGAAGAAGTGATGCGATTCGTTTGCTTCGCTGTTTGCTGATGTCGTCCATCTGTGAAATCGATGTCATCCGTGATTTCATGATTTCGGTGTCACGGCTGGCCGAGGCCTGACCTTCGAAGCGCATCGCGCGAAGCAGGGGCGGACCCGCCCAACCGTTTTGCGAAAGCTCACGCGGCAGGCTTTGCATTCACAACCGATCGCCCTCTTGCTCTGTAAAATCAGTCTCAATCAGTAGTTCATTACCCCGATTGCTCCAGCACCTCCGTCGGAAGAAGGGCATCCTTCCCTGTCACGAAACGCGGGTTTCCAGGCTGCGGACGACCGTCGCGTATCCATCGAGAAACGACGATGCAACCGTGTCCCATGAAAACCGCCGGGCGACCATTGTCCGGCCGCGCGCGCCCATGGCATGCAAATCCCCGGGTGCAAGCGCGGCTGCTTCGCCGATTGCCGCGGCCAACGCACCCGGATCGCAGACCACCCACCAGCCACAGGATTCATCAGCCACGCACGACCACGGTGTTCCATGCGTGGTGATCACCGGAAGCTCATGGGCCAGCGCCTCAGCCACCGCCATGCCGAAATTTTCGGTGTGGCTCGGAAGGATGAACAACGCGGCGTCTTGATACGCGTGATGCAGCGCGTCGCCGTCGAGCGGGCCGCTGAACGCGATCCACCGACCAAGACCGAGCCTGGCGACATCCGACTCGAGCGTTTTTTGGTGGCCGGCTTCATCGGGGCCGACGATGCGCAAGGTCCAACCATCGGGTTTTGCGCGCGACCAGGCTTCGAGCAGTACGGAAAGACCTTTCACCGGATGAAGCCGCCCGACAAACAACGCGGTGCGTGAGGTGGCACAGCCCGATCGCCCGCTGATGTCCGGAAGATCCACGCCATTGGGGATCATCAGGGTTTGGCCCGACCAGCCGAAGGCCTCGATCGTCTTTCGCTCGGCATCGGACGTGACATGATATGCGCGCGCCGTGGCCAGGTCGTGACGCTGATACAACCACCACGCGATGAGCTTCTTGCAGCGCTTGTGGCGCAGCGCCCAGGGCTCGAGCATGCCGCGTGTAGAGACGATGCGCGGGATTCCCCTTCGGCTCGCAAGCATGGCCAGTCGGTGGTTGTGCGGCAGCCAGATGCCGTTGTCGTGGATCACATCGGCACGACCGAACGTCGCAAGCGCCTCATCCACGGTTCCCGCGAGCCATCGCACATGCGGGTGATCGGCCGCAGCATCCGATGCCGATCCGTCGGCAGCCCACAGGCCGACCTCGGCACCGTGCTCGGCAAGCGCGCGGGCCAGTCGCGGCACCGACCTCGCCGGCCCGCCATAACCGGGCTTGAGACTGGCGACGGAAAGAAAGATCCTCATGTTCCGGCGTGATCGTGGTTGCGTCGCTCGAGACATTCGATCGCGATGGCCACCGCCCAAGTGCGGTACCACTCTCGCAGCGTGACTGGCGACACTCTCGCGGCCTTCGCGAGCATGCCGCCAAACCCGGAAGCGAGCCACTGGCGGAACGGAAAGCGGAATCCGCGCTTCGGCTGCTCCGCCACCCAGCGCGGCACCTCGGGCACTGCGTCGAGCAGCAGCCGCTTGCCATGCAACAACCTCAGCTCCGGGGGAATCGTCAGCAATGCATCGGCCAGTCTCCCATCCACCATCGGCACCCGCAGCTCGAGACCATGAGCCATCGAAAACACGTCGCTATCGCGCAACAACTGATTGCGCATGTAGCGCGTCACTTCGAGACACCCCACCGCGGCACGCCCGTCGCACGCCGGATCGTCGTCGATGGCATCGGCAGACCCGGTCACCTGACGGCCAGCGAGCCGTTGCGCGATTAGGTCGGCCTCGTCTCGTGTGAAGATGCCGCGCTGCACATGGTAAGCATCTAGCCAGGATCCGCCGCTGCGCAAAAAAGCCGCCAAGCGCCGCCAGCGGCTGCCCGGTGGAAAAATGCGGAGCAACGAGGCGATCATCGACCGCAACCCCGCAGGCATCCGGTGCAAGTGGCGAAATTGCGGCACCCGGCGGAAGCTGTCGTAACCGCCGAACCATTCGTCGCCACCCAGCCCCGAAAGCACCACCTTCATCCCCTCGCGCCGCGCGAGCTTTGCCACACACCACGTGTTGAAGCCGTCAATGCTGGGCTGATCGACCGCATCGAGAAACGCCGGGATTTCCGCAGCCCCCTCGTCGGCGGTCATCCGCCATTCCGTGTGAACCGTGCCGAACGCCTCGGCCGTGCGCCGCGCGATCGCGGACTCGTCGTATCCAGGGTCGTCGAAGCCGATGGAAAACGTGCGAATGTTAGCATCGGGACCCAGTGCATTGCGCGTCAATGCGAGCACTACAGTCGAGTCGATGCCGCCGCTCAGAAACACACCCACCGGAACGTCGCTCACCAGGTGGCGACGCACGCTTTCCTCCAGCGCGGCGCGCACGGTCGCCGCCGCGTTGGCGCGCGTCATCCCGACCGTCGGCTCGTTCCATCGGGGATGATGCCAGCGTCCGATCGACACCGCGCCCGAAGCGGCATCGAACTTGAGCCAGTGCCCCGCGGGCAGCAACCGCACCGCCGGATCGAGGGTCGCGGGCTCCGGTACCGATCCCCACATCAGGAAATCGCGGAGTGCGGCGGAATCGACACCGTCAGTGGAGCGTGTCAGCAACGAGGCTTGCGACGCGAAGGCGAGCGTGCGGCCTTCGATGCGGTAGTAAAGCGGCTTGATCCCGAACGCATCGCGCGAGAGCCAGGCCTGGCGCCGCGCCGGGTCCCAGAACGCGAATGCAAACATGCCTGCGAGTGACGGCAGACACGCGTCGCGATCGCGGGCGAACAACTCGAGCAAGACCTCCGCGTCACCGTCGCTCCGCCAGTCCACACCATCTCGTGCAAGCAAGTCGCGAAGATCTCGAAAGTTGTAGATCTCACCGTTGAACACCATCGCCGCACGCACGCTGCCGGATGACGACACCGCCGTCATCGGCTGTGCCGAGGCCTCGGACAGATCGATCACCGCCAGGCGCGTGTGCACGAGCGTCGCCTCGCTATCACTCCAGACGCCGCTGCCGTCGGGTCCGCGCCGACGGAGCCCGCCGCACCATGTATCCGTCCGCCAGCCGACGTCCGGACCGATCCATCCCGCTATCCCGCACATGATTCAGGTCCTCCTCGTTTCATCCCGTTATCCCTCGCTCGTTTCCGCGAGCACCTCGCGATACACCTGCTCATAGCCTGCCGCGACGGCATCCATGCGCCAATGCCGCAGGTTCTCCAGACCTCGCCGCACCAGCTCATCCCTCAACACGGCGTCGCTCATGATCCGTTTCAACGCATCGCGGATCGATGCCGCTTCGAACGGATCAACCAGCAGCGCGGCACCACCCGCCACCTCGTTCATCGGTGCGACGTTCGATGTGATCAGCGGGCGGCCGACCGCTTGGGCTTCAAGAATGGGCAGACCGAAACCCTCGTAAGTGGATGCGAAGATCACGACGTCACAAGACTCGTAAAGCGCGACCACGGCATCGCGGCCAAGGCGCGCATGAAACTCGGCATCGATTCCGGCGTCGGCAATGCGGCGCTTTCCAGCCTCGTCGAGATCGCCCAACACCACCAACGTGAGATCCATCCCGCGGCACGCCTCGATCACGCGGTCGAGGTTCTTGTTCGGAGTCGTGCCGGCCTGCAGCACCCGTGGCCTGCCCTGCGGCCATTCCTTCGGCGACAGCTGAAACGCGTCGCCCACCCCGTTGGGCACCACCCGGATTTTACTCCAAGCCCACGGCAGCCAAGCAAGCAACCGGTCGCGCGTGGTCGCCGAGATCACCGTGACGCGATCAGCCATCATCACCGGCAGGCACAGCCAGAAACACCACATCAGCCAGCGGCGCAACCCGTGGCTCTCATCGAGAAAGCGCAGATCGTGAATCGTCAACACCGACGGACGGAACGCCATGCACACCGCGTAGTGGATGTCGCCGGTGACGTGCAGGATGCCGCCTGTCGGAATCGACGCCACATCCAGCAGGTTGCGCAGCAATGCGAATGGCCGCGCCCGCGGCGACGACACCACGTGCTTCGTCACCGGCCGGTCGCGCACAAGATACCGCTCGATCGAATCGAACAATCCTTCGATGCTACTGTAGGCATCGGGTGCCCGGAACAGCCAGCGGACGGGGTCAGGCATGACGATGCGGGGAAGACGCCGGACCGGATCCGCGCGTTTTTCCGAGTCGGGCGGAAGGCTGCCGCAGATGGCGTGTTTTCGCGGTCGGCAGGAAATACTCGATCGCGAGAAAACACACCGCCGCAACAAGACCGCCCTTGACGATCTGATTGAGGATTTCGGCGAGGTCGGTTTCGGCTTTGATCGCTTGATAAAACACCAAGGGCATCCAGAACACAAAGGTCGGACGCAAGCGGGCCTGCCGGAAGCAAACCGCGATCGCGAGTGACATCGCGGCACCGCAGAGAAACAGAAAGAGGATCGATCCTCTTCTTCCGAAGTTCGCAAAACCCTCGCCAAGCAGGCTGAGGTTCATGCTCGTCGATCCGACCAGCGGCAATCCGGTGAAGCGCGTGAAGTTCGCACGGCCTCCGGCTTCCGCTTTGTCGGGCACCAGGAAGCGTGGCACCGCGGCAGCGACCAGCGCATCAGTCACGGTGCCGCCATTCGCATACGGCTCGCCCGACGGCACGTGACGCATCACATGCGAAATGATCCACGCCTGGTTGAGCCGCGCCAGCACCCCCTGCTCCAGTGCTTCGGCATCAACGGACCCGAGATTGTTCCAAAACAAGAGGATTTCCCCGCTCAGCGAGGCATGCTCGAAGTTCCAGACCTTCTCTCGGTAACTCTGCTTGATGCCCTGCAGCGTCACCGCCCCGACCGCTGCTCCGGCGATCAGCAACACCTTCACGGTCACTGAACGCGGACGCGCGGCGAATGCGAAGCAGAACAGCAGTCCGCCCCAGAGCAACAGATCATGAAACATCGCCGACTCCGCACTGCCAACGAGCAGGGGGGCAAGCGAGAGTGCGGCCAACCAGCGCGAACCGCGCTCAGGCGCGAACCACAGGTACAACACGCCGACATAGCGCAATTGCGAGAGCAGCAGAAACCCGAAAGCCAGTGATGGCGGACCCAGCCTGCCGGCGACATCCGCAACCAGTGAAACCGCGGCGAGCACCAGTCCGGTGACGAGGAAATGCCGGCGCGAGACACCCGCCATCAACCGGCGCTGATCCAATGAAACGCCGGGAAGCAACAACCCGAGGACAAACGCCGCGGTGGCGGGAGTGGCGAACGCAAGATAGTCCCCCGCATCCACCGCCATGCCCATCGCCGCGAAGTCCAGGTTCCTGCCGTAGTACCACAAGGCACCCGCCAGCCATTGCAGGCTCGCCAACAGCGCGGCAATCGGTGCCAACGGCAGTCCGCGATCGATGCGCTGGATGAACGCATGCGCCGCACCGAAACAGACGGCACAAGCAGGCAGCCACGGCGGTGCCAGATCAAACAGCGAAACCAAGGCCGCAGCGGCAATCATCACGAGCACCCAGCGGTCGGCACCCCCCCGCTGCAGCGATCCGCGCAGAGCCCGCCACGCATGCGATGCCAGTCGACGCGGTTTTCGCGCGGACCGAAAGCGCGGATCCGCTCGGGATGGAGTGTTCATCTGCATGACGGGTCCGACGATCTACCCAACATCACATCGAGGCGGTCACCGTAGGTGTTCCTGCCCTCACGGATGCGCCGCATCAACCGCTCGCCCATCGCCCTGCCCTCGTGCGGATGAGTCACCAACCACGCGCAGCGGTCGAGCAGCTCGAATTCATTGCGGAAAAACAAGGCGGTGTCGCCGTCATCGCCGAGAATCTCACGATGTTCCTCAGTGTCCTCGGCCAGCACCGGAGCGCCGACCGCCGCCACTTCGTAGGTGCGCATCGCATGACCGTCACGATTCGATCGCCGCACCAGCGTGAGCGCGCACTTCGTGTGCGAGAGCACCCTGCGCAGCGTCGCCGCATCGGCATGACCGCGGGCATGCGCGCGTGTCGCCGCAAACCGGTGCCAGTACCCGCCCCACAGGCTCACGCGGTGGCCGACACGGATCAGCGAGGCGATCAACGGCACCCGGTCGGCGTCGGCCCCGCCGACAAACGCAACATCCGACGTGAACTCCGCCGCATCCGAATCATCACGGAAATGAACCTCGGGCGCGTAGGCGAAGGGCAGCCAACGGACGTCACGGAGGCCAAGATTGACGAAATCGCCGAGATTTGAGCGCCTCGGAGTGAATACGGCATCGTAGCACCCCAGCGCCTCCAAAAACCACGCCGATCGATTGAATGCGCTCCAAGGATCGTCCGTCGAATCATTGATCAGCCGGATTCCCATCGTGCGCAGGCGGCGAAGCGCGTCGGCAGCGAGCGGCGCGATGCCGGTGCTCAGCAACACATCCGGCCGGAAATCCTCCGCCATCGCGACCGTCTCTCGCGAAAAGGAACCGAGTCGAAGCGGGCGCCTCGCCAACCGCCAACACAATCCGCGCACCAGACGCGGCCCATCCATCGCGCGCCTCGTGTCGGCGATGCGCACGTCGATGCCACGCTCGAACGCTGCCTGCCTTAGAAACCGGCCGACATGCCCCTCTTGATCGACTCCGGCAATGAGCAATTTCATGCGACAAGCAATGATCGGTAATAGGCCATCATCTCGCGGGCGACATCGGTCATCGTGCGGGGAATCAACACCGCATCGCGCATGCGGCTGACCCGATCGGGATTTGTGGCCAGTTCGCGAAGCGCCGCACGCCAGGCAGCGGGCACAGGATCCACCAGACAGCCGTCGACACCGTCGCGAACCAACTCGCCCATCCCTCCGAGGCGGTTGGCGAGCACCGGGATCCCCGCGGCAAATGCCTCGAGCACAACGAGCGGACCGCTTTCCAGACAGCGTGACGGAACGGCAAGCAGGTCGTAATCGCACAGCAGGCCGACCACTTGATCCGGCGGCATCGGCTCGTGCAGGCGGATGCGCGGGTCGGATGCAGCGAGTGCGCGAAGATGATCCGCATGTGCTGGCGCATCGCTTTGCGGCACACCGAACAGGTCGAGCCGGAGCGGTAGATCCGGCTCCGCCAAGGCCGCTTGCAGCAGCAGATCCGCCCCTTTGATGGGATCCATCCGCCCGAGAAATGCGATGCGCAAAGGCGCTCCTTGCACGCGCGCGGCGGCGAGAGGCTTCATTTCCCGGCGCAACGCCACTCCCTGACGGCATAGCCGGATCTTCGAATCGGACACGCCGTTGACGAGCAGCGCGGCACGCAACCATTCGCAGACCGCGACCACCAGATCCGCCTCGCGGAAATATTCGTGCGTGCGACGGTGGAGTTCCGACATGAACCACGGGATCTGCACCGCGGTCGCGAGTGCCCCGCGGAATCCGCTGCACGCGGACAACTCGCCGACGCGCGGCGGCAGATGCGCGAGCATGCCTGCCACGGGTTCCGGCAGTCCTTTCCCCTGCAACATGCATTGCGAGCAGCGCACCGCGTCCATCCGGCCGTCACAGACCTCTGCTCCGGCGCGCAGCATCGTGCCGTTGGCACAAACCGCACCCGGCGTGTGGCAGGTCACCACCACCGGAATGCCGCGCCGTTTCGCCGCACGCAGCATCCGCAGCGACACGCCCCGCGAGCGCGCGTGGAAATGCACCAGGTCCGGCTGTTCGCGATCGAGGAGCGATTCAAATGCGCCAGCGGTCTGCGGATCTCCCTCGCCGTAAGTCTCGCCCGCTGATCGCAGTGGCGCGATCGCCAGGCGATGCACGCGGATGCCATCGATCATCGAGGTCGACGCCACCCCGCCCGGTGCCACGATTTCGGAATGCACGCCGAATTCCGCAAGCTCTCGCGCCAGGGCGGCAACGTAAACCTCGGTGCCTCCCACCGGATCCGGGTGGTACGTGAACGGCAAATGAAGGATCTTCATCGAAGGAAGGCTTCTCAACGGATCGCGACATCGGCCAGCATGCGGTCTGCCACAGGTTTGAACTGGTGCTGGTAATTCCAATCATCGAGCACGCGGCGACGGCCGAGTTGCCCCATCGCCGCGACCTCAGCCCGATGCCCGGCAAACCACATGAGTTCCCGCGCGATGCTTTCCTCATCGCACGGATTACAGGCACGCGCATAGCCGGCACCCACGAACATCGCGTTCCAATCGGCGAGATCCGACACCAGCAGCGGCAAGCCACAGGCAAGGTAGTCGAACGCCTTGTTCGACGCACCGGCCATCGTTCGCTCGTTCGGATCAGCAGAACCGATCGGCATCAGCGAGATGCCCACATGCGCGCGCCGACACTCGGCGAGCAGGTCGGCGCGCGCAGGCACCGCACCGATCGATTCGACACGCGGACCGATGCCGAGCCGGGCAGCCTCGTCAAGCAGGGCTTTCAAATGGCCCGGATGGCCGATCGTTTCATAGCCCGCGATGCGCAGCACGCAGGACTGCGGCAGATGAGCGAGCGCGCGCATCAACGTGAACGGCAAGCGCGCGGGCACGATCGTGCCATGATAGAAGAACACAAACGGGGCGGGCTCCCGCACGGGCGACGGCCGATCCATCAACGCCTCCTCGCGCCGCGGACAATTCATCACGGTGAGCACCGGTCGTTGAGTACCACTCGCGGACTTGAGCCGGTCCGCGCGCCCCTCGTTGGGGACGATGCAGAAATCCGCGATGCGTGCGAGGGCCGGGCGCACGCGCGTCATCCGTTGTTGGAAGAACGAGCCGGATCCGCCCTCGGGCTCATCGTGCTCATGATACACCACACGCATGCCCGCTCGACGGAGGAGCCATCCGACCGGTGAGGCCATTGCGTCGGACACCACGATCCAGTCCGGACGCAGGCGCAGCGCATGTCCGGCACAGGCCGCGAGAAATACCAAGTATTGGAGTTTCTGCACGAGGCCGGGACGCCGCGACGGCCACAAATGAAACCGGATGCGCGAATGCGCTGCGGGCTGCAGCGAATCGGTGCCACGGCTCGCCACGCCGAACAAGGTGACCTCACAACCGGCGTCGGCCAGCATTCGCGATCCGTGCTCCACCGGCGGATACGCCGCCGGATTCGAGTATTGGAGATACAGCACGCGCGTTAGGCGACAGGCATCTCTTGACGACGGCCTCAACCACGACACCAGACCGCGCTTCCAGCTGCCTAGCGCCAAGGTCGCCTCCCAGCCGATGATCACCGCGGGAACACGCTGGCGCAACGCGGACGGCCGGAATCCCGTATCGAGCGAGAGCAATTTCCCGTGAACGCGACGAAACCCGGCGCGGTCGACGTCGAACCACTCGACGGCCAGTTGCTCGTACGCCGAGACCAGCGCGCGCATCCGGCCGGGCGGCAGAGGCCCTCGCCCCGACCAACGCCCGGCGATGTCATCCAGATTGCGCTCACGATCTTCGAGGAATGCACGTCGGCTGCGCGTCGAAATGGATCCCTCGCGATGCTGACGGTAAAACACCGCGATCTGCGGATCATGCCGCCACACGGCACCCGCCTCGGCCGCATCCCACGCGAAGCGTGCGTCTTGAATCACCGGGAGCCACTCTTTCCACGGCAGGATGCGCTCCACGATCGAACGACGGAACAGGTAAGCACCGGTCGGGCACCACATCCCGTTCATGAATGCCAACTGCGGGTCAGGATCGACGTCGGCGATTTCCCGTGAGATGACCTCACCCGGCGCGAAATTTCCCCGCGCATCGCATTCGAGCCGGTGCCAGTCGCCATAAATGATATCGGTTTCCGGGTGATCCCGGAACATGGTCAACTGTCGGCCGATCTTTCCCGCTGCGAGCAAGTCATCCGCGTCGAGATACTGGATGAAACCGCCGTTCGCATGCGCCGTGCCAGTGTTGCGCGCATGACTTACACCACGGTTCTCCGTGACGATCAGCTTCACCTCCGGGTGGTGCGCGCGGACCCAATCGGGCGTGCCGTCGGTCGACCCATCATCGACGACAATCACCTCCATCCGCACTTTACCTTGGTCGCGCAGCGAATCGAGTGTCTCGGGCAGCCAGCGCAGCGAGTTGAAGGCGGGGATGATGACCGAGACCAGTTCCATGTCGCAAACGGATGAATCGAGTGGCGATGCGCGATTCACGAACCACGCGGGTCGCGCATCGCATCGATCAGCGGATCCCAGCAGGCTTCGGGCGAAAATGCGGCGCACGCAGCCTCCACTGCGCGGTGTTCCTGCTCGCGGCGGGCATCCGCATCGAAATCGAATTCCATCACCGCACTGGCGAAGGCGTTTGCGTTCTCAGCCACCACCACCGCGCCGGGCGCGCGTGAAATCACACCGCGCACGGCTTCGGGCGTGGCGATCACCGCTTTGCCGTGGGCGACCGCTTCCACCACCTTAACCTTGAGTCCGGTGCCTTCAAACACCGGTGCGATCACCAGCGACGCCGCCGCGTAGTGCGGCTCCAGCGCATCGACCAAGCCGTGCACACGCACCGGAATCGCACGCCCAGACGCACACACCGCGTTGCCGACCGTGCCGACCAGATGCAAAGTAAAATGATCCGGATGCGCGCGGGCCAGCACTGGAGCAACCTCGTCGAGAAACCAATCGACTCCGCGGACATTCGGCTCGTAGGCACTGCCGACAAACAGCAGGCGGCCCGGCTCAGGATCCGTGACACCCGCCGTGGCCCCTGATGACATCGGCGCGACGAGAATCCTGCTCGTCACACCGATCCGGCGAAAGTCCGCCGCATCCTCGTCGGTGATCGCCACCACGACATCCGCCTGATCGAGCCATGCGTGTTCCGCACGCGCGTCGAGACGCGCCAACCACGGATTGCCGCTGTCACCCCACAAGTGGCCGTGCCAGACATCATGGGTGAGCAGGACCTTGCGGACCGATGAAGAAAATCCATCAAACGCATCGGCAAGCCAGGCGTAGTTGCAAACCACCACATCCCATGACTCCAGCTTCGCAACGCGCCGAATCGCGAAGCGCTCGCGCGGTGACAACGGCTCGCCCCAAGGATCAGGCACGCGCATCCGCCGGTGCAGTCCGCCAAATCCGCAACGACGCGCGACACGCGCAAGCAGATCACACCACCTCGTGACCAAGCGGGAAGACCAACAGAATCGCGGACAAACCGGGTCCGCATCGGCAAAGCGTCGCAGCACGCCCAGCGCCCATCCATCGGCACAGGCAAGATCGAGCACCCGCACGTCGTGCCCCGCCTCCGCCAAATGACGCAGCAGATCGATCGTGTAGGCCACCGCACCGCACGGCTCGGTGAACGGCGTGACCCTGCCGATAAAAAGCACCTTCATGAGTCGATTGGCGCTACTGACTCCCGGCGGCCGGTCATTACGAAAGTCTCAGCTCACCGGCATCCAGCCGGCGGTAGGCGCGTTCGCGTCCGCGTTGCTTGGCGATTTGGATCGCGCCGTTGATCCCGCGATCGAGCATGTCCCGCAGGCGCAGGCGCAAGACTTGGTCGGCGCGCAGTCGCGCGATCCGCTCCAGCACACCCTTGCTGCGGAACCAATCGAGGTAGACTTGTGATTCTGCCGTGCCCTCCACCAGACGCAGGATGTAAGCGCGAGCACATCGCTCCTTGGGAATGAGATGCGTGAGCCGCAACGCCGGAAACCGCCCGCAGCCCATGCCGATGTCGATCGCGTGGTAGGCCATGTCGATGTCCTCACTGCCGATCATGGACGATTCCGAGCGACCGAGAATCAGTCGCGCGGGTTGCGATGCAAGCGTCGCGAGATAGGCATCGACGACCCGGCGGCGCAGGCACATGCCCGCGCCGCTCGGCGTGCTCAGCCATGAATCGTATAGGTTCGACCACATCTCGCGTCCGGCAGGACGCACGGCAAGCAACTCAAGGTGCGGCAACATCCATTCGGCCGGCGGTTCCTCCAGCTCGGCGTCGAGCACCCCGCCCCAGGCACCGAGAGACGGGCGGGAGGCGGCGATGGCCAATGCCTGCTCGAGATAATCCGGCGACAACACGTTGTCGTCGTCGACGATAACCACCAAATCGGCCGTCGCGGCACGCAAGCCGCAGAGACGTGCCGGCGTGATCCCCGCAACCTCCTCGCGCAGAACGCGCGCCTGCGGATGCCACGACAAATCGAGCCGCTGCTCCAGTGCCGGGCTGGATGCATTGTCCACCACGATGAATTCCCAGCGGTCTTTGGGGAGGGTCTGGAGCTCGAGCGACTGCAGCACCCGTTTCAGGTACGCATCGCGCGGGTTGTGGGTGCAGAGGATGACCGAGATTTCATTCATGGAATGGAGGGGTGGGAGTGGGAAATCGGGGCAAGGGATTCCCGCAAGCGCAAATCGCGTCGGCGGAGCGCTTCACGGTAGAGCGCGACATCGCCCGCGTGGAACACCTCGATCCTGCGGCGCAACGCCGGGTCGATTTCGTACCCTGCCACCCCGCGCCGCGGATTGGCATTGTCGCGGACCGGTTCAAGCGGCCTGCCGAGGAAGCGACGGGCGAAGTCGGCGAGGTCGCTTTCGAAGTGCTCGGTGATGCCGATGAATTCGAACCGGCGGAGTGGAAATCCGCGGAAGAACCGCGAGTAGTAATTGCGAAGCTCCGGCCCAAGGCACATCCGTTCGAGCGACTAGTCCTCGTCAATGATCCGCTGCGCAATCTTGTAGACCTTGTCGTCGGGAATGCGGCGTTTCACGTAATGATAATGCGACACCAGCCGCTCGACGGGATCCCGCATCCACGTGATGAACCTCGCGTGGCGGATCAGCCCGAGGACATGGTACTTCGCAGGCAAAAAATGGCCGTGGATGCAATCGATCCGTTTGAAGTCGATTCCACGGAATGGAAACCGCAGGTTGTCCAATGCGGCGCGCGCGAGTCGCTCATGGGGCGGACGGTGCATCGGCTTGTCGGCATTGTCGCGCAGCAAGCGGTCGCCGAAATGCGCTTCGGGCAAGTTGCCGAAACTCGTCCCTGCCGTTTTCGCGAGATGGACGGAGATGATCATCGATTTTCCTTGTCGGAATGATGTCCGAAACGCAGACCGGGATCCGCTTACCAATGGTTCACACATCACAAAACCGAACCTTCCGAATGCTCAACATGGTGCGGCGATGTCAGCGCGCGGTTTCCCGATTCGCTGGCGAAGGCGACATCCGCTTCATTCACGTCGGCAAGACCGGCGGTTCCGCGGTGCGCCATGCGCTGGGTGAATGGTCGGGCCTCTCGAAACGCAGAATCATCATCCACTGGCACGACCTGCGCTTCACCGATCTGCCCGTTGGCGACCAGGCGATCTTTTTCTTGCGGGATCCGGTCAGGCGTTTCGTCAGCTCGTTCTACAGTCGCCAGCGACAAGGGCGGCCGAAGTACGACAATCCATGGAATTCCGACGAGGCACTCGCCTTCTCGCGCTTTCACACGGCCAACGAGCTGGCGCGCGGGTTGTCCGCCGCGGATGCGGAAGTTCGGGAGCATGCACAGGACGCGATGCGCGGCATCCAGCATGTGAACCAGCCGTACGGCTGGTGGTTCCGGGATGAAGCCTCGTTGCTGTCGCGAGTCGATGACATCTTCTTCATCGGGTTTCAGGAGCAACTGGCCGACGACTTCAACCGGCTGCGCAGCATGCTGGGAATTCCGGCTGAGGCCCGCTTGCCGGACGACGAGGTGTTGGCGCATCGGGCACCGGACGGCACCGACCGCAGTCTCGATCCCGAGGCGGAGCGGAACCTGCGGGATTGGTATGCGGCGGATTTTCGTTTGTACGAGAGATGCCGGGACCTCGTCCGGGCTCATTCGCGGCTGGGCGGGCGTTGATTGTTTCCTTGATCGGCGAGTGCCGACAGTTGCTCCGCAAGGACGCCCGCCGGATCGCGGGGCATCGTCGCACGGATCGCCGCAGCGGCAGCCCGGCCCATCGTCCGCCAGTCCTCGCGTCGTTGCCACGCGCGCTCCATTGCCTCATCAAGATGAACGATCGTCGGCGCGGCGGCGATGAAGCCACTGACGTTGTCTTCCAGCGGCTCGCGATTGCCCGCGACATCGGTGACGATGCAGACCCGGCCACAGAGCATCGCCTCGAGGATTGCCAGAGGCATTCCCTCGTACCGCGAAGGCAGCAACAGCGCGTGATGTCGCGACCACAAGGCTTCGATGTCCTCCATGAAGCCGCCGATCTTCAACCGGTCGGAAACCCCCTCCATTTTCGCCAGTCGCCGGATTCCCTCCGGCGAGCCGCCTGATCCATAGAGCGTCACTGTCAGGTTGCGTTCACGCCATTTCGGCAGCGTGAGCACGGCGGCGATCAAGTCCTGCCCTTTGGTCTTGGGATCGAGCCGTGCCACGCAAGCGAGACGCCAAGTAGAGGAATCCTCCGGCCACGGCGGATCGGAATCATGAGTGGCATGGCAGGCACCCCAGACAACCTCGGCGTTCACCAGACGTTCGCCGATCTGGCGCTCGAACAATGCGCGGTTGGCGTGCGAAACGAAAAGCACGCGTCTTGCACCGAGGTAGGCGGCGCGCAACCGCGAGGCACGATCGTCGTCCGGCCACCAGACTTCCGCATTGGCCTGCGCGATCGACACATAGGGAATGCCGTCGGCGAGGCATCGCTCCATCCATTCGAGACCACAATCGAAAGCACCGTGGGAAACGCAGACGAGATCGGGCCGGAATGACTTGATCCCATACCAGTCGCGGTCGGCGGGCATCTCCGGCGAAAGCGGACGCTTGATCCGATTCGCGAGACGCCAGGCCCAACCCGGCGTCGCATCATCGCGCAACAGCAACCGGGCACCTGCGTCGCGCAAATCCGCCAGCGGTGCCGCAAGCTCCGGCCAGCGGCGGGTCGACGTGAGCACTTCATGCCCGTCGCGCCGAATGCGCATCGCCGGCCTGGCCCACAAGTCCTCACTGCCACCCCACGGGGAGCCGGTCATGCCGCTGACAAATGCGATGTTCATCGATCCACTGCGCACGGATCATAACGCATAGCCGAACTCGCGGAGGTCGCGGGCGTAAAACGCCTCAACCCGTCGGCGAGTTTCGGGTTTGCGGTAATACCCGCGATAATCCCGCGGACGGCTGCTTTTGAGTTCGTGCGGAAACACCAGTTCGCAACCGGTCCTGTGACGCAGCCAGTCAAATCCATCCTGGATCTGCTCAAAGCGCAGCACGTGGACCGCCGGGCGTCGCCACGGCAGCAGTCCCCGGCGGATGAACCGGTACTGAGGCTCAAGGTGGGCGTCAAAGAACGGACGGCGGCGCTTTTCGGGCATCCGCAGCGCTAGCGCGACAAACGAGTCGAAATCAATGCAATGGAATGGCGCGGGACGGTTGATCTCGCGCACATGGTGGTACTCGGACACCAGGCGATCGAACGGATTGCGCACCATCGTGAAGAGGGTAAACCGCGGGAGGTCCGGGATCTCCGCGCGCAATTGCGCAAGCGTCCAGTGCTGCGGCGTGACGCCGTGGCGGGATTGGTCCGCCGGATTCCAAAAACAACCGGGACGTTTCATCCCGAGGGCCGACTCGATGGAGGAGCCTCCGGTTTTCGGGATGTGGATGAAGCACAATCCGTGTTCGCGGCTGATGGGCATGGGATGATCGCGGAATTCGCTGGTGTCAGACCGCTTCTGCGCGTCGGCGGATCATGCGACCCGGGATGAGCCAGGTCGACCGGATGATCGCGCAGACGGCAACACGCGTGAGGAAACGCGCGAGCGGCATGTTGGCCGAGCCCCGTTTCATGAACAGAGAAAATCTTGTGCAAACCGCCCAGCAGACCAACTCAAGCATGAAGCGCAGACCGCCGAATTCGGAAATGGTGGCGAGCTTCCGCCTCACATCCTGCCATCCGGGTTCCACCGGATCCCATGCGGCAGTGAACAGCAACGGGGCAATGCGGTCATCGAAGGGCTGACTCCACGGCAACAGGTCGAGGCGCACGCGATGCCTCACGCGCTTGACTGACGCGGATTGGCTCGCTGCGTGTGTCTCGGAGACCTGTGCGGCATGGATTCGGTACGTCAGCAGCTTGTTTTCGAGATTGGCGATGTCGGCGACTTGCGCAATCCGCCGCCAAAAGTCGAAATCCTCGGCATGCGGGCAATCGGATCGATAATCGATCCCGTGGTTGCGCAGCACCGCGCTACGAAGCATCACGGTCGGATAACAAAACGGATTGTCGAACATCATCCGAAACCGGAGCAGATCGGTCCCGCCCGGCACCACCCAACTGGTCGTGCAGCGGTCGGTCTCGAACTCACAGAGAATGTGGATGTCCGACCCGCACATCGCGATGTCCGGGTTCGCCTCCATGAACGCAACCTGCACCGCCAACCGTTGCGGATGCGCAAGATCGTCAGCATCCATCCGCGCGATGAAGCGGCCACGACAGCGGAACAGCCCACGGTTGAGCGCGCCCACCACGCCGAGATTCACCTCGTTGCGGATCACCCGGATGCGCGGATCATCAATTGACTCCACGACCCGGTCGCTGCCGTCGGTCGAGGCATCGTCAATGATGACCAACTCGAAATCCGAAAAGTCCTGGTTGAGGATGCTGCGCACGGCAGGCTCGAGATGCCTGCCCGCGTTGAAGACCGGCATCAGCACCGAGACGACGGGCGTGTCCTCGAGCGAATTCATCCCTTGAGACGTTTGGCGCGCAGGGACAGGGCCTTGGCATACCATTCCATGTCACCCGCGTGATGCGCTTCGATGCGCCGACGCAGTGCGGCATCGACCGGCTCCGGCGCGTCGGGCCGGGCGTTGAGCCGCGGACACTCCGTACCCCCACCAAAGTATCGCTGCTGGAATTCGGCGAAGTCTTCGGCGGAGTGCTCCGCGATGCCGATGAAGTCGAAGTACTCTAATGGAAAGGCCCAGAGGTACTGAATGTAGAAATCCCGGAGTTCCTCGCAGAGCGCGTACCGTTCGAACGACCACTCCTCGTTCAGGATGCGCTTTTGGAATGGTGGCGCGGTCGCGGCATCGTAGTGACGCAAAGTGAACCGATAGTCCGAGACCAAGCGGTCGACCGGATGACGCATCCAGGTCACGAAGACCAGATTCCGTCTCTCCCGCAACAGCAGGAAACGAGCGGGGAGGAAATGGCCGTGAATGCATTGCACGCCGTCATGCGCCGCATCGCGCTCGGCGTGCGCGTCGGCCAGCGCCTTGGCACAGCGCTGTTCGCGCATCAGATTGAACGGCTTTTCACCGTAGATTGTCCGCAATCCTTTGCCAAAACGATCTTCCAGCAGTTTCCGGAAGCTCGTGCCGCCGGTCTTGGGCAGATGGACGCTGATCATCAGCCGTCGCGAGGCCGCGGAATCGCAATGGGAGTCAAGGCGGAGCCAACGCATCAGCGGTTAAGGGTTTCGAGGATTTGCGCGCCTTGCACGATGCGCGGATCGATTTCCGCATCGCCCAACTGCAGAATCGGCGGAGGTTCGGCACCGGTCGCCAGCGCCGTCGCAAGACTGCTGAAGTAGCCCGAGATCCGCCAAGCGCGGTCGATCACGCGACGCTGCGATGGATCGTCGTTGAGCTGCTGGAAGATCCGTTCGCGATGGGCATCACCGTTGACATGTCGGCACAGACTACGGAGCGTTTTTTTCGGAATGCGTTTCCAGAACCGCTCGGGGCGGTTGCGGTTGAGGTAACCGATGTTCGCACTGAAGTTGCCGATGTGCAACAGCTCGGACGTGTCATGCACGCGCAGCACACCGCCCTGGGCGATGATGCGGAAATGGAGCGCGCGTGCCGAGTCGTGAAACAACCGGTCCTCACCGATCTCGCGCAAAAACATCTGCGTCGACCGCGGCAGGAGGCCATCGAAAGCACGGCGGAATCCGAGCGGCTCCGCTGCAAGCGCACGCGTGAGCACCTCACGGCGGTAAATCGCGAAGTAGGTTCCGCCGATGCAGGTGCCGTCGGCTGTCCACGCATGCCTGCCGCTGGTGTGGATCGAGTCGGTCGGCCTGACGCGTTCCTCCCCGCGGATCGTGATCGGCCAGGCGGAGAACACCGCAGACGCCTGATCCAATACGGGTAGTATGCCGGACATGAAGTCGCCCGTGGCGATGATGTCCGAATCCATGAAGCCGAAAAACTCACTGCGGTCAGCGGCGACCAGTCGGTCGATCACCGCACCGTGCTCGATCATACTCCGGCATTTCAGATCCACAAACGAAAGCCGTCGCTCGTCCTCGCAGCGGGCGCGAAGCCATGCGGATTCTTCTGCGGCACAACCATTGGAAACCAAGCGGAACGACAGGTCCGACCATTCGAGCAGACTGTCGACGAACGGCAGCAGCGCCCGCACCGTGCCGGGGGTGTAGATGATGTGGAAGGTCATCACTCCATTTGCATGGCTGGAGATCCAGGCTCCGACGAGATCCAGCCATCTCAACCCCGGTGCGGATCGGTCCCTATCCGGATGACGGGCATCCTTTCCTGTCGGCGAAGCATGGTAGTTGAGGCGGATTCTCGGCAACGCGCCTCTCTGGCATGCCGCCATCAACGCGAATCCGCGGCAGCAGATGCTTCCGGCACCCATTCCTCCAGTGCGGCACGCAGGGCGTCGCGCACCGGCCGCATGCCCGCGCCGGCGGCAGCCGCTTTGTCCGTGTCGAGAATGCAGTTGGATCGCGGCGCGACGGCCGCCTGCGAATAGAACTCGTCCGCATCGGTGAAGAACTCGAAGCGGTGATCCACACCGAGGATGTCTCCGATCATCGCCGTGACCTCGGAAGTCCGGACAAAACCGGGATTGGTGAGGTTGTAGATGCCGCGGGGCGCGCGGTGCTCACACAGGTCGAGCGCGGCACGGACGAAATCGCCGCGGTGGGACAGCGAGTTGAAGTTGTCGTAAAGTTTCGCGTAGCGCTGGAGCTTGCCCAGGTAGTTGCGCGGACCATCGTGCTCGTCGAACGGCATGCGCAGCCGCCAAAGGTAGGCGTGGTCCGAGTCGCGGATCAACTCTTCGGCCAGTGCCTTGCTGCCGCTGTAGAAGCTGCACGGCGGATGACGGAACGAAAAGTTCGGCTCCGCCGATTCGTCGAAGCCGCGAATGCCATCGGGCTCATGCTCGACACGCCTGCGGAATGCGGTGCCGGCCATGTCCGTCTCGACCGACCAGCCGTCGCCCTCGCGGACGAGACAGCCGTTGTACACGCAGCCCGAGGCGACGTGACCGACGGGGATGTCGGCGATCGCGCAGGCCTGGGTGAGGACATGCGCGAACACGACGTTGCCGAGTATCGTGTCGGATTTCTCGGTTTCACAGGCATCGACATTTGGTCTTCCGGTGAATCCCGCCGCATTGATGACAAACGACGCTTGACGCGACTTCAGCAGCCCGGCGAGTGCGCGGACATCCGACGGCCCGGCATCCGCGCGCGTCACTGGCTCGTACGCCATGCCGCGCCGATCGAGCTCGGCGGCAAAGGCACTGCCCATGTATCCAGGTGCTCCGAATAACAGAATCATGTCAGACGTCGTTTGATGCGGCCGTTGATGCGCGAACCGAGTGCGCGTGCGCCATCCCGCGATCCCGGAATGGCCACCGCGTTCCCTCCTTCGAAGCGCACCCGCTCATTGCCCAGCTCGCATTCGCACGGTCCCCACGGATCGTTCAAGCGATCCGCATCTCCGCCATCGCGCACGTTTCCTGCGATGCGCCAGACTGCCTCGGTGAGCGGTACCGGCGTGGATTCATCCGCACTTCGCGGCGTCGGGCATCCGTCCGGCGGCCGGTGCAGGCACAAGCTGCGCACCGCTCCGTCGAGGAAGCAGCTTTTGAGCAACAGGCTCCAGTCGCCGAGCAACTCGCCATGATCGCTGATCACACTCACCGCGACGCGTCCGCGGTCGCTTCGTTGCAAGAGGGTTTCCAAAAGCCCCTCGAACTGCGCGTCGAGCAGCGCGAGGTGGTCGGCGTAATCCCGGCGGATCACATCGATCACATCGGCATCAATGCCATCCGGCCAGCGGTCGAGTTTGCGCCGCAGGTGCGACCCGGGCGGAGCGTGGTCGAACGCATCGGCCGGACGCGGTTGCGGTGGCGGGATCTTTCCGCACGATCCCCTGCCCCTCCAGGATGCGGGCGTGTCGAACGGCTCGTGCGGCCCGGGAAAACTCACCCACAAGAACCAGGGACGATCGGCGGGCATCGCGGCGAGTTCCTTGCGCGCCTCGGTTCCAACCCAGATGTCCGGGTACAACTCGTCGGGCAGAACGGTCGGCCGCACGACCTCGGCGCGGTTTCCGCGATAGCGGTCTTCGAGATCATCCCGATACGCCTGCATCACGCCCGCGCGCTCCCACAGGTCCGTAAGTTCGCAGCGCACGCGGGACAGTGCACGCGGACCGGCGATCTCGCGCACGCGGTCGAAGCCGAGGGCGTGCATCAGCGGCAGATCGTCGCGCAGGTCGCGCGGCCGGCCGTGCGGCGTCCAATGCGTCTTGCCGATGAGATGGGTGGCGTAGCCGGTGTCGCGCAGGTCGCGCACGAACGACGGCGCATTGGCCGGCATGCGGAAGTCGTCGAGGTGGTCGACCCCCGCATCACGCGGACGCAGCCCGGTGAGCAGACTCGCTCGCGAGGGCACGCACATCGGGCTGGCCGGATGGCACCGCGGTGCCTGCCAGGCCGATCGCGCGAATCGTTGCAGACAGGGCAGGTTGAGCCACGGCTGGTGCAGCCAGTCGCCGCGCCACTGGTCGAAGCTCACCAGGAGCCAGCACTGCGGATCAGCCATTGTTTCAAGAATCGGATGCAGCGGCGTTTTCGATGCTCCACGCGCACTGCGGCAACACGATGCCGTTCACGCCAAATCCCTCGAAATTCTGCTGCGGCTCGGCGATGTAGAGCATTTTCCCGGACTGGCGGCGGTCATAGAAGTCGTCCAGTCCCACCCCACGCACGCTGGCGTAGACTGAGTAGGATCCGGCCTGCAGGTCGAAACCCGAGAACCCGACTACGACGCGCGACCGACCCTGCTCCAGCCGGATCCAGCCCAGCTCGCGGAATGAGGAAACCGTGAAAACCACATGGCCGCCGCGGGCGCTGTGGAGGGTCACCACGATTCTTGCCTGCGGAATGGCGGTGTCGCAATCGACGATCAACTCAACCGCAACCCGCCCGGCACCGCCCGTGGATGGCGGCGCGCCGACTGTGACCTCCTCGATCCGCGCACCGGCAAGCCGACCCGTCTTGTCAGCCGCCAGCGGCTTGAAATCACCGCCCTCCTCTTCGTAAGCACGCACGGCCTCCTCGATCGTGCCCAGCAGGCGCATGCGGCCACCGGCCATCAACAGACCCTTGTCGCAGGTGCGCATCAGATCGGCCGCATTGTGCGACACCAGCAGGATCGTCACGCCGGAATCCTGCAGCCGCTTGATCCGGTCGTAGCATTTCCACTTGAAGCGGAAGTCGCCCACCGCGAGCACCTCGTCGGCGATCAGGATGTCCGGCTCGAGCGCGGAGGCGACAGCGAAGCCGAGCCTGACCTGCATGCCGGAGGAATAACTCTGCACCGGCGCGTCGATCGACGCGCGGATCTCCGCGAAGTCGATGATCTCTTCCATGCGCGATTCGATCTCGTCGCGCGACAAGCCGAGGATCGATCCGTTCACCAGGATGTTCTCGCGACCGGTGAGCAGCGGGTTGAATCCGGCACCGAGCGCAATGAGCGCGCCGACGCGCCCTCGCATCTCGATGCGGCCGGTGTCGGGCTTGATCAACCCGTTGAGCATCTTGAGCAAGGTCGTCTTGCCCGCGCCGTTGTGCCCCATCAGCCCGAGGCACTCACCGCGCCGCAGTTCGAACGACACTTGGTCGACCGCCCAGAATTCGCCGTCGCGAAGCGTCCGGTTGCGCTCCTCGGCCGAACGTCTGCGACCGACCGGCAACACCTCGGCCGCGACATCGCGAATGCCGTACCACAGCGATTTTTTCAAATCGCGGCAGAATTTCTTCGAAACTCCGTCAACGCGCACAACGACATCGTCATCCGCGGAAGTGGCTGAATCGATCGGATCGGTCATCGGAAAAAGGAAAGAGAAAGAGGAAAACCAGAAATCCACGACATCCCGCGCCTCAGCGGTTGGTTCCGGCGAGCACAAGCAATTCGTCGGCGAACGTTGCGGCGGGATCCGCGGGCAGGAAGGCATCCACGCGTCGACGCGCCGCCAGCCCCATTGCGCGCAGCTCGTGGCGGCGGTCCCAGCAGCGCTCCATCGCATCGGCAACCGAGTCCTCGTCGGCATGACGCGCGATGAATCCGCTCACGCCCTCTTCGACGAGTTCCGCGTTGCCGCCGACATCGGTGACCACCGCCGGCCGCGCGCAACGCATCGCCTCGGTGAGCGTGTTGGGCAACCCTTCGTGGTGTGACGGCTGCAACAGCACGTGGTGGTCGCGCCACACTGCGGTGACATCCGCGACGTGTCCGCGGAAGCCCAGCGACGACACACCGTGCATTCCGACAAGGCGTTTGAGCGCCGCTTCCTAGTGACCGTCGCCGAAGACATCGACCGTGACGGGACGCTCGCGCCAGACGTCGCGGGCAAGCAAGGCAATGACCAGATCGTGTCCTTTGGATTTTGGATCGAGCCGGCCGACCATCGCAACGCGTAGCGGCTCGTCGGTGGTCGGCCATGGGCAATCGACGTTCCGCGCCACCTTCGGCGGGTAATGGAAGAATCCGGCGTTCGGGATACGGATGCTGAGCTGGGTTTCCAGCCAGCGGAGGTTCGAACGCGAACAAAAATAATTCGCGAGCGCGTGCGGCAGATGGTCGGCCAGCAGGTCGGCCTCATAGCCGTTCGGCCACAGTTGGGGGCCGCCATTGTGGATGAGCGTGACGAATGGAAGACCCCGCTGCGACAGACCCGCGACGCACCATGCACCGTCCGCGTTTTCGCATTGGTTCACCACGACCAGCGCAGGCCGACAGCCGGCGATGCGCTCCAGCGACTGGTATTGGCTGAGTGGCCCGCCGAACCAGCCGCCGATCCGCTCGCGCCAGTCGAGTCGGCGTGGGTTCGGATCCTCGCGCGTGATCCAGCGCCTGCGGAAAAGGAATGCGGCACCCGCCTGCCTGAGCCGCAGGAGCTCGGGCGTCAGTTCGCCGTGGTCCTGCACGCACACCATCACGCGACGACCGCGCTGCACGAGCCGCATCGCGGTTTCCTGCCACAGGGATTCGGACCCACCGCCATATCCCCACGGATTGGTGGCGATGAAGACAATCGGCCGCTGGGAGTCGGTGTGCATCGGTGGACGAAGCGACGAAAAAAGAAATGATTCAGGCCGATCCGGGCCGCGGCGCATCAGGCCGGTTCAGCCTCCCATGCGCGCGATCAAGTGCGGCATCGCGAGGCGGAAGCCGACCAATCCAAAAAAGCCCAGCAACAGCGACAGACCGAAGACGAGGAAGAACGGCTGCAGTTGCGAAAGCGGCTGCGCGGTGAGCGATTCGCGCGCGGTGATGATCAGCGGGGACACCGGATTCCAAACCGCGAGTGCGCCGGCCAGCCCTTCGGTGCGTGCCGGATAAACCACCGGCGTGAGCAACATCCAGAACTGCGCGACGATCGGGATCGCGCGGATCACGTCGCCGTACAATCCGGCGAGCGGCGTGATCGCCAGTCCGATCGCAAAGCCGCAAGCGAGCAGCGCCGCCATTGCCAGCGGAAACATCAGCACGCCGGAGTCCACGGGAATGCGCCACCACCACAGCACGGCCGCAACCAGCAGCAGGCGCACCAGGAAATTGAAGCACACCATCGCCAGCCCACCCATCAGCACCGCCTCGCGCGGGAAGTTGATCTTCGCGAGCATCGCCTTGGCGGAGATCAGCGACTGCGCCGGACTCGCCACCGCATCGACGAATACCTGCCACAGCAACGTGCCCATCATCGCAAACGCCGGATAGGGAATGCCCCCGCTGTCGATGCGCACGATCCCCTGCGAATTCAGGAAGATGAAGGTCAGCGAGGCCGCCAACGGCGGCAGGAACACCCAGATGTAGCCGAGGAAGGTCTGACGGTATTGCGCGCTGAGGTCGCGCACGAACAAACGCCAAGCCAGCTCGCGCGCCGCCAGCAGGTCGCGCGCGATCGACCGCACCAGCACCACCGGATGCCCCAACAACGGCTCCGGACTGTAAACGCGGATGGAATCGGGATGGCGTTTCATGATGAGAGAGACCGAAGGCAGGTGGACGGAGATGCAGAGGAAGGGCCCGGCGGACGGTCATCCGCGATCACCAGCAATGGTGCGGCAGTGAGCGCACCAGTTGGTCGAGCATGCGCTGGTCCTCGGCAAACCCGGCATCAAGCGTGGCGCGCAGCCCGCGATCCAAATCGCCCGGCTCGCCGGTATTCACCGCCTCGCGCGGTGGATCGAAGCGGTTTTCGACGCCGAGGAATGCGGCGACCGACTCCAGCGCACACACCGGATCGTTGAAAAAAATCTCGCTCCGGATCACCAGCAGGTTGTTGGCGGGGACGAACCGGAGCCAGTGGCACAACTGCGGGTGGTAGAACCCGCGCGCAAGGTAACTGTGCCGCATGTGCGCGCCACTCCAGTGGGCCGGGTCCGCGACGAGCTTCGCCTCATCACCCGCCAGCCGCGCCGACTCCAGTTCGAGCGCCTCCTCGAAGGTGGCCGCATCCTCCAGCCCGAGCCGGCGCATCATCTTGTAGTGCGACCACGCGCGCTCGGCCGGATCGCGCAACAAAGCGATGCAGCGCAGGCCGGGCAGCTCGCGCGCAACCCTCGCCGGCACCTGCGGGTGAAACAAATAATACGGCGTGCTCTCGCCCCGCCACCTTGCCTGCAAGGCTTTCGCATCTTGAAAATGACCGCGCAGCCAGTCCTGATCATGATCCTGGTTGTAGAAGTGGTGCAACTCCTTGACAGCGGTCATGAACACCTCCGGATGCCCCGACAGGCATTCATGCAGGGTCGACGTTCCGCCCTTCTGCGTGCCGATCACGAGCAGGTTTGGGATCCGCCGATCGCCGCCGAACAAGTTCAACCAACGTTTCATGACTGCCATCCGATCACGCTGCCGCCACTGGTCGAGCACGATGCGCGACCCGGGTGAATTCTCAGCGATCTCATGCGGTCAGAGAACCAGCCTTCCCGGGGGACGACCGATTCGAACTACCCGCCTAACCGAGAATGTTCCCTCAATCATGCGATCTCAAGCATGAATCGAGTGGCGGTTCCCAACAAACTGGCGAAACGCATTCAGGCGTAGAAACCAACGACCGTGTTATTCAGGCACCACGTTTTTCACGTCGGGCCTTCCACCCATGCTGTCGCTGATCCATTCGGCGAAGGCATGCCCGCGCGGAGTCAGCGACAAACGTGTGCGGCGGCGGTCGCGATGATCGAAAAACCGCGACGCAAATCCGAGAGTTTCAAGAGCATCGGCGACACTGGTCACCGCGGCAGTGGTCAGGCCCAGATTGCCTGCCAACTCGCTCAAGGTCGGCTTGCAGGGCCGGTTGAGGTACAGATTTGTCAGCGCATGCAGCGCGCTCAACGAAATCCTGCGATTGCGCATGGTATGCAAAATCGCATCCATTCGCTTCATCGGAAGAGTACCACAACCGTTCAAACCGCCCCGATCCGAATCACCCATGGCGGAACTGTCCGACGAGTGTTCGTCGGGCTTGGTACTGGCAACGTTCATGCACATGTTCGGTCTAGGCGGCAATTCTTTGCGGAATTCTCGTCTAAATAGCAAACGAATCATCAAAATATTCATTCCGGGTGCAAGAGGTGCAGGTCTGCATCAACCCACCCCCCCCGATGTCGAGCAGCGATCATCACCCGCAGGCAACACAACGGCTCCGGGTAAACGAATGATCCAGACGAGCGAATGATCGATTTTACTGGAAATTCAGCACAAACCATGCTATTTTGTAAACAAAACGAATCTTTTTTTGAAAATGATCAGGAAAGAACGAATTATTTGCTTCCGGAACCTCTCGGGAATCCGTATTTTTTGAAAGTCCCAACCAGCACTGCCCTACGGACGATCGTTTGGTCGGCCCTGCGGGTGGTGCACCCGTCCCCATGAACCCCACAACCAGCCAACATGAAATCCACGAACGCCTCCGGCGCGTCGGTGAAAGCCGATGCGGACCGCCTTGCTGACTTCGTCCTCTTCACCCAGCGGAGCTGCATCCTCAACCTCTCGGCGCAGCTCAACAAAGGGAATGTCTCGTTTCCCCAGTTTTTCCTGCTGACCTATCTGTCGAGCGAGGAATCGCTGACGATGTCCGACATCGCCAAGAAGATGGGGCATTCGACTGCCGCTGCCACCGGATTGGTCGACCGCTTGGAGAAGCTCGGCTACGTCGAGCGGGTCCATGCGGCCGAGGACCGGCGCAAGATCCTCGTGCGGATCACGCACAAGGGCGTGCAGCTCGTGTCGAAGATGCGCGCGGAAATCGCCAGCGACCTTGCCGACATCCTCGCCAACCTCGACGAAGACGAGGCGGAGACGGTCGAGCACACCAAGCGCGCGATCCGCAGCCGCTCGATCGGCTGAAGCCGCGTGCCGCAGGAACCATGAGCGATCGCGGTGCCACAGCCGACACGGTGCTGGAGTCACCCGCGTGGCTCGATGCCCTGCGGAGCGTGCCCGGCGTGCGCGCTGGCTGGGTCGGACGCCTGCCCGGCCTCGACGTCGCCTGCCCGCGCGACGAGGCGATGCGTCGGCTGCGCCCACATCACGAGGCGGCGCTGCGCGCGTTCACCGCTGATGATGCGCGCTGCTGGCGTGGCGAGCAGGTCCACGGATGTGAAGTGGCAATCGTGCCGGGTGCGACGGAAACGATCGCGCCCGATGGCCTGCCGGTCGTGCCCGGGGCCGACGGACTCGTCACCCGCGAGGCCGGTGTGGTGCTCTGCATCCATGTGGCCGACTGCGGGGCGATCTGGCTTGCCGACCGATCGACGGGCGCGGTCGGGCTGTTGCATTCGGGGAAAAAAGGAACCGAATCCGACATCCTCGGCCGTGCGCTCGACGTGATGGCCCGCGCGTTCGGCACCCGGCCAGGCGACGTCACCGCGGTGCTCGGCCCGTGCATCCGCCCGCCCGATTACGAGGTCGATTTCGCCGCGGCAATCCGCCGGCAAGCCGCACGCACCGGGATCGGAAATTTGATCGACTGCGGCATGAATACCGCGTCAGATCTCCGGCGTTTCTACAGCTACCGCAAGGAACTCGGCAGCACCGGCCGCATGATGGCCCTGATCGTCCGCGATGCCCCGCCATGAGCCCGCTCACCCTGCACGCCCCCGCCAAACTCAACCTCTCGCTGCGCGTGCTGCGCAAGCGCGACGACGGATTTCACGAGATCGACAGCTTGTTGATCAAACTGCCCGGCCTTCACGATGTGCTGACGTTCGAACCCGGCAAGCGCTTCTCGTTTGCATGCAACGATCCCGCACTCCCCGCGGACGAGGGAAATCTGGTGGTCGCGGCCGTGCGCGCTTACGAGCAGGCCGCCAAGGTGAGCTGCACCTGCGGCATCACGTTGGAAAAGCGGATTCCCCACGGTGCCGGACTCGGTGGCGGCAGCAGTGACGCCGCCACCACACTCAAGGCGCTCGACCAACTGCACGACGGACGCCTCGGCCTCCCGGGGCTTGAGTCGCTCGCAGCCACGCTCGGATCGGACGTGCCGTGCTTCCTGCGCGACGGCGCGGTGCGCTGCACCGGCCGCGGCGAGGTGGTTCAGGATGCCGAAACGCCGCCGCCGCTGCGCGTGCTGTTGCTCAAGCCGTGGTTCGAGGTGCTGACCCCCGACGCCTACGCTCGTTGGCAGGACAGCGAAGCTCTGCCGGGCATCGACGAACGCGAACAAGAGGTCGATGGCGTGCGGATCGTCAACGACCTCGAGCGACCGGTCTTCGGCAAGCACCGGTTCCTCGCCGAGCTCAAGCAGTGGCTGCTCGCCCGCGAGGAAACCCGCGCGGCGTTTCTTTGCGGATCCGGGTCGGCCATGGCCGCGGTGCTTCATGAGGATGCCGATGCCGGGAACCTCGCCCGCTGCGCGCGCCACGAACTCGACCCCGGGCTTTGGCATTGGTCGGGCACCACCGGCACGTGATCGCGGATGCAGCCTGCCGGAGTTCATCCCGTCACCCCTCCGCATCCCGTCGCCGCCGATCTGCTTTTCGCACGCCCGGTTTGACAAATGGAGAGCACGCTCCGTAGGGTTGCCGACCCGGCATCCCCCGCCCTGAATCCTCACTTCCCTCATGAACCTCGTCGTCGAGAAACAGCCCAACTGCAGCGCCACGCTGCGTGTCGAAATCCCCGCCCAAAACGTCAAGGAACGACGTCAGCAAATCGTCAGCCGCTACACCGGTGCCGCCCGAGTCCCCGGCTTCCGGCCGGGCAAGGCCCCGCGCGCGATCGTCGAAAAACGCTTCGCCAAGGCGATTGGCGAAGAGCTGCGCGAGGAATTGCTCGGCGAGGCGTTCCAGGAGGCGTTCAAACGCGACGACCTGCACATCCTCGAGGCCAGCCAGCCCGAGGATTTGGCAGAACTGCCCGACGGTGGCATCGCCTTCGTCACCAAGCTCACGCTCGCGCCTGAAATCACCCTGCCGGAATACAAAGGGATCCGCATCATCGTGCCTCCCGCCGCGTTGCCCGAGTCGGAGGTGGAAGGCGAGTTGCGCCAACTCCAGGAGCGCTTCACCGAATACACCGACATCGAGGGCCGCGGTGCCGCGACCGGCGACTTCGCCGTGATCGACTACCATTGCTTCATCGAGGGCAAACCCGTCGCGGAATTCCTCGGCAAAGCCGCCGGATTCCTCGAAGGCCGCGAGGGGTTCTGGGTCAAG
>Ga0194123_10001274_pt1 | contig 39047 bp, 40 predicted proteins | sample TA2MahsurfametaG_5_FD_155479 | JGI IMG/M metagenome (GOLD analysis project Ga0194123, IMG submission 155479) | Freshwater microbial communities from Lake Tanganyika, Tanzania - TA2015023 Mahale A surface | ecosystem: Environmental > Aquatic > Freshwater > Lake | place: Tanzania: Lake Tanganyika... | reverse complement strand
AATTCCCGGAGGGTCGCAGGCCCCGGCGCCCAAACCATTCCCTTTACCGAAACGCCAGCCGGTTAATTTTCACCCCCAGCTTTTCCGAAAGCTTCGCCTTCAAATCATCCTTCCTCGCCAGCTGATGCCTCCGGGTGGAACTCAGGCACCGGATGTAAGCCACGCCCCGTAGTCCATCCACTCCGTCCAAAATCGCCTCCTGCGCCGCCTCCTCCCCCGCCGCGGCCGCCCACGCCTCCTGCAACCGCATCTTTCCACCTCTTGCCCGATTCTCCACTTTTTCCACCACCTCGGCCAACAACCGCTTGCGGATTCCGTTCGCCATCGTCTGCGGGTCCGGAGGCCTCCCCTCCATTCCGCCCGCCCGGCTGTACATCTCCAGCTCCCGCGGTGTCATCCCGCGCCCATGCGCCTGTCGGAACGACTCCTGCAACCCGACCGCCGCCTCGTGCTTCCGCGCCATCAAATCATAGGTTTTTCTCTCAATCTTTAGCCGGTCCGCATCCCCGGCCGGCCTCTTCCCCAAAAGCTCCACCATCACCATCCGCCTCGTCACCAGGTAATCGATCCTGGTCACCTTCAGCCACGGCCTCTCCGCCGTTCCCTCCCCGATATACCGGTACAGCCCCGCATCCTCCGCCGCCGTCCGCCGGCGCTTCGACTTCATCTCCCTGCCCAACCCCAAAATCTTGTAGGAGACCATCTCCTTCTTCTTGGTGCTGCTGTCCTGCTCCCACGGCCTCGGGCTCATGATCCCTTTCTATCTTTCCCCCATTCTCTGCCCACCGCTTCCCCATTCACGCCCAAACAACCTCCGAATGTCTCTTCAACAATCCCGCTTCATCTTCATCTTAATCTTTATCTCTTCCCAGAATCCACGCCCCAAGGAAGAACCATACTCCGTTGACCAACACCGCTTCTCGTAAACCAACGACTCCCGCCAACGCCCCGAACGCCAGCGGCCCCACGATCCCCGCTAACTTCCCCGCAAAACCCCACAGTCCAAACACCTCCCCCTGCCGACCCTGCGGCGTGATCTCCGCCACCGCCGCCCGGCCTGCCGACTGCAACCACCCCATCCCCAACCCCGCCAACGCCGCCACCGCATAAAAGGATCCGGCCGACCGACTCAGCCAAGCCCCAGCGCTCACCAGCACCCATAGCCCCAACGCCGACAACAAGACCGGCCTTGCTCCGTTCCGGTCCTGCCAAGGACCCGTCACCAACGCCCCCACCACCGCCGCCACCTGCAACACCACAAACAGCTTCACCGTGTCCTCCAAGGAAAATCCAATCTCCTGGGTGGCGTAAATCGAAGCGAAACCCACCACCGCGCTCAGCCCCGTCAGCGAAGCCCCCAGCCCCAACAACAAGCGCCGCAGCTCCGGCCGTTCCCGGATCGTATTCCACACCGCCCGCCAGTCGGGTTCGGTGACTCCATCCCGCCCCGTTTTTGCTCGCTCCTTCAAAAAAAGGATCGTCGGCAAAGCTGCCAGCAACATGAACCCTGCCACCGCTGGAAACACTTTCCGCACCGATCCCTCCGCGCCGCTCAGAATCCACAGTGCCAGCCCCAGCGAAGCCAGCCCGCCCACGTACCCAAAACCCCATCCGTACGCCGAAATCTTTCCCCTCTTCCCCGGTGGCGCCAGCTCCGGCAAGAAGGCCGCCACCAGATTTTCTCCCAGCAGAAAGGCGGCATTCGCCACCACGACCAGTCCAATCACCGCCGCCACGCCCCAAACGGGCAACCCCATCAACGAGGTCGCCGCCACACAGACCAAGGTCAATCCCACCAGCAGCGGTTTCTTGGCCGCCTTGCGGTCCGCCCATCTTCCCAACAGCGGACCTGCCACCATCGCCACGGCGGCCGCGGTTGAAAGCGCGGTCCCCCAGAGAAATTCCGCCCCCTTCTTGCCACCGCAGACCAGTTGGGTGAAAAACACCCCTCCCACCACCGTCACCACCACCGTCACAAACGCGCTGTTGGAAAAATCATACCAACACCACGCAAAAATCTCCCCCCTCCCCGCCGCGGCTGAACTTTCCTTCACCTTCACGTTCACGTTCACGAAAAACCAGGCTCCTTACCCGGAGGCCGTGATTTTTCTTAAGTATTCCCACGAATAAATCCCCGTCCCGTGCCCATCCTCCCACGTGGGCTGGATCGCGTATCCGCCCACCGTCTGCATTCCCTTCAGCCGGAAACTTTCCACCTTCAACCTGTCCCCTGCCCCAGGAATTGGTTTTGTCAGCCCCGGCTCCCCGCAGCACGCCGCACACGGGCACCGTTTGCGCAACTCCTCCAGCGCCAGGTAACTCTCTTTTCCATCCGGCCAGCGGATCGCCAGCTCGGCGCCGATGACCTGCAGATCCGCGGGCGCCTGCAACCGGCCCGCCTCAGGCCGGCAACGGGAAACGGGCCGTCAGCTTCCGGACTTCGCCCCGCACCGCCTCCAGCCCCGCCGGGTCGTTGCGCTGCTGGAGCGCTTGGTGGATCAGGTTGGCAATGTCGAACATCTCCGACTCCCGCATTCCGCGTGTCGTCATCGCGGGCGTCCCCAGCCGGATGCCCGAGGGCCGCATCGGCGAGGCGGTGTCGAACGGGATGGAGTTTTTGTTGGCGGTGATCCCGGCATGGTCGAGCGCCTCTTGCGCCACCTTGCCGTCCATCCCCGCCGGCCGCAGATCCACCAACATCAGATGGTTGTCCGTTCCTCCGGATACAATCCGGTAGCCGTTTTTTTTCAGCCCTTCCGCCAGGGCCCGCGCGTTCCGCACCACCTGCGCCTGGTACGCTTTGAATTCCGGCTTGAGCGCCTCCAGGAAACAGACCGCCTTGGCCGCGATCACGTGCATGAGCGGCCCACCCTGCACTCCCGGGAACACCATCGAATCAATTTCTTTGGCGTACTTCGCCTTGCACAGGATGATCCCACCCCGTGGCCCGCGCAGGCCTTTGTGGGTCGTCGTCGTCACAAAATCCGCAAAGGGGACGGGGCTCGGATGCACCCCGCCCGCCACCAGGCCGGAAATGTGCGCAATATCCGCAAACAGCAGCGCTCCGACCTTGTCGGCGATCTCCCGCATCCGCGCGAAATCCAGAATGCGCGGGTAGGCCGAGGCCCCCACCGTGATCATTTTCGGCTGGAACTCTTGCGCCGCCTTTTCCAACGAATCGTAATCCACCAACTCCGTCTTCTCCTGCACCCCGTAATGCCGGACGGTGTAGAACATCCCCGAGAAGTTCTTGGGATGGCCGTGGGTCAGATGCCCGCCGTGGGCCAGATCCATCGTCAGGATCTTGTCCCCGTGCTTGAGGAAGGCGAAGTAGACCGCCGAGTTGGCCGTCGCCCCGGAATGGGGCTGCACATTGGCATGTTCCGCACCGAAAAGCTCCTTGGCCCGGTCGATGGCCGCCTGCTCCACCCCGTCAACATGCTCGCAGCCCCCGTACCAGCGCCGGCCCGGATACCCCTCCGCATACTTGTTGGTCAGACAGCTGCCCTGCGCCTGCATCACCGCCGGACTGGTGAAGTTTTCCGAGGCGATCAGCTCAATGTTCTCCGCCTGCCGCCGATGTTCCCGCCGCACCGCCTCGGCCACCGCGGGGTCGGTCCGCGCCAAATCCGGCCCGACCGCCTCGCCCCGACCGGGCCCGCCCAAAGCAGCCAACCGTTCCACCCGTCCCTGAAACCGTCCGGCCGAGAAGGAGCCGGTGATCCAGGCCTGCACACAGGCCCGCGCATCCGAGGCGCCGAGATCATCCGCCCCCAGGCAAAGCACATTCGCATCGTACCGTTCCCGGCCCTTCCGCGCCGCTTCGGGTGTGTCGGCGGAAACCGCCCGCACCTTGGGAAAACGGTTCGCCGCCATCGCCAGCCCGATCCCCGTCCGCCCCACCAGCACCGCGCCCTGGATCCTGCCCTCGGTGATCGCCTCCGCGGCCGCTTTGGCAATTTCCGGATACTCGGCCACATCATTGGCGGGGAGGCTCAGGGTCGCGCAACCCTCCCGGCGAAGCACCTCGGTCGCCTCCGCCAAAAGAATCCGGGCCGTGGCATCGCCCCCCAAGCCCACCGTCAGCCGGGCTGCGCTGCTGCCGGCAGCCGCCGGCAACTTGCCGTTCCGGACCACCTCCAAAATATGGGGAATGGATTCGCGGATCTGGTCCCGGCAGGCGCGGTAGATTTCCTTGGAGTGGCCGATGGGATCATCCAGTTCCCGCTCTTCGGGAGAGAGGCCCGGCTCAAATTCCCGCAAAAGGAAGATCTTATCGGCCGCGTTCGGATAAAGCAGCAACAGCGAGTCGAGATGCCCGTAGGTCATCACAAAAATATGGTCGGCGCGGCGGACCTGTTCGGCACTGATCGGCTTGCTGCGCAACCGGGAAATGTCGCTGCCCAGTTCCCGCATCACTTCCACCGCGTGCGGGCTGGGGGTTTGCCCCGTCACGGCACCAATCCCGGCCGACTCCACCTCAATCGCCCGCTCCCCGTTCAGTTCCCGGCGACAGAGTTCCTCCGCCATGGGGCTACGGCACACGTTTCCGGTGCAGACAAAAACGATTCGTTTCACGGGGAAAGACTAGCTGAAAAAAATGATCTCGAAAATCCTGCGGGTCAACCTATGCCTGCCGGCTTGGGGGCATTTTGCGAAGGGCCCGGAGCAGGTCCCCAGCCCTTTGCAGACCCCGGTCTTGGGGCGGACGCTTGTCCTTTAAATCCTTCTCCGGCAACGATAAAGACATGGTTTCTCCGCCGCCTCCCTCGTCCTCGTTGAGCAAGGTTGCTTCCCTCGTCCGCTTGATGGGGGGAACTTCCGCAATCGTGCTGGCGATCGTCATCTCGCCGCCCGTCCAGATCTCCACATCCGGGTAGTTTGCCCCGTTTAAGACCACGTCCGGCGGCAGAGGCCGACCCGCCCCTGCCCGCCCGCCTGGCAAAAGGATTTCGCCCCTCAGGCGAAACAGGGAGCGGCCCGTGGAAAGGCGCGATTCGGCCAGCCACCCCGTTTGTCCCGCCGTTGCCTGCCCCAACAAGATCGCCCCCGCCCGTTCCTGCAAGATGGTGGCCACCAGCTCGCCCGCCCCGCGCAGGCTGGGCCCCACCAACACCACCAACGGCGTGACCGGATTCAAACCCAGCGGCTGCCGATCCGAACGGAAAACCTTTTCCTTCCCCGCCCCATCCCGCCAGGAAAACAACACCTCTCCGGGGGTCACAAAAAGCGCACACAGTTCGGCGGCTGCCTCGAGACTCTGCGCCGGCAGACATTCCCGCAGATCCAGCACCGCACCCAGGGGGTTTTTTTGCCGCCACGCCGCCCAGTCCCGCCCGATCGCCTCCGCCAACGTTGCCCCCATCGTCCGCACCCGCCAGTACGCAATCGGTCCGGGTAAAAGTTCCGCCACCCACGGCCGGTCCGGGGAGGCCAGTTTCGTTCCTCCGCCAATCGCCATCCTCCCCGCCGACTGATCCAGCGTCCTGGTCATCGCCGCCGGATTGGCCTCTGCCGCCGCCGGGTCAGAGCCGACCAATTTCGCAATCTCCGCCGCCTCGCCCGGTCTGAGCGGGCTGACTGGTTTGGGGGCTGGCACCGCCGCCGGACGGGCAGGCGCGGATTCCTGGGCGCCCGCCTTCCGTTCCTCCCGATTGAGAACTTTGGCTAGGTTTCCAGCCAGTTTCGCTTGGAGGTTGGGAAGAAAAGGCGCCACGCCCACCCCGATCCCGATTCCCAGAAACAGTAGCAGCAGAATTCGCAGGGTCTTCATCGGGGAATCTTTACCTTATATCTTCCCGCCATTTCCTGCGATCCCACTCTCACTGGGTCGTCCCCAAGGCCCGGTGGCCAATGTCCCGCCGGTACTGGATTCCGTCAAAATCAACCTCCGCGGCCCGCGCATAGGCCCTTTCCTTGGCAGTTTTTAAATCCTTCCCCCAACCCGTGGCCGCCACTACCCGACCCCCGGCCACCTCGATTCCCTTGGCTCCCCGTTTTGTGCCCGCATGAAAGAGACAGGAGTCCGGCAAATCCCTGCCCGTTTGGATCGCCTGCCCCAGCACCGGCTGGGCGGGATATCCCGGCGCCGCCAACACCACCGTCATCGCCGCCCCGGAGCGGATCTTCACCGCCAAACCGGAGAGATTCCCGTCCGCCGCCGCCCCCAGCAGATCCCAAAGCGGAGTCTCGATCAGCGGCAGCAGAACCTCCGTCTCGGGGTCGCCGAATCGGCAGTTGTACTCGAGCACCTTCGGGCCGCTCTTCGTGAGCATCAGCCCCGCATAAAGCACCCCGCGGTATTCGATCCCTTGCTGGGCCAACCCTTGCAAAGTGGGAACCAAAATCCGGTCCTTCACCTCCCGGATCAGATCCGGCGTGGCTTTGGGCGCCGGAGCATACGCGCCCATGCCCCCGGTGTTCAGTCCCGTGTCTCCCTCCCCAACCCGTTTGTGATCCTGCGCCCCGGGCAAAATCACCAGATTCTTTCCATCCGTCACCGCATGCAGGCTCAGTTCCTCACCCTCGAGAAACTCCTCAATCAACACCGTGGCCCCGGCCTCGCCGAATACCTTCTCTGCCATCATCTGCCGGATGGCCGTGGCCGCCTCAGCGTGGGATTCCGCGATGACCACCCCTTTGCCCGCGGCCAACCCATCCGCCTTCACCACCTGCGGGCAGGGCAGCGACTCGCTGAATCGGACCGCGTCCTCCGCTTTTTGAAAACTTCCCGCCTTGGCGGTGGGGATTCGCTGGCGGACCAACAGCTCCTTGCAGAACGACTTACTTCCCTCCAGTTGGGCCCCTTTTTTTCCCGGCCCAAACACCCGCAGGCCCAGCTCCCGCAACCGGTCCGCCAACCCGGCACACAGCGGTGCCTCCGGCCCCACCACCACCAAGCCCGGCTTTTCCTTGGCCGCCCACCCGGCGACTTCCTCGAGATCGGTCGCCGCTAGATCCAGGTTTTCCCCCAAGGCCGCCGTTCCCGCATTGCCCGGGGCAAACCAGATTTTTTTCACCCGGGGATCCCGGGCCAACGACCAGCCCAAGGCGTGCTCCCGTCCCCCGCTCCCGACCACCAGCACGGAAAGTTGCTCCTTCATCGCGACTCACTCTTCCCAAAGCCAACCTCGCGCAAAAGCATTCTTTGGGAGGCCGCCCCCCCTTGGACATCTTCGGAACCTAATTTAACCTCCCGAGATGTCCGGTTGTCCCTTTTCCCGCTGGCGTTCCGTGTTGCGCCTCACCGGTCGCACCCACCCGCCCTCGCCGGCCCAATCCGCCCGCGCCTTTTTTGACCTGCTGGGCCAAGAGGCCCGCTCCCTCCGGCCCTCCGCCACGCGGAAAGCCCGGGTCCTCCGGGACCTCCGTTGCCGGGGAGGGTTTGAACTCACCCGCTCGGAATTAAAAACCGGTTGCCAGCTGGCCTGGCGCAACAGCGTTCGTTGCATCGGCCGGCATTTTTGGAAGCAGCTGGACCTGCTCGACCTCCGCACCGCCGTCGGCGAAGAGGAGATCTACGCCGGATGCCTCCAGCACCTCCGGCACGCCTTCCATGGCGGGGCTATCCGCTCCACCGTGACGGTGTTTCCCGCCGCCGGAGCGGACGGACGAGGGCCCAGAATCTGGAATTACCAGCTTTCCCGCTACGCCGGCTATCGCACCAAGACCGGGAAAATTCTCGGTGACCCCATGGAGGCGAAGTTTACCGATTTTTGCCTCCACCTCGGCTGGAAACCGCCCCGCCGGAAATCCGCCTTCGATTTGCTGCCGTTGGTGATTTCCCTGCCGGGCCGGCCGCCCCGCCTGTTCCCGCCGCCCGTGGCGGATACCGTGCAAATTCCCATCCGCCATCCCGACGGCGCCTACCTGGATGGGCTGGATCTGCGCTGGGTTGCGGTTCCCGCCGTTTCCAGCCTGCTTTTGGAAATGGCCGGCCTCCGGTTCCCCGCGGCCCCCTTCAGCGGTTGGTATATGGAAACGGAAATCGGCGCGCGGAACCTTGCGGATCCGGAGCGTTACAACCTGCTGCCGGAAGTGGCCCGCCGATTCCGGCTGGATCGTTCCCGCCTGGGTTCCCTGTGGAAGGACCGCGCCCTCGTTGAACTCAACCGCGCGGTAATCCATTCCTTCCAGCAGGCGGGCGTTCGGCTGATTGACCACCACTCCGCCGCCCAATCCCATTTGGCTTTTGAGCAGGCGGAGGCCCGGGCTGGCCGGAAGGTGTTCGGCCGCTGGGATTGGCTCGTTCCTCCCCTGTCGGGCTCCACCACCCCGCTGTGGAATCGCAGTTACGATCCCACCGAATTTTCACCCAACTTTCTGCCTCAACCCTCCTGGCGGGACGAATTTCGGAAGTAATCCGCAATCTCTTTCGCGGTCTTGGCCCCCACCCCCTCCACTTTGGCCAACTCCCCCTCCGAAGCCTGCGCCACCCTTTCCACGGATCCAAACTCGCGCAACAACGCCCGCTTCCGCACCGCGCTCACCCCGGGCACCTCGTCCAGCTCGCTCTTTTCCATCCGCTGTTTCATCAGCAATTGATGGTAGCCATTGGCCACCCGGTGGGCTTCATCTCGCACCCGTTGGAGCAACCGCACCGCCGGATGCTCCTGGGGAAGCGCGATCGGGTCGGGCCGCCCCGGTCGGAAAATCTCCTCGTTCTGCTTCGCCAGACCGATCGCCGGCACCTCCGCCCAGCCCGCTTCTTTCAACTCCCGCACCGCCGCCCCGAGCTGTCCCTTGCCTCCATCCACCACCAAAAGGTCCGGCGGTTCCACCCCCTCCGCCTTCAGGCGCCGGCAACGCCGCCGGATGACCTCCGCCATGCATCCCACATCGTCCTGCCCGATCACGCCCTGGATCCGGTACCGGCGGTAGGCCGGCTTGGACGGCCGCCCGTTCCGGAACACCACCATCGAGGCCACGCTATGGGTGTCGGAGATGTTGGAGATGTCGAAACACTCAATCCGCGCCGGTACCGACGCCAACCGCAGCACATCCCGCAAGGCCTCCAGCTCCTTCTCCGGCACCACCGTGCTGGGCAGCGACCGGAAAAATTTCCGCGCCGGCCGGGTCGTCTTCTTCAAGTCCTCCAGGAGGTTCCGCAGCGAGGCCGCCTTTTCGAAGTCCTGCCGCCCGGCCGCCTTTTTCATCTGCTCCTTGAGCGACTCCCGCATTTCGATGGTGTGCCCCTCCAGAAACTCGCACGCCTGCCGCACCCGGTCTGCGTACCCCGCCCGCGTGATTTTGCCGATGCACGGCGCGCTGCAGTTCTGGATCACGTGGTCCAGACAGTGTCGGTAGTCCCGTTCTGCGGGGATCTCCGGGCGGCAGGAACGCAGGCCGAACTTTTTCCGCATCAGCGAAAGGGTCTGCCGCAGCGCCCCCGCGTGGGCGAACGGGCCAAAGTAACGCGCCTTGTCCTCCTTTTTGGCCCGGGTCAGCTGGAATTTCGGAAACGGCTCGTCCAGATCCACCCGCACCATCAGGAACCTTTTGTCATCCCGAAAGCTCACATTGTAGCGCGGCCGGTACTCCTTGATCAGCCGCCCCTCCAGCAGGATCGATTCGGGCTCGCTCCGCACCACGTGGGTCTCCAGCTCCGCGATGCTCTGCAGCAACGCCCGCGTCTTGAGGTCGGCTCCGAACCTTCGCGAAGGGTGAAAGTACTGGTTCACCCGCCGGTGCAGATCCCGCGCCTTGCCCACATAAATCACCCGGTGAAACCGGTCCCGGAAAAGGTAGACCCCCGGCCGGTGCGGCAGATCCCGCAGCTGCTTGGTCAGATCGGCGGAAACGGTTTCCATGGCCCGAAATAATCTTAACCTAACCTCATGATCTGCCCAACCCTGCCTGTCCTGCTTGTGGGGCTTCTGGCTTTGGCCGGCGCCAGCCCCCTTTCGGCCGGCCCTCTTTTCAAGGATGCCCAGCTGACCGTCGACCTCCTCGCTGAGCCCAAACCCATCGAACCCGGAAAACCTTTCACCGTTGGCCTCCGCTTTCGACCCGCACCCGGCTGGCACATCTACTGGAAGAATCCGGGAGACTCCGGCATGGCGCCCACGGTTCAGTGGCAATTGCCCGCAGGCTACACCGCCGGTCCCCTGCAGTTCCCTCTGCCGGAAAAAATCCTCGCTCCCCCGCTGGTCACCTACGGCTACGAGATGGAAACCCTCATCCTTACGGAAATCACCCCGCCCGCCGAACAACCTCTCCCGGCCAAAATCAAGATCGGAGCGGATCTCGACTGGCTCGTCTGCAAGGAGATCTGCCTGCCCGGCAAAGCCAGCCTCGATCTCAACGTCTCCTCCCAACCCAAAGACAACATCGATCTGCAGGGCCTTTTTGACGAAATCCGCCGCGAGCTGCCGGTCCAAGTTCCCGGCATTTCCGTGCAGGGCAAACTTTCCAGCGGTTTTCTGGCCTTGAAAGTCACCGGGGCAACCGGACCCGGCACCCTCTCTTTCTTCCCAAATGAGGGGGACTACGTGGATGAATTCAAACCCGCGAAAACGGAGCTTTCTGGCAACACCTCGGTCCTGCGAATTCCGCTCAAGGAAAAAGCCACGGTTCCCGGAACCATCTCCGGGATCCTCGTCGCCGAAAACGCCTGGGATTCCTCCGGCCACCGTGCCTTGGAATTTTCAATCGATTTGAACGCTCCTTATCAGTTCCTCACCACCTTCCACCTCCCGATAACGTTCTTCTTTGCTTTTCTCGGTGGCCTGATCCTCAATGTTATGCCCTGCGTCTTGCCGGTTCTCTCTCTGAAGGCCCTGCACCTCGTCCAACTTTCCGGCGAAAAACGGAACTCCGCCCGGGCCGAAGGTATCGCCTACACCGCCGGCGTTCTTCTCTCCCTTCTTGCCCTAGCCACTCTCCTTCTTGTTCTCCGCGCTTCCGGCCAAGCTCTCGGCTGGGGATTCCAACTGCAATCTCCTCCGGTCGTCTGGCTGCTCTTGGCCCTTTTTCTTGCCCTTTCCCTCAATCTGCTGGGCTATTTTGAATTCAACGTCCTGTTCGGCAACCTTTCCGGCCATGGTTCCCGGCAAGGCGGGAGCGGATCTTTCGCCTCCGGCCTGCTCGCCGTCGCCGTGGCTTCCCCTTGTACGGCCCCCTTCATGGGCGTCGCTCTCGCCGCTGCTTTCGCCCTGCCGGCCATCGGGACTCTCGCCGTCTTTACCGCGCTCGCCCTCGGCTTCGCCCTGCCCATTCTGCTGCTTTCCTTCTTCCCAGCAGCCCTCTCAATCCTCCCCAAGCCCGGTGCCTGGATGAATCACTTTAAGAAAATCCTGGCTCTGCCGATGTTTCTGGCCGTTGGCTGGCTGGCTTGGGTGCAATTCCGTATTTCCGGAACGGCCGCCTTCTGGCCCATGTTGGTGGGCGGTGCGGTCCTCGCCGCCGGGCTTTTCCTGTACGGACGCAGCCAGACGGTTTTCCCGCCCAAGCCCAGCCTCCGCTGGAGCGGTCTCGCCTTGGTTCTTCTGGCCGCCGTCATCCCTGCCACCGCCTTGAAAACTGCCACGACCAACCTGGTCTCCCGATACCCCGATCGCCTGGCCTGGTCGGAGGAGGAAGTGACCCGCCAACTCGCCGCCGGTCGCACCGTCTTCATCGACTTTACCGCCGCCTGGTGCCTCACCTGCCAGGTCAACGAAAGGGTCGTGCTGTCACGTCCAGAAATTCAGACCGCGTTTCGCGAAAAAAATGTCGCCTTTCTCGTGGCCGACTGGACCCGCCGCGATCCCGCCATCACCGCTGCCCTGCAAAAATACGGCCGCGAAGGTGTCCCCACTTATGTGATTCTTCGTCCTGACGGCTCTGCCCCCGTCCTCCTCCCCGAAATTCTCACTCCCGCCCTTGTCCTCAAAGCCTTGCCGTAGCCTGCGCCCCCTTGCTGCTGTGGGCACGAACCCGCTGGGCCCGCCCGGTCCGTCGGTTCGCCACGCACACCGCCTCCGGCCAGCGAAGCCCAATCATCTCCCGCCCGCATCGGCGCCGGGGACGAAACCGAATCCGGCCCGCGGTATTTCCGCTTTTCGCTTTTACCAATGTTCCCCATCTTGACCGCTTGAAATCCTCGCAATCCCGGGTCGGTATCATCATGGGGAGTCGCTCGGACTGGACTTATCTCCGCCCGGCCCAGACATTTCTGCGGCGGAAAAACATCCCCGTGGAAGTGCGCGTGGTGAGCGCCCACCGCACCCCCTTGCGGCTTTTTTCCTACGCCCGCTCGGCCCGCCGGCGTGGCCTGCGCCTGATTATCGCGGGGGCCGGCGGCGCCGCCCACCTTCCGGGTATGGCCGCGGCCCTGACTCCCCTGCCGGTTCTCGGCGTTCCCATCCCGGGCCAGGCACTGCGCGGCCTGGACGCCCTTCTCTCCATCGCCCAGATGCCCGGCGGCATCCCCGTGGCCACCTTTCCCATTGGCCGAAAGGGGGCCCTCGCCGCCGCCCGCTTTGCCGCCGCCCTGCTCAAAAAACTTCCGTGATCGCGCCGGGAAAAACCATCGGGATCGTCGGCGGCGGCCAACTCGGCCGGATGCTGGCCCTCACCGCCCGCCGGATGGGCTACCGCATTGCCGTGCTCGATCCCGAACTCGCCTGCCCCGCCGGGCCGGTGGCCGACCTGGCCCTGACCGCCCCGTTCGACGACTCTAAGGCCCTGCGCCGCCTCGCCGAGGCCAGCGATGTGGTCACCTACGAATTTGAAAACATCCCCACGGAATCCCTCCGCCAACTTGCCTCCATCCGGCCCGTCTTTCCCGATCCCGAGGTTTTGCATATCTGCCAACACCGCGAGCGGGAAAAGCAGTTTCTGCAAACTGCCGGGTTCCCATGTCCGAAGTTTGAGGTCGTGGCTTCCGCCGCAGACCTCGCTTCGGCTCTGCGAAGGTTCCCCGGGAAAAGTCGCCTGAAGTCCTCGGCCTTTGGCTACGACGGCAAAGGCCAGCTGGCGTTGGAATCCGACGCAGATTCCTCCAAGGCCTGGGGCCAGCTCGGGATTCCCCGCGCAATTCTCGAGGAGCACGTTTCTTTCGTCCGTGAACTCTCCGTTTTGGTCGCGCGGAACGCCCAAGGCCGCTCCCTGGCCTTCCCACCCCTTGAAAACCGGCACCAAGCCGGGATTCTGGAGCGCACCCTTTTCCCTGCCCGGTTGTCCGACCCGGTCGCCAACGAGGCTCTCGCCTTGGCCCGCCAGATCGCCGAAAAGTTTAACCTCGTCGGCCTGCTCGCCGTGGAAATGTTCGAACGCGCCGACGGCCGGATTCTCGTCAACGAGCTCGCCCCCCGCGTCCACAACTCCGGCCACCTCACCGCCGAGGCCTGCCACACCAGCCAGTTTGAGCAACAGATCCGGGCGGTCTGCGGCCTGCCTTTCGGCCTCGTGGCGCCCCTTTGCCCGGCCGCCATGTTCAACCTTCTCGGCGACCTGTGGGCCAAGGGCGAACCCGACTGGTCCCCGGTCTTGGCTCTCCCGGGGGGAGTCTTGCATCTCTACGGCAAGGCCCAGGCCCGTCCGGGCAGAAAGATGGGCCATCTCACCGTCCGCGCTTCCACGCCCGAGGATGCCATCCGCCTCGGCACCGAAGCCCTCACCCCCATCCGGCAAGCCGCCGGCTTGCCGACGTTGGCACTTTGATTCCTGGCCCCAGAGCCTGGAGACCCTACAGAAACTCAAGCTTCTCTAGGGACGCAGGCCCCTGCGTCCAAAACATTCTCGAAATCATATCCAAATCGCTTAAACTGAAACTCTTGCCGGCTGGTGCAATGGTAGCACTCCAGACTTTGGATCTGGCTGTTCCTGGTTCGAGTCCAGGGCCGGCAGCAATTTTCTGCCGGTCGGCCCCTTTCGGATAACCGGGGCTGCGTTCCTCCTGCCTAATCCTTCCACCTTCCACTAGCTGATTCTCGGATCCTTGGGCCACGGGATTCTTTGCGTGGCGAGATCCCTCACCACCTCCGGCAACAGCCGATGCTCCGCGTGCTGGATTCTCGCGTGCAAAGACTCAGCCGTGTCGCCCGGCTGCACATTCACTTTGGCCTGACGAATCACCGCCCCGCCATCCACCGTCTCGTTCACCCAGTGCACCGTGCATCCCGTCTGCGTCACTCTGGCCTTCAACGCCTGTTCCCAGGCCTTCAGACCCGGAAAAGACGGCAACAACGACGGGTGGATGTTGATGATCCTTCCGCCAAATCCGTCCAACAGGGGCTTTTTTAGGACCCGCAGATAACCCGCCAACACCACCAGTTCGGTGCCAGCTTTTGCCAGCGTCCCCGCCAACTCCTCTTCAATTTCCGGCTCCAGCTTCGTGCGAAAAGCACTCTTCGGGCAGGCGTAGACGGGCAGTTTCCTCTCCCGGGCGTGGGCCAAAATCTTTGCCTCCGCTTGATCGCCTGCCACCAGGACGATCTCGGCGGGAATCAGCTCCGAACGAATCGCCTCGGCCAAAGCCACAAAATTGCTCCCCTGGCCGGAGCCGAGTACCCCCAGCCTGAGGGGCTTCACGTTTTGACTTTGGCCAAAACCGCCGAGGTCGATTTCCCTGGCGTCAGCTTCAACACTTTGACCTGCCCGCCGGCTTTTTTCACGGCGGCCTGCTCGTCCGCATCCAGATCCTCCGCGCGGTAATCTCCCCCTTTCACGTAAAGGTCCGGCTGGGCTGCCTCGAGAAACCGCGTGGCCCGTTTTTCCGGAAACACCACCACCGCATCCACGCAACCGAGCGCGGCCAGCACCTCCGCCCGGTCCGCCTCCGGATTCACCGGACGCCCGGCGCCTTTCAGCTCCCGCACGCTGTCATCCCCGTTGAGCCCCACCAACAAAGTGTCCCCCAAGGCCCGGGCCTCCTGCAGAAAACGGACGTGTCCCACATGCAAAAGATCAAAACACCCGTTCGTCACCACCACGCGTCGACCGGCGGACTTTTCACCCCGCCGCCAATCCCCCAAAGCTTTTACGGAAAGCACCCGGCCCATCACACGGCATCTTGACCCGCCCTCCTACGCTCGCAACATCAATATGGACAATGCCCCTCTGCTTTTATGGATTTTGACTGGACCCTCTACTCCACCCCGGAAATTTCCCCCGCCGAGGTCCAGGAAAGCTTCGAGGATCCCTTTTGCCTCCGCATCCTCCCCGGGGGCGGACCGCTCGCGGAGCACTCCCGCTTTCTCTGCCTCGGCAAGGGCCTTTCCGGAAAACCCATTTTCTCCGTCTACAGCTCGGACGGCCGGAAAATGCGCCCGATTGTTTCTCGCCTGATGTCCGAACCCGAATCTTACTTTTACGAGCGAAAAGCCAAGGAGACCCTTTGAGCCCGCTTGCCATCATCCACAAGTGGGAGGAGATCCCCTTTTTTCCAAATCCCAGGGACGAGGCTGCGTTTTGGAAGGAACACCAACTCGATCCCGCTTTGGTCGCTGCTTCCCTCTCGCGCAGTGAAGGCCAGGAATCCACCACCATCACCTTGCGCATGGATCCCCGGATGCTCAGCCGGCTCAAACGGATCGCCGCCCGCCGCTACCTCAATTATCAGTCGATGATGAAACAGTGGGTTGCGGAACGCCTCGAAAAGGAACTGCCGGGGAACTAGCCTTCCTCCCCGATCTTCCCCAGCTCATCCTTAATGCGGGCGGCCTCCTCGAATTGTTCCTTTTTCACAGCCACGGCCAGATCGTCCTGAAGCCGCTTTTTCCGAAGCTTGCGGAAACTTTTCGGGATCTTGCCTGCGTGACGCGTCCCTTTTTGACAATCATTGAGCACGTCCTGCAACAATTCCCCAAAAATGCCGTAGCACTCCCCGCAACCCAACCGGCCGGTCTTGCGCACATCCTCGGAGGTGAATCCACAGCTGGGACACCGGTTGGACGCCGCCGGGGTCGGCGCGGGAATCAAGAGGCTCTTGGCGGAAATCTCCTTGATCTCGTTTTCCACTGCCGCCGCCGGGTCCTCCTTGCCCTTGCTGGCCGCCACCTTGGAGACCGCCGCCCAGATATCGAAATCCACCAGATCCTTTTGCGCAAGCTGCGGGATGCACTTTTCACAAACATGCACGTCGATCGACTTTCCGTTCACCAGCTTGCTCAGGTGACACGTCGCCTGGTTGCCCGGGCAAAAGGTGCACTCCATAAAGGGATATAACCATGCTTCCGCCCTTTCGCAAATCGTCCGCGGCGCCTACCTGGATTTCCGCAACCCTCTGGGAAAAACTCGAAGCCGCCGGCACCGATGCCTTCCTCGCCGCCCATTCCCCCCGCTTGCGCTTGGAACGCTGGGGCTCGACGCTGCGCGCGTGCGCCCTCCGGCCGGCACTCCCCGATGGCAACGAAGCCCTGCTGGAGCCCCCCGCCACCTTGGGATGGCAAGCGGAACGGATGATCTGGCAAACCGAAGGGGAACGGACCGCCCGCCACCTCCGGGGGGAAGGTTGGACCACGGAAGTACAGGAAGGTAACCTGCGCTTCGGCATCGACCTCACTCCCGGAACCGCCCCCGGACTTTTTCCGGACCAGCGGGAGAACCGGAATTTTCTCCGTTCCCGGCGTCCCACCTCGTTGCTGAATCTTTTTGCCCATACCTGCGCCTTCGGTGTCCTGGCCGCCGCCGAGGGCGCCACCTCGCTGAACATCGATAACTCCGCCCGGGCCCTCGCCCGGGGCCGCGAAAACTACCGGCGAAACCACCTGCTGGGGACGCAGCCCCGCTTCTGGAAGGAGGACGTCCGCCAAGCCCTGCCCCGTCTGCAACGGCGGGGCGAGACCTTCTCCGCCATCATCCTGGATCCCCCCACCTTTGCCCACGGCGGGCGCGGGCGGTCTTTTCGGATCGAACGGGAATTGGCACCGATGATCGCCGCGTGCCTCCGCTTGCTCGCTCCGGGGGGCAGCCTGCTGGTTTCCGTCAACGAAGCCCGCGCCCGGCGGGGGGAACTCGAACGGACGGCCCGGTTCGCCCTTTCCGCGGAAAAGATCCGTGCCCGGCTGGAACCTTCCCGCCGGCCCATCGAGGTCCCGGAAACCCGCATGCCGGCCGGGATCTGGATCCTTCGGGAGGATTGACACTCCGCCGTGCGTGTCGAATTTCAAAGCGAGTGAACGGCCTTCCCTCCCTCGTCTCCACGGGCCTGAATTTATTTCGTGAATTTATCCCCGGCACCCCGGATGCCGCCCGCTTCTGGTTGGAGGCCGGCTCCGCCGCGCTCGCTCTTTTGATCGTTCTCAGCCTTCTGCTCCGCTTTTTCGGATCGGAGAACAGCCGCCCGGCTTTGGTTTTGCTGGCCGGAACGCTCGGGGTGCTCCTCCTGGCCGCCGGGGCGGCCGCCGTGGAACTTTACATCCTCCCGGTATTGCCTCCGGCCGTGCTGGGTGCGGTGGACTCCCTCTCCGGATGGGTGGCTGCCCGGTGCCACCGACCCGCTTGGCCGGCCCGCACCGTGCTTCTGGCGCTGGGATTGGCCGGCAGCCTGCTTTTCCTGGTCTCTCCTTTGACGCGCCTGACCTTCAAGGTGCCGGGTTTCCTCGCCTTGGTTGCCTGGCTGGCCGCCCTTACCACCGCCTGGACCGTCCCTGCGGTCCTTCGGACCAGTCTTTTCCCTCCAAACGAAATTCTCTCCCCGCCCGCCCAGGATTCTTGAGGCTGGATCTTGGGTTTCAGCCCATCCCCAATCAAACATCCAAAATCCGCACCGGCCGCCTACTCCCCCAGGGCTCGCTCCAGTTCCGCCCGCACCCGGCCCAGTTCCGAAGATTCCAGACTTTTTGGCGCCGCCACCGCCGGACCGAGGATTACCCGGCAGATCGCACCAGGCTGCGGAATCTGAAATCGGTCCCACGAGGGCAGTTCCCAATGGCGGCTGTAGCGAGCCGTCACCGGATAAATGGGTCGGCCGCTGTTGGCCGCCAGCCCCAACACCCCATCCTGCACCTTGGCCCGAGGTCCACGCGGCCCGTCCGGGGTGATGCCGATATCCCGGGCCTGCGGCCGTTGCAACTCCCGCAGGACTTCCCTGAGCGCATCGCTTCCCCCGCGTGAACTGGACCCGCGCGCCCCGTCGATCCCAAATCGGTTCATGATCCGGGTGATGAACTCGCCGTCCCGGCTCCGGCTCACCATCATCAACATTCTCCTTCCCGGACAAAACCTTTCGTAAAGGTAAGGCATCATCAGGATCCGGTTGTGCCAGAAAGCCCAGATCCGCGGTAGGCCGGGATCCCGCGCCAGGATGCCTTGCGGATCTTCCAAGCGGATCTGCAAGGTCAGGGCCAGCAGCCGGATCGTCCCGGCGATGAGCGGAGGCGTGCTCTCCGCCAAAATTTGTTTCAGGGCTTTCCTCATGCGAAGGGTCTCCGGTTCCACCACCGGGTGATGGAACGCCACGGTGTTTCCCGGACCAGCTCGCGGATCAACTCCTCCGTGGAGGCCGCCCGCTCCTCATGGATCCGGGCCAACAGCATCAACGAGGGAATCATGATCAGGGCAATCCCCGCGTAGAGAATCACAAATCCGTTCAGCTGGATCTCCGTGCCGATCTGAAATTTGGCCAGCGCGTCGGTCAGCAGCCCCCAACCCAGCGGAGCCAGCCCGGCCACGAGGCTTCCCGCCACGCTGAACAGGGCGAAAAAGTGGCTCCTCCCCATGACCGGAATTATCCCCATAAGAAGCCGAAGGTGCGCGCTGCTGTAGAGGGCCAAGCCGATGCCGGCGGTGGTCTGTTGCAGGGCAAACGTTCCCCATGTGAACGGCAGCAGATGCGCCGCCACCGCCCCCCAACCCAGCCAGTGGATACCCATCACCACCATGCAGAGCCCCAGCACGGGCCGGCTGCCCAAGCGGTCCAACCACCGCCCCGCCCGCAGGGAGGTCAGCACAAAGACCGTGCCCCACATCAGATGCAGCACCAGGAACAGGGAGTCGGAGCAGTGGAACTGGTCGCGCGCGAAAGGAACAAAGAACAGACCTCCGCCGGACATGGCCAACATCACCACGGCATGGAAGAGGAGCAGCTGCCGGAATGGCGGATGGCCCAACATCGCCTTCCACGGGATCTCCTCCGCCCGGGCAGTTCCTTGCGTCGGCGCGTCCGGAATCTTTCTTAAGTAAAAAAGGGAGGCGACCGCCAGAACTAGGCTGGCTCCAAAGAGCAGACCGAAGGCCGAGGGCTGGTCGGTCAAACTCAGATACCAGGCCGTCCCCGCCACCGTCAGCAGGAGCGCCGCTTGGGAGGCCGCCTGGTCGAGCGCGAGAAATCTCCCCCGCACCGGCTCGGGCACGATCGCGCTGATCCAGGGCAGATACCCACTTAGCGAAATGCCCCGGATGAGGTTGAACAAAAAAAGCAAAAAGAGCATCAGGGCCTGCCGGGAAAAATCGTCGATCGGCCCTGGCAAAACGGCCACCAGCACCACCCCGGCGATCAGGATGCTGCGGGAGGTCCAGCCCCGGAGCACAAAGTTCCGGTAGCCCACCTTCTCGACAAAACGGGCCGCCGGAATCTGGAAGACGTTGAGCAGGGCGGCCAGACAGGCCAACACCCCCAGCACCGTGGCCGTAGCACCCAGTTTTTTGAAATAGAGCATCATCGGCAGCCCCATCACCAGGTAGAACGAACTGGTGTTGAAGACCTGAAACAGGAACGCGTTGAGGAGGGGCCCGCGTACGAGCCCGCCTTCTTTCATGCGCCGGATTCCCGCGGCCGCAGTAACGGGAAGAAAATCACCTCCCGGATCGAATCCACCCCGGCCAGCAGCATGGCCAGACGGTCCACCCCCAATCCCAACCCGCCCGCCGGCGGCATCCCGCTCTCCAGCGCCTCGAGAAACTCATGATCCACCTTTTGGGTGTGTTCCCCCACCTGGTGCCGGAACCTCTCGGCCTGCAGCACCGGGTCGTTCAGCTCGGAGTAGCCGGGAGAAATCTCCTGGCGACCGCAGATCAGTTCGTACACGTCGACCACCGTCGGGTCTTCCCGGTTCAGGCGGGCCAGCGGGACCAGCTCGGCCGGAAGATGGGTGATGAAGACCGGGTTCACCGCCTCCGCTTCGACCTTTTTCTCAAACACCTTCTGGGTGATCTCCAGCACGGAAAGGTTCGGTTCCAGTTCCACGCCCAGGGTCGCCGCCTTTTTTTCCATCGCCTCCCGGGAAAGCTTAAACCAGTCAGCTCCCGCCACCGCCGTGATCGTGTCCCGGTACTTTTTTCTCGGCCAGGGAGGCGTCAGATCGATCGTCGTGCCGTCCGCCTGGGCGATCTTCAGTCCTCCGGTCAGCTCCCGGGCCGCACCCGCAATCATCTCCTCGACCAACGCGGCCATCCCCGCGAAGTCCGAGTAAGCCCAATACGCCTCCAACATCGTAAATTCCGGGTTGTGCTTCCGGGAAATGCCCTCGTTGCGGAAGTTGCGGTTGATTTCGAACACCTTTTCCAATCCGCCCACCAGCAGGCGCTTGAGATAAAGTTCGGGAGCGATGCGCAGATACAAATCCATGCCCATCGCGTGATGCTTGGTCTTGAAGGGTTCGGCCGCCGCCCCGCCGGCCACCGTCTGCATCATCGGCGTCTCCACCTCCGTAAAACCACGGGCCGCCAGGAATTCCCGCAGGTACCGGACCAGCCGCACCCGTAGGTGGAGCGCTTGACGGCAGGCCTCGTTGGCAATCAGGTCCAGATGGCGCTGCCGGTGCCGCGTCTCCGTGTCCACCAAGCCGTGCCACTTGTCCGGCAACGGCGCCAAGGCCTTCGTCAAAAGGACCAACCTTTCCACGCGGACCGACTTTTCCCCCGTTTTCGTGAGGAAGAGCGTGCCTTCCACGCCCAAGATGTCGCCCAAATCCAGGAGCTCGAACACGGAACGTTCTGTTTCCGGCAGCGAGGGCTTCTGGATGTAAATTTGCAGCCGGCCGACCCGGTCCTGCAGATGGAGAAATTGGCTTTTGCCCATGTCCCGATGGGAAACGATGCGCCCGGCCATCCGGACTTTCCTTCCCTCTTCCCACTTTCTCACGATCTCCACCGTGCTTTCCGTCCCGGGAAACGGCCCCCCAAACGGATCCACCCCCAGTTCCCGTAACTTCCGTAGCTTCTCACGGCGCACGGCCAGCAGGGCGGATCTTTCTTCACTCATCGGGTGGCAGTCTTACCCGATTCTGCCTCCCCTGGGTAGGTCAGACTCACCGGAGCCTGCCGGCCCGCTCCCAACTAGCCCACCAACTGCGGGTACGCTGCTTGGGCCACCTGCTGCAGTCGTTGCTGAATCTGCGGAACGGAGTCCATGGCCAGCAGCTCCTCCGTCAGCTTTTGACACTCCCCAAACCTCAGGCTCTGCACCGCCTTTTTTACCCGGGGCACCGATACCGAACCCATGCTCAGCTCATCCACCCCCAACCCCACCAGCACCGGCGTCATCACCACGTCGGCCGCCATTTCCCCACACACCCCGACCCAGAGGTGGCGCCGCCGGGCTGCCTCCACCACCCTTTGGATCAATCCCAGCACCGCCGGATGGGTCGGTTGATAGAGGTTGGCCACCCTCTCGTTGGTGCGGTCCGCCGCCAAGGTGTACTGCGTCAGATCATTGGTGCCGATACTGAAAAACTGCACGAGCGGCGCCAACCGTTCCACGATCAAAGCCGCCGAAGGCACCTCGATCATCGCCCCCGCCTCCACCTCAGCCGCCGCCGGCACTCCCGCCGCCCGCAGCTCCTCCCGCGCTTCCCCCAAAATCGCCAGCGCGGCGGACAACTCTTCCCTCGTCGCAATCATCGGAAACATCACCCGGATTTTGCCACCGGGGTTGGAGCGGCAAATCGCCCGCAGTTGCACCTTGAAGACATCGGGTTTTTCAAGGCAGTACCGGATCGCCCGCCATCCCAGAAAGGGATTTTGTTCGGGATCCATCCCCAGATGCGTCGGCAGCTTGTCCCCTCCCAAATCCAGCGTCCGGATGATCGCCGGATGCGGCCGGGACGCCTCCACCACCTGCCGGTAAATGTTCGTCTGTTCGTCCTCCCCGGGAAAATGGACCCGGTTCAAGAAGAGGAATTCCGTGCGGTACAGACCGATCCCCTCCGCTCCGCTCTGCGCGATCAGTGGCAGATCCTCCGGCAATTCCACGTTTGCGGAGAGAATGACTTTTCTTCCGTCCAGGGTCGTCCCCGGGGTGTCCCGCAGGGCCTCCAGACTGACCTCCACCTCATGCCGGCGCTTCTCGATCTGACCGTACTCGTACTTCGTCTGTTCGGTCGGATTGACGATCAGCAGGCCGGCGTACCCGTCCAAAATCACCGCTGCCCCGGATTCACACCGGTCCAGCACCTCATGCAGACCCACCACCGCGGGGATGTTGAGCGACCTTGCCATGATCGCCGTGTGGGAAGTGACACTGCCCGCCTCGGTGGCAAAGCCCAGGGCCAGCTGGCGGTTCAGCAGCGCCGTGTCGGACGGCGTCAGGTCGTGCGCCAGGATCACACTCGGCTCGTCCAGCGCGTAAAGGTCCGCCAATTTCCGGCCGAGCAGGTTGTGCACCACCCGTCGGCCCACATCGAGAATATCGGCCGCCCGCTCCCGCAGGTACGGATCTTCCACCTCCTTCATGCTTTGGGCGTACACCCGAATCACGTGTTGGTAGACGCTCTCCACGCACACTTTCCGCAGTTCCAGCTGCCGCCGCACCGCCCCGGCGATCGTGCTGTCCGCTGCCACCAGCAGATGGGCCTCAAAAATGTCGGTTGGCTGTTCCCCCAGGGAGTGGGCCAGCTGGTCGCGGATTTTCTGGATCTGCTCCCGCGTCTTCAGCAACGCCGCTTCCAGGCGCCGCATCTCGTCCTCAATTTGCTCCGGCCGGATCGGGGTGGGATGAATCCGGACTTCCTCCTCCTTGCTGAAAACCGCCAACTGCCCGCTCACCACCCCCGGGGAGGCGGGAATCCCCGTAAGGCGCAGCTCGTTTCCGTGGTTGGGGCTGCCGGCTTCGCTCACGGAGACAAAGTCTCTCCTCCGCGGCTACTCCTCGTCGAACTTTCTTTCCACCAAATGGAGCAGGGCCTGCACCGCCTCCTGCGCCCCCGGGCCGGACGCGGTGATCCGGATTTTGGAGCCCATGCCCGCGGCCAGCATCATCAGACCCATGATGCTCTTACCGTTGATCCTCTCCCCGTCCTTCTCGACCAGGATCTCGCATTTGTGCCGGTTGGCTTCCCGCACAAACATCGCCGCCGGCCGGGCGTGTAGCCCCAGCCGGTTTCGGATCAACGTTTCCTGCCCGTGCGGGCTGCCCTCCGGCGGCGTCATTCTCACCGGTCCTTGAGGTTGAGCCGTTGGAGCAGCTTCTCGTTGAACTCCATCGCCGAAAACTGCCCCATGGTCTTCATCTTTTGGTCCAACGCCGCCACCTGCACCAACCCGGCCAAGTCGCGCCCCGGCCGGATCGGAATCTTCACATGGGGAATTTTCAGGCCGAGGATTTCATAAAACTGTTGATCCAGGCCGGTCCGCTCAATTTCCCCCACCTTGTCCCATTCCATCAAGGTCACCACCAGATCCAGCCGCTTCTCCGTGCGGATGGCCCGCCCCCCGAACAGCGAGGCCACGTTGATGATCCCGATGCCCCGCACCTCCATGAAGGTGCGTGTCACTTCCGCCGAGGTGGCCATCAGCTCCCTGCCCTCGATCAACCGCAGCCGTGTGATGTCGTCAGCAACCAGCGAATAGCCCCGTTCCACCAAACCCAGCGCACATTCGCTTTTCCCAATCCCGCTCTCCCCCCGGATCAACACCCCCATCCCCAGAATGTCCACCATGCTCCCGTGCTCGCTCGTGGAGGGCGCAAAGTCCTCCTCCAAACATAGCGTGATGAGATTGACGAGCCGAGGGGTCACGATCGGGGAGGAAAAAAGCGGCACCTTGGCGGCCTGGGCCTCCTTCACGACGAAGGCCGGAGGCTTGAGGTCCCGGCTGAAAACCACACAAGGGATGTTTCGCTCCAGGACCGCCCGGAACCGTTTCGGACGATCCTCCGGGGCGAGGGATTGCAGGTAGGCGGTTTCACTTTTGCCGATCAACTGCACCCGCTGATTGGCAAAATATTTTGTGAACCCGGTGAGGGCCATGCCCATCCGGTTCACCGCTCCTTCGCGGATCGTCCGGTCCATCCCCGCCTCGCCCGCCACCGATTTCAGCTGCAACCGATCGGCATGCTCCCGATAGAAGTGCTCGACCGTGACAGCCCTGGGTTTGCGGATCGCGCTCATCGCCTTAGTCGGCATAGCCCCGCGGGTGCGCCTGATGCCACGCCCAGGCGCCGGCAAGAATCTGGTCGAGGCTGGAGTGCACCGGCTTCCATCCTAACTCCCTCTGCAGCTTTTGCGAAGCCGCGACGAGCTTGGGCGGATCCCCCGCCCGGGCCGGTCGCCCCTGCACCGGGATCTCCCGCCTCGTGACCTTTTTCGCCGCCTCGATCACTTGTCGCACGGAATAGCCGTTCCCCGTCCCCACGTTGAAAAAACCCGCCTGCGCCCGCTCCAAAGCCAGGATGTGGGCGGAGGCGAGGTCCCGCACATGGATGTAGTCCCGGATGCAGGTGCCGTCCGGGGTCGCATGCTGCTCCCCAAACACCTCGACGCACGGCTTTTGCCCCAGGGCGGTGAACAGCACATTGGGAATCAGGTGGGTCTCCACCCGGTGATGCTCCCCGCGCTCCGCCGAGGCCCCCGCCGCGTTGAAATAACGGAGGGCGGTGGGAACCATCCCGTGAATTTGCCCATACCAGGCTAATATCTGCTCAAACATCAGCTTGGAATGTCCGTACGGGTTGATCGGTTTCTGCGGGGTGGCTTCGTCCATCGGTACCCGCTCCGGCAGCCCGTAGGTGGCACAGGTGGAAGAGAAGATGATTTTCCGGCAACCCGCCGCCACCATCGCATCCAGCAGATTCACCCCGCCGCTCACATTCACCCGGTAATACATCGAGGGGTCCCGCATGCTCTCGGGCACCAGCGCCTTGCCGGCAAAATGAATCACCGCCTCCGGCCGGTGCTCCTGCACCGCCCGCATCAACAGGTCCCGGTCCAACAGGTCACCCTGCAAAAAGACCGCCCGCGGGTGGAGCGCACCCCGGTGGCCCTCGCTCAGATTGTCCCAGACCACCACCTCGTGGCTGGCCGCGATCAGTTCCTCCACGCAAACGGAGCCGATGTAGCCGGCTCCCCCAGTGACTAAAACCTTCATCCGATCGCCGGGTGTCGGGAATTCCCTATTCCTTCAGGTTCATCGCCAGAAGGAATTCGACATTGTTTTTGGTCTTCTTCAGGCGCTCCAGCAGCAGTTCCATCGCCTCGACGGGCGGCAACGAGGAAAGCGCCCGCCGCAAAATGTGGATCCGCGGCATCTCGTCGGTGTGGTAAAGCAGCTCCTCCTTCCGGGTTCCGGATTTGGAGATGTTCACCGCCGGGTACACCCGCTTGTCGACCAGCGCCCGGTCCAGGTGGATCTCCATGTTCCCCGTGCCCTTGAATTCTTCAAAGATCACCTCATCCATCTTGCTGCCCGTGTCCACCAAGGCCGTGGCGATGATCGTGAGGCTGCCACCTTCCTCGATGTTCCTTGCCGCCCCGAAGAATCGCTTCGGTTTGTGGAGCGCGTTGGCGTCCACGCCGCCGGAGAGAATCTTGCCGCTGTGCGGCTGCATCGTGTTGTAGGCCCGGGCCAGCCTGGTGATGCTGTCCAGCAGGATCACCACGTCGGTTCCGCTTTCCGCCAACCGCTTGGCCCGCTCGATGACCATCTCGGCGATGTGCACGTGCCGGTCGGGCGGCTCATCAAAGGTGGAACTGATCACCTCGCCTTTTACCGATCGCTCCATGTCGGTCACCTCCTCCGGCCGCTCGTCGATCAGCAGCACGATCAGGTGTGCCTTGGGGTGGTTGGCGGTGATCGAGTTGGCAATCTTCTGCATCAGCACCGTCTTCCCGGTCCGGGGCGGCGCCACGATCAGGCCGCGCTGACCGAACCCGACGGGGCTGATCAGGTCAAACGCCCGCATCGCCATGTCCTTGAGTTTTTCGTTCTCCAGGATGACCCGGCGGTTCGGAAACAGCGGCGTCAAATTGTCAAAGTGGATCGGGGCTTTGCGCTTGCCCACGTCTTCCCCGCTCACCGTGTCCACCGTCGCCAGCGCGAAGTAGTGGTCCTTGTCCACCGGCGAACGAATCTCGCCGCTCACCCGGTCGCCCCGGCGCAGCCCGTACTTCCGGATCAGCCCGGGATGGACATAGATGTCCTCGCGGGTCGCCAGGTAATTGTTGGCCTGCAGGCGCAGGAATCCGTAATGATCGGGCAGGATTTCGAGAACTCCTTCTCCCGCCACCCGGCCGTTGTTCAGCGCATGCCGGCGCAGGATTTCGAAAATCAGCTCGTATTTGCGGAGACCCCCGGGATTTTCCACCCCGATCTCCACCGCCTTCTCCGCCAAATCCTGAAAAGACATGTTCTGCAAATCGTCCACTCGCATGAGCGGTCCGGTCGGGCGGGGCGCCTCAGGAACTCCACCTTCGTTGCCGCCACCCTCTGGGCCGCCCGTTTCAGGCGTCCGCCGGTAGTCATAATCATCGCGATAGCCGCCCCCACCGCCGTAGCCCCGGCGATCGCGCCCACCCCCAGCCCCGCGCCGACGCCGGAAAAAGCGCTGGCGGCCATAGTCGTTGCGCGGACCGTAGTCCCCGCCCCGCGGTCCGTAGTCCTGATTCCCTTGGCCCTGTTGTTCTGGTCCTTCGCCGTTCATAGGAGTGTCCTCTCGTGCCCTCGCCCTGCACGGGACGGAAACCGGTCAACCCCGCCCGGGGTTTACCAGCAGTTCCGCCTGATCCCGCAGAAGCTCCAGGCTGCCTTCATTCCACAAGACTCGGTCGCTGGCCTGGGCTTTGGCTTCGGCCGTCCACTGTTGGGCGATCCAAAAGTCCGCCGCCGCCGGCGTCAGACCCCTCGCGAGCAGCCGCTCCCGGGACACCGAGGCCCGGCAGCCGACCATCACCCGGAGGTCGAAGGCTTCCTCCACCCCGGCCTCGCAGAGCAGTGGGATGACCACGGCGACGGGCTGGTGGGGAGAGCGGCGAAGAGATTCGCCGACTTCGGCTATCCAGGTCTCGCGAACGATCGGATGGATGAGGCGGTTGACGGTGGCGGTTACGGAAGGATCCCGGATCATCGCCGCGGCCAACAACCCGCGGTCCAAGTCTTTCGAAGACGATAAAATCGAGGTCCCCAGCGCGTCAACCAGTTTCCGATAGCCCTCCGCGCCCGGCCGGTAGAGCCGGTGCACGATCTCGTCCGACTCGATCACCCTCCATCCCTTGTCCGCGAGGATTTTTCCCAGGGTGCTTTTCCCCGCCGCAATCGTTCCGGTGATGGCGATCACCGGGGTGCCGGCGGGCTTGGCGGCCCCCCACGGAGCGGGTATCTTGACCGAGGTCATCGATGGCGGCCGTAGTTCAGTTGGTAGAACTCCAGATTGTGGTTCTGGCTGTCGCGGGTTCGAGTCCCGTCGGTCGCCCTTCCTTTTTCGGCACGGGCAAATTCTCCTCCCACAGGCGCAGCGCCGGGCCCAGCCGGAGGTCCGGGTCGTTCAGCTCATACCAGTCCAACAGCTTGTCCGCCTGCACCCGCCAGCGCCGCCAACGCTCCACCGCCTGATCCGCATCCCGTAACGCTGCCTCCCGCTCCTTCTTCCCCTCCTTATTTTCCTCCCCCCGCGTCATGGCCTGACGGTAGCGGAAGATCGCCGGGCAGAGAAAGGGATCCGCCGTGGCCTCCAGCTTCATCAACTCCACCCCGATCTCATCCGCCCCCGGGTTGCCCCGCACCCCGCTCCGCGCCAACTCCATCGCCAGTTCCCGCAACCTCCGCGCGGTCTGTTCCGGCGTCCGTGGCGACGTCCCCGTCCGCAAATCGGACTGACCGAGGCTTCGCCGCCACGCCCCGTCCACCTCCGGACCGTCCGGCCAGAAATTTCCCGGACAGCCCACCGCCACCCACTCCTGCAGCCTCACCCGGTTGTCCGCCGCCACCGCCCGCGAAACCAGCCGCGCCGCCAACAACCGCCGCAACCCCTTCGTCACCCGGTCCTCGCCCAACGACCCCGCCAACGGCCACGCCTGGATTGTTTTGAGCGAAGCCTCATCCAGATCCGCCACCCGCGCCGCCACCCGGTCCCCCATCGCCTCCTCCCGCGGCGTCGCCTTCCCCGTGCAACCCTCCGCCAGCCATCGGTACGAGCCCTGCCCCTCCCGACTCCCCGCCGCCGCCCCGATCCTCGCCATCACCACCGCCGAAACCCATGCCGCCGCAAAATCCCCCGCCGCCGGATCCGCCTCCAGCCGTACCCGCCGCGCCGACTCCCATTTGGCCTCCGGCACCGCCGGACCGCCCGCCGCCAGCCGCCCGCGGATCTCCAACGGCTTGGGCAACTGCGTCTGGGTCAGTTCATCAAAGAGATCCGCCGCCGCGGCCGAGGCCGTCGCCACCTGGGCCGCCCGCAGACGATCCTCCGCCTCGATCCGCACGTTGACCGATTTTCCCTTGGCCGTGCCCGTGGCCGCCCCGGCGACACACCCCGACCCGCACAACACCAAGACGAATCCCACACCCCGCAGGGTCACGACGATTTGGACGACTTGCCCTCTCCGCTTTTGGTTTTTCCGCCGGAGGAGGAGGAATCGGAAGACTTCTTCTCTCCACCCCCGCTCTTCTCGCCGCCCCCACCCGCATCCTTGGCCGCCTTCTTGTAGCCGGCACTGCGGTAATCCGTGATGTAAAACCCGCTCCCCTTGAAGATGAACCCGGCCCCCGTGCCCAACTGCCGCTGGATCTTGCCCTTGCCCCACGCCTTTTTGGGACACTTGTCCTTCGGGCAGGTCTTCAACGCCGCGTCCTTCATCGATTGGAAGATGTCCAGATGTGCCTCACACTTCTCACAGACGTACTCGTAGGTCGGCATAGTTGAAAAAAATATCCGTTCCCCTGCGGGATTCCAACCGCAAAGCCTCAACCCCGGCGGAAAAGTAGACAGGCGTTCTGACCGCCAAAGCCAAACGAAGGCTTCAGCACCGAACGGACTCCCTTCACCCCCGGCGCTGGCACCATCCGCACCGCACAGTCCCCATCCGCTTCCCACCCCCCCGCCGCCGTCGCCGGGAAAAAATCTTCCCGCAGGGCCAGAACCGCGATGGCCGACTCCACCGCCCCGCACGCCATCGAGAGATGTCCGATCCTCGCTTTCGGCGCGTTGACCCACGGTGGCCGCTCCCCAAACACCTTTCGCAACGCCTTCGCCTCCGCCCGGTCATTCGCCGGTGTGCCGGTGCCGTGACTCACCACCGCCTCCACCTCCTCCGCCTTCACCCCCGCGTCCGCGAGGCACGACTCCACGCAAAACGCTGCCTCCACCGCATCCTCGCCCGGATCGGTGATCCGAAACGCATCACACCCCTCCGCCGCCCCACCGATCTCCGCGTAAATTTTTGCTCCCCGCTTCTCGGCCCGACTTTTCTCCTCCAAAACCAAAAAGGCGGCGCCCTCACCGACCACAAAACCCGTCCTCCCTTTTCCAAACGGCCGACACGCCTCGTCCGGCGAATCCCGAAAACCCCGTGCCAGCGCTCCCAACCGATCGTAACCCAGCAATCCTCCCGGATGCGCCCGCCCATCGGCCCCGCCCGCCGCCATCCAGTCGGCCTCCCCATCCCGCACCAGCCGAAACGCCTCCCCGATCGACTGCGTGGAAGCCGCACACGCCGCCAAACTCTCCGCCCTCGGTCCGCTTAACGAGAACTCCTCCGCCAATACCTGCAAGGGATCAACTCCGCTGGTCTCACCCGGCCCGGGCCAGCCAATCGCCACCGACAAACCACCCACCCCTTCCGGGCGTCCACCCTGCAGCGCTTCCCGCAAGGTCAGCCGCGCCATCTGCAAACTTCTCCATCCGGATCCGGAAATCTTTTCGGGCACCTGCGCCGCCACCTGCACCGGGGCCGAGTCCCAACCCTCCCAATTCACCGGCCGCACCGCGCTCTTCCCGGAAACCAGCCCCTTCCAAAGAACATCACTGCCCAGACCGTACCCGGTCATCGCCCCCACTCCCGTCACCACCACCCGCCGCCTCATCTTCCCTCCACCATCGCTTGCAGTCGTGCCGCCAGCTCTGCGACGGAAGGCTCCGGCTCGGCAAAAAGTATCTTCTCATCCAGCGCCTTCTGCACCGCCTCTTCCAGGCGGAAGGTCAGGTCGATCCGATCAAGGCTCTCCGCCCCCAGATCCGCCGTCAGCAGCTGCTCATCCTTCACCGCCTCTTTTTTCCGCAAGGTGTCGGTCACGGCCTTCCGCACAATCTCCCGGTACTCCTCGGCAGTTTTCACAACGCCCACACCTCCGCCTTCGCCTTTTCACCAGCCGCCCTTACCGCCAATACCGTTTGCACCCCCCGCTGCTGCCAGCGTTCCAAGGTCCTCCTCACCGTCTCCTCCTCACCCTCACGTCCCCGCTGACTCTCCACCGGTCCTTTCGCTCCGATCTCAATCGCCAACTGCGCCGCCGGCAGGTTCGGCAGACACCCCAGCAACCAAAGCGGCGGCATCGATCTCCACAGCGCGGCGATTTCGGCCGGGCTCTTCCCCTCCAGCCACTCCGGCCACGCCCCCTCCACCCCAATCACCAAAATCCCGATATGTCTCGGGTCGGAGCAGATTCCCTTTGCCACAACCTTCCAGGCCAGCAGCCCGGCCCGAACCACCGTCTGCCCCGCTGGAGCCATCCACCGCCCGGCTTTTGCGTAGGCCCAAGGGTCTTTCACCCCCTCCCCCACCGGCCAGACCGCCTCAGCCACCCGGCGAAGCCGGCCGAGGTCAGGCTTGCCCGCCTCCCCTGAAAGGATACGATTCCCCCCTTGTGTCTGATCACCCGGAGCGTTCCGGGGGACACGAGAATGAAACCCTAACCGCATAGTGAAAACCGGCGGCCAAGGAGCCGCCTCGTTACCGGAGCCGCTTCCCAGCCCCCGGACCCCACCCAGAAACAAACAACCATATGACCAATTTCGAAACTCTTCTCTCCCAGTCGATGCAGAATTTCCGCGAAGGCTCGATCGTCCGCGGCCGCATCATTGAACGCCGTCCCCGCGAGGTGATGGTCGATATCGGCTACAAGTCCGAAGGCGCCATCGACGTCGACGAATTCAGCCCGGCCGACGACCTTTCCATCGGCCGCGAGATCGAGGTGCTCCTCGAGCGTCTCGAAAACGAGGACGGTCTCGTCGTCCTCTCCCGCCAAAAGGCCGCCCAGAAGCAGAACTGGGAAAAGATCGTCAAACTCAGCGAGGCCAACCAGACCGTCAAGGGCATCGTCAAAGGCATCGTCAAGGGCGGCCTCACGGTTGACGTCGGCGTCGAAGCCTTCCTCCCCTCCTCCCAGATCGACATCAACCCGCCGAAGAATCTCCGCGAGTTCATGGGCCAGGAAATCGAGTGCCGCATCGTCAAACTCAACGAGGATCGCAAAAACGTCGTTCTCTCCCGCCGTGAGCTCATCGAGGAGGAACGCAACGAGAAGCGCGCCAAGCTTCTCTCCCACCTCGAAAAGGGCGCCAAGGTGAAAGGCCGCGTCAAGAATCTCACCGAGTTTGGCGCCTTCCTCGACCTCGACGGCCTTGACGGCCTTCTCCATGTCACCGATATGACTTGGGGTCGCCTCGCCCACCCGTCCGATCTCCTTCAGGTCGGCCAAGAACTGCAGGTCCTCGTCCTGGAAATCGACAAGGAGCGCCTCCGCGTCTCCCTCGGCCTCAAGCAACTCTCCGAAAATCCGTGGGACAAGATCGCCGAGAAATACCCGGTCAACCTCAAGGTCCGCGGCAAGATCACCAGTCTGGTCCCGTACGGCGCTTTTGTGCAGTTGGAACCCGGCGTCGAGGGTCTCGTCCACGTCTCCGAATTGTCCTGGACCCGGCGCATTGCCCGGCCCAGTGATGTTCTCCAGGAAGGCCAGGAGATCGAGGCCATCGTCATCAGCGTCAGCAAGGACGAGCAAAAGCTTTCCCTTTCCGTCCGGCACCTCGAACCGAACCCGTGGGACGAGATCCATCTGCGTTACCCGGTGGGCCGCCCGGTCAAGGGCGTGGTGCGCAACACCACCGCCTACGGGGCCTTTGTGGAGTTGGAGGAGGGCATCGACGGGATGATCCACGTCTCCGACATGTCCTGGACCCGCAAGCCGGCCCACGCCTCCGAAGTTGTCAAAAAGGGCGATGCCGTCGAGGCCCAGGTCCTTGGTATCGACAAGGCCAACCAACGCATCTCCCTTGGCTTGAAACAGCTCGCCGAGGATCCGTGGAAGTCCGTCGAGGACCGCTTCAAGATCGGCCAAAAGATCAAGGGCACCGTGAGCAAGGTCGCCAGCTTTGGTGCGTTCATCGCGCTCGAGGGTGATCTCGACGGCCTCGTCCACATCTCCCAAATCTCGGAAGAGCGCATCGCCAAGGTCAAGGACGTGCTCAAGCCCGGCCAGGAAATCGAGGCCCGCGTCATCCGCCTCAACAAGGCGGAACGCCGCATCGGTCTTTCCATCAAGGCCGCTTCCTACTCGGACGCCGAGTTCGAGCGGGAGCGCGTCGCCATGGAGGATTCCTCCAAAGGCACCGACTTCCTCGGCGGAATGGAAGCCGCCTTCGAAAAGGCCGAAGAGGAATATCGCCCCGGCGAAGGCAAGCCCAAGGAGTAACCCGGTCCCTGGTCGCCTCACGCGATCCTGCCCGGAGTCGCCCCCATGCCGTCCGACGAGATCCTCCTCGAAACCGAGGAGAAAATGGAAAAGACCCTCCGCAAGGTGGAGGAGGATTTCCAGGGCGTCCGCACCGGCAAGGCCTCGCCCCAGCTGGTCGAAAACCTCCGCGTCGACGCCTACGGCACCGCCATGCGCCTCAAGGAACTGGCCGGCATCACCGCGCCGGAACCCCGCCTGCTCCTCGTCCAACCGTGGGACGCCGCCAACGTCGACCCCGTCCGCAAGGCGTTGGAAGAGTCCCAGCTCGGCATCAGCCCGCAGGTGGACGGTAAGCTCATCCGCCTGCCCATTCCCCAACTCTCCGAGGAGCGCCGCCGCGACCTCATCAAGCTGATCGGCAAACTCGCCGAGGACGGCCGCGTTGCCATCCGGCACGAACGCCGGCACGGCTTGGAAGCCCTGAAGAAAGAGCAGAAGGACGGCAAGATTACCGAGGACGAACTTTCCCTTGGCGAAAAGGAAGTCCAGAAACTCACCGACCAGTACGTCGGCAAGATCGACGGCCTCGTCTCCGGCAAGGAAGCCGAGCTCCTTAAGGTCTGAACAAGGGGACGCAGCTCCTTTCCGTTGGAAGTTGACCCTCTTGGGCTCCCTTCTCCACACTCGGTGATGGTGGCGTCTGTTTTGGGGAGGATAAACCTGCCTTGAGCGCGATGGTCGAGCTCCGGGACGTCTGCAAAAGCTTTCCGCATCCCTCGCCCAAACCCGGCCAGGACCCGATCTTCCGCGCCCTCGATCACGTCAGCCTGGAAATCCAGGGTGGCGAGTTCCTGACCCTGCTCGGCCCTTCCGGCTGTGGCAAAACCACCGCTCTCCGGATGATCTCCGGCCTCGATACCCCCACCGCCGGCCAGGTCTTCATCAATGGCACCGATGTCACCGGCCTGCCCCCCTACCGCCGCAATGTGAACCAGGTGTTCCAAAGCTACGCCCTGTTCCCCCACCTCACCGTCAGCGACAACATCGAATTCGGCCTGGAGATGCAAAAGGTGGAGGCCTCAGAGCGCAAACGCCGAATGCTCGAGGCCCTCGACCTCGTCTCCCTCCCCGGCCTCGAGTCCCGCAAGCCCGACCAGCTTTCTGGCGGCCAGCGCCAGCGCGTGGCGCTCGCTCGCGCCCTGGTCTGTCGACCCAATGTCCTCCTTCTCGACGAACCCCTCTCTGCCCTCGACGCCAAGCTCCGCCAAAACATGCAGATCGAGCTCAAGAACCTACAGACCAAGCTCGGGATCACTTTTGTTTTCGTCACCCACGACCAGGAAGAAGCCCTCGTCATGTCCGACCGGATCGCCCTCATGAACAAGGGCAAGATTGAACAGCTCGGCACCGTCGACGATCTCTACTACAAACCCAAGACCCAGTTCGTTGCCTCTTTTATCGGGGAAACCAATCTCTTCCTCTGCCCTGTGGCCAGCCGCAACCAGGAATTTGTCACCCTGAAACTTGGCGGAGTGCACGACTTGCGCCTGCCCGCTTCAGCGGTTGAATCGAGGACCAAGGAAGTGCTCATTTCCATTCGGCCGGAAAAAATCCAGCTCCAGCACAAACCTTTCTCCGGTCACAATCACTTCACGGTGATGGTCGAGGAGGAGATTTTCAAGGGCCCTTCGGATGCCCTCATTCTTCAATTTCATCCCGATGCCTCCACGCCCTTGACCCGTCAGGTGCGCATGCAATCGCTGGTGCCAAACTTTGGGACGGACCAGCAGGTCATCCACCGCGGGGATAAGGTCTACGCAAAGATTCACCCGGACGACGTCGTCGTCGTGGAGGAGAAAACGGACTAGGGATTCGGAGTCTTCGCCGGCACCGCAAAGTTTTTCAGATCCTCCCCCATCTTGGGATCCAGCGCGGTCAGCTGATCCAACACCTGCTGGTACTGGGCGAGGTCGCCCTTGATCTTGAGCACCACCCCCAGGTTGGCCACCACCTCCACCATGCCCGGCTTCAGCTCGAGCGATTTGTGGAAACATTTCACCGCCTCCTCGTAACTCCCCGCAACGTAGAGCCCCTTCCCCAGCCGGTCCCAGCTATCCGCATCCTTCTCGTCCATCGCCACCAGCTTACGGAGTGCGTCGATCTCTCCCCGCTGCTGTTCAGTGACCTTGCTCTGGGCCCCTGGAATCGAGGCTGGCACGGCCAGCCTAGGCCCGGGCGGTGTCGCCGACCCCATGCCACCCTTTGCCATTCCCGGCTTTTGCGGGGAAAAATCCATGAGGTCCCTCGCCATCTGTGCGTCCACTTTGGCCAGCTCATCCACCACCTTCTCATATTCCGTCATCTCCCCCTTGCTTTTCAGGGTGACCCCGAGGTTGCCCAAGATTTCCTTGTTGCCCGGGGCAAGTTCCAGCGCCTTGCGGAACGTCTTAATTGCTTCGTCATACACCCCTGCAAGGAAGAGACTTTTGCCCAACCGATCCCAGCTATCTGCCTCGCCGGGCTTGAGGGCAACCAGCTTCCGCATCGCCTCGATCTCGCCCTTGGCTTCCACGGACATGGCCGAACCTGCCCCTGAGGCCATTAACGCTTCGCCCCGTCGCCAGGCTTTTGCCTCGTCCGGAGCCGCCGGCCGCTCGTTCGGTTCGCCTGGCGCCGGCTTGGCATCCGGCCCCTCCGTGGGCAGGAGAATCGCCGGCGTCTCGATCAGGGCGATGCTGCCCACGATCGCCAGCAGCATTCCCAGCAGGGAAAACATCACGATCTGGATCCGCGCGGTCATGGTCAGACCGCGGAACCACGCGGCCAGCCGGTTTTCGCCAAACTCGTCGTACAGCATGGTCGGAATCCTAAACCTCCGCGGGGTTTAATCCAAACAGAGCCGGAGGATCCCCTCCTCCAACACCCGGCCCCGTTCCGCGCCGGACACCAGCTCCAACTGCAGCTCGTGCAGCCGCTCCAGCGCCCGGCGCACCCCGGACGCCGGCCGATGGGCACAAAGCGCCGTCACCTTGCCCAATCTCCATAGATTCGGTTTCTCCCCCTTGGCGTTGCGCGGCAACACCGGCTCCGCCCCCGGATCCAGGCTCGCCTGCCCATAGCTCCCCGGCGGCGGCACCCGCAACAGCCGCGCCTCCTGCAACGCCCGCCCCAGCGCGGCCAGCCGCAGGCTCGAAGCCAACATCATCACCAGCCCCACCTCGCTCTCGCCTTGATCCAGCAGCCGGCGCAACCCCACCCGTGCCGGGCCGCTCCGCCCCGCCACCACCGCATCACACCAGTCCCACACTTCAATTTCTCTTCGCCCCGCACCCACCTCCCGCACGGCCCGTTCGGTCACCTTGGTCTCTGGCTTCAAATAAAGGCGAAGCTTTTCGATCTCCCGCTCAAGCGCCCGGCCGTCGGAGCCCACCACTTCCACGAGTAACTCCACCGCTCCCGGCCCGGGCGTCAGCCCCGCCTGTCGCAGCCGGTCGGCGATCTCGTCCATCCACTCTCCCCGGTCCCGCCCCCGTCGCAGATCGGGCGGATCAAACACCTCCACCTGCCCCAGCTTTTCAAACTGCCGGAAAAACGACCTGCGCTTGTCCACTCCCGGCGCGGAAACCAGTAGCTGCGCCTCCTCCGCAGGAATCTTTGCCATCAACTCCTGCAGCGACTTCAGGGCATCCAGCACCGCCTCGCTCCGGCCCGCCGGATTGTCGCCCAGGAAGGTCGCCTCGGTCAGCCACACCAGTTTCCGCCCGCCCATGAACGGCAGCGTCTCCAGCGCCTCCCGCGTCTTGGCGATCGCCTGCAGGGCCGCGTCCACCGTGTCCACCCGGCCGTCCACCTTCTCCGCGTTTATGGGGTCCTCCGGCGCCCACTCCGAAAACAGCTCCCGCGCCCGGCGCGATACCTCCGGCTCGTCCCCGCCGCCGACAAGGAGGTGTTGCGGTTTGCCCTGTTTGGCAGCGGGAGCCATCGTCAAAGGGATGGAACACCTCTGGGCCCCGTGGCGCAACCGCTATGTCACCGGCGAGGAAAAACCCGGTGAAGATCTTTTCCGCCGCCTCGCCGACTCCTCCGACGACGCCGCCGTCTTTATCCTCGCCCGCACCAAGGCCTCCTTCGCCGTCCTCAACCGCTTCCCTTACAACCTCGGCCACCTCATGGTCTGCCCCTATCGCGAAGTAGACGACCTCGCTTCCCTCTCCGCCCAGGAGTCCGCCGATCTCTGGACCCTCGTCAACCGGATGACCGACGCCCTCCGCAAAGCCATGAAGCCGGAGGGATTCAACATCGGCCTCAACCTCGGCACCGCCGCCGGCGCCGGCGTGCCCAAGCATCTCCACGTCCACGTCGTCCCCCGCTGGCCCAACGATGCGAACTTTCTCACCACCGTCGGCGCCACCCGCATCCACCCCGGCGACCTCTCCGCCGTCTACTCAAAACTTCGTTCTGCTTTAGAAATTTAACCTGTGTCGAAGATCGCCCTTCTCTTTTCCGGCCAGGGAGCCCAGCGGGTCGGCATGGGGACCGACCTCGCCGAAGCCTCCCCGTCCGCTCGGAAAATCCTGGAACTTGGCTCCGGCATCCTTCCTCCTGACTTCTCCTCCATCCTCCGCTCCGGTCCGGAGGAAACCCTCACCCGCACCACCTACTGCCAGCCCGCCCTTTACCTCCACGGCCTCGCCCTCCTCGCCGTCCTCAAGGAAAAGAAGCCCGACCTCACCTTTGCCGCCACCGCCGGTCTCTCCCTCGGCGAATTCACCGCCCACGCCGCGGGCGGAACCTTCTCCCTCGGAGATGGCCTCCGCCTCGTCGCCCGCCGCGGCGTCCTCATGGATGAGGCTTGCACCCAACGCCAAGGCGCGATGATCGCGTTGCTCGGGGCCGATGAGACGCTCGCCGCCAAGGTCGCCGCTGCCGCCGGTTGGGAAGTCGCCAACCTCAACGGCGGCGGCCAGGTCGTCCTTTCCGGTCCCGCCGAAAAACTCGAGGCCGCCCAAGCCGCCGCCAAGGAAGCCGGCGTCAAACGTGCCATCCCGCTGAAAGTCGCCGGCGCCTACCACTCCTCCCTCATGCTCCCCGCCAAGGAGGGCCTCGCCGAAGCCATCGCCAAAACCTCTCTCAAAATGCCGGCCGTGCCCGTCCTCTCCAACTTCCTCGGCCGACCCGCCTCCTCGGAAGCGGAGATCCGCTCCAGCCTGCTCGACCAGGTCACCGGCACGGTCCGCTGGGAAGCCTGCCTCAAGGATCTCTCCGGCCGGGGCGTCACCAAGCTGATCGAGCTGGGCCCCGGGGCCGTCCTCGCCGGCCTGGCCAAAAAAATCGTCCCCGATCTTCCTTGCGCCAGCGCCGGAACTCTGGCGGAACTGGAGAAGGTCATTCATGAGCTCTGACACCCGCACCGCCCTCGTCACCGGCGCCAGCCGCGGCCTCGGCCGCGCCATCGCCGAGCGCCTCGCCCGCGACGGCTGGCGCATCGCACTCGTTGCCCGCCAAGCCTCCAAATTGAACGAGGTCCGCGCCGTCATCGAGGCCGCCGGCGGCAAGGCCTGCGTCCACACCGCCGACATTTCCGATCCCCAGTCGGCCGACCAGGTCATCGCCGCGGTGGAGAAAGAGTCCGGCCCGCTCGGCGCCCTCATCAACAACGCCGGCATCACCAAGGACGGCCTGCTCATGCGGATGGACGACGCTGATTGGTCGGCCGTCCTCGACACCAATCTCACCGGCGCCTTCCGTTGGATCCGCGCCGCCTCCCGCGGGATGCTCAAGGCCCGGGCCGGCCGGATCGTCAACATCGGCTCCGTGGTGGGCCTCGTGGGCAACGCCGGCCAGGCCAACTACGCCGCCGCCAAGGCCGGCCTGATCGGCCTCACCCAGTCGGTCGCCCGGGAGTTCGCCTCCCGGGGGATCACCTGCAACTGCGTCTGCCCCGGCTTTTTCGACACGGATATGACCTCGGTCCTCAAGGAAGACCTGAAGTCCAAAGTGTTGACAGGCATACCTTTGGGACGATTTGGCAAACCGGAAGAGGTGGCCGGATTGGTCTCTTTTCTTTGTGGGGCGGACGCCGGTTACGTAACCGGCCAGGCTTGGGCCATCGACGGCGGGATGACCATGTGAAAAGGTCCCGGATCGGCTGCATTTTCTTGTTGCCTAAATGGCCCCGAGAATCCTTACTGCGCACCTCACAAACCTAGGAGCCCAAAGCACATGAGCGAAAAACCCGTCGACCAAAAGGTCAAAGACATCATCGTGGAACAACTCAGCGTCAACGCCGAGCAGGTCACGCC
>Ga0194123_10001273_pt1 | contig 39054 bp, 21 predicted proteins | sample TA2MahsurfametaG_5_FD_155479 | JGI IMG/M metagenome (GOLD analysis project Ga0194123, IMG submission 155479) | Freshwater microbial communities from Lake Tanganyika, Tanzania - TA2015023 Mahale A surface | ecosystem: Environmental > Aquatic > Freshwater > Lake | place: Tanzania: Lake Tanganyika... | reverse complement strand
CGGTGCCGGTGCCGGAGCCGGAGCGCTTTTCATCTCCACCCGCGGCATGCTCCGCATCGAGCGCCAGCTCGTCGGCACGGCGCCGCGCGAGGCGTGCCGCGGCCCGCTCGCCGCGCAGGCGTTCGCTGCGCTCGGCACGGCGCCGCTCCGCCGCGGCCACCGGCGCCGGCGGCGCGGCCGCGCCTTCCCACTCGAGGCTGCGCACCGCATGCACGGTGCATGCGGCCTCCAGCTGCATGGCCTGGCCCTTGGCACGCTCCAAGGTGACGCGCCAGGCAGGCTCGGCCGGCAGTCGCGCCGCAATCCGCGGCGGCACGGCGCCGTCCCGCAGCCATGCGGCAATCCACGGCGCGCGCTCGGCGGGCGGCGTGGCGCCGGGCACCGCGCCCGGCTGCGATGCAGGCAACCGCTCCACGCGCCACCGCGTGGAGCACGCGCTCGGCGGCACCGCGCCGGCGCCCGCAGGCATGCCTGCGCCTCGCCGCGCAGGCCCGCGCAACGAAAGCAGCAGCACGTCCGTCGCCGCAAGCTGCAGCCGGCGCGTGGCCGCAAGATCGAAGCCGTGGCCATCGGCCACCACCGCGCACACGCCCGCGCATCGCGCCGCCTGCTCGATGGCCCACAGGCGCGCACCTGCGTCATGCGCGGGCACGTCCACCAGGATCGAGCGGTCATGCAGCCGCGCGTCGGGCCAGCAGCGCACGCGCGGCGCACCGAACATGCCGCCGAGCGCCGAGCGCAGCCCGCGCACCAGGTCCTCGGGCGCAGGCCACGCCGCGCGGCCCACCCACGCCACGTGCCGGTGCGCACCCGGCCGCGCGCGCTCGTCGGCGAGCAGCGCGTTCCACGCCAGTTGCGCGCACACCGCGCGCGCGTCCGCAGGATCACCCCACCACTCGTGCAGCCCCGCGCACGGCAGGCCGCCGCCGAGGGCACCGTCGACGGACGCCCAGCCGGTCGCCACGCGCGGCACTGTCACGGCGGCACACGGCGCCTCGCCGTCACCCATCCGCGCCGCCACCGCCGCGCGCAAGGCACGCAGGCGGTCAGAAGCGTCTTCGGGAAGGGAGTAGCCCATGATCTCGTGGTGTAGTTTGGTATTTGTTAGGGTACACACCAAGCACCGTCCCCGCAAGCCAATTCCGGCCAAGGGGTACCTTCACTCCATCCCCATGCGCCATCTCCTCCCCGCTGCGCTTGCCCTCGCCCTGACCCTGCCCGCCGCGGCGATCCAGTCGTCGCGCCCGGCGCCGGCCACGCAGCCGGACGCCACCAAGGGCCCGAGCACGCCCGCGCCGCCGCCGCCGCCGGCACCCGAAGCACCTGCGGCCGCACCCGCGCCCACCGACGCGCAACCTGCGCAACCCGCGCAACCCGCGCCCGCCGTGGGCGCTCCCCCCGCCCCGGCACAACCCGCGCCCTCGGGCTTCGCCGCACCGCCCGTGGCGACCGATGCGCCCGCGCCCGCGCCGGAGCACGACAACGGCGAGACGCTCTGGCCGCAGGAAGCCACCCTCGACGGCAACGCCTACGTGATCTACACGCCGCAGTTCGCGTCCATCACCGGCACGCGCGCCACCGGCCGCATGGCCTTCAGCACGCACACGGGCGCCGACACCGCGCAGCCGGTCTTCGGTGCCGCGTTCTTCGAGTCGGACCTCGACAACGACACCGCCGCGGGGCTGATCGAGCTGTCCGGGATGCAGGTCACGCGCGTGCAGCTTGCCGACGGCGGCGACGGCACGGCCACCGCGGCCGCGCTGCAGAAGATGCTCGCCGGCGTCCGCTTCACCGTCGACCGCGCGGTGGCCCTCGCCAACCTGCAGGCAGCGAAGGACCAGGCGGCCTCGCGCGCCTCGCTCAGCAACGCGCCGCCGAGGATCAAGGTGGTGAGCCGCCCCGCGGTGCTCCTCCTGCTTGACGGCAAGCCGGTCCTGCGCGACATCGGCGGCAACGTGGGCATGGCGCAGAACACGGCCTCGCTCCTTGCCTTCGAGAAGGCCACGCGCACCTGGTTCACGCGCGTCGGCACCGACACGTGGCTCCACTCGTCCCGCTGGCAGGGACCGTTCATCGCGGGCAAGTCGCCCAACGCCGACTCGCTGCAGGCGATCGACCGCGCGCTGCCCAAGCGCCACCCCGACGCGCCCGCCTCGCCCGCGGTGCCAGCGGGCAAGGTGCCGGAGGTGTTCGTCAGCACCACGCCGATGTGCCTGGTGAGCACCGACGGCGATCCCGCGCTCACCGGCGTCGCCACCGGCCTCTCCGCCGTCACCAACGCCAACTGCGACCTCTTCCGGTCCGCCGACGGCGCGTGGTGGCTGCTGGCCTCGGGACGCTGGTTCACCACCACCAACCTCTCGCTCGGCCCGTGGACCTACGCCATGCCGGGCACCCTGCCCGCCGGCTTCGCGCAGATCGACCCGCACGGCACGTGGGGCAACGTGCTCGCGAGCGTGCCCGGCTCGCCGCAGGCCAACGACGCGCTCTACCAGCAGTCCGTGCCGCACGTGGCCACGCTCGACCGCGCGCTCGCGCAGCCGAAGCTCACGACCTTCGGCGGCCCCGCGCGCTTCAAGGCGATCGACGGCACCGACATGCAGTACGCCACGAACGCAAGCAGCCCGCTCATCCTGTGCAAGGGCTCGTACTACCTCTGCGAGAACGCGGCCTGGTTCAAGGGCGCCGCGGCAAACGGCCCGTGGGCCCTCTGCGACGGCGTGCCGGAGGAGATCTACACCATCCCGCCGAGCTGCCCCGTCTACGGCGCCACGTACGTGCAGGTCTACAACTCGACCGCCGACACCGTGACCACCGGCTACACGGCCGGCTACATGAACAGCTACGAGAACGACGGCACCGTGGCCTACGGCACCGGCTACGCGTACCCGGGCTCGACCGGCCAGGGCGACGTGGTGCTCGGCGACAACAGCGACATCACCGACGACGACACCTGGGACAGCTACGGCGGCTGGCCGAACACCTACGGCTACTGGCCCACGTACGGCGGCTACTACGGCGGATGGGGCCTCTACGGCTACCCGGGCTGGGCGGGCTACGGGCTGTGGTGCGGCCCGGCCTGGGGCGGCGCAGGATGGTGGGGCTGCGGTCGCGGCTTCGGCACGGGCTTCGCGCTGGGGATGGGCTACGCCAACAGCTGGAACTGGGGCTACCACCCGTGGGGCTGGCGCGATGGCAACGGATGGTGGAACAACCACTGGGGCGGCGCGTATCGCCGCGGCTGGGACAACGCAGCGCGCGGCTACAACCGCGCGGGCGCCGCGGCCGACATGAACGCCTATGCGCGCGGCGCGGGCGGCGGCATGGCCGCCGCGCAGACGGCCTCCGGCCACGTGCCAGGGCTCACGGCCGGCACCGGCGAGACGCGCGTGCCAGGCCTGACGGCCGGCACCGGCGAGACGCGGACCTCTGGGCTGACCGCCGGCACCGGCGAGACGCGCGTGCCCGGCGAGACGGCGGGCGTCGGCGGTGGCGTGCCCGGCTGGCGGTCCGGCAGCGGGCAGTGGCGCCACGCGGCTGCACTCTCAAACGACGTTGCCGCCACGCGGTCGGGCCAGGTGGTGCAGCAGCGCAACGGGCAGACGTACGCGCGCGCCAACGGATCGTGGCAGCGCGCCCAGGCGGACACTGCCGCCGCGCCGGGTGCGGCGGGCGCGGCCGCGGCCCGCGCCAACGACGGTTCGTGGCGCGACGGCGCCGCCGCAGCGCACGCGCGCGCGGGCGGTTCCAGCTTCCAGGAACGCGATGGCTCCGGCGAGGCCGCGCGCGGCGCCACGGCGGACGGATTCCGCCCTGACCCGAACCACAACTTCGACGGCAGCCCGCGCGGAGCGTTTGCGCGCGGCGAGACCAACTACGCCGACCGCGGCCAGCAGGCCTGGGGCCCCAACGACGGCGGCCGCACGCCGTCGGCGTACCAGCGCGGAGGAAGCTGGAACGGCGGAAGCTGGAACGGCGGCGGCTGGGGCGTGGGCGACCAGCACGGCACCTACGCGCAGCGCTGGGGCAACGACTACGACCGTGGCACGCGCGGCTTCAACCAGGACACCGGCTGGTACGACCGCACGGCGTCGCGGCCTGCCAACCCGTACGGCTACGGCTACAGCGGCTGGTCCAACGGCTACCGCGGTTACAGCGCCGGGAGCAACTGGGGCGGCGCCCGCATGGGCGGCGTGCGGTCGACGGGCGGCGGCGCGGGCGGAGGCGGCGGCCGGCGCTGAGCGTCGATGTCGCTCACGCGTCCGTCACGGCCGCAGCAGGTCCGCCGTGGCGTCGTCCACGCCGCTGCACCCGGCGAGCGCCAGCGTGACGTCGAACTCGTGCTGCAGCAAGGCAAGCACCTTGGCAACGCCCGGCTCGCCCGCGGTCGCCAGGCCCCAGAGGATCGGGCGCCCCACGCACACGGCCTGCGCCCCGAGCGCAAGCGCGCGGAGCACGTCGGTGCCGCGGCGCACGCCGCCATCGACGAGCACGGGCACGCGGCCTGCGACGGCGTCCACGCAGTGCGGGAGCGCATCCACCGTTGCGGGCGCGCCGTCAAGCTGCCGGCCGCCGTGGTTTGACACCAGGATGCCCTGCGCGCCGAGCTCCACCCCGCGCGCGGCATCCTCGGCGCGGCACACGCCCTTCAGGAGGACCGGCAGCGGCGTCGAGTCGCGCAGCCATTCGAAGTCCCTCCAGGTGAGGCTGGCGTCGATGGTCCACGAGAGCGCCTCGTGGATCCCGCTCCCGGCATGGCCGGTCGGCCCGCCCGGGCGCTCCAGGTGCACGATGCGCATGCCCTCGGGCACGCGGAAGTGGTTGCGGATGTCGCGCTCGCGGATGCCCCAGGTGGGCGTGTCCACGGTCAGGACCAGCGCATCGCAGCCGGCCGCGTGCGCGCGCTGCGCAAGGGCGCGCACCATGCCGCGGTCGCGGCCGATGTACATCTGCATCCAGGTGCGCGCGGCCGGGTCGACCGCCGTGGCCGCGGCGCGCACGTCCTCGACGGACGTGCTCGAGAGGCTCGAGAGGATCATCGGGACGCCGGCGGCCGCGGAGGCGCGCGCGGTGGCCAGCTCGCCGTCCGGGTGCGCCATCCGCTGCAGCGCGGTGGGCGCCACGCACACGGGCATGGCGGCCGAGCGACCCATCACCTCGGCGCGCGTCGAGCGGTCGGACACGTCGCGCATCACGCGATACCAGATGCGCAGGCGCTCCCATGCGGCACGGTTCTCGCGCAGCGTCACCTCGGCCCACGCGCCGCTGCGGTAGTAGTCGCGCGGCATGGCGGGCAGCACCTCAAGGGCATGGCGCTCGAACTCGTCGAGGCTCGTGAAGGGCGACAGGTCGACGGACATGGGCGAATGATCCTACCCTTCACCGCATGGGCAACGCTCGCATCGCGCTCCTCGCAGGCATCGTCGCCGCCGGCTGCGCGCTGGCCGTCGCGCTGCATGCGCTTCGCTCGCCGGCCGCCGGACCGACGGAACCGCCCGCCGTGCCGGCGCTCGCGCCGAGCGCGTCCACCACCGCAGGCCCGCCCGCTGCGCGGGCCGCCGCCGGCGACGCGCCGCCCGACGGCGCCTACGGCGCGTGCGATGCGACGCCCGACGGAATCGGCAAGAGGTACTTCGGGCGCGAGATCGCGCACTTCATGTCGCACCAGGGGATCGGCTGGCTCGAGCGCGACTCGCGCGAGTCCGAGGAGCGCACCAGCGCGCTGATCGACGCCCTCGAACTCGAGCCCGGCATGTGCGTCGCCGACGTCGGCGCAGGCAGCGGCCGGCTGACGCTGCCGATGGCGCGGCGCGTGGCCCCCGGCATCGCCTACGGCACCGACATCCAGCCCGAGATGCTGCGCTTCCTCGAGGCACGCGCCCGGGAAGAGGGCGTCACCAACCTGAAGGGCATCCTCGGCGACACGTTCGACGTGATGCTCCCGGAGGGAACGGTCGACCTGGTGCTCCTCGTCGATGCGTACCACGAGTTCGAGTTCCCGTGGGAGATGACGCGCTCCATCGCGCGGGCGCTGAAGCCGGGCGGACGCGTGGCGCTCGTCGAGTTCCGCGCCGAGGATCCGGACGTCCCCATCAAGGCCCTGCACAAGATGACCGAGGCGCAGGCGCGGCTCGAACTGGAGGCCGCGGGGCTCCGCTGGGTGTCGACCGATGCCAGGCTGCCGTGGCAGCACCTCCTGTGGTTCGTGAAATGAAGCGCGAGCGGGCGTAGCATCTCCTGCGTGAACACGCCCACGCGAACCTTGCACGTCCAGTCGATCGTCGCCACGCTTGCCATCGCCGCCGCGGGTGCCGGCCTCTCCGCCCGGGACAGCACGCAGCCTGCGCAGGCCGCGGCCGCCCGGCAGGCCGCGCCGACGCACCCGGACAACGCCCCGCCCGCGCCCGCGCACGACGACGGCGAGACGCTGTGGCCGCAGGAGGCCACGCTCGACGGCACGGCCTACGTGCTCTACACGCCGCAGTTCGAGTCGATCGACGCAGGCAAGGCCACGGCGCGCGTGGCGTTCCGGCGCTCGACGCAGGGCGCGCAGGCAAGCTACGGCTCCGCGCGCTTCACCGCGGGCGTGGACAACGACCTCGCCTCCGGGCTGGTGGTGGTCTCGGACATCCTCCTCGAGAAGGCGATGCTGAGCGACGGCTCCGACCCGGCGCCCGTGGCCGCGGCGCTGCAGCGGATGCTGATGGGCGTGACGTTCACCGTCCCGCGCAGCGTGGCGCTCGAGGACGTGCAGGTGAACGCGGCGCAGGCGAAGTCGGGGCCGGTGTCGAGCGCGGTTCCCGGCGTCCGCGTGGTGGACCATGCGGCGACGCTGCTGCTCCTCGACGGACCGCCGGTGCTGCGCATGGCCGCCGCCGGCGTGGGCATCGCGCAGAACACGCCCTCGCTCCTCGCCTTCGACTCGTCGAGCGGCACGTGGTTCACGCGCCTCGGCGCCGACACATGGCTGCACTCGACGCGCTGGAAGGGGCCCTTCATCGGAGGCAAGGTCCCGGGCGACGACGTGCGCAAGGCCATCGAGTCCGCGCTCCCCGCGCGCCACCCCGGCGTGGTGACGCCCGCGGTGCCGAAGGACCTGCCCGAGGTGGTGGTCGTCACCGGGCCCACGGTGCTCGTGAGCATCGCCGGCCAGCCTGACCTCGCGCAGGTGGCCGACGGGCTCATGGCGGTGCGCAACGCAAGCGCCGACCTCTTCACCACGGCGCAGGGCGATCGATGGTGGCTGCTTGCGTCGGGACGCTGGTTCACCACGGGCCGCCTCATGGACGGCCCCTGGTCGTACGCGGCCCCGAGCACCCTGCCCCCCGCGTTCGCGCAGATCGACCCGCGCGGCACGTGGGGCAGAGTGCTTGCGGCGGTGCCGGGCACCGAGGCGGCGAAGGACGCGCTCTACCAGCAGGCCGTGCCGCACGTGGCGACGATCAGCCGCTCGCTCGCCAAGGCATCGGTCGCGACGGTGCCGGCGGGCTCGCCTGCGAGGACCGCACCCATCGCGGGTACCTCGCTCACCTGGGCCACCAACGCCACGCGACCCGTGATCGGCTGCGAGGGCGCGTGGTACCTCTGCCAGGACGCGGCATGGTTCACCGCCGGTTCGGCGAACGGGCCGTGGTCGCTCTGCGATGCGGTGCCCGCGGCGATCTACGGCATCCCGGCCTCCAGCCCGCTCTTCGGGACCACGTTCGTGCAGGTGGTGAACTCCACGGCGGACGCGGTGACGTTCAGCTACACGGCCGGCTACGTGAACGGCTTCGCGCTCGATGGCGTCGCCGTGTACGGCACCGGGAACGCGACCACCGGCACGTCCGCCGCCGTTGACACGGGCCCGGGGGGCGGCAGCGTGCCCGATGACGGTGCGATGTGGGGCGAGTACGTCGGCTGGCCGGTGACCTACGGACCGGAGCCGAGCTTCGGGTACGCGGGGTGGATGTTCGAGACCGCGCCGGGCTGGGCCGAGGATGCGCTGCAGTGCGGTCCCCTCTGGTGCTCGCCGGGCTGGTGGGGGCCGGACCAGTCGTTCGGCATGTCCTACGCGCTCGGCATGGGATACGCGGGCAGCTGGCACTGGGGCTACCACCCGTGGGGCGCGCGCGACGGCGCGGGCTGGTGGACGAACCACTGGGGCGCCGCGTACCGGCGCGGCTGGGCGGGCGCGATGACCGCCGGCAACCGTGCGGCGATGGGCGGCGACCTGTCGGCGGCGCGCGCGCTTGCGCCCGCAGCCACGAGCAAGTCGTGGGGCCACGCCGCGGGCATCGACGACGACGTGAGCGCGAGCAAGGCGGGCACCGTCGTGCAGCAGCGCGACGACCACGCCTACGCGCGCGGCGCGGGCGGCTGGCGGCGCGACGACGGCGCCGGCAACGACGCGCCGTCGCGGTCGCAGCCGACGGATGACTTCCGTCCCGATCCCAACCACAACTTCGACGGCAGCCCGCGGGGCGCGTTCGCCCGCGGCGAGACCAACTACGCCGACCGCAGCGAGGGCCTCGAGCCCGGCCACGGCGGGCGGGCGCCCGGCGAGCGCTCGCGCGGCGGCAACTGGAACGGCGGCGGGTTCGACCGCCCGGCCTACGCGATGCGCGAGGCGCCGCAGCAGCAGCCGCAGCAGGCGGCGCCCCCGCAGCAGCGCCCGAGCAGCGGCGCATACGGCTATGGCAACCCCGCCTGGAGCAACGGCCAGCGCGGCTACGGCCAGCTGTCCGGCTACACCGGCGCGCGCGGCGTCGTGCGCTCCCAGTACGGCGGCGGCGGCGACGGCTACTCGGCATTCGAGGGCGGCGGCATCTCGAGCGGATACTCGGGCGGCATCGGCCAGGTGAACAACGCCCCCGGCCTCACGAGCGGCTACGCGGGCGGCCTCGGCGAGAACAACGGCTCCACCGGCCTGCGCAGCGGCTATTCCGGCGGGCTGGAGGGCAACGGCATGAGCCCAGGCGTGCGCAGCGGCTACTCAGGCGGCGGCGCGGGGCTCAACTACAGCCTGTGGGGCTACGGCATGGTCGGCGGCGGCGTGCCGCAGTACACGTGGATGGGCTTCCCCGGCATGTACGGCGCCACCGCGCCCAATGCCTACGGCGGCTACTACGGCGGGTACTACGGCGGCTACCGCACCGGCCCCCGCGGCGGCATGCGCATGCGCTGAAATCCGCTCCCCTGAAATCCGCTCCTCTGAAATCCGCTCCTCTGAAATCCGCTCCTCTGAAATCCGCTCCTGGTTAGTTTGGCACCAATTGATTTCTCCAGAGAAGTCGGGTGGATGGACCGGGCGCGTGGCGCGGCGCGCTTCGCGGCCTCAGCGATCGGCGGTGGGGGCGCACCTGGACGCCTCGGCTCGGGGCGCGGCGAGGAGTGCGGCGCCGGCTGGAGCCGGCGTGAATGCGCGGAGGGAGGGTCAGCGAAAGGAGACAAATTCATCAACTCGAGGCACGGCTAAAGGCCCACCCGCCGGTCCGGAATCCGCTCCGAAATGCCCGGGAAACGGACTTCTCACGCCATCAGCGGGCGCACCACGTTGCCCTTGACGTCGGTCAGCCGGTAATCACGGCCCTGCAGGCGATAGGTCAGCCTGGTGTGGTCGAAGCCGAGGAGGTGCAACAGCGTCGCGTGCAGGTCGTGCACCTCGACGGGGTTCTCGGCGATGTTGTACGAGTAGTCGTCGGTCTTGCCGTACGTGGTGCCCGGGTTCACTCCGCCGCCGGCCATCCAGGCAGTGAAGCAGCGCGGATGGTGGTCGCGGCCGTAGCTCGTGCGCGTCAGCTGGCCCTGGCTGTAGACGGTGCGGCCGAACTCGCCGCTCCACAGGACGATCGTGTCATCGAGCAGACCGCGCTGCTTCAGGTCCTTCACGAGCGCCGCCTGCGCCTGGTCCACCGCCCTGCACTGCGCGCGGATCTCGCCCGGCAGGTTGCCGTGCTGGTCCCAGCCGCGCATGTAGAGCTGCACGAAGCGCACGTCGCGCTCGGCGAGCCGCCGTGCGAGCAGGCAGTTGGCCGCGAAGCTCCCGGGCCTGTGCACGTCCGGCCCGTACATCTCGAGCGTCGCCGGGCTCTCGTCGGAGAAGTCGGTGAGCTCCGGCACCGACATCTGCATGCGGTAGGCCATCTCGTGCTGCGCGATGCGCGTGCGCGTCTCCTGGTCGAGGCTCTGCGAGAACTCCTCCTCGTTCAGGCGCATCAGGAGGTCGAGCATGCGGCGCCGGTCGGTGCGCGACACGCCGTCCGGGTCGCGCAGGTGGAGCACCGCATCGCGCCCGGCGCGGATGCGGCAGCCCTGGTGCTCGCTCGGCAGGAACCCGCTCCCCCAGAAGCGCGCGCTCAGGGCCTGCATGTTGCCCGGCCCCTGCGTGATCATCACCACGAACGACGGCAGGTTGCTGTTGGCGCTGCCGAGCCCGTAGCTCATCCAGCTGCCGAACGATGCGCGCCCCGGCTGCTCGGAGCCCGTCTGGAAGAAGGTGATCCCCGGCTCGTGGTTGATCGCCTGCGTGTGCATCGAGTGCACGAAGCAGAGGTCCTTGGCCACCCCGCCCGTGAAGGGCAGCAGCTCGGACAGGTACACGCCGTCCTGGTTGTTCTCGTGGCGGTCGAAGCGGAACACCGACGGCGCCACCGGGAACCGGGTCTGGCCGCTCGTCATCGTGGTGATGCGCTGGCCGTTGCGGATCGAGTCGGGAAGGTCCTGGTCGAAGCGCTCCTGCAGCTGCGGCTTGTGGTCGTAGAGGTCGAGCTGGCTGGGTGCCCCCTCCATGTGCAGGTAGATGACGCGCTTGGCCTTGGGCGCGAAGTGCGGCCCCGCCGCATGGGCGCCGGCCGCGGGCACCACGCCAGGCCCACCCGCGACGCCCGGCCCCGCGCCCGCCGCCGCGTGCGCCCGCCCGGAGATCCCCGCGAGCGCCAGTCCCCCGAGCCCCGCGCCGATCGTTCCCGCCGCGCGCCCGAAGAACCGCCGTCGCGTCAGGTTGAGGAGGTACTCCTCCATCGGGTCGGCATGCGTTCGCTGGGGGTCGGTCATGGGGAGCTCAATCCTTCACGATGGCCGCGTCGCTCGCAAGCACCGCGTTCGAAATCATGGTCCAGGACGCAAGTTCCGGGGCCGGAAGGTCCGCGGGAACGGGCGCCTCGCCGGTCGCGACCAGCTTGCGGGCATCCTCCGCTCCGTCGCCGCCCCAGCGGGCGCGCTCGGCGGCCAGGGCCCCGGCCAGCGCGTCCACCGTGCCCGCATCGGCCGGCTGCCCGGTGACCCGCTGCCACAGGCGACCGAGGCGCGTGCGGTCGTCGCCCGGCTCGCGCAGCGTGCGCTCGGCGGCCACGCGCGCGGCCTCCACGAACTGCGGGTCGTTCCACAGGACGAGCGACTGCAGCGGCGTGTTGGTGGTGAACCGGCGCACCGTGCAGAACTCGCGCGTCGGAGCGTCGAGCGCGAGCATCGAGGGCGGCGGCGAAGCGCGCTTCCAGTAGGTGTAGAGGCTGCGCCGCCACAGGTCGTCGCCGGAGCCCTGGGCGTAGCTGCGCGTGTTGCTCTGCGGCATGCTGGTCTCCTCCCAGAGCCCGGTCGGCTGGTACGGCTTGACGCTCGGCCCGCCCGCGTGCTCGCGCAGCAGCCCGGAGACGTAGAGCGCCTGGTCGCGGATCTGCTCCGCGCCGAGCCGCTGCCGCGGGAACCACGCGAGCAGCCGGTCCTCGGGATCGACCGCCGCGGCATCCGGCCGCACGCGCGACGACTGCCGGTAGGTGGCGCTCGTCACGACCTGCCGCACCAGCCGCTTCACGTCCCAGCCATGCGAGCGAAAGTCCACGGAGAGCCAGTCGAGGAGCTCGGGGTGCGTCGGCCAGCTCCCCTGCAGGCCGAAGTCCTCGGAGGTGCGGACCATGCCGCGGCCGAAGAACTGCTCCCAGAAGCGGTTGACCACGACGCGCGCGGTGAGCGGGTTGGCGTCCGACACGAGCCAGCGTGCCAGGCCGAGCCGGTTCGCCGGCGCGCCCTCGGGCATCGCGCCGAGCACCTTCGGGACGCCGCGCGCCACGCGGCGGTCCGCGTCGGGCTGGTCGTAGGCGCCCCGCTTCATGACGAACGTCTCGCGGGGCGCGGGCATCTCGCTCATGACCATCGCGCGCGGGACGTTCATCGAGTGCGCTGCGAGCTCGGCCTCGGCCTTGGCCGCGCGGTCGGCGCGCTCCTGGAACGTCGGCGAGTGGCTCGCGCGCCAGGCATCGCGGGCGCGCACCTCGGCCTCGGGCCCGAGCGTGCCGCCCGGCAGTGCGAGCGCCATCGCCGCGCGCGGGATGCCCGACGGGCTGCCGAGCTCGCGGTGGTAGAAGCCGCCCTGCCCGCCGGTGTTCACCACCTTCACGACAAGCGAGTTCATGCCGGCCGCAAGCGGCACCTTCACGCGCTCCTGGTCGGGCGCCACCGCGCGGTCCACCTGGCGCTCGTGGACCTTTGTCCCGTTGACGAACACCTGGATGCCGTCGTCGGAGCCGAGCGAGACCTCCATCTCGCCGGCCGCGGGCGACCACACCTCGCGCGCCACGAACTCGGCGTCGATGCCCTCCGCAAGCCGCACCGGCTGCGCCTCGAGCACGCCGGGGGCGTGGCGCCAGTCGAAGGTGCCTTCGGCCGGGCCGCCGAAGCGATCGGTCACGTCGAGCGCGGGTCGCACCTCTGGCCCGAACGACCGCTCGTAGCCTTCCTTGCCCGAGGCCACGGGAAACGGCCCGCAGATGTACCAGCTGCCCAGGGCCGGCGGCATGCGCGCCGCGAACTCCTCGGGAATCGTCCCCGCGCGCAGGCGGACGCGGCCGAGCACGTGCTGCGCGTAGGGCGACCGGGTGACGAGCCGCACCCGCAGCTCGGTGCCGCCCTCGAAGCCGAACGGGCCTTCCGCGATGAAGAGCGCCGTCCGCCCGCCCGGCTGCTGGTGGCCGTCGACGGCCCAGACGCGCCCGTCCGGGCGCAGCGCGTTGGTGACGCGGAAGTCGCCGTTGGCCTGCTCGACGTCGGCCCACGCCCACGCCAGGCGCACGGGCTCGCGCCGCGACGGATCGACGACCGACACGGCCTCGACCTCCACGGCATCGAGCACTGCGTTGCCGTTGCCCGCCCTGCCCACGCGCCCGCCCGGGAGCGACGGGTCCGCGAGCGCCTCCAGGAGCACCGCGCGCAGGCCCGTGGCCTCGGTGCGCAGCACGACGGTCCACGTGTCGTCGGCGGGGTTCGTGCCGGAGGCGAGCACGCTGCCGTCGGGCTGCGCCGCAAGCGTGGCGCCGCCCTCGCTTGCGGCGGAGGCGACGCTCGACGGCACCCATGCGATGCCGCCGCGCATCGAGCGCGCGAACTCGTCGAAGGCCGCGCGCTCGCCGTCGTCCACGCGATCGCGCTCGGCGCGGGCCGCCTCGGCGGCGGCGCGGAGCACGCCCGCACGCGCCGCATGCTCGGGCGACGCGACGTCCGCGTAGGGCTCCAGCGCGCGGTTGGCGTCGGGCACCTGGCTGTAGATGCCGGGCTCCTCGTTCGAGTTGAAGAACGCAAGCAGGGAGTAGAAGTCCTCCTGCGTCACGGGATCGAACTTGTGGTCGTGGCAGCGCGCGCACTGGAGCGTCAGCCCGAGGAACGCCGCGCCCACGGTGCTGGTGCGGTCCACCGCGTACTCGAGCAGGTACTCCTCGTTGATCGCCCCGCCCTCGTCGCTCGTGACATGCGCGCGGTTGAAGCCGCTCGCCACGCGCTGCGCGACGGTGGCCTCCGGCAGCAGGTCGCCCGCCACCTGCTCCACCACGAAGCGGTCGTAGGGCATGTTGGAGCGGAACGCCTCGAGCACCCAGTCGCGCCAGTGCCACATCTGCCGTCCCGCATCCATGTGGATGCCGGAGGTATCCGCGTAGCGGGCCACGTCGAGCCAGGGCACCGCCATCCGCTCGGCGTACCGCGTGGCGTAGGGCTCCTCGGTGAGCAGCCGGTCCACCAGGCGCTCGTACGCCTCCGGCGACCGGTCGTCCACGAAGGCCCGGCTCTCCTCGGGCGTGGGCGGCAGGCCCGTGAGGTCCATGAACACGCGCCGGCAGAGCGTGGCGCGGTCGGCCTCGGGCGACGGCCCGAGCCCCGCGCGCTCGATGCCCGCGAGGACGAACCGGTCGATCGCGCCGCGCGGCCACGCGGCGTCCTTCACGTCGGGCTCGGCCGCCGCCGCCGGTGCCGCGAACGCCCAGTGGTCCTCGTACCGCGCGCCCTCGGCGATCCAGCGCGCGAGCACCGCGCGCTCGTCGGCGGAGATGGCGTGCTTGCCGCTGTCGGGCGGCGGCATCACGCGGTCGTGCTCCCTGGCCACGATCCGGCGCAGGAGGAGCGACTCCTCGGGCCGGCCAGGCACGATCGCCGCCCCGTCCCTTCGCTGGGCGGTCGCGGCCTCGAACGAATCGAGCCGCAGCCCCGCCTGCTGCTTGGCACGGTCGGGGCCGTGGCAGAGGTAGCAGCGATCCGAGAGGATCGGCCGCACGTCACGCCCGAATCGAATGGGTTCGCCTGCAGCCATTCGCGCCGGGCCGGCCACGCCCCCCGCGCCCCCGGCAGCCGGCTGCGGCAGCACCACCGCCGCGGCGGCGGCAAGGACGCCGACGCCGACAGCCAAGGCTGCGGTGGACGCGAGCCCGTGGTGCATCGATCCTGATACCGGGGGCACCCCCGCCGGTTGCCGCGGTAATCACCTCCCGAACGGCCCCGAGGCACTCCCGGCGCGGGTCAGCGGCTCTCGGTCTCGAGGTAGGTGTAGCCGGAGAGTCCGGCCTCGTACGCCTTCAGCAGGCCCTGGCTCTCGGCCACGGTCATCTGCTTGTTGACCACGGCCTTCTCGCACTCGCGCCGAACCTCGCCGAACAGGCGGGCAAGGTCGTAGTGCACGTAGCTGAGCACGTCGCGCACGGCGTCGCCCTCGATCACCTCGTCGATCCACCACTCGCCGTGCTCGTCGATCATGACGTGCGCCACGTGGGTGTCGCCGAAGAGGTTGTGGAGGTCGCCGAGCGTCTCCTGGTACGCGCCCACCAGGAACGCGCCGAGCAGGTACTCCTCGCCCTCCGCGAAGTCGTGCAGCTCGACCCACTTCTTGACGTCGTGGTCGTCGACGAAGCGGTCGATCTTGCCGTCGGAGTCGCAGGTCAGGTCGGCGATGGTCGCCTTGCGCGTCGGGCGCTCGTTCAGCCGGTGGATCGGGCAGATCGGGAACAGCTGGTTGATCGCCCAGATGTCCGGCATGCTCTGGAAGATCGACAGGTTGCAGAAGTAGGTGTCGCTGAGGGCGCTCTCGAGGTCGCCGAGCTCCTCGGGCGGGCGTCCCATGCCGCGGGCCACGTCGCGGATCTTCGCGCACGCGGCCCAGAAGATGCTGTCCACCAGCGCGCGGTGCTCGAGGTTCATCAGGCCCACGTTGAAGAGCCGGAGCGCCTCGTCGCGGTCCTCGAGCAGGTCGTTGTAGTTCTCCACCAGCCGACGCTCGCTGATGTTGCGGTACACGTCGTAGATGTCGACGAGCGGACGCGGCAGCTCCTCGCCCGCGGCCGGCTCGGGCAGGCGCTCGGGCGCGGTGTAGCGGTCGAGCCGGTTGGCACCGAGCACGTCGAACACCAGCACGCTCTGCTGCGCCACCATCGCGCGGCCCGACTCGCTCACGATCGTCGGGTGCGGCACGCACTCCTCGTCGCACACCGTCATCACCTTGTAGACGACGTTCGAGGCATACTCCTGGAGCGTGTAGTTCATCGAGAACTCGAAGCTCGTCTGGCTGCCGTCGTAGTCGATGCCGAGGCCGCCGCCGATGTCGAGGTAGCGCATGCCGGCGCCGGACTTCACCAGCTGCGAGTAGATGCGCGCGAGCTCGTTGATGCCCTGGTTCACCTGGCGGATGTCGTGGACCTGGCTGCCCATGTGGCAGTGCAGCAGCTGCAGGCAGTCCTCCATCCCCTTGGAGCGCAGGATGGACAGCACCTCGAGCACCTCGTTCATGCTCAGGCCGAACTTGGCCTTGATGCCGCTGGAGTGGCGCCAGCGCCCGGCGCCCTGCGAGGCCAGGTTCACGCGCACGCCGATGGTCGGCCGCACGTTGTGCTGCTCGTAGAAGCGCAGGATGAGCTTGAGCTCGGTGATGTTCTCGATGACCGGGATGATGTTCCGGCCGAGCTTCTTGGCGAGCGCCGTGAACTCGATGTAGCGCTCCTCCTTGAAGCCGTTGCAGATGATGAGCCTGCCCGGGGTGTCGCTCGTCATCCCCATGACGGCGAGGAGCTCGGGCTTGCTGCCGGCCTCGAGGCCGAAGCCGAGCGCCTTGCCCGCGTCGCGGACCTCCTCCACCACGCGGCGCTGCTGGTTCACCTTGATCGGGAACACGCCCTGGTAGGTGCCGTGGTAGCCGTGCTCGACGATCGCGCCGCGGAACGCATCCGCGATGTCCACGAGGCGCTGCTTGAGGAGGTCGCTGAAGTGCACCAGGAGCGGCGTGCGGAAGCCGCGCTCGCGCATGCCCGCGACCACCTCGTGCAGGTCCACCTCGACCGCCGGGTTGCGCGAGGGGCGCACCACCACGTGGCCGGCGGCGTTGACGTCGAAGAAGCCCTTGCCCCAGTTGCGGATGGAATAGAGGGCTGCCGATTCCTCGACGCCCCATCCGGGCTCGGTCGCCGGGCGCGTGGCGCGCGCGCGCACGGCGGGCGCCGGGCTGGCGGGCGCCTGACTGGCGGGAGCGGGACTGGCGGGGTCGGTGAGTGTGTCGGCCATCGAAGGATGCTGCGCGGGTCGGAGCGCCGCGTCGAGACGATAATCATAGGGAGACCGCCCGGGGGGACAAGCAAATTCGCCGCGCTTTCGCCGCGCCGCCGCGCCCGCGACCGGCGCCGCGCCAGGCGCCCCGCCGCCGACCGTCAGCGCGCGGCGCCTGCCGAACGCAGGCTCGCCGCGATCGCCACCTCGTGCACCCGGATGCTCAGGCGGTCGAGCGCCTCCTTGGCCTGCTGGAACGCGTTGGCGTCGACGGCGCGCGCGTCGTGCTCGGCGGCGGCGATGTGCCCCTTCAGGCCCATCATGGCCGCCTCGAGCTCCTCCACGTAGGCCGGCTCGAGCTGCTCCCGTACCCGCCCGAGGGCGTCGCCGATCCACTTGAGGTCCAGCCGGGCGTTGGCGGTGAGGTCCACCACGCGGTGGCGGTGCATGTCGTCGCGGGCGTGCGCGAAGCTCTCGCGCTCCATCCGGTCCACGTCCTCGGCGGTCAGCCCGTAGGAGGGCACCACCTGCACCGACGCCCGGCGGCCGCTGCGGCGCTCGGCGGCGGTGACCGAGAGCACCCCGTTCTCGTCGACCAGGAACTCGACCTCGATCTGCGGGATGCCGGCGGGCATCGGCGGGATGCCCCGGAGCTCGAACCGGGCGATCGACCGGCAGTCGGCCACCAGCTCGCGCTCGCCCTGCAGGACATGGATGCCCACGTTGACCTGGCCGTCCACCGAGGTCGAGAACATCTCGGTGGCGCGGGTCGGGATGCTGGCGTTGCGGATGACCAGCTTCGCCACCGCCCCGCCCACCGTCTCGATGCCGAGCGACAGCGGCACCACGTCGACGAGCAGCAGGTCGCGCCGCCCGCCCCCGAGCACAGAGGCCTGCAAGGAGGCACCGAGCGCCACGACGAGGTCCGGGTCAAGCGCCGCGTACGGCTCGCGCCCGAAGAACGCCCCGACCGCGGCACGGACGGCCGGGATCCTGGTGCTGCCGCCGACGAGCACCACGCGGTCGATCTCGGGGTTCCCCGCGTCGCGCATGGCGCGTCGGCAGGCCTCGATCGTGCGGGCGACGAACGGCGCCGCGAGCGCCTCGAACTCGGCCCGCGAGAGCGTGCGGCGATAGGTCCGGTCGCCGCCGAGCGACACCTCGAGCGTGGTGGACTCGGCCGCCGAGAGCGCGACCTTCGCACGCTCGGCGAACGTGCGCAGCGCCTGCCGCGCCGCGGGCGGGAAGTCGAGCGCCGTGCCGAACTGCGCGCGGATCTCGCCCATGACCAGCGCGATGATCGCCTCGTCGAGGTCATCTCCGCCGAGGCGCGTGTCACCCGCCGTCGAGAGCACCTGGAAGAACTCGCCGTCGTCGGGGCCGCCCGGCACGAGCTGCAGCACCGACACGTCGAAGGTGCCTCCGCCGAAGTCGTACACGGCGATCGTCTCCGGCTGCATCCGCCGCTCGCGCGAGCCACCGATGCCGTAGGCAAGGGCTGCCGCGGTCGGCTCGTTGACGATCCGCACGGCCTCCAGCCCGGCGAGGCGCGCCGCATCGCGGGTCGCCTGCCGCTGCGCATCGTCGAAGTAGGCCGGCACGGTGATCACCGCGCGCCGGACCGGCACGCCGAGCGAGGCCTCGGCCGTGCGACGGAGTTCACCGAGGACCTGCGCCGCCACCTCCTGCGGGGTCACCACCGCGCCGCCCACGCCGAAGGCCGCGAGCCCCCGCGGGCCCTCGACCAGCGCGTACGGCAGGCCGCCGGCGGCGGGCGCCGACTCCGCGAACCCGCGCCCCATGAACCGCTTGGCGCTGTGCACGGTGTCGACCGGGTTTTCGACCGCGCGCGCGCGGGCTTCGTGCCCAACGACGGGCGCCCCGCCCCGCACGAACCGCACCACCGAGGGAAGGAGCTGGCGCCCCTCGGCATCGGCGAGCACGCGCGGACCCGCCGCGTCGCACACGGCGACGAGCGAGTTGGTGGTGCCGAGGTCGATGCCGACGATCGGGCCGGCCTCCGGGGACGGGTGCATTCCGGTGATCGTAGGCGGCCCCGCCCGTCAGCGGCGCTGCGCGCCCGCCTCGGGCAGCCGCTGCATGAAGCGGTCGAAGCGCCGTTCCGCGGCCTTGAAGAGGAGCGCCACCGCCTGCGTCACGGCGTCGTCGGGCCCGTTGATCGTGAAGGACCGTTCGCTGCCGCCTGCGCGGAGGCTGATCTCCGCGACGGTGGACTCCGTGCCTTCGCGGCCCGGGCTTGGGGCATCAAGCCAGTGCGCCGCGTCGATGATCGCGCGCAGGCGCGCCGCCTCGTCCGAGGTGAGCTGCCCGCGCCAGTCCACGGCGCGGTCGAAGCCCCTCATCCCGCCGCCGTAGCCGAGCATGCCGTCGGGGTCCACGGTGAAGTACTCGTACTGGCGCGTGGCGGGACGCGCGTACCAGAGGCGCAGGCCCAGTCCGCCGGTCACGCTCGCGGGATCCTGGGGCACCTTGATCGGGCCGGTGTCGCAGCCGGTGAGCGCCGGGCCGCAGGCAAGGAGCACGAGCGCGGCGATGGCAGCGGCGCGGACCATCACCGCACCTTCTCGACGCCCTGCCTGTCGCGGATCTGCCGGTACGCCGCGTACGGGTCGGGGCCGTAGTCGTAGCGCTCCGGCAGCAGGTCGTCGGCGCGCCAGTCCGGGAGCCATGACAGCACGGCGAGTGCCCGGATCACGCGCACCGCGGCGGCGTCCAGCTCCTCGTCACCCACCGCGCGACGCACCCAGGTCCACGTGCGCCCGTCGGCGCGCAGGGTGAGGAGCGCCACGCGCTCGCCGCGCACGGCCCGCACGAGGTCCGGGTTGGGAGGGCCGTTGGCCCGATCGGCATCGGTGAAGCCAAGCTGCGCGCACACGCCCCAGAGGTACTGCACCTGGTCCTCGTAGAGCCAGCGAACGCGCCCGGGGCGCGTGGAGGCATCGATGAACGGGCTGGCGTCGGAGTGGAGCGAGCCATCCGGGAACAGGACGTACTTGGCCTGCCGGTCCTGCACGCCGAGCCGCTCGGCGGCACCGGGGCCGAGCAGCACGGTCACGTCGAGCGTGAAGTCCGCGGGAAAGCGGCCGTCCGCGAGCGCGGGCGCCTCGAGGGCGGCAGGCTCGGCGGCATCCATGGAAGCCACGCGATCGTTCGGCTGGGCGGCGGGCCCGTCGGGCGTGCCGGTCGATCCGCACCCGCACGCGCATGCGGCCACGCACAGGGCTGCAAGCACGGGACGCGTTCGGGACACGGTCGTCACGATGGCCGGAATGCTACCCTTCGGCCCTTCGCCATGCGCACCAGCGTCACGTGGATCAACGACTACCTCGACCGCCCCGCCACCGCGGAGGAGCAGGCCGAGCTGCTGACCGCGGCGGGCCTCAACTTCGACGGCGGCGACGACGCCGACAACGGCGAGCGCTGGCAGGAGATCGAGACCACCTCGAACCGCGGCGACTGCCTCTCCCACCTGGGGATGGCGCGCGAGATCTGCGCGATGAGCGGCCGCCGGCTCAAGGCGCCCGCGGCCGCGCCCCGTGCCTCCGGCGAGCCTGCCTCGCGGCACGTCGCGGTGAGCAACGACGACCACGAGGCGTGCCCGCGCTACACCGCGCGCGTGATCCGCGGCGTCAAGGTCGGTCCCAGCCCGGAGTGGCTGCAGCGTCGCCTGCGCGCGATCGGCCAGGTCCCCCGCAACAACCTCGTCGACTGCACCAACTTCGTGCTCTTCGAGCTGGGGCAGCCGACCCACGTGTTCGACCTCGAAACGCTGCGCGGGGCGCGCATCCACGTCCGCCGCGCGCGCAAGGGCGAGCGCTTCCTGCCGATCGGCGAGGCCGCGCAGGAGGCCGAGCTGGCCGGCGGCGAGCTGGTGATCGCGGACGGCGAGCGTCCGGTGGCGATCGCCGGCGTCAAGGGCGGCGCGGTCACCGCGGTCACCGACCGCACCGTGAACGTCCTCGTCGAGGCCGCGACCTTCCACCCCGCCGCGGTGCGGGCGGCAAGCCGCGGGCTGCGGATCGCAAGCGACAGCTCCTACCGGTTCGAGCGCGGCGTGCATCCCTCGGAGATCGACGCCGCCGCCGACCGGCTCGTGCAGCTCATCCTCGAGACCGCGGGCGGCACGCTGTGCGAAGGCACCGTGGAGGCGGGCGCCCCGCTCCCCGCGCCGCGCAGGGTCGCCGTGCGTCCCTCGCGCGTGCGCGCGATCCTCGGCACCGACATCCCCCTCGAGGAGGTGGTCCGCGCGCTCGACACGCTCGGCTTCTCACCGGTGGTGCGCGGCGACGCGATCGACTGCTCCGTGCCCGCGCGCCGCATCGACATCGAGCGCGAGATCGACCTCATCGAGGAGGTCTGCCGCATCCACGGGCTCGACCGGATCCCGATGAAGGAGACGCTCGCCGTGCGCGTGGCACCGGTGGAGCCCGAGGTGTCCGCCCCGCGCGCGGTGAAGGGCCTGCTCGTTGGCCTCGGGTTCGTGGAGTCGATCACGCACACGCTGGTCTCCGAGCGCCACGCGGCGCCCTTCTTCCGGGCCGGGCGCGCCGCGCTGCGCGTCGGCGACGAGCGCGCGGGCGGCACGCCGGTGCTCCGGCCCTCGGTCATCCCCAGCCTGCTCGAGGTGCGCCGCCGCAACGCGGACGCCGGCCTCGCGGAACTGCGGCTCTTCGAGTTCGCCAGCGCGTTCGCGCTGCAGCCGGGCGGCGCGCACGACGAGCGCGCGCTGGTCACCCTGCTTGCCGATGCCCCGGCGGACCCTGACGGCGCAATGCGCTGGATGCGCGGCGCGTGCGAGCGCATGCTGCGGCTCCTCGCGGGGAACCACGCATCGATCCATGCCGAGGCCGTGCCGGCCGCCGAGCGCGCGCCGTGGTACTCCGCGGAGGCTCGCGTCGCCGTCGACGGCAACCCGCTCGGCGGCTGGGGGCTGCTCGCGCCCCCGGCGCTGGCGCCGTTCGGGCTTGCGGGCACCTTCGCCGCCGCCGAACTCTCGCTGCGGCCGCTCTACGCCAACTACCCGCCCGACGCGCGCGCCGAGAAGCTGCCGGACTTCCCGGGGATCGAGCGCGACCTGAGCGCCATCCTCCCCGAGCAGGCCACCTGGGCCGAGGTGGAGGCGCTCGTGCACGGCCTGCGGCTGCCCTGCTTCGAGTCGCTCGGCTTCGTGGGCACGTACCGCGGCAAGCAGACGGGCGCCGGGCGCAAGAGCGTCACCATGCGGCTCGTCTTCCGCGCCGGCGACCGGACGCTCCGCCGCGAGGACGCCGACCAGTGGATGGCCTCGGTGGCTGACGCACTGCGCGGGCGCATGGGCGCCGAGATCCGGTCCTGAACGCAAGGAGCCTCGCCATGCCGTTTCGAACGCTGACGGTGGACGAGTTCGCCGATCGACTGGCCGCGAAGAGCCCCGCCCCGGGCGGCGGCGCGGTGGCCGCGGTCACCGCCGCGCACGCGGCCGCGCTCGCGGCCATGGTGGTCGAGTTCACGCTCGGCAAGCCGAGGTTCGCGGCGCACGAGGCCTCCAACGCCGAGGCGCTTGCACGGCTCGGCGCCCTTCGCCGCGACGCGCTGGAACTTGCCGACCGCGACGCCGATTCCTACGGCGCGCTCAATGCGCTGTGGAAGCTCCCCAAGGACGCGCCCGACCGCGTGCGCGGCTGGGATGCCGCCGTGGCCGAGGCGATCGACGCGCCGCAGGCGATCCTTGAACTGGCCGCGGAGGTGGCCGCGGCCTGCGGTGCGCTCGCGCCGCGGACCAACCCGAACCTTGCGAGCGACCTCGCCATCGCCCTCGACCTGGCGCGCGTCGCCGCGCGCGCCGCGGCGCACAACGTGGAGGTCAACCTGCCTTCCGTGGCCGACGAGGACACGCGCAACGCCCGCCGCGAGCGCATGCAGCGCGCGCTGGGCGCCGCCGGGGCCACGCACCCGTGAGCGGCCTCGGGCCCGTGGCCGGGCTCGCCGCGCTCCTCGGTGCGGGCGCGGCGGTGGCCTGCGCGCTCTACCTGGCGGGACTCTGGCACGACGTCACCCGTCCGCCGCGGCGCGGGCTCGGCTGGGCGCTCGGCCAGGGGCTTGCGGCAAGCCCCTCGGACCTGGGGCTTGCGTTCGCGGAACGCACGGTCGAGCTGCCGGATGCCCGCATGCCCTGCTGGTGGGTCACGGGCCGCGGCGACGACCCGCGCGAGGTGGTGATCCTCCTCCACGGCCACGGTCGCTCGCGGTGGGACTCGCTGCGGCGCATCGGGCCCTGGGCGGAGCGCGCGTCGCTCGTGGTGCTGCCGGACCTGCGCGGCCACGGCGAGGCGCCGGGCCGTTCGTCGCTTGCGCGGCGGGAGGCCGGCGACGTGGCGATGCTCGTGGCGGAGGCGCTGCGCGAGCGGCCCGAGGCACGCATCACGCTCGCGGGCCACTCGCTCGGCGCGGTGGTGGCGATCCACGCGGCCGCCCGCTGCGAGGCCGACGGCGCACCGGTCGCCGCCGTGGTTGCCTGGGGACCCTACGACCGCGTGCGCACGCCGTTCGAGGCCAGGCTCCGGCTGCGCGGGCTGCCCGTCCGCCCGTTCAGCGATGCCGTGCTCTGGCTGCTCGACCGGGCCGACGGGCCCGAACGCGCCACGCACGAGGCGGCGGCGCTCCTCGGCCGCACGGAACTGCGCGTCATGGCCGATGCGGCCGACGGCGTGTCACCCGCGTCCGATGCCGAGGCGATCCGCGCCGCATGCCCGGGCGCCCGGCTCGAGGTCACCTCGGGCGTCGCGCACGCGGACCTCGGCACGAGCTGAGGCCTGGTTCAGCCGTGGCCCGACCGCGCCCGTGCGCGCCAGGAATCACCTGGTTGGGACTCACTTGGTTGGGACTCACTTGGCTGGGACTCCCTTGTTTGGGACTCCCTTGTTTGGGACTCCCTTGTTTGGGACTCCCTTGGTTTGGGACTCCCTTGTTTGGGACTCCCTTGGTTTGGGACTCCCTTGGTTTGGGACTCCCTTGGTTTGGACTCACTTGGTTTGGACTGACTTGGTTTGGACTCACTTGGCGGGCGGCGCGGCCACCGGCTTGAGCACGGTGGCGCGCGTCACGAAGCCCTTGGCGTCCGACCGCATCGACCACACCATCGGTCCCACGTACTTGGCCACCATGTCGGCATCGATCGTCTTGAGGACGTCCGAGGACTCCTTCGGCACCTTGAAGCCGAGGCGATCGGCGATCTCGGAGTCGTCGGAACGGCCCACCACGTTGTCGAGGCGGCTGTCGTCGTCGCCGAACTGCGCGAGCAGTTCGCGCTCGAAGCCCCAGCGGCCCGCAAGGTCGATCCATCCCCAGGAGACCACCGGATCGCTGCCGACCACGGACGCGGCCTGCCGGTAGACGGGGCTCTCCGCCACGCTCGGGAGGTCCTTCTGGCCCATCGAGCGCATGGCGTGCTCCACGAGCTTGCTGTCGCCGGTGGCCATCCAGCCGTTGGCGACGCCCACGGAGATGGGCATGAACTCGGCGGAGAAGATGGTGTTGCCGTCGAAGTCGCGCGGCTCGAGCCCGAGCGTGCCGCCGAACTGCGTGATCATCGGCACCACGGCCTTCGAGTTGGAGCACGTGACCAGCGTGGACGTCACTCGGCTCTCCGGCGTCACCGGCTGGCGGACGGTCTCGTAGGTCCATATGCCCGGGCCCATGGCCTCGAAGCCCTTGGAGAGCACGGGGCCGAAGTTCACGAGGTACGCGTCGATCTGCTCCGCCTGCTCGGCGGGCATGGAGGCGGTCACCGCGTCGAGGAGGTTCATCAGGTCCTTGAAGCGCACGTTGACGCGGCCGAAGCCGAGCGCATCGGGCCCGATCATCGGCGGCGGCGGCTCGATGGCGGCCGCGGGGCCGAGCAGCGACCAGAGGCCGACCTTCTCGCCCGGCACGAAGATGCCCGACGACAGCTCCACCTGTCCGCGCGGCGAGTCGACCGACACGCCGATGGTGTACGCATGCACGTCGCCGAAGAGCGGCGCAAGGATGGGCTGCAGCAGCGCCATCATCCCGCCGCCCTCGCCGCCCATGCCCTTCTGCATCGGGCCCGTGAGGAGGCAGACCGAGAGGTCCGCGTCGCCGAGCTGGTCCATCGCGCCGCGGAAGTCCGCCTGGTCGGGGAGCTTCGCCTTGCGCTTGCCGTCGATGGCCTCGAGCGCGTCCTCGAGGCCGCCCGAGTCGGTCGAGAGCAGGAAGCGGGAGCCGTCGCGGCAGTACCAGAGCTTGCGCGGGTCCCCGGCGAAGGAGACGTCGAGGTCCATGCCGGGCATCCGCCCCGGGCCGTCGTCGTCGCCCGCGCCCTTGGAAAGGGTGAGCAACTGCACCTCGCGGCCGGCGACCTCGTCCCTCGCCACGGTGACGCCGTCCTTCTTCACGGCCTCGGCGATGAGGGCATCGAAGAACTTCGCCATGCCGTCGGCCTTGGCGCCCCAGTCGCCGTACAGCAGCGTCTGCGGCTTGTCGACGTCCAGCTCCTCGTCGTGGATGGTGAAGCTCGCGAGGCCGAACGACTCCGGCCAGTCGACGGCACCCTCGGGAACGCCCATCTCGCGGAGGCGCTTCTCCATCGACTCCTGCGCGCCGCCGTCGCGGCCGAGGACCTTGGCCATCTGCGGCGTCTCGAGGAAGGCCTGCAGCGGCGTCGCGTTCCACTTCTCCATCATCCGCTGCACGGCATCCGCCGACACGAGGACGTAGGTGGAGTCGGGCGCGATCGCGCGCACCGGCATCGGGCCGTCGCCGGCGAAGCACGCGGCGGCGAGGGCGAACGCAGGCAGCACCGAGGCAAGCCGCGGCATTCGGGCGAGGGGCGTCATGGTCATTGGTTCACTTTCCGGAAGTGGGTGCTGGACGCGACGAGCCGTCCTCGAGTTCGCCCGGCGCGCCGGGCTGGGCACGCGGGGGCGCCTGGTGGTAGAAGTGGCCGGAGTTCGGGTTGTTGCGGTCGAAGGCGAAGGCCTCGCGGTGGCGCACGAACTCCTTCACGTGACGGGCCGGGATGGCGAAGCCGACGTTCTCGCCAAGCGTGATCTTCATGTTGGTGATTCCCACCACCTCGCCACGCATGTTGAAGAGCGGCCCGCCGGAGTTGCCGGGGTTGATGGGGGTGTCGGTCTGGATGTAGGTGCGTCCGTCGAGCTGCATCGCGGGCACGCTGACCACGCCCTCGGTGAGGGTGCGCTCGAGGCCGAGCGGGTTGCCGATGGCGAACACGCGCTGGCCCGCGTCGAGCGCATCGTTGGCCTCGACGGGCGCCACCGGGAAGGGCCGGCCATCGGGGCTCTTCAGCTTGATGAGCGCGAGGTCGAGCGCGTTGTTCACGGCCTCGATCTCCACGTCGTCGATGTCGGTGCGCTTGAGGCTGCCGTCGGGCTGGCGCACCCAGGTGGTGGCGCGCAGGGCACGCTCGCCCTGGATGACGTGCGCGTTGGTGATGGCGTACCCATCGGGGCTGATGATGACGCCCGAACCGAGCCCGCCCGGGGAGCTCACCTTGATCACCGCCGGCCCGAGCGACTTGGCGAGCTCCTTCGGCGGCAGCGTGGGGAGGTCCTTCGCCGTGGAGAAGAGCTGCGAGGCATCGGCCTTGAGCGCGGTGCCCGCGTCGGCGCGCTCCACGGCATCGACCTGCTCCATGTCGAGCTGCACCACGTCCTGGCCGATGTCGATCCACACCGAGCGGTCGGTCTGCTTCAGGATGGTGCCGGCGATCGAGGCGCCGCTGCGCAGCTTCACGAGGTCGCCGGAGGCTCCCGCGGACAGGCTTGCGGCAAGGACGAGGACAGCTGCGGCACGGCAGGCGGTGGGCATCGCGGATTCTCCACGGGGAACTTACCATACGCGAGACCCATGCAGATCAAGACCCAAACCGCCGTCCGGGCCGCCGTGCCTGCGCTTGCGCTCGCCCTGCTCGCCGTGGCCCCCCTGCCCGACGGCGTGGCGCGCCACTTCGGGTTCCAGGCGCTCGATGTCCTCAAGGTCGACCCCAAGGCCGGCCCGTTCGTGGTGGCCGACATGGACGGCGACGGGCTGATGGACATCGTCGTGGCGGACAACTTCAAGAACCGCATCGACATCGACTTCCAGCGCAAGGGAGCCAAGCCCACCGACGAGGTGAAGGCGCCGCGCGGGGTGAACGAGTTCCCGGAGCACTGGCGCTACCGGCGCGAGAGCGTGACCGTGGACCGCGAGGTCGAGGCGCTCGTGCCCTGCGACTGGGACGGCGACGGGCGCATGGACCTCATCTACTCGGGCAACGGGCCGGCTGGCGTGGTGTTCGTGCGGCAGTCGGAACCGGGCGCGTTCAAGGTCGCGCGCAAGCAGACGGTGCGCAACCTCGGGTCCAACCGCGACGCGCTGTCAGTGGCGAACGTGCTCGGCGACGGCGGCAAGGAGCTCGTGAGCATCGTCGACGGCAAGGTGTCCGTCTGGCCGCTCGCCGGCGACACGCTCGGCGCCCCCACGGAGCTCGGCGCCGGCGGCGCGCGCATCATCGCCACCATCCTCGAGGACTTCGACGGCAACGGGACCACCGACATCCTGGGCGTCGTCCCCGAGGACCCCGCCCCGGTGCGCGCGTGGTTCACGGAGCGCCAGGGCGACCGGCTGGTGCTCGGCCCGCAGGTGCGCTTCGAGATGCCTCCGGTGCGCGAGGTGTCCGCGGTGCGGGTGCCGGGCGAGAAGGCCGCGCTGATCGGCGTGGTCGAGCGCCCCACCAAGCGCGTGGCGTTCCACCGCGTGGGCCGTGGCAGGATCGAGGGCGCGGGAACGCGCGACTCGAGCCTGGTGACGTGGAGCTTCGAGGACCCGCAGAACCGCAAGCGCCGCACCGTGCTCGCCGACATCGATGCCGACGGAATGGCCGACGTGGTGGCCACCAACACCCTCGCCAACGCCGTGATGACCTACCGCCAGGAGAAGTCGAAGGGCCTGGGCGCGCCGGCGGCAAGCCCCTCGTTCGCCGACCTCGACTCGCTCGCCGTGGCGCCGACCAAGGACGGCGCGATCGTGTTCGCGCTCTCCGAGAAGGAGGGCGTGGTCGGCCGCAGCACCGCCGGCAAGGACGGGGCGATCAGCTTCCCGCAGGCCGTGCAGCTCGGCGCCGGGCGCACGCCGGTGGCCATCAACCTCGTCGACCTCGACGGCGAGCGCATGCTCGCGGTGGTCGCCAAGGACGGCAAGAACTTCGTGGTGGAGCTGGTGCCGGTCGACTCCGACGGCGACCCCGCCAAGCGCGTGACGGTGAACCTCGGCACGCAGAGCCGCTCTCCGAACGCGGTGAGCGCGGTCGACGCCGACCAGGACGGGTTCACCGACCTCCTGGTCTTCACCCCCGAGAAGCCGATGATCATGCTGCGCGCCGAGGGCAAGGTCACCGCGCCCGGCCCCGACGCGGGCGCGTTCAAGGTGCTCGAGTCGAAGGACATGGGCCAGTTCGGCCTCGTCCAGGCGGCGACAGGCGACAACACGCTCGTCGCCGACATCGACGGCAACGGCAAGGGCGAGCTGCTCGTGGCCGACCGCAACTACGTCCGCGCGCTGCGCTACGAGCCCAAGCCCGCCGCCGGCGCAAGCCCGGGCTGGCAGGTGGTCGCGCAGATGAACGCACGCAGCCCGGACGCCAAGCTCGTGACGCTCGCGCGGCTCGGCGACCGCGTGGTGGCCGGCGACCGCGAGGGCGCGCGCGCCATCCTGTTCGCCAAGGGCGCGGACGGCAAGTGGGACCAGGCCGAGGTGATCGAGATCCCGGGCTTCAAGTTCTCGCAGCTGGCCGCCGGCAAGTTCGCCGGCGACGGCCTCGACGGGCTGCTCGCCGTGGGCGACGACAGCTTCGCGCTGGTGCGCCTGGCGGGCGAGCGGATCGTGCTGGAGCCGGCCGGCACGTGGTCGAGCGATGACCCACGGCAGGTGCCGCACGAGCTGGTGGTCGGCGACCTCAACGGCGACGGGTACACCGACGTGACGGTGCTCGACGGCGGCGAGCAGATGGCCGACATCCTGACCTTCAGCCAGGCCGGCCGCCTCCTGCCCGCGCTCAGCTTCAGGGTGTTCGAGACCCGCATGTTCAGCGGCGGCGAGCGGCAGGAGTTCGAGCCGAGCATGGGCCAGGTGGCGGACGTCACCGGCGACGGGCTCGACGACCTGGTGCTGCTGGCGCACGACCGAATGCTGATCTACCCGCAGGCGAAGGGCGGCGAGGGCTCGGGCGCCGCGCCCGCCAAGGAGCCGAAGGGCTGAGGTGGCCGCATCCCGCGACGAGTCCCGCCGCACCGAGAGGCTCATCGGGCTGTCCCGCGAGCTCGCCGCCACCGGCGACCTGCCGTCCATCCTGACGCTGGTGATCGACGCGCTGCGCGACCTCCTCGACGCCGACCGCGCCACGGTGTTCGAGTTCGATGCGAAGACCGACGAGCTCTTCACGCAGGTGGCGCACGGCATCGGCGGCGCGGGCGATGCGCCCAAGGTCATCCGCATCCCCAAGGGCACCGGCATCGCCGGGGCGGCGGCGACGTCGAGGCAGCTCGTCAACATCCCCGATGCCTACGAGGACCCCCGCTTCAACCGGGCGGTCGACCAGAAGACCGGGTACCGCACGCGGACGATCCTTGCCATCCCGCTGCTCGACCACGACGGCCAGCTGGTGGGCGTGGCACAGGTGCTCAACCGCCGCGATGGCGCGTTCGATGCCGCCGACGAGCGGCTCGCGCAGGGCCTTGCGGCGAACGCCGCGGTGGCCATGAAGCGCGGCCGCCTCATCGAGGACCGCATCGAGCGCGAGCGGCTCGAGCGCGAGATGGACGTCGCCAAGAGCATCCAGGCCGAGACGTTCCCCGACGAGGTGCCGCCCGTCGCCGGCTGGGACATCGCGGGCGCGAGCGAGCCGGCCGAGTTCTGCGGAGGCGATGCGTACGACGTGATCCCGCTGTCCGAGGGCGCCATCGCCGGCCCCGGGACCGATCCCGACGGATTCGTGCTGATGATCGCGGACGCGACGGGCCACGGCGTCGCGAGCGCGCTCTCCAGCGTGCAGATGCGCGGCATGCTGCGCCTGGGCCTGCGGCTCCGGCAGCCGATCGTGAAGATCGCCGAGGAGGTGAACGCGCAGCTCTCCGAGGACCTGCCCGACGGCCGCTTCGTGACGGCGTGGATCGCCCGGCTCGACTGCCGCTCCGGGCACCTGCACACGGTGTCCGCGGGGCAAGGACCGATCCTCGTGTACCGCCGGGCCACCGACGACTTCGAGGAGTACGCGGCGGACATACCGCCGATGGGCGTGTTCGCCCTGCCCTACGGCGAGGAGGACTCGCGCCACCTCGACCTCGCGTCCGGCGACATCGTGGTGGCCATCACCGACGGCTTCTACGAGGCGCCCGCGCCCGGCCCGGACCGCGAGCGCTTCGAGATCGAGCGCATGAAGCAGGTGGTGCGCGCCGCGCGCGACCTGCCCGCCGCCGAGATCTTCCACGAGATCCAGCGCGCGGTGCACGACTTCAGCGCCCACGCGCCGCTCGAGGACGACCAGACGGGTCTGATCGTCAAGCGCACCTAAATCCGCTCCTGGTTCCTTTGGCACCAATTGTTTTCTCTAGGGAAGTCGCCGCGGGGGCTTTGAAGTCGGGCGGTTGACGGGTCGTGGTGGTTCCGGCGGTGGCCGCGCCCCTTCGTTGCGCCGGGACCCCCTGCTCACTGCGGGGCGCTCGCCGAACTACGGGTTGCGTTCCCCGGATTCGGCCGCATACCGATGAACGACAGCCAGTGCCCGACCGCCTCCCGACGTTCGGCGCCCCGAGCCGACAGCGAACGGTGGTGGCCTCATCAAGCGAGTTGTTGCACGCCCCGGCCGTGCGCGCCTCGCCGCAGATGCGCCCGTTGCGTGCAACTTGTCCGAGCGACTGAGGCCACCGCCGGTCGCCGAGGCGTCCAAGCCCGCCGCGAACCACGCGGCCACCCCCACCACGCAACCGACCCACCCATCCGACTTCTCTGGAGAGAACAATTGGTGCCAAACGAACCAGGAGCGGATTTCTCACTTCGCGCGCAGGCGCAGCACGCCGTCGCGGCGGTCGTTTGGGTCCGACAGCGCCTCGCGGAACGGCACCGCGATCTTGGTCGCGCCGAACTGGCGCTCGAACGCGTCCCAGGCCTCGGCGCACGCGGCGAAGTCGGCGCGGCGGAACGCCTCGACCGCGCGCCCGATGCCCTCGATCCACCCGGCCGGCGGGTCCTCGACGAGCATCGTGAGCAGCTCGATCGGCACGCTCTGGCCCACCACCACCACCTGCCCGAGCGGCACGATCGGCAGCCCGCCGGCATCGCGGATCAGCTCGCGCGTGCGGCCGTCGAACAGGATCGCCGTGCCGAACTGCTTGTTGGCGCTCTCGAGGCGCGCGGCGAGGTTCGCGCTGTCGCCGATCACCGTGTAGTCGTTGAGGTCGGGCGGCGCGCCGCAGTCGCCGATGGTCACGACGCCCGTGGCCACGCCGAGGCGCAGCGAGACCTTCGGCAGCCCCTGCCGATCGGGCCGCCGCCCGATCTCGGTCACCACGCGCTGGCACGCCCGGCACGCCTCGGCGGCCAGCTGCCCCTGCTCCGCCTCGGGGCCGAACGCGCTCCAGAACGCGAGCAACCCGTCGCCGAGGAACTTGTTCACGTACGCGCGCCGGTTGGTCAGCTCCGTGGCCATCGCCGACATGTACAGGTTCAGCGTGCCGACCACCGCCTCGGACCCGAGCTTCTCGCTGATGGTGGTGAAGCCCGCGAGGTCCCCGAAGAGGATCGTCGCCTCGCGCTGCTTGCCTCGCATGGACACCGCGTCCGGGTCCGACGAGAGCAGGTCCACGAGCTGCGGGCTGACGCGCGCGCGGAACTGCCGCGTGATGCGCGCCTTCTCGCGCTGGTGCACGACCGCCGCCGTCGAGACGCCCACGGCCTGCGCGCCGACGGCGCACAGCACCGGGATGGCGACCGGGATCATGGTGTCCGCGGCCGCGAACGCCACGCCACCCGCGAGGATCGTCCACCCGCCCGCAAGCAGCAGGCAGACCGCCGTGCTCGCGCCTGCACCCCGCCGCCACGCGGCCAGCGCGCACACCGCGCCGAGCAGCGCGCCCGCGGGATACGCCGTCCACGGCGGCCACACCACCACGTAGTGCCACGCAATGACCATGTCCGCGATGGCCGCGTGCACGTACACGCCGGGCGTCCGGGGGCCGAACACCGTGTTGATCATGTCGGCCGCAGCGCCGGTCGCGATCCAGCCCACGAACACCAGGCGCCCCTCGAGCGCCGACCGCACCTTCGCCGAGGCCTCCTCGATGCGCCGCTGCGACTGCGGCAGCTCGCGGTCGACCTTCCACCACTCCCGGTACAGGCCGGCCTTGCGCCGATCCTCCTCGGGAAGGTCCTTGAGGTCGTCGGTGCCGGCCACCTGCAGGTCCCCGGCGAGGAACTCGCCCTGGTCCTTGATCGCCGCGCGCGTGCGGTCGTCGACCGGGGCCTTGGCGATCGCCTCCGGCGGCAGCCCCTGCAGCGCGGCGATGTCCGCAAGCAGGTCGCGGTACTGGCGTTCCTGCCTCGCCAGCGCGCCCCGCTGCCGCGCAAGGTCGACCAGCGCACCGATGGCAACCACGCCCGTCTCCCCGGCCCGCACGCCGTCGACGTCGTTCTCGAACACGGCCGTCGGCCAGTCGATGCGGATCTCCCCGCGCTCGAGCGGCATCACCCGGCCGTCGGGGAACCGCAGCTCGCCGTCCTCCACCCGCACCTCGGCCGGCGACAGCCCGAGCTGCAGCAGTCCCGCGGCCATCCCGAACTGCGGCAGCGCGCCATAGGGCGTCGGCCAGAACGGCCGCACGCGCCGGTGCTGCCCGTCCCGGTCGGGAAGCGAGTTGACGAAGCCAACTCCGGCCGCACGCTCCGCGAACGCGGCGATCGGCGGGGCGTCGAGCGCAGACCCCTCGCCCTTGCCCGGCGCCATGAATCGCGCCAGCCAGCCGAACGAGCGGTCACGCTCGTAGGCCTCGACCAGCAGGTTCTTCTCCGGGAACTCCCCGAGCGACGCGTTGCCGGACGTCAGCGAAAGCAAGAACGCGTCGGCGTCCCTCGGGGAATGCCCGTCCTCGCGCAGGTGCACCAGCGTGTCCCATGCCGCGAGCTTCTTGAACTGCATGGCGCGCTCGAGGAACCGGCTGCGCCGGTCGCCCTGCAGCGCGGCGCGCCCCGCGATGTCGTCGGCGTCGCGCGTGATGTCCTCGGCCGCGGCCCGCACCAGCCGACGCAGCGCATCGCTGCCCTCGGGGGTCTTCCATAGCGACGCATCCAGCCGCCCCTCGTCCATGTTCACGGCAAGCACCGTGGGCGTGCGGCCGATCGCGTCGGCCAGCAGCGGGTCGGCCTCGCGGCCATCCTCCGCGGGGAACTTCTGGACATCCGTGAAAAGCACGTCGGTCGCCACTGCCTTGGCACCCGCCCGGTGCACCTCGTCGAGCGCCATCGCCACCAGGTCACGCGACCACGGCCACCGTCCGATGGTGTCGAGCGCGCGATCGTCGATGGCCACGAGGCGAACGGCGTCGCCGATGGGGTCGGCCCGCTGCCGGGCGTTGAGGAAGCGCTGGTCCTGCGACCACCATTCGATGCGCTGGAGCGCACCGAGCGCGCCCAGCACGAGCACCACCGCGGTGGCGCCGAGGCCGGCGAACAGCACGATGCGGCTGGACACCTTCACGCGGCGAGTGTAGTCCCGCCGCGGGGCCGGTCACCGACCGCGCCCGGTCAGTTGGTCCCGCCCTGCCCGCCGCCGACCAGCGCGGCGGCGGCGCTTGCGCTTCCTTCCGCGCGGGTGGCGGCGGCGTTCGCCGCGATCGCGTGGACTTCCGCGCCGGCGGCCGCGGCCTGGGCACGGCCGACGTACTGGGCGACGCTGCGGCCGAAGAGCCGTCCTGCGTTGGTGCTTGCGGATTCCGCGAGCACCGCGGCCTGCGAGGCCATGGTGGCGAGCTGGCGGGCGATGGCGGCCGCCTGCGTGCTGGCGGCACCGCTGGCCGCGGCACTGCCCGCTGCCGCATCGGTCCCGGCGCGGTCGGCAAGCGCCACCACGATGCTGTCGTAGAAGGCGGCGTCCGCGGCAAGTTCGTCGCCGTTGGCCTTGGCCGCGTCGACCGCCGCCTGGCGCGCGGCAGCCGCGGACTCGAACGCGGGACGGTCCGCGCCGAACGCCGTCACGTCGGGCGTGAGCCGGTTGACGTCCGCCGCGAAGGCCACGGCGAGGTCGGAGTGGCCCTTGGCCTCGTTGGCGTGCCCGGTGGCGGCGGTGGCGTCGCTGCGCGCGGCCACGGCGAAGCCGGTCGTCAGCGCGCTCTCGGCGGAGGCGCCCGCCAGGTTCCCTGCCTCGAGCGCCAACTGCGTGCGGAACAGCCCATTGGCAGCGCTGCCCTCGTTCGTCTCGGCGGAGGTGCGCATCAGGAGCGCGCTTGCCAGCGACCGCTCCGCGTTGCCGGCGGCGAGCTCGGCGCCGTCGAGCGCCGCCACCACCTGCCCGCTGAGCACCGACATCGAGGCCAGACCGTCGAGCTGCGCCTGCGCGCCCACGCGCTGCGCGTCCGCCGCATCGCGGCTGTCGACGGTCAACAGCCTGAACGTGGACGCGCCCGATTCGTTGACCGAGACATAGGACGCCTCGGCCCGCGCGATGAGCGCCGCGGCCGCGGAGCCGGTTCGGTCGTTGGCCGCAAGCACGGCCTCGATGCGCGAGAGCACGGTGCCGACCCGGTCGCTCTGCGCGATGGCCACAAGCCCGGCCACGATCCGCTGCGCGGCGACGGCGCGGTCCGCGGCGCTGCCTGCGCTCGCGGCAAGTGCCGCCGTCGCACGGACGGCTGCGCCGGTGATCTCCGGCGAGAACCCGAATCGCTCCTGCAGCTCCTGCGCCACGGCGAACAGGCGCGCCGCGCGGCTTGCGGCATCGGCCGCGGAGTCCGAGCCCCCGGCGGCGCCCGCCGTCGCGCCCGCGACGTCGAGCTCCGACTGCAGGATGGCCTCGACCGCCGCGGCGGCACGTCCCGCGATGTCGTCGAACGCCTCGAGGTCGACCGCGCCCGCGATGGCGCCGTCGAGGTCCGCTGCGCGCGCAAGGATGCCGACGAGCGCCGCGTCCATGGCATCGAGCGCCTCGAGGGCGCCGTCGGCCTGCAGGCGCCGGTCCGCGATCGACGCGGCCTCGAGCGCCGCCAGGAGCGACTGGCTGCCGGAGGCGGCGTCGTTGAAGGCACCGAGTTCCGTTGCGAGGAGCGCGTCCGCCGCGACAACCGCGGCGCGCCCCTCGTCGGCGATGCCCTCGAGCAACTCGGCGTCCGCGAGCGCCTGCGCCTCGTCGGCGCCGGCCGCGGATGCGTCGGCGGCGATCGACTCGGCAAGGTCCGCATGGAACGACGCCTCGAGGTCACCCTCGAAGCCCTGCGAAACGAAGCGCGCCGCCACTCCGCCGTAGAGATCCTCGGCCTCGGCGAGCGCCGCGGCCAGCTGGGATCCGCGCTGGTCGACGCCGGCGCTGGCCTCGACCCACTCGGCCACGATGCGCAGGCGTGCAGCGAGGAGCTGGCGATAGAGCGCCTCGACCTGCCCGAGCAGTGCGGCGCGGCTGTCGTTGACGGCCGAGGTGCGCGCCGCCTGGATGGCGCTCAGGTACCCGCTTGCCCGCGACAGCGCGGTCGAAGCGGCCTCGAGCCGCGCCAGCGCGGTTTGCGCCGCGGCCAGCGTCTGCGAGTTGGGCTCGCGCACGGCGATCGCCGCGATCAGGCCCTGGAGGCGCAGCACCGTGGCGCGCGCCGCCGACGCCACCGCGGACTCCTGGGCACCGGTCTGCACGAGCGCGGCAAGGCGAGTGACCGCAAGCTGGTAGGCGTCGGCCGCGACCCGTGCATCGCCGCGCACCGAGTTGCGGAACTCGGCCACGAGCGACACGAGCGAGTTGCGGTCGCCCGCCATCAGCCCCAGGCCCTCGGTGGCCGAGTCATGCGCGTCTCCCATGGCCAGCAGCGCGTCGCGCGCAGCCTCGATGAGCTCCGACAGGTCCTCGCCGCCGCCCTCCGTGGAGCCGAAGCGGCTGACGAGCGAGGACGAGCCTTCGCCCTGGTCGGGCCCGCCGCCCTCGCCGCCGCCCTCGCCCACGATGAGGCGGATCGCCTCCAGGGCATCGGTGGCATCCGCGAGGCGGGCGTCGAACGTCGTGAAGTCGGCGTGCAGCGCCGCGGAGCGCTCGTCGAACGACTTGACGGCGGCGTTGGCCGCACTGCCGAGCTCCTGCGACGAAAGGTAGGCGGCCTCGTGCGCGGCGAGCGCATCGCGGGCCTCGTCGCGCCGGGCCACGGCGAGCTGCCGCAGCGAGGCCAGCGTGTCGCGGCTCGCCTCGACGCCGTCCAAAGAGTTCTCGGCCTGCAGCAGGTACGCGATCGCCTGGTCCACTTGGTCGGACGCCTGCTGCGCGCGGTCGCGGGTGCGGCCGACGACGCCGCTGGTGCGGCCGGACGCCTTCTCGTTGCGGGCGGAGGCGCGGTTGCCGGTGGTGGCTTCCGCCGCGCTGCCGGGGCGCACGGGCGATGCGCCGAGCGCCGCCTCCTGGACGCGCTCGGCCTGCGTGGTGGCGGGCGCGCCGGACCCGGTGGCGGCGGGCGCGCTGGCGCCTTCCGCGGCCGAGTGCGCGGGCTGGTGCATGCCCGAGGAGCTGCTCGAGGCGCCCGACATCTGCACGGTGCTGTTGGTGAGCGCGTACTTGAGCTCGATGGCCGCGATGGAGTTGCGGCGCGCACCGACCACCTCGACCTGCTTCAGGGCGCCGGTGGCGATGGCGAACTCCGTGCCGCGCACGGCGAGCGTGGTGCTGGGGGTCACCACCTTGAAGTCGTTGGAGAGGCCGACCTTGTCGACCTTGAAGTCGGCGCGGCCGTGCTTGACCGCGGCGGTGGTGCGGAGCACCTCGCCTTCCTGGGCCACGGTGGGGAGCTGGAAGAGCGTTCCCGCATCGACGAGCACGGTCGCGTTGCGGCCCACGCGCAGCGTGGCGCGCGAGCGAAGCCCCGTGCGAACCTCGACGCCGGGCTGGACCTCGTCGTTGACCTTGGCATCGTGCCACGCGTCGTCGGCATTGGCGCGCCATTGCACCTTGCCCGAGACATCGATGAAGATCGAGCGCATCGGCTCCGCGGCGGGCGCGGTCGGCGCGGCCGCGGCACCCGCGGCGGGCGCGGCACCGGCATCCTGGGCGCGTGCACCGGCGGCGACGACGGCCGCGGCGAGGGTCGCCGCGAGGCTGGCGCGGTGCAGCACCAGGACGGTGCTCTGCGCAATCACGGGCCGGGCGAGGTAGTGGTTCATGTCTCGATTGCCTTTCTTGGGTCCGCACCCGCTACGCCGCCCACGGCGACCGGGTGCGCCACCCAACTCCAACGACTTTCGATTCCGCGGTCCGTCTGGTCAAGGCCGAGAACTACGGATTTTTCGGTCATCCGCGGCCTCAGCGCCACTGCAAGTCATTGTAGGGAACATAGTTACGAACTCAAGGCTCCTCCGCAGGCTCCGGCGCGGGCGGCTGGGGCAGGCTGAACGCGTTGTTCGGGAGGCCAAACTCGACCGAGCTCTGGTCAAGAAGCTGGTTCGGGGCACCGGCGGGGATCACCCCGGCCCCCGACTGGGTCTCCTGGCGCTCGGCCAGTGCCAGCGCCTTGCCGTCCCGCTGGAATCGGTTGAGACGGTTGAGGAAGTCGACGTACTCGCGGCCGCTCAGCGACTGGTTCTCCGTGCGCAGCGGCAGCACCTGCATGAACACCAGTTCCTTGGTGGCGTAGCGCGGCGTGGGCCCGGTGAGGCGCATGGTCAGCCCGCCCTTGATGTTCAGGACTCGGCACGCGGCCACCGACATCCAGCCCACCTGCGCGCTCTCGTCGGCGGGCCGGTCCCACGAGGAGGGGATCCACTCCTTGCGCTTGGCCACCGCCACCCTGCCCTCGAAGCTCGTCGAGAGGTCGGTGCCGTCGGCGAACATCAGGAGCCCGTGCAGCGCGTCGTCGTTGGTGACGACCACCTGGTTGCCGAGGGCATCCAGGAAGTCGAGCTCGTCCTTGGACGCCGGGAACCTGTCGACGGCGCTGTCCTCCACCCGCGAGCGCTCGCACGCGGCGCATCCCAGCGCAGCGCACGCCAGCGCGGCGGCGATCGCCCGGCGCAGGTCAGAAGCCATAGGTCACCCCCACGTAGAAGAACTGCCTCGGCTCGCTCTCGACGTCCGCGAAGATGGAGGTGTTCGGCACGAAGACGCCGTAGCGGAAGCTCATGTTGAGGTCGCTCATCAGGCGCCAGTCGATGTTGAAGTCGTACTCGCTGCCCACCAGGTTGGAGCCGCCGAAGTTCACGGGCACCGAGATCGGCGCGTTCGAGTCCTGCCGTACGTAGAGGAACGCGTTCACGCTGAAGCGGGTGTCGCCGAAGTACGCGTTGCCGCGGAACGGGCTCAGCGAGTAGGCCACCGAGGGGATCAGCATGTTGGACGCGTCGGGCGCGAACACCAGTCCCGTGTTGACGTAGCCGAGCGAGTTGAAGGCGGTGTCGGTGTGGCCCGGCTCGATGCCTCCGTAGGTGTTGCCGGAGTCGAGCCGGTAGGTCGACCCGCTGCCCGCGAGGAACTGCAGGTCGACGCGCGAGTCCGTGGCGTCGCGGGCGAGCCACGATGCTCCGGCGAGGCCCGCGGCCGCCAGGATGTCGGTCGTGAACTGCTTGCGGCCGAGCTGGTCCGGCGGCAGCGACGAGTCGTGCTTGATGGGATCGGTGAGCGTGGTGCCCGTCTCCACCGCGAACTCGAGCCGGTAGACCCAGTCCGACCCCAGCGTGCCGTTGACGCCGCCGCCCCAGTACTGGCTCTCGTAGTTGAACTCGGTGTTCACCTGGAAGGCCGCCGGCACGCCCTCGGGCAGCTGCGCGGTCTGGCCGGCGTTCTGGTCCCACTGCGCGAGCGCATAGAGGAACGGCGTGTGCGCGCCGAGCCGGCAGTCGACCTTGCCGCCGACATAGAGGCGGTCGGTGTCCGTGCTGTACCCGGGCCGCGACGTGTCCCAGTCGACGGTGTCGTGGCCAGCCGTGATGCCGACCATGCCGCTGAATCCCCAGATGTCCGCGGTGGCGTCGGCGGTGGCCGCGTACATGTAGTTGGCGAGCGAGAGGCCGTTGGCCCAGAAGATGAACTGGCGCCCTGCGCGGACC
>Ga0194123_10001257_pt1 | contig 39444 bp, 33 predicted proteins | sample TA2MahsurfametaG_5_FD_155479 | JGI IMG/M metagenome (GOLD analysis project Ga0194123, IMG submission 155479) | Freshwater microbial communities from Lake Tanganyika, Tanzania - TA2015023 Mahale A surface | ecosystem: Environmental > Aquatic > Freshwater > Lake | place: Tanzania: Lake Tanganyika... | reverse complement strand
GGAGATGTGGCTGCGGGACGGCAAGTACGACTTCGACCGCCACCACCTGAGCCACCGCGCGGTGGGCGTGCCCGGCACCGTCGCCGGCCTCCATCTGGCGTGGCGCGAGCACGGGCGGCGGCCGTGGAAGGAGCTGGTGCTGCCGGCCGTGCGTCTCGCGCGGGACGGCTTCGAGGTCACCCACGGGCTCGCGCGCTCGCTCAAGGGCGTGTTGCCCCAGTTCAAGCGGTACCCTGCCTCGCTGGCCCAGTTCTCCAAGGACGGCGTGCCCTACGAGGCGGGCGACATCCTGCGGCAACCGGATCTCGCGCGCACCTTGGAGCGGATCGCCGAGCGGGGACCGGAGGGCTTCTACACCGGGGAGACCGCGGAACTCATCGAGCGCGAGGTGCGGGCCAACGACGGCTTGATCACGCAGGCGGACCTCCGCGCCTACCAGGCCCGTAAACGGGAAGTCGTCCGCGGAACTTACCGCGGCCACGAGATCCTCGGGATGCCCCCGCCCAGCTCCGGCGGGATCGCGGTGATCCAGATGCTTAACATCCTCGAGGGCTATGACCTCAAGGCCCTCGGCCACGGCTCGGCGGCCGTCGTGCACCGGATGGTCGAGGCGATGCGGCGCGCCTTCGCCGACCGCGCGCGCCACATCGGCGACCCGGACTTCGTCTCGGAAATCCCGGTGGCCCGGCTCATTTCCAAGGAGTATGCCACCGCGCTGCGGCGCACGATCAACTCCCGGCGCGCCTCCGTCTCCTCCCCGACCTCATTCACCTGGCCCGAGGAGTCCCCCGAGACCACCCACGTGTCGGTGGTCGACCGGGACCGCAACGCGGTCGCGCTGACCTACACGCTCGAGTACGCCTACGGCTCCTACATCGTGGTCCCCGGCGCCGGTTTCCTGCTCAACAACGAGATGGGTGACTTCAACGCCGCGCCCGGGCTCACCGACGACAAGGGTCTCGTCGGGACGCAGCCCAATCTTGCGCAACCGGGCAAACGGATGCTTTCGAGTATGACCCCCACGATCGTGGTCAAGGACGGGCAATTGCTCCTGGTCACCGGCTCACCCGGAGGGCGCACGATCATCAACACGGTTTTGGGCACGATCCTCAACGTCGTCGAATGGGGGATGAACGCGCAGGAGGCGGTCGACGCCGGACGGATCCATCACCAGTGGCTGCCGGACCGCATCGTGCACGAGCGCCACGCCCTCTCCGCCGACACTCTCGCCCTGCTGCGGGGGATGGGCCACACGGTGTTTGAGGCGCCGGCCAACCAAGGGGCCGCCGAAGTGATCCTGCACCGGGTGGCGGACGGCCTGCTCGAGGGCGGGTTCGACCGGCGTCCACCTGACGGTGCCGCGATCGGCCGTTAGGTTTCGCTCAAGCCGCGGGGCCGTAGCAGCGCGGCGACCCCGACGGTGATGACGAAGCCGATCAGGGTGAACCACGGCCAGAAGACCTCGCCCCCGAAGGAGCGCAGCCACCAGCCGCGCGTCGCGGGGACGGTGACGAGCCAGTAGATCAGGTTCATCGCGGCGAAGGAAGCCAGCATCCCCGCGACCGCCGCCCGCGGCCCGACGCCGCGGCCAAACATCGCCAGCGCGAGCCCTCCGAGCAGGGCGCCGCTGGTGAGGCCGCGGAGCGAAAAGGCCGCGTTGAGGACGAACGTCACCTCGCGCGTCAGCCAGGCCACGAAGACCAGCACGCCCGCCCAGACGAGCGTGGAGTGGCGGCTGAAGCGGAGGAAAAAATCGTCGCTCCGGCCGGGTAGCGCCGGCTTCAGGAAGTCCATCGTCGAGACCGAGGCGAGGGCGGAGACCGCCGAGCTGATCGAGGACATCGCCGCGGCGAGGATGGCGACGATCAGGAAGCCCTTCATCAGATGGGGCATCTCGGTCACGATGTAGATCGGGAAGATGAAGTCGTTGGACTTGATCCCCGGCCGGCTCTCCGGAAGCGGGATCTGGAACGGGTGATTCTGGTAGTAGACCCAGAGCAGGACCCCCACGAGGAGGAACAAAAGGAAGAGCGGGAAGATGAGGACCGCGCTGAAGACCAGCGCCCGCCGCCCCTCCGCCACGTTTCGGCACGCAAGCACTCGTTGCACGATCAGCTGGTCCGCACCGTGGGACGAAAGGACGAGGAAGGTGCCGCCGATCAGGCCCATCCAGAGGTTGAACGGCGCTCCCAGCGCGAAGTCAGTGCGCAGCCACTCCGTCTTGCCCGCCGCCGCAGCCTTGACAAGGCCACCGGCCAGCCCGCCCTCGACCATCCCTGCCAAGTGCACGAGGGCGAAGAGACCACCCGCGATGAACAGCACCATTTGGACCGCGTCCGTCCAGACGACCGCCTTCATTCCGCCGATGTAGGTGTAGACGACTGAAAGGACCACGAAGAGGAGAATGGCGCCGAGGATCGGGTCGGTGAGCCCGCCGAGGCTGCAGATTTGATCCCCCAGCATCAGGCGGATCGGAATGCAGGCGACATAGACCCGGACTCCGGCGGAAAGGGGCTCCAGGAACAGGAACAAGGCTCCCGCCAGCCGGCGCGGGCCGCGCCCGAGGTGCTGCTCCAGCAATTGGTAGGGAGAGAAAATCTCCCCGCGCAGGTAGTGGGGCACCATCACCACGGCGAGGATTACCCGGGCGATGACGTACCCGAGGATCATCTGGAGGAACCCCAGATTGCCCGCGTACGCGATCGCGGGGACCCCGATGATGGTCAGCGCGCTGGTCTCGGTCGCGATGATCGAGGCGCCAATGCCCCACCACGGGATGTCGCGGCTGCCGAGGAAGTAGTCGCGGGTCGTCCGCTGGTCCTTGCCGAACCAGGCGCCCAACGCGACCATCGCGGCGAGGTAGCCGACGATGATCACCCAGTCGCCGACGCTGAAATAGGAATTCATGGGGTGTCGGGAGCTAGCCGCGCCGACAACAGGCAGGCGAGGAATTTCCCGGGGCGGACGGGAAGCACGTTGCGGCCCGCACGGATCCCTCCCAGCCTGTTGGGCGTGACCCCGCGACTCCTCCGCGTCCTCTTTCTCCTGGTCCTCGGTTTCGGCGGCCCGCTGCGCGCCGCGGAGGCGGTAGCTGCCGCCGCCCCCGCCACGCTCGCCGAGCTGCAGCAACTGCTCGACCAGCGCCTGCGCGGCGAGCGCTTTCGGGGCGGGCTGTGGGGAGTGCAGGTCGTTTCCCTCGCTTCCGGCCGCGTCTGGTTCGAGCACGAGCCCCGGCGGCTGATGAGCCCAGCGTCCAACAGCAAGCTGTTCGCTGGTGCGCTCGCGTTGGATGTGCTCGGTGCGGAGTACCGTATCCGCACGCCGGTGCTGGGCGGCACGGCGCCGACGGCCGATGGGACGCTGGCGGGCGACCTGTTCATCGCCGGCCGGGGCGATCCGACCTGGCGCGTTCGGGGAACGAACCGCCCCTTCGCCTCGATCTTCACCCCGGTCGTGGACGTCCTGCGCCGCGCCGGCGTGCGGCGCATCGCCGGGGATGTCGTCGCCGACGCGACCTGGTTCCACCAGCCACCCCAGGGCTCGGGTTGGACGGTCGATGACCTGAACGACTGGTACGGCGCCGAGCTTTCCGGGGTGAGCCTGGAGCAGAACTACGCGGAGTTGAGCCTGACGCCGGCCCCGGCTCCTGGCGGGGAGGTCTCGCTCGCGTGGCGCCAACTGGACGCGGGACTGGAGGTAATCGCCCGCCTGCGCACGGGAGCCGCGGACACACCCGCGCAGGTAGTGGTGCGCAGGCTCCTGGGGGAGTCGCGGGTGCACCTTTGGGGTTCGGTGCCCGCCGGGGGCCGGTCCGAGCTGGTGAACGTCACCGTGCCCCGCCCCGCCGAGTGGTACGCGGCCGCGCTGCGGTCCGCCCTGCAGCGAGAGGGGATCGCGGTGGCGGGACGGGCCCGCGCCGCGCGCTGGCCGGATCCGAGCCCGGTACCCGCGGGTGCGGTCAAGCTCGGGGAGCTCACGTCGCCGCCGCTGCGCGAGCTGGTGGCTGATTTTATGAAGCCATCCCAGAACCTTGAGACGGACCTGATCTTCGGGCATCTGGGTGAAACGCGGCGCGGGACCGGAACCTCCGCACATCGTACCGGCGAAGCCCTCGCCCTCGAGGCGCTGCGGGAATTCCTGGGGCGGGCCGGCGTCGATCCGGAGGAGGTGCGTTTTGAGGAGGGCTCGGGACTCTCCCGGAACAACCTCCTCACCGCCCGCGCCACGGTCGGCCTGCTGACGGCGATGGCCCGCCATCCCGCGGCCCGGGACTTTGAGGCGTCCCTGCCGGTTGCCGGGCGGGACGGCACCCTGCGCACGCGCCTGCGCGGCACCGCCGCCGAGGGCAACGTGAGCGCCAAGACGGGTACCTTGCGCTACGCGAACGCGATCTCGGGTTACGTGTCCACCGCCGGCGGCGAGCGCCTCGCTTTCGCGCTTCTGCTCAACCGGCACGTGCCGGAGGCGGGCGCCCCCAGCCCGCGCGAGGAGCTCGATCAAATCGTCGCCCTGCTCGCGGCCTACGCCGGTCCGGGCTGAGGCCCGCGGTTAAGGCGCGCAGCCCCAGCGCTCACTTCTCGCGGAAGAGGCGGCTTTGCACAACTGCGTGGACGAGCGAACGCAGACCGTGGCTGTCCCCGCGGGTTGCCGCGAGGATGCGCTCCACTTCCGGCCGGTCACTGAAATGGGCGGGTGCCCCGGTGGCGAACAGCAACAACTGCCGGGCGAAGTTGCGGGCGAGCGCCGCTTCGTCTTGGCGGATCAGGAGCTTGAAATCGCGGATGTCCCGGAAGGGCCGGCCGTCCGGCAGCTCGCCGCTCGCGTCCACGGGCAGCGCGAGGTGGAAGGCGAAGGGCTGCCCGTTCTTGCCGAGGCCGCGGAGGGCGGGCTTGTCCTCGTCGATCGCGCGGTAGCGCTCCCGCCAGCCGCCGAGCACGTCGAAGCTTTCCAGCGCGAATCCGGGCGGATCCATCTTCCGGTGGCAGGAGGCGCAGGAGGCGTCCTCGCGGTGGCGGGCGAGCTGCTCGCGGATGGTCACCGCGCCCCGGATGTCCGGCTCGACGGCCGCGACGGGCGGCGGCGGCGGGATGTCGATGCCGAGGATCCGCTCGACGATCCACTTGCCGCGGAGCACGGGCGAAGTCGTCGTGCCGTTGGCGGTCACCTTGAGCACGCTGGCCTGGGTCAGGAAGCCGCCGCGCAGGCTGTCCGCGGGCAACTCGACCCGGCGCATCGCGATGCCGTTCACGCCAGGCAGCCCGTAATGCCGGGCGAGCCGCTCGTTCAGATAGGTGAAATTGGCGTCCGCGATCAGCCGCGCCGAGAGGTTGCGCGCGAGCAGTTCGGCGAAATAAAGCCGGGTCTCCGCCACGGCCGCCTCGGTCAGCGCGTCGTCGAGGTAGTAATCGTTGTAGAGGGTGGTCGACGGGGTGGATTCCTCCATCTTCCGCAGGTCGAGCCAGTAATCGAGGAAGGCGTCCCGGAAGCGCTCCGCCCTGGGGTCGGCGAGCAGGCGTTCCGTCTCGGCGCGGAGGATGGCCGGCTCCCCGATGCGGCCGGCGTCCGCGAGGCCGCGCAAACGCTCGTCGGGCGGCGAGTTCCAGAGGAAGAGGGCGAGCCGGGTGGCGAGCGCGTGATCTTTGAGGGGTCCAGGGGCCGCCTCAAGGAATAGGAACCCCGGGGAGGCCAGCACGGCGGTGTAGGCCGCGAGCAGCGACTCGGCGAAGCCGAGACCCGCGGCGCGGCGTTCGTCGAAGAGCCGGATGAAAACCTCCGTCTCCCCGGACCGCACCGGACGGCGATAGGCCCGGGCTACAAAATTGGTGAGGAGGTGGCGGGCATCGGCGGCCGGTTCCGCGCTCTCGACCTCCACCTTTTCCTCCCCGAGCGGTTCGACGCGCTGGCCGGGATTGCGGCTGCCATCAGCGCGCGCGGCCTCGCGGACCACCGGCACCGCGACCCCGCTCTCCCCAGCGCGGGCCCGGCGCAGCGGCAGGTTGCCGAAAAGCAGGCGATACCCCGCGAGGGTCGCCTCGTCCTGGAGCGGTCCTTCGACCTCCATCCAGCGGAAGGCGACGCTCGGCGTGCCCTCCGCGGTCATCAGCGGGTTGCGAAAATTGTTCGGGCGGGAGCGATAGAAGCGGGACGCGTCCGGCACGAGGGTCTCATTGGCCAGTAGCCAGACTTCGCCGAGGTCGTGCACGGCCGGCTCCGGGGTGAGGTCAAAGCCGCCGACCCGTCGGTTCAGCACGCCGTTGCGGGTGTAGACGGTGATCGGCTCCACGGTTCGGCCCGGCGAGAGTTGGTCGTAGTTCGGCACGTTGGGGTTCGGCGGGCGGGGGGTACCCCGGCGGTCCGACTCATCCGCGTACCTTCGCGCGATCCCGCCCGGTGCCGCCCAAAGCGTGTGCCCGCTGAAGCGGATCCGGTAGCGGCCGGCCACCGGAGCGCGGAAGTCGTCCCAGCGGTACGTGAACCCGGTGACATAGTTGCTGGATACCCAGCCGACAGCCTCGCGCTCCCGGAGTGCCGGATCGGCCGCGCCGGCAGTCAACGGCTCCTGCAGGCGGCGCACCTCGGGCTGCGGCGTGATGAGGTCGAGGAGCGGATAGGTCATCCGGTCCGGCGAGGAGTTGAAGATGCTGCCGCTGAACTTGCCCGTGAGAGTGCGCTGGTCCCGGGCGTAGTGGCGGATTAGCGTGGGGGGCGTGAGCGCGTGCCGGACGCTCAGGACCTGGCGGAAGGCGTAGTCGGCGGCGCTGAGGTAACGGGCGAGATGGACGTGCGACACGTCGAGGGCGGAAGCGGCCTTGTTGAAACGGTGGGCCTCGCCGTCTTCGGGGAACTGGCCCCGGAGCTGCAGCCACGGGGCGGCGAGGAGGTCCCGGACCGCGTTCTCGTATTCGAGCGCGTTGAGCCGCCGCGCGCCGCTGCGGCCGGCCGCGACGATACGAGCCTGCTCAGCGGCCCGCAGGGATTCGCCGAGCTCCCGGAGGAAGCCCGCGAGCGCCGCCGGTTCGGGCCGGGCCTTGTGCTCCGGGGGCATCTCGCCGGCCGCCGCGCGGTCGTGGATCCGGGCCCAGCGTGAAAGATCCTCCGGGTTGGCCGGATCCAAGCGCAGCGCCCTGAGGTCGAGACCACCCTTGCGCTCCACGTCGTCGTGGCAGCTGGCGCAGTGCCGCTCGATAAAGGCGGTCGCGCCGGCCGGGAGGGCCGCGCCCGCGCTGGCCACGGGGAGGACCGCGAACAGGAACCGCTGCCAGCGCCTCATCCGGCGAACTCGAGGCCCCGGCAGGTGCCGGTCGAGGAGGCGAACCGCTCCGCGGGGATGCCCATCCGCTGCAGCATCGAGACAAAGAGGTTCGGCAGCGGGTAGTTGTGGGCGGTGTTGAACGCGTGGTGGCGGCCGTGCCGGAAGCCACCGCCGGCGAGCATAGTCGGCAGGTTGAAGCAGGTGTGGGCGTTCGCGTCGCCGAAGTTCGAGCCGTAGAGCACCATCGTCCGGTCGAGCAGCGGGCCGCCGTCCTCGCGCGTCGCCTTCAGGTCGGTGAGCAGCTTGGCCACCAGGCGCATATGCCACTCGTCGATCCGGCGGAGCTCGCCCCTCTTCTTTTCCGATTTCCCGTGGTGGGAGAGGTTGTGGTAGCCGTCGGTCAGCGTGTCCTCTGCAAGCTCGAGCGCGGGGGTGCTCACGCCGTCGAGCATCAGGGTGATGGCGCGGGTCGAGTCGGTCTCGAAGGCGAGGCGGGCGAGGTCGTACATCACGCGCACCTTTTCCATGTAGGCCGCGGGATTGGCCGGGTCGATCGGCACCGGCGCGCTGACAGCCGGTTTGGGGCGCTGTTCCCAGCCGCGCGAGGCCTGAAGCCGCTGCTCAAGCTCACGCACGCTGGTGAAGTACTGGTCGAGCCGCTCCCGGTCTGGAGCGGGCAGGTCGCGGCGCAGTGAGCTCGCCTGGCCGGCCACGGCGTCGAGGATGCTGCGGCCGGTGTCGAGCCGGCGCAGTTGCGTCGTCACCTCAGCGGCCGAACCCTGGAGGAAAAGCTGCCGGAACACGTCCGCCGCCTTGTCCTCGGGGGGAATCGCGACGCCGCTGCCGGTCCAGGAGAGGCTGCGGGTGCGGGTGTTGACGCCGAGGGTCAGCGAGGGGAATCGCGTGAGGGTTCCGATCTGTTCCGCGATGACCTGGTCGAGCGAGATGGTGTTACGGAAGGAACTGCTGCCGGGGTGGGGGGCGGCGGTGAGGAAGCAGACATCCGCCGGGTGACCGCCGTCCACGTTCGGGTGAGAGACGCCGCTGAAGACGGAGAAATCCGCGCGATGCTCGCCGAGCAGGCGGAGGTAGGGCGAGGCGGTGTAGCCGACGCCGGCCTGGGTGGGAAAGAACTGGTCGGCGAGCAGGCCGAGGTTGTTGCAGATCGCGAGCATCCGTCGGGGCGCGCCGGGCACGGGCGCGGCGCAGCCGAGCACGGGGGACATCGCCTGGAGCAACGGGAGGGAGAGCCCGATGCCAGCGGAGCGCAGGAAAGCGCGGCGGGAGAGGGGCACCCGGCTGGCGACGTAGGGGGCGCGCGACGGCTTCACGCTCCGAATGTGGCGGAGGCGCGGGCGGCTGGCAAGCCCCCGGGAAATTGCGTTTGCCCCCCAGGCTCGCGGCGACCACGGTGGCCCTTCGACCCGATGTCTGAAGCCCAACCCGACCAAACGCACGACCAGCACGCCGTCCGCCGCCAGAAGCTGGCTGAACTCCGCGCCGCCGGCGCCGATCCCTTCCGCGCGAGCTTCACCCCCACGCATTCCTCCGCGCAGGCGCTCCGGGCGCACGGGGCGGGCCAGGACTACGCCGTCCCGGTAGCGGTTGCAGGTCGCCTCGTGACGATCCGGGACATGGGCAAGAGCCAGTTTGTCAAGGTCCTCGACCAGGACGGGCAGATCCAGCTTTACCTCAAGCGCGATGTCGTGGGGGAGGAGGCCTACGCGGGCTTCAAGCGCCTCGACCTCGGCGACATCATCGGCGCGCAGGGCACGCTGTTCACCACGAAGTCCGGCGAGATCACGGTCAAGGTCGACCGCTTCGTGCTTCTTGCGAAGGCGCTGCGGCCGCTGCCCGAGAAGTGGCACGGGCTGAGCGACCCGGAGCAGGTCTACCGCCAGCGCTACCTCGACGTGATCGTGAATGCGGAGTCCCGCGCGCGGCTGCTGCTGCGCTCGCGGATCGTCTCGCACATCCGTCGCTTCCTTGAGGACCGCCGCTTCCTCGAGCTGGAGACGCCGGTGCTGGAGTCGACGCCGGGCGGCGCAGCGGCCCGGCCGTTTAAGACGCACCACAACGCTCTGGGCGCGGACTTTTTTCTCCGCATCGCGACCGAGCTGCGCCTCAAGCGGATGCTCGTAGGCGGATTCGACCGCGTGTTCGAGATCGGGCGCATCTTCCGCAACGAGGGCGTCTCTCGGAAGCACAACCCCGAGTTCACGATGCTTGAGGTCTACGAGGCCTACTCGGATTTCCGCGGGATGATGCGGCTGGTGCGGGAACTGCTTGAGTCGCTGGTACGGGAGGTCGTGCGGCCTGCGGAAGGGAACCTGCGCCTGCGCCACGCGCCGAGTGGGCAGGACATCGATTTCGGCGTTCCTTGGCGCGAGGCGCGCTACAAGGACCTCATCCGCGAGGCGACGGGCGACGCCGACTGGTTCACGCGCGCCAAGGCCGAGAAAATCGCCGGCGCGGAGCGGCTCGGGCTCGGGATCAGCCCGGCTTGGGAGGAGTTTGAGATCACTAACGAGATTTTCTCCAAGCGGATCGAGCCCACGCTGATCCAGCCGACCTTCGTGACCCACCTGCCCCGGGAGCTTTGCCCTCTGGCCAAGCTATCCTTGGACGATCCGAGCACGATTGACGTGTTCGAGCTGATCATCGGCGGGATGGAGGTCGCCCCGGCCTACTCCGAGCAGAACGACCCCGACGTGCAGCGGGAAATGTTTGAGCGTCAGGCCGGCGAGGAGCGTCAGAACATCGACCAAGATTTTCTGCTCGCCCTGGAGCACGGGATGCCGCCCGCCGGCGGCATGGGCATCGGCATCGATCGGCTCTGCATCTTGCTGACCGGGGCGGAGAGCATCCGGGACGTCATCTTGTTCCCGCAGCTCCGCCCCGGCGGCGGCTGACCGCGCGCAGGCGCCGCGCGCCCGCTTCCCGATGCCCTGGTATCTCTACCTCGCTCTCCGCCAGCTGTTTCCCGCGGGGCGTCGCTTCCCGTTCTTCACCGCGATCTCGGTGCTGGGCGTGGCTCTGGGGGTCGGCGTGCTGGTTATTGTGACGAGCGTGATGGGTGGGTTCGGGTACGAGATCCGGCGGATGATCGTGCGGACGGAAGGCGAGATCCAAGTCAAGGCGAAGGGGCTGATCGAGGATCCCGCGGCGGTGCTCGCGGCGATCCGCGGCGCTTCTGGGGTTGCCGGCGCGTCTCCCTTCGTCGAGGGGCCGGTGGCCGCCCTCGCAGCAAACCAGCCCGCGTTCCCGCTCCTGCGCGGCATCGACCCGCTCTCCGTCGGTAGCGTCGCCGAGCTCGGCCGCTACGTGCGCGCTGGTAGCATCGACGAGTTGGACGATGACGCGGTGATCCTGAGCTGGCAGGTGGCTGAGCAGCTCGGCGCCGGCCTGGGCAGCCTTGTGGAGCTCTACTCGCCCCTGCTCTTCGAGCGCCTGAAGCAAGATGAGGTGATTTTGCCGCGCCGCTTCCGGGTGGTCGGGCTCTTCGAGATCGGCCACCAGCATCTCGACAGCAGCCTCGCCTTCACGACGCTTCGGGCGGCGCAGGAGCTTTACGGGCTGGGCCGGGCGGTGCACGGGATCAACGTGCGCCTCGCACCCGGTCGGGACGAGATCGCCGCCCTGCTCGGGGTTAACCGGGTGCTCCCGGCGGGGATCGAGGCGCTCCCGTGGACGCGAAAGTGGGAGAGTTTTCTGTGGGTGCTGAACCTCGAGAAAACGATCACCGCTTTCCTACTACTCTTCATCGTCGTGATCGCGGCCTTCTCCGTGATGAGCTCGCTCCTGATCTCGGTGGTGCGGAAGACGCGTGAGATCGGCCTGCTCGGCGCGCTCGGCGCCAGGCGGCGCGACGTCGCCCTGTGCTTCTGCGCACAGGCCTTCCTGATCGGGCTCGCGGGCACGCTTCTAGGGTTGGCCGGCGGCTTCACGGTGCTCGCGTGGCGCAACGAGCTAGTGCGGTTGATCGCGCGCGGGCTCGGGCGCGAGGAGACGCTCCGCCAGTTCTACCATTTCACCGACCTGCCAGCCCACCCGCTCCCCGCCGACGTGATTCTAACGGTGGTGGCGGCGATTGTGATTTCCACCCTCGCCGGGCTCTTGCCCGCGTGGCGCGCGAGCCGGCTCAAACCCGTGGAGGCGCTGCGCAGTGAGTGACCTCATCCTCGAGGCGGGCGGCGTGGCGAGGGCCTTCGGGAGCGGATCCACCCGCATCCCCGTGCTGCGGGAGGTGGATTTGGCGCTCGCGGCCGGCGAGAGTCTAGCGATCCGCGGGGAGTCCGGCTCGGGCAAATCCACGCTGCTGCACCTGCTGGCGGGTCTCGACGTCCCCGACGCCGGGTGGATACGCTGGGGCGCCGCGGCGCCGGATCCTGCCCGCCGCAGCCGATACCTCGGACTGGTGTTCCAATTCTTCCATCTCGTCCCTGAACTCGACGCGCTCGGCAACGTGCTGCTCGCAGCGCGGATGCTCGGCGCCCCGGATGCCGCGACGCGGCGGCGGGCGGAATCCCTTCTCGGCCAGGTCGGCCTCGCCGGCCGCGCGCGGCACCTGCCCGCCCAGCTCTCGGGGGGGGAGCGTCAGCGCGTCGCAGTCGCGCGCGCGCTCATCAACCGCCCCAGGCTGCTGCTCGCCGACGAGCCCACGGGCAACCTCGATGAGCACACGGGCGAGGCTGTCATCGACCTGCTGGTCAGCCTTTGCGCGGCCACGGGCACGGCCCTCGTGCTGGTGACGCACAGCGCAGCGCACGCCGCCCGTTGCCGGGGCTCTCGCACTCTCCGCGATGGCGTCCTGCGCTGAAGCGATTTCGGATGGCACCCGGGGAGCGGTCGGCTAAGCTCCGAGGATGATTCGCAGTAAAATCCGTTGCGGCGTGGCGGGGGTCGGCTCCCTCGGCCAGCACCACGCGCGCATCTATGCGGCGCTCCCCGAGGTGGAGTTCGTTGGCGTCTTCGACGCGGAGCCGCGGCGCGCGGCAGACGTCGCCAGCCGCCACGGCGGGCGCGTGTTCCCCGACCTGGCCGCGCTGGGGGCCGCCTGCGACGCGGTGTCGGTCGTGGTGCCCACGGACCGCCACGCCGAGGTGGCGCTCCGCCTGCTGGCGGGGGGCAGCCACCTGCTGATTGAGAAACCGCTCTGTGCCTCGCTCGCGGAGGCGGAACAGGTGCTCGCGGCAGCGCGCGAGGCCGGGCGCATCGTGCAGGTCGGGCACATCGAGCATTTCAATCCGGTGATGGCGTTCCTGGAACGGGAGATCCACCGCCCCCGCTACCTCACCGCTGAGCGGCTCGCGCCATACCAGCCGCGAGGCACCGAGGTGGGAGTGGTGTTGGACCTGATGATCCACGACATCGGAATCGTCCTCGCGCTGATCAAGGCCCCGCTTGCCCGGATCGACAGCGTGGGCATCCGGGTCCTGTCGCGGAGCGAGGACATCGCGAACGCGCGCCTGCAATTCGCCGATGGGTGCGTCGCGAACCTCAGCGCGAGCCGAATGAGCCTGAAAAAGGCGCGCGAGATCCGGATTTTTCAGGAGGACGCCTACCTCTCGCTCGATTTCATGAACCAGGCCGGGCACCTCGTGAAACGGGAGGACTTGGTCGCCCACGCGGTGCGGGTGCGGGCGGGTGACCCCAAGGGAGGTGAGGCCGTCCCGGTGCGGGAGATCCCGATCGAGAAGGGGGAGCCCCTGGCCCTTGAGCTTGCGCATTTCGTGGAGAGCGTGGCTCGGGCCAGCCAACCAAAGGTCGGGGCGGCGCTGGGCAAAAGCGCCCTCGAGATCGCCCTGGCGATTACCGAGCAAATCCGCGCGGCCGAAGCTGCGACCTGAGGCCATCTCGTTCGTGTCGCGCCCGGCCAAGTCGAATTTCTGTTTGCCCCCGCCGGCGGAGGGCCGACCGGACGTGTTGGTCATTGCGGGCGAGCACTCCGGCGATGAGCACGCGGCGCGGATGGTGGCCCGGCTGCAGCGCACGGAACCCGGCTCGAAAATTGCCGCCCTCGGCGGGGAGCGTCTGCGCGGAGCTGGCGCCCAGCTGCTGCACGACCTGACATCGTCCTCGGTCGTGGGGCTGGTGGAAGTGCTGCGTAACTATGGCTTCTTCCGGCGCCTGTTCGCTGCCCTCGTGGGTTGGATCCGCGAGCACCGGCCGCGGGTGGTGTGCCTTGTGGACTACCCCGGACTGAATCTCCGATTGGCGACCGCGCTGCGAGCACAAGGCCTCTCGCGGGCCGGCGGCGGAGACGTGCGGGTTGTTTACTACATCTCGCCGCAAATCTGGGCTTGGAAGGCGCGGCGCCGCTTCACGATGGCGCGCGACCTCGACGCGCTGGCCGCTATCTTTCCCTTCGAGCCCGCCTGTTATGCAGACACGCGGCTACCGGTGGAATTCGTGGGGCATCCGTTTCTGGACCTAGGGCACCGCTCACCGGTCGCCGCAGACCCCGAGGGCCCGGTGCTGCTGTTGCCTGGCAGTCGCCGCCAAGCGGTCGCGAGGATTTTCCCCCAGCTGCGCGCTGGGTTTCTGGCCTCCGGCCTCCCGCGCGCGGTCGCGTTACATCCCGGAGGGGAAATCCCGCGGCTGCTCGCCTCGGCGGGGTCGGTGCCCGAGATCGAGATGCAGGAAGTGCCGCGGGCAGACGCGCCGCCCGTCGGCGCCTCGGCCGTGCTGATGTCGAGCGGAACGATGTCCCTCGAGTGCGCTCTGGCGGGTATTCCCGGCGCGATCGCCTATCGCGCGCATCCGGTCACCTACGTGCTTGGGCGGATGCTGGTCCGGGTCCCGTATCTTGGCATCGCGAACTTGCTGCTGGGCGAGGAGATGTACCCGGAGTTCATTCAGGGGCGCGCGACGCCGCGGGCGCTGGCGGAGGAGCTGCGGCGCTGCGCGGGGGAGTCGGCGCGCCGAGAAGCGACGGCGGCGCGGGCCTGCCGGCTGCGCGGAATTCTGGCCGCGCCCGCCGGACGCGACGCCGCCGGCTGGCTGGCGCGCCAGCTGGCCCTCGCCGAGGGCCGTTAGCGGGTTTCGGGGGCCGACGCAGCGGCGCCCGGCCGGGCCAGATCGTGAGAGGGCGCAGGGCTAGTCGCGGCCACCAAGGCCGCGACTTGCTGCCACAGCGCCCGGGCCTTCTCGCCGGCGATGGCTCGGCCCTTGAGCGTCTCGGCCTCGCGGGCCGCCCGGTTCTCTGCCACGATCCGCGCGAGGTCATCGAGGTTATAGAGGAACACATTCTCTAGCTCGGCCACGGAGGGTTCGATGTCCCGCGGGAGGGCCTGATCGATCAGGAAGAGAGGCCGGGTGGGTCGGCGAGCCATCGCCGCGCACACCGCGGCGTAGGGCAGGATGATGTCCGGGGCTGATGTCGCGCACACCACAATGTCGAACTCCGCCAAGCGGGCCTCGCGCTGCTCGAAGGGCAGGGCGCTGGCGCCTAGGGTGGTGGCAAGCTCGATCGCGCGCTCCAGCCGGCGGCTTGCGACCGTGAGGGAGGCGGCGCCCCGGCTCTGGAACGCCTTCGCGGTCTTTTCGCCGATCTCGCCGGCGCCAAGCAGGAGAATGCGCGCGTCAGCGAGCCCGCCGAAGATCGTCCCCGCCAGCTCCACCGCCGCATTCGCGACGCTGATCTGGCCCGTCGTGATCGCGGTCTGCGTGCGGACCTGCTTGGCGGCTTGGAAGGCCTTCTGGAAAGCGCGGTTAAGCACGGGTCCCGTGTGGCCCGCAGCTTGAGCGGAGGCATAGGCCTGCTTCATCTGGCCGAAGATCTCCGTCTCCCCCAGTATCTGCGAGTCGAGGCCAGCGGCGACCTCGACTAGGTGCTGCAGCGCGGACTCGTCACGTAGGTCGAGCCGGAAGCGGGCGAACTCCGTTGGGTCAAATTGCTGCCTTTGGCAGAACGCGGCACAGACCTGCTCGGCCACCTCTGCCCCCGCCGCGACCCCGTAGAACTCGATCCGGTTACAAGTGCTCAGGACCGCGAACTCGCGCAGTCCGGACAGGGCGGCCAGATGGTCGCGGAGTGCGCTCGCGCCGTCCGCGTCGAGCGACAGCCGCTCGCGCACTGCGAGGGGCGTGCGGTGATGGGTCGCCCCGATGACAAAGAGATGGCCGATGTTCATCGAGCGGCCGGGGCCGGGCGCGCCGGGACTCGGCCGCGACTGGGTTCGACGGTCGCAAGCGAAAGGAGCGCGGCGGGAAAGAGGATGAGGCAGGCCAGGGCGCACCGGCGGGCGGGCAAAATGCCGCGCAACCGGAGCAGCAGCAGCGCGAACGCGGCCGCGGCCACGACCATGGTGACCACTACCTTCTCAAGGTTCACGACCGTCTCGGGGCGCGTCCAAGACACCGCGCCGACGGCGAGCGCGAAGCCAAGGATCGCGGCCCCCGCAGCGAGCAGCCGCAAGCCCATCTGGTCTAGGTCGCGGATTGAGGGCAGGAAGGAGAACCAGCCGCCCAGCCGCTTCGACTTCAGCGAGAAGTGCCGCAGCAGGAACATCAGCGAGGTCAGTGCGAGCAGCGCGAACGCCCCGTAGCTGAATACCGCCAGCGCCGCGTGCAGCTCAATCCAAGGGTTGTGCCCGAAGATCCGCACGCGTTGGCCCGCGTCCCAACTCGGGAACAGGAGCGAAACTAGGGTAACCGTCGACGCGAGGCAGGCGGTAAAGTAGCCGAGGAGGCTGAGCCGGAAGGTCGCCCCAACGGCGAGGTAGAGGGTGATCGCGGACCACGCGGTGAATTGGTAGAGCTCGAAGGAATTCCCGAGCGGGCAACCGCCGACCGCGCGGCCGCGAAGCGCAAGGCCGGCCAACTGCGCGAGGTACCCGAGCAAAATGAGCAGGTAGGTGGCGCCGCCAGCGGGCCGTCCCCGCTTGAAGAGCGCGATCGACCCCTGGATGAACCCCGCGAGATAAAGCGCCGCCGCCAGCCAGAGCCAGGTGCGGTCGGTAAAGGGCAGGGTCATCGGAGGCCGGAGACTGGGCGGCGGCGATCCTCGGCGCAAGCCCCGGCCCGGCGTATTACCCTGTCCACGGTCGACTCGGCCGCACCAGGATCTCCTCGACGTTGGCCCTCGCCGGCAGCGAAAGCGCGAACCAAATGCACTCCGCGACATCCTCCGCCCGCAGCATCCGGGCTCGCGCCTCCGGGAGCGGCGCGGCAGGGCGCTTCGCCAGCAGCGGCGTGTCGATGTCGCCCGGGAACACGCAGCAGGCGCGGATTCCCCGGTCGCGTTCCTCGGCGTTGATGGTCTGGGTGAGTCCGGTCAGGCCGAACTTGGAGATCACGTAGGCGGCGCCCGACTTCGCCGAGGCCTGCCGGCCGGCCTCGGAACCGACGTTCACGATGGTGCCTTGCCCGGCGAGGCGCATTGCGGGCAGAACCGCCTGTACCAGCGCCAGCGCACCATCGATGTTGGCCGCCATCACCGCCCGGTAGTCCTCCGGGGACAAGACCCCGAGGGAACGCTGCGGGATGTTGTGGCCGGCGGCGTTCACCAGCGCATCGATCCGTCCGGCGATGCGACCCGCCCGCGACGTGAGCCGGGAGATCGCGGCCGGATCCGCCAGGTCGCAGGGCAGGAGATGGAGGCGCGCCCGCTGGGCGGCCGGCACGAGCGCGGCGGTATCCCGGAGGTTTTCCATCCGGCGGCCGCTGGCGGCCACGCTCCAGCCCCCGCGCAGGAGCCGCAGAGTTGTGGCGCGGCCGACCCCGGAGCCGGCTCCGGTCACGAGGGCGAGGGGGCGGGAGGGGGGACGGGCGGTCGGCATTGCTTCAGGGAAGGAGGCATGCGTCACCGGCGCTCCGGCACACAGTGAGCGGAAGCTCGGTCAGCAGTCGGACCCCCGGGGCCGCGGCCAGGAGGGAGGGAATCACGTTGAGCAGAGCGGCGACGGTGGCGTCGTCGCCCGCGACGCCACCCTGGAGGTGGACGTTCAGGCCAGGACGGCCCTGGATCACGACCGCGTCGTGGGGCAGGGACGCCCCCAGGTACATCTGCAGGTCGAGGCGGATGCGCGTTTCCCCGCCAGCGAGGCCGACGCAACGCTGATGCAGACCAAGCGTGCGGCCGGGTGCCACGTCAAAGTGGGGCGTGACAACCCGGCTTTCGGCGATAACGGGCTCGCAGGTCTCGCGGATCTCGTCGAGCCGCCAGCCCAGCCCGTGGGCCAGCAGGGCGACCGACTGCCGGAAGCCGGCGTGCCCCGCTCTTCCTGAGGCGAAGCGGGTACGGAACTCGGCCGGATCCTGTCCGCTACCGATCTTCGCCTGCAGCGGCTGGCGACGCGTGCGAGCGTCAACCACCCGTTCCACGTACACCGCGGACACCTCCCGACAGACGCCCGTCAGGCATAGTGGGAGGACGTCCATCACGAATCCGGGGTTGACGCCGGTGCCGACCAAACGGGCCCCGGTGCGGCGACAGAGGGCGTCGATCTCCGCGGTCCGCTCCGACGCGAGCAGGCGCGGGAAAATCAGTTCCTCGCAGGTGGATGCGACGCTCACCCCCGCCTCGAGCGCCGGCAGCGCTTGCGCATAAGAGCGGCTGGCGTCCGAGCCGGCGGTGTGGAGGAGCACATCGGGGAGTCCAGCGTGCGCAGCGAGCCCAGCGAAGGAGGGGTGAATGCGTGCCGCCGCGGGCAACGGGCACCCCAAGGCCTCGCCGACTGCCCGCCCCGCTAGCACTGGGTCGATCTCCACGGCGCCGATCACCTCGAGGTCCGCGCGTTCGGCAGCCAGCCGTAGCGATTCCTTGCCGATGGGGCCGAGGCCAAATTGGGCGATCTTGATCCGGCGCATCCGGCGAGGCTCAGTACCCGGGCTCCGGGGGGCAAGGCGAACCCTCCGTCTCGTCGCCCGCACCCTCACGGCGGCTACGGAAGAACGCCTGCAGCAACGTGCGGCATTCCGCCTCGAGGACCCCGCCGACGGTGAGCTCAAGGCGATGGTTCATGCGGGGCAGCTGATTGAGGTCGGTTGCCCCGCCCAGGCATCCCATCTTGGGGTCTGGGACCGCGTAACAGACCCGTTGAACGCGACTCATCAGAAGTGCCCCGGAGCACATTGGGCAAGGCTCCTTCGTTACGAAGACGGTCGCCCTGTCGAGCCGCCAGTCGCCGCGCACGGCCGCCGCTTGGGTGAGGGCGAGCATCTCCGCGTGGGCGGTCGGATCCCGGTTTCCCTCCACGGTGTTGTGGGCGGCGGCGATGACCTCGCCGTCCACGGCGATGATCGCGCCGATCGGCACCTCGCCGGCCCGCCACGCGTCAACGGCCTGGTTGTATGCGAGGCTCATGAAGAACCCGTCGTCCCGGACCAGCTGCGAGGGATGGAGCTTGGGGAACGGGCAGGGAGGCGGGGTCGCGGCCATAAGGCGAGGGCGGGAAGCTTGACTAAGGGTGGCGCCTTCTGACTTACAAGGGCTTTCGAAAGTCCCTTATGCCCAACATCTCATCCTCGATCGCCCTCCCGGCCTCTTATGTCGTCTGACAACAACGCGATCGAGGTGGAGGGCAAGGTGGTGGCGGTGCTGCCCGGCACGATGTTCAAGGTCCAGCTGTCGAACGGGCACGTCGTGCTCGCGCACATCTCGGGCAAGCTCCGCAAGAACTTCATCAAGATCGCTGCGGGCGATACCGTGAAGATGGAGATGAGTCCGTACGACCTCGAGAAGGCGCGGATCACCTTCCGGATGAAGGAGCAGAATTCCAACTACACGCCGCCGCCGCGGCGCCGGAATTACTAGGCCGCTCCCGGCCCTCACTGATGGCCGACGACCTAAGCCGGGCCCGGGGTGCTTGGGCTGGTCCGATCGAAGCGCTCCTTTCGTTCCTCGGGCTCGAGCGCGGGCTTTCCGCCAACACCCTCGCTGCCTACCGGCGTGATCTCGATCAGGCCGCAGATTTCTTCATCAGGTGCGGGGCCGCCGATTGGGGCGCGGTGACGGGGGTTCAGGCCGCGGCTTGGCTCCAGTCCCTCGCGTCCAGCGACTACGCGGCGGCCAGCGTGGCCCGCAAACTCTCGGCGCTGCGGATGCTCGCGCGCCAACTGGTCCGGGACGGCGTGCGGAACGATGACTTCACGATCCTGCTGTCTGGTCCGCGCCCAGGTCGCCGGATGCCCCGCGCTCTGTCCGCGCCGGAGGTGGCGCGGCTCGTAACCGCACCCGCGGGACCGGAGCCGCGCTCGCTTCGCGACCGAGCGATTTTGGAGTTGTTTTACGCGAGCGGGCTGCGCGTTTCCGAGCTCGCGGGGCTTCTGCTGACGCAGCTCGACCTCGAGGGCGGCGGGTTGCGGGTGTTCGGCAAGGGCTCGAAGGAGCGGGTGGTTCCGGTCGGTCGGCGGGCCTGCGCCGCGTTGCGGGACTACCTTGCGGGCGGCCGGCCCGCGCTGGTGCGGCCCCACACGCGCGGGCACCTGTTCCTCAACCACCGCGGCTGCGGCCTCACGCGCGTGGCGCTGTGGATGATCGTCAAGGCGCAAGCGCGTCGCGCTGGCATCGACCCGCGCGTGAAGCCGCATGATCTGCGGCACTCATTTGCGACGCACCTCCTAGCGGGCGGTGCCGACCTGCGGGCGATCCAAGAGATGCTGGGGCACGCCAGCATCTCCACCACCCAGATCTACACCGCGGTGGAGCCCCGGCGGCTCGCCGAGGGCCACCGGAGGCACCATCCGCGCGGCCGAGGCGCGGTCTGAGTCAGACCGGATCCGCTCAGGGACGGGCGAGGGCGATCGCGCCGCGGATATCCTTTTCGCCGAGGCGGGAGACGTTCACCGGCGCGTCGACGCCATCTCGGGGGATCTCGTTCGCGAACTGCCCGGTGTCGCCCAGTTGCTGCTGCAGCTGGGTGAGCTCCGTCCTCAGCTTCGCGAGATTTCCCGCTTGGCCGGGATCGCCGACGAGGTTGCGCTGTTCGTTTGGATCCCGGGTCAGGTCGAAGAGCTCCCACGCGTCTTTCTTCCAATAGTGGATCAGCTTGTGGGTCGCCGTGCGCACGCCGTAGTGGGCGCGCGTGTTGTGGTGGCCGGGGTCGTGGTAGTAGCGGTAGTAAACGGAGGTGCGCCAGTCGGCCGGCTCCGCGCCGTGGAGGATCGGGGCGAGGGAACGGCCGTGCATCTCCGCCGGGACGGGCAGGCCGGCGAGCTCGAGGAAGGTCGGCGCGAAGTCCGCGTTGAGGGCGAAACGCTTAGTCACGGCTCCGGCCTTCACGCCGGGCCCGCGCACCAGCAGGGGGATGTGGAAGCCCGGCTCGTACATAAAGCGCTTGTCGTACATCCCCAGGTCGCCGAGGTACCAGCCATTGTCGGCGGAGTAGATCACAACGGTGTCCTTGGCCAGGCCGGTGCGATCGAGGTAATCGAGCACCTCGCCGATGCTGTCGTCCACGTCCTGCACGCAGGCGAGGTAGTCCTGCATATAGCGCTGGTACTTCCAGCGCACGAGCTCCGTACCCGTCAGGGTCTTGCGGGTGCCATCAAGGAGAGTGACCTCGACCTCGGTGGGCTTCACATTCAGCCATTGCTGCCGCGCGGGACCGGGCGCTAGGTCCGCGGGGGGTTCCAGCTTGAGGTCCCGGCGCGTGAGGTCGTTGGCGACGGTCTGGCGGTTCTCCGGCAGGGCTGCCGGGCGGGTCGCGTAATCATCCCAGAGGGTCTCCGGTTCAGGGATGACGCGGTCCCGGAAGCGGGCCTTGTTGGCGGCATCGGGTTCCCAGGCGCGGTGGGGCGCCTTGTGGTGGAGCATCAGGAAGAACGGTCGGTCCTTCGGGCGGGTTTCGAGGAACTCGATGCCAAGTCGGGTCGTGAGCGGCGAGACGTGCCCCGGGAGGGTGAGACGGCCGTGGGGCGTGAGGAAGTCCGGGTTATGGTAGAGGCCCTGTCCCGGCAAAATGATCCAGCGGTCGAAGCCGGTCGGCATGCTCCCGAGGTGCCACTTGCCGATCATCCCGGTGTGGTAGCCGGAGCCCTGCAGCATCCGGGCGACGTGGGGCTGAGAACCGTCGAAGACGTTGAATACCGGCACGCCGTTGGCGTGGGAATATTTCCCGGTGAGGACGACGGCCCGGCTTGGGGTGCAGATCGAGTTGGTGACGAAGCAGTGCTCGAAGCGGGTGCCCTCGCGGGCGAGGCGGTCGAGGTGGGGCGTCTGGTTCACCTTCGAGCCGTACGCGCCGATCGCGTGGCGCGCGTGGTCGTCGGAGAAGATGAACAGGATGTGCGGCCGGCTCGCGGGCGCGGCGGAGGCCGCGGCGGCGAGCAGCAGGGGCAGCAGCAGAGTGGGAGGGCGCATCGGGAAAATGGTCTAGGGAGACGGGGCGGTTGAGGCGGGCGGGGCGGATGGCGCGGGGATGGGTTTGGTCAGCAAGGCGGAATTGAGGCCAGGGAGACGTTCCGAGAACTCCTCGCTTGGCGCGGCCTGCCGAAGGGCGCGCTGCACCATCCCCATCCGCGCATCGAGGTTGTCGATCATCGACACAAAGACCGCTTCCGGGGTTGCCGCGTACACGGCCGCGCCCCACTCGGGTTCACCCTGATGGGAGAGGATGATATGCTCGAGGCGCTCCAGACGGTCGGCGTCCAGCCGGGCCTTCATCCCGTGCTTCCGCGCAAGCTGGTAGCCGAGGACGACGTGGCCCTGCAGGATGCCGCGGCGGCTCCGGCGCGTCGCGAGGGAACCCTCGTACTCAATCGCCTTGCCGGAGTCGTGCAGCAGAATCCCCGCGAGGGCGAGGTCGGCGTCCACCTCCGGATAGAGGGGTAGGAGCGCGCGGCAGGCGCGGGCCATCCGTACGGTGTGCTCCAGAAGGCCGTGCCGGTAGGCGTGGTGCATCGCGACGGCCGCCGGCGACCAGCGGAAGGTGGCCCCGATCTCCTCGAAGACCCCGCGCACCGCGGCCCGGAGTTCCTCGTGCCGGAGGGCGGCGATGCACGCTTCCAGCTCCGCCCAGAGCACTTGCGGGTCCTCGGGCGCCAGTTCGACCAGATTGTCGATCACTCCCGGGGCGCCCAGCTCCTCCTCACCCAAGGCCTCCACCTGCTGCAGACGCGGAGAGAGCCGGCCTTGGTAATAATCGATTCGCGCCTCGATCCGGACCACGCCGCCCTCACCAGCGGCCCGGAGCGCCTCAAAGACCGGGCTATCCCCGAACACAGTGCAGCTGAAGGAACCGGTGCGGTCTCCAAGCTCTGTGCTCAGGAAGCCACTACCGTTGCTGGCGGTCTTCAGCGCGACCTTCTTCACCACGAGGACGGCGGAGAACGGCCGGCCGCACGCCTCGGCGCCCAGCGCCTTCAGCTCACGGACCAGCACGAGGGGGCAGGCGTTACTCATAAGTTCAGGGCTAAGGATCCGTGATTGCCGGCGCGCTCCTTGACCAGCGTGGTTAAGCCCCGGAAGAACGGGTGGCGGGCGTCTTGCGCCAGCGCGTAAAACACGGTCTCGGCCGGCAGGAGGTGGCAGCCGAGCCGCGCTAGGGCGGCGAGCGCGGCGGCCGCGTCCGCGGGCCGGCGCGCGCCCACGCAATCGATCAGCACGGTGACTTCGAGCTCCGCGCGGAGTGCGTCGATCGCGGTCTGGTAGACGCAGATGGGGGTCTCGATGCCGGCGAGCAGGAGATGACGCGGACCGCCGGGAGCCAAGAGCGCCCCGCGCAAGGCCGGGTCGCCCAAAGCAGAGAAGGTGTCCTTCGGCCAGACCGGGGCGGCGGGTGCGGGGGCGCGGAGGGCGGGGGCGGTTGCGCCCAGCTTGGCGGGCACCTGCTCGGTGAAAGCCACTGGGAGACCCAGTCCGGTCGCGGCGGCGAGGGCGAAGCGGCAATCGCGCGTCAGCGCACCCGCCGGGTCAACCGCGGCTAGGAGGTCCGCCTGCAGGTCAACGGCGAGCAGGAGGAGGTCGGAGGGAGGGGAGGGCGCCGCGGCCACGTTCGGCGGAATCTGGCGGCAGGCGCCGAGCGTGGGAATGTTTTTCTGCGCGCGTCGGCCATCTTCGGGCTAGCCTCCAAGGTGGGCGTCCCTTGTCCTTGTCCTGCTTATGGAGCTAATCTTGCAGCCCGTCGCCACTACCTGCCAAGTCTCGGGCGAGCCCTTCGCGGCTGGCGCCCGGGTGGCGAGCCACCTGGTTCAGGTCGGACCGACGCGGGAGATCGTCCGCTGCGACGTACTGGAGCAACGCCTCGGCAGCTTCACTCCGCCCGGGAAGGTCGCGTGCCGCTGGGTGCAGCCGTTCCGTCCGCGGCGGGCCGGTGAGAATCCCGACCGCGCGCTTAAGCTTAACGCGGAGAGCCTGTTCGTGACCCTCGCGGATCCGACGACGGAGGCCACGCCCGAGAACACCCGTCTGTTGCAGTTTCTCGCGCTGATGCTCGAGCGCAAGAAGGTACTGCGGCCGCGGGGTCGCTCGGCGGATGGCCTGAGCCTGTGTTACGAGCATGCCCGTTCCAAGGCGTTCTTCAAAGTGCAGGCCGGGGAACTAACCTCCGAATTCTTCGTCGCGGTACAGGAGCAGCTCAGCGTGCTCGTGGGGGCCCCGAGGGCTCGGGCGGCCGGCGCGCCGGTTTCCTCGAATCAGCCCGCCACTCCCACCCAGGCGACCGGTTAACGGCGGATGGGCAAGCCCTGCAGGGCAAGGTAGTCCTTGACTTGCGGGATGGTGAAGGTGCCGAAGTGGAACAGGCTCGCCGCCAACACGGCGCTCGCGCGGCCCGTTTCCAGCACCTCCGCGAAGTGGGCCATCGTCCCCGCACCGCCGCTGGCGATTACGGGCACTGGCACCGCGTCGCTGACCGCCCGGGTAAGAGCGCAGTCGTAACCACTCTGAGTGCCGTCAGCGTCCATACTGGTGAGCAGAATCTCCCCCGCGCCGAGCGCCACCGCCTCGCAGGCCCACGCCACCGCGTCGCGCGCCGTGGCGTTCCGGCCCCCGTGGGTGTACACCCGCCACGAGCGGCCGTCTGGCTCCCGCTTGGCATCGATGGCGACGACGATACACTGGGCGCCGAAGCGGTCGGCAGCCTCACGGACGAGGCGCGGCTCGCGGATGGCGGCCGTGTTCAGGGAAACCTTGTCCGCTCCGCTGCGCAGCATCGTCTCAATGTCGCTTATCTGCCGGAGGCCGCCACCGACGGTGAGCGGCATGAAGCATTGCTCGGCCGTCGCCGCTACGACCTCCCGCATAATGCCGCGGTCGTCGCTCGTGGCGGTGATGTCGAGGAAGACCAGCTCGTCCGCGCCTTGGCGGTCATAGGCGCGCGCGCATTGGACGGGATCACCGGCGTCGCGGAGTTCCTGGAAGTTCACGCCCTTAACGACCCGGCCGGCGTTGACGTCTAAGCAGGGGATGATGCGCCGGGAGAGCATCAGCAGGGAAGGGGGCCGCGGATCGCGGGGGCCCTAGCCGTCGACGCGCGCGACGTCCGGCTCGAAGTTGATCGCCAGCCGGTAGACCTGTCCCGGACGCATGATGAGCGGGTGTTCCCGGACCAGCGACTGCAGGTAGTGGATCTTGCCGTAGTTGGTGCGATAGGTGGGGTCGGCGCTTACGACCTCCGTCTCGCGCCAGGAGGCCTGGAAATCATCCTTCGCTAAGCTGCAGCGGTGCCCTTGCGCCCCGAGAGTGATCGAGCCGGTGGCCCGGTAACGCGAGTGGGGTGCGGCGATCGCGAGGACGTAGCGGAACTTGTCGAGCGTCACCTGCTGGCGGACGGTGTAGGCGAACTCGCAGCCGATCTTGTTGCCGGAGAAGGTCCAGTTGACCTTCACGCTGCCGAGGCCCCGCACAAACTCCTCGCGGGTGTTGATGAGCTCGGGCTGTTCGTAGCGAAAGAAGAAGCTGTTGCGCAGACCAAGCCCCGTGACGCAGTTCTTGCCGTAGAAGGCGGGCAGCGTGACGTGATCTCCGAAGGTGAGCTCGGGCAGCAAGATCGGGGAGTAGACATTGTTGGGCCAGTCGAAGATTCCGGGGGCGTGGGGGAACGCGAGGGAGTCGCTGGTGAGGGTGGAGCCGGAGCTGACGAGCGGGATTTGCAGGTGGAGACCGGAGCCAGCGTCGCGGTACAGGAAGAGGCCCTGTTCCTTGCGGTTAGATTTGTCGAAGATGACGAAACGACCGCAGGTGCGGGCGGGATCCACCTTGGGGGCGCCCGGGGGCATCTGCACGGTCTTGGCGAGGCGGGACCACTGGCAGAGGTAGCGGGCGGCGTCGAAGTTCGCCATCCGCGTGGTGTGCTGGCCGTAGGCGGTGCGCTCCTCATCGCGCAGGTCGAGGAAGCCGTGTTCCTGGTCGAGGTAGGTCTCGTAGAAGAACATGAACAGCCGGCGCAGGAGGTCGTAGTACTTCACCCTCTGTTCATCCGCGATCCAGCCATCGCGCAGTCCCTGAAGGATGAGGCTGATGCAGTGCATTTGACCGTAGGCGCCGGCGGCGCGGCCGAAGGCCCACCCGAGGCCGTCCTCGCGGACCAGATCGGGCATCATCTTGATGTACTTCTCCGCGTAGGTGCGGAGGGTTGGCAGCTTCCGGTCGCGCACGCCGCTGTTGGCATGGAGCTGCAGGGCGGAGCGGGTGAAGACTAACGCCATCACCCCGTAGAGGTTAAAGTTGCCGCCGAGGCCCGCGGTGGAGTCGTCGAAGAAGCCGCTCGAGCTGGTCTGTCCAACGCGGTCACACATCCGCTCGACCAGACGCGAGGTCTCGTCCTTCTTGGAGAGCCCGAGACTGAAGCGAGCGACGGCCTTGGCGATGTTGAAGGCCTGCCAGTGGTTGTCGTAGTCGCTGCGGTGCAGCAGGGACTTGTCGATGCGCTGCTGGGTCTCCTCGACGAGACGCTCCCAGACGGGGTTACGTTCCTTGGAGGGGCCGAAGGCGAGCAGGCCGAGGGCCGCGTAGGCGAGGCCGTTTTCAGCGGCGGGCTCGGTGAACATCTGCGCGGTAATGCAGCGGGCGGCGAGGTCGACGATGTCGTGACCCTGGAGCGTGGTCTCACCCGTCGCCCGGAAGAATTCGCCGAGGGCAAAGGCGACGTGGCCTGGCTCATCCGGCCGGGACTGCTCCTGATGGGCGGCCACGACGGTGCCGTCTGGCTGGAGGGAGTCCAGGTTGTGGGCCAGCATCGACTGGGCCATATCGAGACATTGCTCGGAGAAACTATGCATGCGTGATGTGGCGGGTCGCGGAAATCAGGCGGCAGAGGAAACGAGGAGGGTAAATTTCAACACGCGGGGCGGAGCAAGCGGTAATTCGGCCCGCGGTCAGCGAACGATGAGCTTGAGGAACTCGGCGTTGGTTTTGGTCTTGGAGAGCCGGGCGATCATCGTCTCGGTCGCCTCCTCGATCTTCTGCGCCACGAGTGCGCGGCGGAAAAAGTGGATGCCCTCGAGGGTCTTGGCCTCGATCAGCAGTTCCTCCTTGCGGGTGCCGCTCGCGCCGATGTTGATCGCTGGCCAGAGGCGCATCTCGGCGCACTTGCGGTCGAGCACCAGCTCCATGTTGCCGGTGCCCTTGAACTCTTGGAAGATCACGTCGTCCATCCGGCTCCCGGTCTCCACCAGCACGCTGGCGATGATGGTCAGGGAGCCCGCCTCCTCGGTCCGGCGCGCGGTGGCGAAGAGCTGCCGCGGTTTCTCGAGGGCCCGGACGTCAAGGCCGCCGGAGCCCGTGCGGCCCGAGTTCCGCGCGGTGTTGTGCGCGCGGGAGAGGCGGGTGATCGAGTCCACGAAAAGCACGACGTCACGGCCGGCCTCGACCAGCCGCTTCGCGCGTTCGATGCAGAGCTCGCCGATGCGGATGTGGTTTTCGATCTGCTCGTCATTGGAGGAGGCCCAGATTTCAGCGGCCGGCACGCTGCGGCGGAAGTCGGTGACCTCCTCGGGGCGCTCGTCCACGAGCAAAATCATCACGTGGCACTCCGGGTTGTTCTCCAGCACGCCCAGCGCCATATCGCGCAGGAGCGTTGTCTTCCCGGTGCGGGGTGGGGCCACGATCAGGCCGCGGGTGCCCTTGCCAATGGGACAGAAGAGGTCGACGGCCCGGGTGGTGAGACGGCCGTCCTTCATCTCCATCCGCAGGTGCTGGTTGGGGGAGATGGTCGTCAGCGTCGTGAACTCGAAGCGGGCGCGGCGGTCTTCCAGCGAGACGCCATCCACCGTCTCGATGAACCGCATCTTGGGGTTCGGGAAGCGGCCGTCGGGCGGGAAGGCGGTGCCCCCTACCATCGAGCCGGCGCGGAGCTTGAAGCGCCGGATCAGTTCCTTCGGCACAAAGGTGTCCGAGGGGCGCCGCTTGCAGCCGCGGGACAGGTCGATCAGCTGGCCGTTGCCACCGCGGTGCAGGTCAATGTCGAGCACGCCCTCGACGCGGATGGTGTTTTCTGGCGGGGCGCCGGGAGCGGGCGCGGCAGGCGGGAGGCCGGGGGTGGCGGACGGAGGCGTTGGATCCATATCGGGGAAGTGGATGCTCGGGGCCCGGGCTTGACGCTCGAAACTTCGGGCGGGATAAAAAACGCGTTCGGCGTCCCTTAAACCCTACAATCCGACACGCACGTGCCAGACCAGACGATTACCTCAGTATCCCGGGAGTCCCGGAAATTCAGGCCCTCGGCCGAGTTCAAAGCCCAAGCGAACCTTGGGAGCGAATGGAGGTATAAGAAGCTTTACGCCGAGTCTGTCAACTCCCCAGAAAAGTTCTGGGACCGGCAGGCAAAGGAGCACCTCGTCTGGCGCAAGCCTTACCGGAAGGTTCTGCAGTGGAATCCCCCGCACGCCCAGTGGTTTGTAGGCGGGCGCCTGAATGTCGCGGAGAACTGCCTCGACCGCCACTTGGGCACGGCCCGCGAAAACAAGGCGGCGCTGATCTTCGAGGGTGAGCCGGGCGATGTCCGCACGATCACCTACAAGCAGCTGCACCTCCTAGTCTGCCGGCTTGCCCACATCCTCGAGAACATGGGTGTAGGCGCCGGCGACCGCGTCGCCCTCTATCTGCCGATGATCCCGGAGGCGGTGGTCGCGATGCTGGCCTGCGCGCGTGTTGGAGCCATCCACACCGTCGTGTTCGGCGGGTTCAGCCCCGAGTCGCTCAAGGACCGCATCAATGACTGCCAGGCCAAGCTGGTGATCACGGCCGACGGGGGGTGGCGCCGGGGCAAGGTCATCGAGCTCAAGGGGAACGTGGACAAGGCCCTCGAAGGCACCCCGTCGGTCCAGTCGGTGATCGTCGTCAGGCGCTGCGGCAACCCGATCGCGATGACCGAGGGCCGCGACGTGTGGTGGAAGGATGCCTGGGAAGGCGCCCCCAACCGTCATGAGGCCAAGGCCGTCGACGCCGAGCACCCACTCTTCATCCTCTACACCAGCGGCTCCACCGGGAAGCCCAAGGGGGTGCTTCACACGAGCGCCGGCTACCTGCTCGGGGCCAAGCTCAGCTCCCACTACGTCTTCGACCTGAAGGAGAACGACCGCTACTTCTGCTCCGCCGACATCGGCTGGATCACCGGGCACAGCTACGTGGTCTACGGCCTGCTCTCCAATGGCGCGACCGTCTTCATCTACGAGGGGGCGCCCAACCATCCCGAGCCCGACCGCTTCTGGGAGATGATCGACCGCCACGGGCTGACGATCCTCTACACCGCCCCGACCGCCATCCGCGCCTTTATGCGCTGGGGCGACAACTACGTCTTGCGCCACCGCCTCGATTCCCTGCGGCTACTCGGCTCGGTCGGCGAACCGATCAACCCGGAGGCGTGGATGTGGTACCACCGGATGATCGGCAAGAAGCGCTGCCCCATCGTCGACACTTGGTGGCAAACCGAGACGGGCTCCATTATGATCACGCCCCTACCAGGCATCACGCTGACCAAGCCCGGCTCCGGGACACGTCCCTTCTTCGGCGTCGTGCCCAAGGTGGTGGACGAGCGCTGCTGCGAGGTGCCCCGCAACGCCGGCGGCAAGCTGGTCATCACCCGGCCTTGGCCTTCGATGCTCCGCACCCTTTGGGGCGACGATGAGCGCTACCAGCGCCAGTATTTCTCCGAGTTCCCTGGGCACCCGGGCGTCTACTTTACCGGGGACGGAGCCCGGCAGGATAAGGATGGCTACTTCTGGATTGTCGGCCGCATCGACGACGTCCTCAACGTTTCCGGCCACCGCATCGGCACCGCGGAGGTGGAGAGCGCCCTCGTCTCCCATCCCTCCGTCGCCGAGGCGGCCGCCGTGGGCCGGCCGGATGAGCTCAAGGGCCAGGCGCTCTGCGTCTTCGTGACCCTCAAGGCTGGGGTCGAGGCGACCGAGGAACTCAAGGAGGCGCTGCGCAACCACGTGGGCAAGGAGATCGGCTCGCTGGCCAAGCCGGACGCGGTCCGGTTTGCGGCCGCCCTGCCCAAGACAAGGAGCGGCAAGATCATGCGCCGGATCCTCAAGGAGATCGCGGCCGGCGGCCAGGTCCGCGGCGACACCACCACGCTGGAGGACTTCAGCGTCGTCGCCGCGCTGCAGGCTGAGGATTGAGCGCGCGCGGCGCTCAACCGTTCACCTTGGTCGCGGGACCGGACTCCTTCCGGGAGATCCGGCCCGCGTCGCTGTAACGTCAAACCGCGCGCCGCGTCCTTCCCCCTATGCTTCGCGTCCCCCTCTCTCCGTTGATCGTCTCCCGGAGGATGGGTAGCTGCGCGCGCGCCGGATTCACGCTGCTTGAGGTGCTGGCGGTCACCGCGGTGGTCGCCGTCTTGTTCACCCTGTCCGTCGGTGCCATCCGCGGGGTGAAGGAGCGGGCGCAGACGGCGCGGGCCCGGGCCGAACTCGCGGCGCTCGCCACCGCCCTGGAGGATTTTCGTCGGCTCTACGGCGATTACCCGCAGACGGGTGAATTCACCCAGGCGCCGGCGACACCGACCGCGCTCAATTCCGGCCCCGGGGTGCAGACTGCCCAAGCCAAGCTGTTCAATTGCCTGACCGGAACCTTCGGCGCCCGCGATCTTTCCACGCGGCTCACTGGCCCCAACCTCATCGAGGTGGGCCGCTTCGTGGTCAACGGCACCCTGACCAACCAGTTTTTGCAGCCGGTCAGCAATGCGCCGAACCCGCCCTCGAAGCCCGAGCAGAACGCGTGTCTGCTGGATCCGTGGGAACGCCGCTATTCCTACTACTACAAGAATGCCCGCAGCCCCACCGGGTGGCAGGCCTCCGCGTACGTGTTGTACTCGCCGGGCCCGAAGGTGGCCCCTAACGGTACCCAGACGCCGCCTATCACCGTAACCTCTGGGCTCTTCCTCGCGGCCCAGTCGGCGGAGATGGTCGACAACCTCTACGCAAACCCCTAAAGTCCCGAGCACGATGCGCTGCCCGTCCGCCCACCCTCGCCGCCCTGGCTTTACGTTGATCGAGTTGCTAACGGTCATCGCGATCCTCGGCATCCTCGCGGCGATTCTGGTGCCCACCACCTCCTCGGCGCGCACCGCCGCCAAGAAGGCCAAGACCCGCGGCCAGTTCGCCCAGTGGGCGGGGGCGATTGAGGCCTTCAGACAGGAATACGGCTACTACCCGACCTTCGAGACGACCGGCGCCGGCGCGAACAAGGTCAACGGCAACACCGCGGGCGGCGCGAACCTCGCGGCGGTGCACCGTTTCTACGAGACCCTCGTCGGCGCCCGGCGGGACGGCGTCGCGCTGCCGAACACGACGACCGGCAACCCGCCGCCACCGCAGGCGCAGAACACGCGCCGCATCCAGTTCATCACCTTTACCGAGGCGGATATGGTCCCGGTCTCCACGCCGGATGCCGCCCTCGCCGCCAAGCGGGGCCTGATCCGGGACGCCTTCGACGGCACCGACATCGCGGTGCTGGTCGACCGCAACCTCGACGGCGCGATCAAGGTCGGCGGGGCCGGCGGAGACGGCCTCACGACGGTGCCCGCGGTGGCGCCGCCGGACAACACGGGCCTGCGGCTCAGCCCGGTGACCACGGGCACGACGCCTGACCTGCCGACCGTCGCCCAGGGGGGGCTCCGCGTCGGGGTCGCCTTTTATTCCCTGCCGGACGGGGCGCGGACGTCCTCCGATTTCATCTTTAGCTGGAAGTAAATGCGTTCCCTGCGGACCAGTCGTGCCCCGCGGCCGGTGGCGCCCCGACGGGGCTACACGCTCGTCGAGTTGCTGGTGGTGATTGGCGTGATGGTCCTGCTGGCTGGGGTGGGGGCGATGGCCTTGGCCGGGCGGGGGAGTTCCGGCGCCGCGCTTTCGGGCGCCCAATCGATCCTCGCCGGGATGGTCGCGAGCACCCGGGCGCAGGCCGCCCTGCACCAGACCTTCGCCCGCCTCATCATCCACGCGCAGCAGCCCCCGGCCGCCAACGCCCTTGATGCGGAAATGTACCTCCGCCAGCTGCAGGTCATCCGGCGCGAGACGCTGCCCAGCGGCGCGATTGTCTGGGTCGCCACCGGTCCGTCGGTCTCCTTGCCCACCCCGATCTGCGTCGTGCCGCCGCCGCCGGTCCCGACCAACCACCTGCGCTCCGGGGTGAGTTGGAACAACAACGCGGCCACCGGACCAGTCTCGACCCTGCTCACCGCCACGGGCTTCAGCTACCGCGGGCAGTCCGCGGCGGCCAGCAACCAGTTCTTTGACCGCCAGGGGCAAAGCGGCCGGATCCACTACTTGGAGTTCGGGCCCGATGGCACCGTGGTCTCCAACACCACGGGCAACCCCACCAAGATCGCTCTCACCACCGCGGTGCTGGGCGGGAACGCCCTGCCGGCGTTCGACAGCGCGACCACCGTCCGCGGGCTGTTCGTCCGGCGGAATGGCGCGGTCGCGATGGTCGATTCTTCGACCGGATTCTGACGATGCGCCGCCGGCCCAGCCAACTTCGCCCGACCGCCGGATTCTCGCTCGTGGAGGTCATCGCCGCAGTGGTGATCTTCGGCATCGGGATGCTCGCGGTAGCCGGGCTTTACGCGCCCGTGACCCGGGCGGTCGGTGGGGTGGCTGACGCCGAGGCCGCCGCGCGCGTGGCCGATGCCGTCCGCGCCCGCCTGCGCGCAGTCCCCTTCGAGACCGGACTGGCGCTCATCCAGTCCCCGGCGGCGGTGCAGGCGAAGGACGCGAATGGCGCCTACAACCCGAACGATGGCGCGCGTTACCCGGAGGTGCTGTTCGGGAAACTCGACGGGGAGGTCGGGATCTACGACAGCGCCTCCAATCGCCGGCAGTGGTACGACTCGCGCAACCGGGTGATGCCGAATCCGGACAAGTTCTTCGAGATCGACCTGATCCGGCAACCCGCGGTCTCCCCGCCCGAGCTCGATGCGACGGCCCCGGCGGTCGTCTACACGCTGCGGGTGCGGTGGCCGGCCTTCATCCAGATCGTACCCGGGGTGGCGGTTCAATCGGCTCAGAACTCCGGTGGCCCGGTATCCTTCGACCACGGCCGCAAGCAGGTGTTGTACTTCACGGGGGTGCTTGAGCGATGAGCGCGCGGTCGTCCCGCCTCCTGCCTTGGCGTCCACGCGTCGGCTTCACCTTGGTGGAGTTGCTGGTTGCGGCCGGGATCACGACGTTCATGGCCGGCTTTATCGCGGTGATCGTGATGAACATCTCGTCGACTGCCTCGCGCTCAGGCTCCCGACTCGGCGCCGACGCGCAGGCGCGGCTTATCCTAGACCAGCTGGAGCGGGACCTGCAGGGGGCGCTTTACCGCGACGACGGCAACGTCTGGCTCGCGGCGGACATCCTCAACGGCGCCAGCGGCGGCGCCACTGGCCTCTGGCAGATCGCGCCGCGTAATCCGAAGCCCGTGGGCGGCATCTCGCTGCTGCTCAACACCCCCTCGATCAACGGGGCGCGCTTCGGCACCGCCGGGGTCTGGCTGCGTTTCTTCACCCACGGCAATTCCGTCACGAATGCCGCGCTCGACGTCTCCGTGCCCTCCGCGCCGGTCGCGGTGGGCTACCAGATTATCCGCCGCCACACGGCCACGAACCCGGCCAATCTCGAGACGGCATACGTCCTGCACCGCGCCGAGGCGCGTCCGGCTCTGGCCAACAGCCGGCCCGGAGTCTTCGAGTCTGGCTACGGCATCACCAGCACCGCCTACACCGGCGGGGGGCCGAACAACAGCAACGTGATCGGCGACCCTCGCACGGTGCTCGTGCCCGGGACCTCCCGTACCCTCGACGCGGCGATCGGCGATAACGTGATCGATTTCGGGATCCGTGCCTACGCGCGTGACGACGCGGCCCCGGGCGGCCTCCGGCTCCTCTTCCCCGCGACCGCGGCGGGCGCCTTGTCCAACTCCCCGGCCGCCCTGCAGTCGCGTCTTCCCCCGGGCACTCCCGCCACGGCCTCGACCTACAACCGGATCTTCCCGGACGTGGTCGACGTGATGGTCCGGATCCTCACCGACGCCGGCGCGGAGCAGATCGCGAATCTGGAGAGGGTGCAGACGCCCGCCCTCGCGGTGCCGCAGCGCTACAACGGTAACGCCCAGCTCTGGTGGTGGGGTGTTGCCGCCGAGAACTCGCGGGTCTACACTCGCCGGATCGTCCTCCGGGGAGGTGGGCTGTGAGTCGCCTGCCCAACACCGCGCGGCGCGGCTTCGCGCTGCTCATCGTCGTCACCCTCCTCGCGTTCATCGTCGTCCTGCTGGTTGGCCTCGCGGCGTACACCCGCATCGAGACGTCCGTCGCCGGAAATACCCAGCGGCAGGCACAGGCCCGCGAGCACGCGCTCACCGGCTTGCAGGTCGCGCTGGGCCAGCTGCAGCGGTACGCTGGACCGGACCAGCGGGTGACCGCCACGGCGGCCTCCTTCGGCGGGGTCAACGGCACCCGCTACTACACCGGGGTCTGGGGCCCAGACGGCTCCGGGCCGATCACCTGGTTGGTCAGCGGCAATGAGTTCGCGGCCGCCGCCTCCGGTTCAAACCTTCCGGCCGCGCTCACCGTCACCCCAGCCGCTGCGCCTCCGGTGGTCCGGGCGATCGACCTGGTGGCCCGCGGGACCACTAACACCACCAACCGCTCCCAATTCGTGAGCGTGCCGCTCCAGGATCTCCGCGCCCGCGGGATTCCGGGCGCGCCGAGCGCGGAAGCCACCTACGGGCGTTACGCCTGGTGGGTGGGCGACGAGGGAGTGAAGGCTCCCGTCGCGGTTCCGGACAATTCGGGCACGCTCTCCGCGCCGCCGTATGATTCCGCAGACTTGCGGAGTCGCGTTCGGCAGCAGCTCGCGGTCGGAGCCGGGGCGGCAAGTACGGGCGGGAGCCCCGTCTTCGAGCCGCGCGACGGCAACAACGCCCCGCTGGTCGCGGGTGACCGGGTCCTCACCGCCAGCCAGCTCGGGTTCCTGCGTAATTCCGCCAACGGCCAGCTCGGCCCGGCCGTGCAGCGGGCGAACTATCATCTCTGGTCCCCGAATAACCTCTCGGTCCTCGCGGATTCGCGCCGGGGCGGGCTCCGGCAGGACCTTTCCCTCGCGCCCGGACTGCTCGGGTCCGCCTTCGCGGCGTGGACCAACTATCCCGCCTACACCGAGAGCTATGTCCCGGTGGACCCGGAGACGGTGGACCCTGCGCTCGCGGCGATCGCCCCGCCGGCGATATCGCCGGCTTACGCTCCGGACCCGGTGCGGCGCCGGCTGCGGATGACGCCGCCGCTGATCGCGGAGGGTGGGGCGCATCAAGTCGCGCCGGTGCTCTCCTACTTCTTGCTCTCGTTCAACGTCCGCACCGCCGGCGACACCTCCGCCGCCCAGCCCTTCGAGCTCGCGGCCCGCTGGCTCGTTTCTCTTTGGAATCCCTACACATCAGCGTTGGTGCCGGAGAACCTCCGCCTCGAGATCTCGGGGCTCCCGCGCACCATCCGGGTGATCAACGTGCACGGCGAGAGCCCCGTGCCCGTCGGCTCGTTCTCCGTCCACGACCCCTCCGTTTTCGGTTCGCCGGCGATCGACCCGGACCTCGCCGAGCCGCCGATGATCATCAACCTGCCGTGGACGCCAGACGGCTCCAGCGCGGACCGCCAGTCGTGGTTGCCCGGGCGGGTCTATACGTGGCGCTCGATCGCGAACACCTCCAAGCCCGAACAGCCGCCGGCCACGGGGTTCGCCAGCCAGTTCTATTCCCGCACGCTCGATGCGCCCGGGGCCTCCGCCGCCGTCCGCCCGCTGCCTCTCGGGGAGCAACTCGGCAGTGATAACCACGTGCTGGAGATCGATGGTTCGGACCGCATCACGGTCACGGTCTACCTTGTGCCACGTACCGGTCCGGATGATTCGCCGGCCCAGCCCATCAAGCTGGCGACGTACGTGTCGCCGGAGTTTGTGACGCAGTTCGCCTCCTCCCCGCAGGCCGCGCGCCAGACCGCCACCCAATTCTCCTACGTCTTCCGGCTCGCGGAGAGTATCGACACACCCGCGGCGCCCGGCCGCTGGCTCACCACGGCGGGACTGGACCCCCGCCGCCGCCGCTTGCCCGGTGGGGCCTTCGTGACCGGGGAAAACGGCAATGATCCCTCGCTTTACGTTAACTACCGCACCATCAGCGCGCCGGACCGCCTGCTCGACCGCGGGGAGGGCGAGACCAGCCTTTCGTATAACGAGGATGTGCCCGTCTTTGAACTTCCGCGCGCCCCGCTGCTTTCGGTCGGCGCGGCCCAGCATTTTCGCCTGCCCGGCCAGCGGCCGTTTATGATCGGGAATTCATGGGGCTCCGGGCAGGAGCTCAACGGGGTGCCGGTGGGGGAGGTGTTTGACCGCTTCTTCTTCTCCGGCGTCCGCGAGGGCGTGAACCCCGGTACCGCCTCGAACGGAGACCTGATCGTGCCCAACGCGCTGCTGCGGACCGTGCGCTGGTACGAGCCCGGCGCGGGCTACCGCAAACCGACCGTGGACGACCTCCTGGCCACGGTCGAGGGGATCGATCCGGCCGGGGCGGTGAGCGCCGCGGACGCGCGTTCGTCCCGGTTTTTCCTGCAGGCCAGCGCGTTCAACCTGAACTCCACGAACGTCGCCGCGTGGGTCGCGGTGCTCCGCGGGGTGCGCTTCCCCAGCCCCCAAACGTTCGGTTATCTCAGTCTCTCCTCCTCCAACGGCACCGCCTTTGCGGACACTCCCGTCGCGACGGTGCAGTCGACGAACGCTCAGTTCCTGCGTTTCTCGCAAACCGCGCAGGAGACTTACCAGGCGGAGGCCGGGCGCGGCGACCCCGCGGGTTCGGCGGCGCGGACGGAGCTTTTCCGCCAGGGAATGCGCACGCTGAGTGCGGCCGAGACTGGGGCGCTCGCGACGAAGATCGTCGAGTTGATCACGGCCCGGCACGGCGAGGAGGGCCCTTTCCTTTCCGTTGGCGACTTCCTCGCGCCGCACTCGCGCTACGCGGCGGTCGACGCGGAGGGCGGCGAGATCCCGCGCAGCCTGCTGGAGGCCGCGATCGCCGAGGCGGGCATCAACACCGCGAAGGCGGAGTTCGATCCCGAGGCCAAGGTGCAGATGAACTCCCAGTGGCTCACCCAGGCGGACGTGATGACCGCGCTGGCGCCCAGTCTGTTCGCGCGTTCGGACACCTTCACCATCCGCGCCTACGGGGAGGCGGTGAACCCCGTCACCAACGCGACCGAGGGCCGTGCCTGGTGCGAGGCCCTGGTGCAGCGGGTGCCCGAGTACTTCGATCCGCCGAAGGGGAACGGGGATCTCACCGGGGATGCGGCCGAAGTCCTGCCGGAGAACCTGACCAGCCCGCTGAACCTCGCGAACGGCCGGCGCTTCCGGATCCTTTCCTTCCGGTGGCTGACGCAGCCGGACCTATGAGCCCGCGCCTTCCGCCCGAGGACCACCACGGTCGCCGCGGGTGGATGGCAGGAATGGCGGCTTGCGTCTGCGGATGGAGCGTCGCGCCGGTGCGCGCGGCGAGTCCCTCGGCCCCGGTGAGCCTGCGCTTCGCGGTCTTCAGTCCCCGTCCGCCGAGCGAGGCGGCCTATGTCGCGGCGCCAGGGCAGGCGCCGACCCGGCTGCGGTTCCATCCGCTGGCGCGATCCCCGCGTTACGAGTATCGCGGGCCGGCCCCGCTGCGATTCGTCAACCCACGGGACCGCGCCCTCCTCGCCGAGGCGGAGCTCCCCGCGGGGGTTGCAAATGCACTGATCGTCCTGCTGCCCGACGAAAAGGCCGCCGGGCGCTGGCGGACGATCGTCCTCGACGACGGGGAGACCCGTTTCCGGGCCGGCCAGTTGGTGCTCGTCAACCTCAGTGGGCTCGATCTGGACGGAACGCTGAACAATCGCCCCCTGAAACCCGGGCCGGGGCCCAATGCGGCTTTGCCGGTGCCGCGGACGAGCCAACTCGTGCTGCGCACCAGTGTCCGGGGCGCGGCCTATCAGGCGCTGGCGACGGAGCTTAACTTGGGCGAGGGCGAACGCGCCCTGCTGTTGGTGCTGCCTCCGTTGCGGCCCGGCACCTTCGCGGTGCAGCATCGGCTGCTGGTGGACCGTCCGGGGACGCGGGTCAGTCGGTGATCCAGACGAGATCCCCGGACCGGACCTCGTCGAAAAGCTCGATCATTTCCACGTCGCGGAGCAGGACGCAGCCGGCACTGAGCGGTTCGCCGATTCGGTCCCCGTGGTTGGTACCGTGGATGTAGACGTAGCGGGAATAGGTGTCGACGTCGCCGCCGAGGTTCACGCCGGGTTCGAGCCCACGCAGCCAGAGGATCCGCGAGGTGACCAAGTCGGGGGCTTGGCCGTCGGGGCCGGGGGGCAACTCGCTCCAGTGGCGGCCGGTAGGCACGCGGGCGCGGAACACCATTCCGGCCGGCTGGCCGGCGCCGATGCGTTCCGCGATTACGTGCCAGCCACGCGGCGTGCCGAGGGAGTCGCGCACGTTCGAGGGCGGACGGCGGGAGGTGGAAACCGGGTAGGCGCGGAAGAGCTGTTCCCCGCGGTAGAACTGCAGGGTGCCGGCGCCGATGCGGACGTGCAGCAGCCGAGGTCCGGGCTTGATGCCCAGTCGCGCGCAGGCTTTGCTAGCCAGCTGCATGGCTGATTCCCGCGTGAATTCACCTTCTGTCACGGTCGGCATCGTCGGCGCCACGGGCGCCGTCGGTCAAGAGCTGCTGCAATTGCTCCACGACCGCGGTTTCCCCCTGAAGTCGCTGCGCCTGTTCGCCTCCGCCCGCTCGGCGGGCCGCACGGTGAGTTGCGCGGGGCGGACCTACCCGATCGAGGAGGCCAAACCCGGCGTGTTCGCGGGCGTCGACCTCGCCTTTTTCGCCGCCGGCGGGTCCGTCACGCGAGCCCTGGCTCCGGACGCTGTGCGCGCCGGGTGTCTGGTCATCGACAAGAGCTCCCATTACCGGATGGATCCCGACGTCCCGCTGGTGATCCCCGAGATTAATCCCGGGGAACTGCGGCGCCACCGCGGGATCATCGCGAACCCGAATTGCTCGACCGCGGTGACCCTGATGGCGCTTTGGCCGCTGCACCAGACCTTTGGCCTGCGGCGGTACTTCGCCGCGACCTATCAGTCGGTCTCCGGCACCGGGGCGGAGGCGATCCGCGAGCTGGAGGAGCAGGTGCAGGGCCACGTGAAGGGCGTGGCGACGCCACCGAAGGTCTATCCGCACCCGATTGCGTTCAACCTGATCCCCCAGGTCGATTCCTTTGGGCCCAACGGTTACACCGGCGAGGAGACCAAAATGATGCTCGAGAGCCGGAAGATCATGGGCCTGCCCGACCTGCGGGTTTCGGCGACGACCGTGCGCGTGCCGGTGGTCCGGGCGCATTCGGTCGCGGTGAACGCGGAATTCGAGCGGCCGGTGACGGTCGAGGCCGCCCGCGCGGCGATCGCGGCCTTCGCCGGCGCCGAGCTGTTGGACGACCCCGCGCAGCGGCGTTACCCGACCCCCCTCGAGTTCTCCCGCAAGGTGAAGTGCGGGGTGGGGCGCATCCGGACCGACACCGCCCTCGACAATGGGCTCGCCCTCTGGGTGAGCGGGGACAACCTTTGGAAGGGGGCGGCGCTCAACGCCGTCCAGAACGCCGAGCTGATGGTGCGCGAGGGCCTGTTGCGGCCCGCGCGCGCCTGAATGCCGCGGCCCGGACGCTTAGCTCAGTTGGTTAGAGCATCTCGTTTACACCGAGAGGGTCGGGGGTTCGAGCCCCTCAGCGTCCACCAAACCGCCCTCCGTCCGGGCGGTTGAACTT